>JACXTT010000321.1_pt1 | contig 79737 bp, 78 predicted proteins | sample 9270951 | NCBI WGS metagenome assembly JACXTT01 (sample SAMN15532306, study PRJNA645909) | rock metagenome | isolation source: weathered quartz diorite | place: Puerto Rico | collected 2017-06-21
GCACTTCCACGCCGGAGCCGTGCTGCACGGTCACGACGTGCTGCGTCTGCTCGACGGCCGCCACCCAGGCGAGCGGGGGTAATGACCGATTGGCTCGTGCGTTCAGTTGCATGTGGATACCAGAAGGAGGTCAATTACATCCCGCAATACATTAAGAAGAATCGAATGGTCAGTCCTCTACTCTCAACTCCATTTCTCCCCTAGCTTCCTGTCCCAGCTATCCGGACGCAATATCAGCGCTCCGGACGTCGGCGTCAACGTAAATTCCCCGAAGTATATTCTCCCATCAATGTTGTATAAATCGACGCGCACAAAATCAAAGCCTGCCGATAGCTGCGCAGCCACTGCAAGCATTCGCTCAAAGTCGATGGGTTTGGGAATAGGAGGCCTGGCGACGCCCTCTCTGTAATAGAGATCCAATAAATCCCAATGGATATCAAAGAACGGATTGATGTCATGGGCGTGATTGTCCACCTGAATGACCTCAGGCACTCCGTTGAAACACCAGAACCTGTAATCGAGAGGTCCGTGACCGTCCTGAGTTCTCAGATACTCTTCGATTATGATCTTCGGCTTGATGTCATAGTATTGAGCCTCTCGCGCCGACCAATAGAAATTCTTCTTCAACCAAAGAGACAGCTTATTGACGATATCCGCTCGATCGGCGGCTCCCTTGACCACGATGACCTGCGCACTCCCGTGATTGGTCTTGATCACATACTCTCCGGGCAAACTATCAAATGGAATCGCTCGAGGATCTTCTCCGTGCCAGAACAGTTTCACCACATGCTGTTCCCCCACTTTGCTCGCCACCAATGCCCGCGCGGCATATTTGTCCGACACCTGGGTGAAATGTGGATTCGGCTTTCGATTCAAATCGATCATTCTACAGAAGAGCTTTTCAGTAAAAGTCTGCGGACTTCTCACATTGAGCTGCTTTCCATGTACGCGAACATATCGCTGTAACAAAATGGCTTCGCCTTCGGATCGGCGCACCAACCCACGCTTCAAGTTACGCAATTTGTCAAAAACAGAATGAATCCACGTGCGTTGCAACCTATCCCGAACAGCCGCGCCCCATGTTGTTTGGACAAAATGTTCCATCCCTAAACGAAGCCTCGTGGTGTGTGGATACCTCCACTAGGAACACGTCACGTCAAGAGCAGCAACCGAGGGCGCATATGCAGCAGGCAAGCTGTGGAGATCCTGCTGATGTCGAATCATTATTCGTGGCGCACTCTAGGACGTTGCGACATAAGCCGCTTCTCTCGCATTATCTGGTCGTTGTCCTCTCGGGGGAATGGGCCAGTTTTCTCGTCATCTTCTTGAAACTATCCAGCGGATTCAGGACCAATCTGAGCAGTCTAACAAATACGGCCTTGGCAATCCGAGCCATACTCAATGAATAGCCGAGTCTGCGCTGAGCATTCCGGTGATACTCCCAAAACCCTTTCTCATTCTTACGGAATACCCGGGATCCCAAGAACGTGTAATAGTCGCCCATTCGTGTGCTGAACCTTGCGTCGTATTCCTTCTCGCTCAAGTACTCCCGCCCATACTTTATCAGGTGTTCAAACCTTGCCACGTGAGAGGTGCCAAAGCGACCGTCCCGATCCGTCTCCGATTCGGAATGTGAGCGTGAGAAGGTCAACATTTGGTGGACGAAACCGAAGTCGCGATTTCTGAGAATATCGAGGCAGGCTTCCATATCGCAATGAGGATTGGACACATTGAAAAAGGTTGGGCGCTTTCTCACCTCATCGGCATGAATCAGCATCGACGATGGGGACCCAAAAACGGACGGCAGCCCAAGGAGGGTCTTACGGCAAATTTCATGACCGGGAATCATCGTATGCGCATATGGTAGGGCCTGCACCATTATCCGGGTATTCGTAAGCCGATAGGCACTCACGATTGCGATAGTGGGATGAGCCTCAGCCAATTCGACCATTTTCATGAGGCATTCCGGGAACAACCAGTCATCGGCATGGACCACCTTACAATACTTGCCGTTCGGTGACATTTGTCGAAACGCGATATTTCCATTCTGGAGGGAGCCGACGAATTCCGTATTGTTATGGATGCGAATCCGCTTATCCTTTTCAGCGTAGGTCTCGGCGATTTCAAGCGTTCGATCGGTACTGCAATTATTGACGATGCAATATTCCCAATTCTGATAGGTTTGCGCGAGCACACTCTCAATGCATTCCACCAGATATTTCTCGCCGTTGTAGACCGGCGTCAGCACACTCACTAAAGGCTGTGATTCCGGCTTCATATTCTCTTCTTCCAACAGGTATCGAACTTTAAGGCCACTGAAGAGGCGCCAAACAAACAGATCGATGAAGACGGGTTCGGTTGATCATTGCTTCGCATGTAGCGATCTCGCCTTGGTGAGCATCCTCCCAAGAGATCACCCTTCACTACGACTCCTTCCAGATTCACCGTTCTTCTTTTTCTCCATGATATCCAAGACAATCTTCTTATACGCTTCCGAGAAGTTTTCTCTCGTATGACGTGCCCTCGCAAACTCCCAGGTTTTTCGGGCCATGCGCTGCAGCTGTTCGGCAGGAAGCCCGGAAATCATTCGGACGGTATTCTTGATTGTCTCGATGGAATGATCCTTTAGAACAACACCGAAATCATCCACGTCAACGCTCGCTTCATAGCTTACAATCGGAATCATCCCTGCGTGCATGCATGCGATCACGCTTCCTCCGCCGGCTTCAGAACAAGACGGATAGACAAGTCCCAGGCACTTGTTGGCGATCTCAGCAAACTCAGGACCATTCACATCGACCCATCTGAACGCGTGAATACTCGGAGTTTGATACAGCTCTTTATAGTACGCCTTCACAAAGTCCTGTTCTTGCTGTAATGGACCACACACGTACAGATGGCAATCCGGCATTTCGGCAAAAGCTTCCAGCACCAAGTCCAATCCTTTATGGACCAAGCCATCGCTGCCGAACCATAGAAAATGAGATCGGCAAGCGTCGTAATTCTTGTCCTCCGGCCAGGGGAAGAGAGCACACGCGGATATCGGGACTCTGAAAATCGGTTTATTCACATATCGATAGGTATCAAGAGTAAACTGGTTTCCATAGGTGACACCATAGTCTGCATTTTCAATCGCAAGATTGTGCTCAATGATTCGATGGCTTTGCCTTATTGTTACTCCTTTTCTTTGTTGCAGTTCTATTTTTCGCAGATATGTCGCATGATTATTAAATACCCAGTGAGCCGTATCCAGATGTGCGATTTTGACACAGTCACGCTTGAGCAGCCCGGCAAGTCGATCAAAATTGATGCGGTGTCCGATGAAAAACGAATAGTGTTTCTCCGGAACAAATGTCTTATTGCGCGAATCAATCACGTCAACGGAATATCCCAGATCTAAAAATGTCCTTGCGATCTGAAAGCAATCCCAATATTGGGTGTGAGAATTGGGCATCGGCTCACCCGGCTTCAGCAAAAACGGGTCGACGAGCCAGGAGAGGAGCACCTCTCCTGTGGAAGGGTTTTCAGGCTGAAGCGATACGACTTTTCTGAATCGAGGTCTCGTGATCGATACACCGAATTTCCCCAGGCTGTCTTTGATCCATTCCTTCATAGTTTGCTTGATCGGCGGGTTATAGGAGGGAGAGGGATTCATCTTAATGAAGTTCGTGGGAAATGCGCGCCCGCGATTTTTCTCGCTTTCTTGAGAAACCTCCTTTATGAACAATTCTTTTTTGAACCATTCCCAGTCGCCATACCACGTCCAACATTTGTTCCTTATGTAAATATGCTTGATCTCGTGCGCCAAGGATTTATTCGTTTGAAAGGCCACATATTCGAAACGAAAACGATCGACGTGGCTGGACATCAATTTGAACGACTTATTGCTGACATAATTGGAATACCATAAGTTGAATCCGAGCTCAGCCTGCAAGCTTTTGATAACGCGATACACCTGTACATGTTCTTCGTGCCCATATTCGCCCCAAGGATTATGGGTATATACATTGCGATAACCGCTCAATCGTTTCTCAAGCCGCCCTCTCAGCTCTTCATAGTTCCGCTTGTACTGCTCATACCTATCGGGAATACTCTGGTCTACGATCTCGATTCCATACTTCGTGGCCACCGGATTCTGCCAATCCGCGCTTTCAAACACATCCGACTGATCAATATTAAGGCAGGATATATTCTTTAACGGATATTCCTCCAGACTTTTCCGCCTTCCGATACTCCACCAAGGGTACCGCTTAGCCTCTAGAAAGCAGACAACCACATCATTCACTTTGTCCAGGATGGAACTGAACCACAACACCTCGTCATCCGGATGTGCGACAACAACGATCGAGTGTTCCAATACGCTCGGAACAGCAGCACGAGTGCTCGCCACCATTGTAGCCCTTTGAGTAGCAGGCCGTGAAAGATGAGCTGTCGGCAATCCTCGGCTCACCCTATGGCTTTACTTCCGCGGTACCGTTCAACACCTGTTGATACAACTGGATATACCGCTGCGCCTGACGATTGACGGAATACTCTTCCAAAGCAATTCTTCGGCAGTGTTGGCGCATCTCACTACGCAAGGTCTCATTCTCAAGCAGTTCAATGATATGGTTCCGAAATCCGTCTACGTCCTCCGGATTCGACAATAAACCAGTCACCTTATGACGAGCAAGATCGGGTACGCCACCGACCCTTTGGGACACCACCGGTGTTCCACAGGCAATACTTTCCAACAACACATTAGGAAAGGACTCGGCACGGGTCGGCGAGACAAAGCAGTCCGCGGCTGAATAACACATCACCTTGAGCAAATCACTCCCGACGTACCCCAAATAAATGGCTTGCATTCCGAGTGAGCTGGCGAGCTTTTCCCCTTGCCGCCCCAGAAGCAAAATCACCGTTTCAGCCTTCAGCGATTCGGGCAAGCCCTGCACGGCTTTGATGAACAAATCCCCTCCCTTCAAACGGCTCGTGAGATGCGTCACCATAAACATCAGAACTTTTTTCCCTTTTGGTATATTGAGCACCGAACGACACAGTTCCTGGTCACGAGGTTGATACATCTCCGTATCAATTCCGTTGGGGATGTGATGGATAGGAAAACGGCTGAGCATGCTCTGTCTCGCCATGTCAATCATCCAGGTGCTTTGCGCCACAATCGCAAGCTGAGAGCGGCTGAAGGACCAATTCTTGAGTTTCCAGGCCAAGTGCGTATTGTCGACAGTGATTGCGGGAAAGGTATTCGGATAGGGACATTGTCCACAACCGGTCTTCCAGCGTTCACAATCCAAACTATGAAAGCAGTGTCCCGTAAAACTCATCATGTCACGGAGTACGAAAACGGTCGGCTTATTTCGAGTGAGCGCCGGAAGAGAGAGATAGGAACAGGACCCGTAGATATTATGCATCGTAAGCACGTCTGCATCCAAGAACGCTCTATTCGTGAGGATCTCGCGATGCGTCGGATCGAGCAGCCCTTCCAGTCCCACCCTTCTCGAAATATTCTTCAGATACTGTGTTGCCCGTGTCCCTATTCGTGGAGCCTGCAATTTTATGATGTCATCAGGCGCCCCAATCGGCCATTTGGCCGTGCACAACACTTCAGAATGCACCCCAGCATCTTTCAACCCGCAATGCAGACGGTTCAGTGAAATCGTGCCCCCATCACCATCCACGAGTCCCTCTGTGAGGTGGAGAACCTTCATATTACCCTTCTCTTCATGCCTCTCGTGAGATTTGAGCTGAGCCCACCATCGCTTCGGTTCACGACATCACCCCCCGGACAAAGTCCGGAATTCCGCGGAATGGCCCGTGATGCATTGCCCGAAGCTTGCCTGAACAGTCGCTGATCGAATATCGCGATTCAATTTTGAAATAGGCTCTCGGAAACCTTCACGGCACTTGATCGGTTTCGTTCATTCGGATGACCTTCCACTCAAGCACAGGAGAAACAATGCCCAAGCGGTGGGGATTCAAGGTATACCCCATCTCCGACACGTCGAACCTTAATACCGCCTCTTGGCGCTCGAAGATTTTTACATCCTCGATAAATGCGACCAATGATACTGAATACCGGCCGGGCCGGAGCAGAGATGGAGGAATCTTAGCGGTGGCAAGATATCGACCTGGATCTCTCACGCGATCCTGCCATTCAGGCAAGTCGGTTTCCATTGACTCAAATACCAAATGATTCATGGAGTCAAAAAGGTGAAACGTCACGGCAAGGTTTCCTATTGGAGCCCTCACGTCGTATGCAACCTCGATCAGCAGCGGGTCGTTAAAGGTCACGACGGATGGAGATTGCTTATCGATCGACAACAACCGTGCGGATCGCAATTGGACGGGCAGATTCGGCTTAATGGATGCGCTTGACCAGTCCGATTTGACTTCCGTTCCGAGGGCTGAAGCCAAATACTCGGTCACCACTTCAACGGAAGAACCGATTCGTTTCAACCGTCCATTTTCCAGTTGCACGCCTCTTCCACACAGCTGGGTAATCGCTCCCATGTTGTGACTGACAAAAATAACCGTTCGTCCCTCTTTGGCCACCCCTTCCATTTTGCCGAGACATTTTTTCTGAAACCGCACATCTCCCACCGCCAGTACCTCATCGACCAGCAGAATTTCCGGCTCGAGATGCGCCGCGACGGCAAAAGCCAGCTTCAGATACATACCGCTCGAGTAGTGTTTCACGGGGGTATCGATGAATTTCTCAATTTCTGAGAAGTCGACGATTTCATCGAACTTCCTCTCGATCTCCGCCCGTTTCATGCCGAGGATCGTTCCATTGAGATAAATATTCTCCCGCCCCGTCAACTCCGGATGAAATCCGGTCCCCACCTCCAATAGAGAGGCCACCCGTCCATGGATTTCAGCGAATCCGTTCGTCGGCTCGGTGATCCGCGAAAGTATCTTCAACAGGGTGCTTTTTCCGGCACCGTTGCCGCCGATAATACCGATGACTTCACCCTGCTTTATCTCAAAGGAGACGTCCTTCAACGCCCAGATCGTCTCAGACGATTCAACCGCATCTGCCCCCCCTCTCAATAACCTTCCCGCTTTGCTGAACGGGAGGGTCATCGCCGAAGTCAACGTATCCCGCAGGGTTTGATACCGTTCTCGTTTCCCGATACGATATTGTTTACCGATCCCTTCCACTCGTATTGCAATGTCGCCCATGTGTGCATCCATTTCGTAATGTTTCAGTTCGCCGTCATTTTGAACGACCGCCGAAAGTGCAGCGCGGCCCGAAACCAGACCCGCCGGATTGATTACCGCATTCCATCGAGACCGATTTTAATCGTGATATCCAAGAGTCTGGCGCAAATCCTAACAATTCTACCACCATAGCCCGTTTCCAACCACCTATCGCCCATCCCGAATTTCCGAAATGCCTACTTCAGGCATATTTTCCTTCATATCCCAGAAAAGGCCGTCGGATGGCTCCTCTTAGCCTAGCCTCCAGGGCATGATGCACTCCGTTTCTAATCCATAGCCTAGATGCCCTCGACGCAGAAGAGATCTATGAGCAGGATAAGAACGCCGTGTGACACCTAACCCATTTGGTGAAACGACGCTCAGCCAAACATCGCTCGGAAATCTGCGGCTACCCTCTCGTAGAGATGCTGATTAAGGCTGTGGGGTTTCGGGGGAGCCGAAAGAGCCTCCGCCAACCTGTCCATGTCCTGCTCCTGAAACGGATCGCCTACCAGACAAAGGTCCTTCACTTGTGCCGGGAGCCGATCCGCGAGTTTTGGAAGCACTATGACATGACATCCGGCAGCGAGGCCATCAAGTACCGTGGTCTTAAACCCAAAACCCAACGGGGTCAACACCGCCAACGCGCGTGACTGACAAAGAAGGTCCCAGGGCTCTCGACATTCACGCACAATTTCGATGTGTTTGCTCACCTCCGGCACCTTCCGATGCCATTGAGACCACCACGTCAATAAGTACGACCACTGCTCAGCCATCCGCTCGGAGAGTTCTCTCGCGAGCCTGTTAAAATTGACGACGTTGGCCATTCCGGATGGATCGAAATTTCCACCCATGGATATGATAGAGCTTCTCCGATGATTCCAGGTTTGAATATCAACATCCGGCCGAAGATACGGCCAAGGAGAATAGTACGGCAAATACCGGATGCTCGCGTTTCCTCGCAACCATCCCCAGTAGTGCTGATCGTCCCACTCACTGATTCCCAGCAAGGTGTCGGCTATCTGTCGACAGTGTGCATCCCGTCGAGCCAACTGAATGAGCCTCCACCAATTCTTGATGTTCACATATTCCCGTTTGGACGCGATGATCTTGCGGTGGAAATAGTGATACGCTTCGGCGTTATGGGTTCGGACGAATATTTTTGCCCGAGGCTGTTTGCTCCTCAACGCGACCAAAAGCTCAGGCCACCCGCTATACTCCATCAGCAGATGCGTAATATCTGAGCCCATGTGCTCCAATAAGGTGATCGGATTATCCGGATCGAACACGATATGCTTGTAGGTGACTCCGGCACGATCCAAGGCCAGGCGATTCGCCTCCACGGCTTTCCAATTGCCCGCCCCATACTCTTTTTGATTTATGAAATTCGGCACCGCATACAGAAGCTTACTTGAACTCTCCGTCATCACGGCTGCCCTCATAGCTAGGAAAGAATGGAGTAAACCTCGTGCCTTACCTCAGAATTACAAATCAGCCCATCGTTCACCGTCGTCCACCCGCCACATATGTGTCACGTCCATCGTCTAGAGCCAGCTATAGCCACACATAGGATGCTGTTGGACCACTACCGAGGCAGTTTCAAATGCAAGGAGAGCAGGATACGTTTTTTTGAAGACCTGTACGACGCTTAGGATCACGCAGGTGTTCACAGCTCCTCAGACCACGACGGCAATCCCGACAGAACGGCTGATCGGCTTCTGAAAGAAGTTTCATCGCAGGTTTTGCTGTGTTCCGGATCTGCCGGAGCTGGAGCGACTCCTTCTCGTACCGCACCCAGCAATGACCTTCTCATGTTTTGCGGCGCAACCAACACGACTGTACCGGAACCCGTCAGTGCACCTCTGCACGATTCCCCTTCAGTCTTTGCAAGCGTGCCCGTATCTGCAATCGGCTCCGTAACTTCGTGAGTAGCTTCCTGATTGGGCCCATCCGGACGATGATCACGTTCCTATTGAATCTCTCTACCGATCCAAGGGAAAACTTGTATTTTTCGGTCCCTCTTCCGAAGTCACAAATTCTAAATCCATTCTCGATTGCATATTGAATCGCAAATAAGCACCAGATATTGCCCGGAGAATATTGCGCATACTGATAATTCGCTGCAATTTTTAAGATGCAGAAGGTTTTTCTGGCGGTATCGACAAATACTGCACCCGCTGCAATCGGCGTTTCTCCATCCCATACAATATTCAACCAAAGCCGATTGTCTTCGAAGCAGGAACGGAGAAATGAACGCTTGATGTTGATCACATCTTCAAGTCTAAGATCCATATAGTGATCGTCATTTTTTAGCCCCCAGCGCGCTTGCCAAAGCGACAGCAGGGTTTCAATGTGAGACTCGGCGTTGCCGCTCTGGATTTCGGTCACATGAAACCCCTCCAGCCGTCTGACTTTATTGAGGTCATTTCGTAAACCCTTGCGGGTGCTGTTGCCGAGAACCGTATTAAAGTACTGATCCCAATTGTCAGGCAACGGAATGTACGGGCATGAAGGCCCCTTCGTTTCCTGAATGCTGATCCGCTTTGAGGATAAATGTTGGAGGAACAGATCCAAACGTGGGTCAAATACATTCAACAACTGAAGCGTGTCCCATTTCAGCTGTTCCCTTACGAAGACCGCCATGGCAGGAATGGCTTCTGCGACATATTCAGGCAAGCACACAAATCCTGTGTGATCTGCATGGGGATAGCCCCCCATCGATAGAATATTCCTCGACTCTTTCGTGCGGGCGGAAAACGCCATAAACGCCACATACGGTTCGCTCTCACCCGTAATTTGAATGGGGACGCCTCGCGCGTGGTTTGTCTGACCACATTGCCCTGGACCATCTTGTTGGACCCCCAATACCAGCCACTTGCGAGGAGTACTTTCTAACCACCCACAAAGCCATGCCCATGAATCAAAGACGGTTACATCCGGATCGATGGCATAGATATCATTCCACGTTTTTCGCAGTTCATGAAAGCGGCCTATGTCTTCGATAATTGTTACTTTCATTCCTGAAACTCAGATCACATCCGCAAATGTCTTTTCCAGACGCCGGAAGTAGAATGTTCCGCTCACTAAAATAGCCAGCGCGGCCAGAGCGGAAACAATGATCATCGGTCCTGGCGCGGTGGCCGTCCCAAGCAACGCCCAACGGAATCCCTCGACCACTCCGACCATTGGATTGATGCTATACAGCGTCCGCCAGGGTTCGGACAATAGGCTGCTCGGATATGCGATGGGAGTTGCAAAAAGCCAGAATTGAGTCAGGAAAGGAATGGCATGACGGACGTCACGAAACTGAACATTCAAGGCGGAAAGCCAGAGCGACACACCGAGCGAAGTGACCAGTGTGAGCAGAAGCAAGAATGGAAGCCAAATGACGTTGAGCGTGGGAGTGATACCGTAATAGAGTATCATCCCGAGTAGCACGACAAAGGCAATCGTAAAATCGATCAGGCCTGAGGTCACTGCAGCGATAGGGACGGACAGCCTGGGGAAATAGACTTTTTTGATCAAATTCCCGCTTCCAACCAAGCTGTTGGACGCTTGACTCAATCCCTGAGAAAAGAATGTCCACGGAACCAGGGCGGCATAGGCGAAGAGCGGATAAGGGAGTCCATCGGAAGGGATTTTTCCCAATCGTCCAAAGAAGAGGCTAAAGACGATCATCGTGAACACGGGCTGGATAATAGCCCACGCTGCACCGAGCGCCGTCTGTTTGTAGCGCACTTTCACGTCACGCCAAATCAAAAAGTAGAGTAACTCACGATAGGCCCATAACTCTTTCAGTTGAAGAGCCACCCACCCTTTGGACGCCTCGATCCGAACGACCTGAATATTGCCTTCCATGAGATACCTCGTATAGCTACTTATAATACCGCTGAATACCGGGGGCTTTTGACCCTGAACGCTTTGATTTGGCGTTCAGACATATCCCGACCCCGACACGCTCCACTCCAGCGCGGCACGGATGAGCCGCAGCTCCGGAGAGAACCCTTATCATAAGCTTTTGTTGCATTGGCGCTACCTAAAATCACAAAGGATAGGCATGAGTTAATGATCTACGGCGCGCTGGGCTGGAGATACGTCAGGCTATGTTCGATGTGATGGAAACCACAGACGAAATGCACTCCCTCTCAGCATGTCTTAAAAAGTGACCTGCCTTCCTCTCTATACCAATTCACCGTACGTTCCAATCCCATCGATAGGGGAATCCTCGGCTTCCAACCCGTGATGTCGCATGTTTCCGCAATGTTCGCAACACGCGTCTGCTCCATCGGCCTGTCGGGAAACGCACCCCACAATAGCTCTCCCTGTGAGTCTATCCGATCTGCCAATTCTTGGACAATCGCCCGGATCGACACGAGAGCGCCTGACCCTAAATCGACCGTACGCCCCTCCGCATGCGGAGCTAGGCCGGCAGCGAGCAGTCCCTCCACGACGTCTTCAACGTAGATCCAATCAATTTGACGCCGCCCGCTCCCGAGCTTCGGTGATTGCCCGTTTAAAAGAGACAGAGTCACATACGGAATCAATTTGTTCACATCCTTTTGTCCCGGCCCATACACCATGAAAAGCCGTGCCATCACGACAGGAGTCCGGTATAGCGCGTGAAACATGCTCGCATAGCAGCTACTCGCCCACTTCGCGGCCGCATAAGGAGAACAGGGGACGGTCTCGCCTCTATCGGTCACCGGTTCTTCCAACGAACCGGTCAAGACAATGCGCTCGCAGCCTATTTCTGACGCAACCGTCAGCAAGTTCACCGTACTCACCAAATTACTCTCAAAGGTCGGCCGGACTAATTGTAAGTCCCGTGAACCGGCCACGTGACTGGCCAAGTGGAAAATGATATTGGGCTTAATCGTGCCCAGCAGATTTCGCACGGTCAACATGTCTGCGAGGTCGCCGCACCACCAATGTATACAGCCTTCAGTATTAACTTGTACGCTCCGTGAAACGCCGTGGACCTCCACACCTCGGTTACAAAGCGTGCGGCATAAATGCGAGCCGATAAATCCAGCCGCCCCGGTCACAAATATTTTCCGGCCCGTCAGTTGAGAGAATTCCATTCTAGAATTCCTTCAGCCGTCTGCATACGACTCAAGCTGCTGCTGTTTCGCTAATCACACACCGCTTCGAATCTCAGTGCGTCGCGAGAAAAACACCGTCGAGAGTGCGACGACTTTCCCGGCAAGGATGACTTCTGCATGGAGGAACGGTCCAAACAACAGCGTCGTGGCCAACTAAGACAAGAAATGTCATTAACAACGTGGCGGAGGAACATATCGGGAATCCCCGCTGGCGCTTCCGCCGGAGCGTGGGGTTCCAAGCTTACACTAATTCCATTCACCTCTTAGGAAAAATCCCACCGAATGGCGCGAGTACTGATAGTCGAGTGTGCTTGAATCACTCTTAATGTTCGTATAGGCGTACGTGAGATCTCCGGTAATGCTCCTGGTTATTTTGTAACTCAGTTTCGTCACCCCAGTGAAGTTCTGAAACGTCTGATTCGTATTGGGAAACAGCTCATTATAGCCAAACGAGACGTTCCCATCGACAGTGAGCCGTTCATGGAGCCGCTGGCTGATCCCTACCTGTCCGATATTGCTGATTGTCGCTCCACCCGCTAAAAAATATGATGGCCTGCCTTCCCGTGAAACCACTACTCTGAGTACCGTATCTCGCTCAGGTTTGGTTGTTATACGGATGGTCCCGGATGGAAATGTCCGCCCGGCCGGCTCGACAAATGTAAGCCCTCCCTCAACACTGATGGTCCATTCCTGGAACACCTTGGTGTAATCGCCTGCTACCGTCACGAGATTGGTACTAAATAACCTGCCACCTTCGGCTCGTGACTGTATCATGAACGTCTGTCGATACAAGGCCGCAACACTGTCGTTTCGGGTCAGTTGATACCGAGGCCCTCCGAACCAGGTATGCGTATTCGTATCGAAGAAGCTGACGCCGGGTGTGGTCCCACCTTGAATCCTGCCCACTCTCCGAAGTCCGAACGAGTAGCCACCTTCTATAACAAGGTCTCTCGACACCGGATAGGAGCCGGTGACAGATGTCGTGTTGGTGAACGTGTTCGCCCGGAACCCCTGGATACCACGAAAAAACCCATCGTTGCTCACCACGGTCTCCCGCACTCCTGAAACAAAGCCTGGAGTTTCAGGGGTATAACTAAAAGTCTCGGCGATCTGCAACTGCGCTCCCCTGACGTATTGATCAACCCATCGATCTAACGTGACGTAGCCCCTGACATTCGTATTGAAATAATTCAGGTTTGTATTATGCACATAGGCATTGAAGCTTCCACCAATGGCGAGATTCGCTTCGAGGTCGCGTGTCTCATGTAACAGGCGTACTTCTCCGCCCGTGCTCGTCGCAAAATCAGAGAGCTGCGTACCCGGACCCAAAAGCGCTGCCGGCCTACCCCATATGTTCGTGTCATAACGTCCCGTCACATTCATGGCGGGAACAATCTTTGTCTCCGCCTGAACCGATGCTAGAGGCAATCCGCCACAGACAAGTACAAGCGCGACTCCAACTTTGAGCGATCGTCCGAGCCCGGCACACCTGCGGCACCACAATCGAATCACTACCGTTCCTTCTTCCGGGAGCCGCGACGACCAGGCCAAACCTCAATAAACCGATCCGGCTCTGCTAAGCATCCCTACTGGAGACAACAGCAAGTCATGTCAGGTAATTCGCGTCACGAGGATCAAGGTACAACAAGCGTATCGCCCGAAGCCAGCACAATATTGCCGGGCTCTCCACGTCCGCTGACGAGATCATCGTAACGCAAAGGGATATGGATCTCTTGACGTTTGTGACCAGGGCTTTCGATCACTCGCACGACCTGCAACTTATTCTTACTCGCATAATTTGTAAAGCCTCCAGCCATTGAAATAGCCTGTAGCACCGTCACATAGGACTTGAGTTGGTACTTGCCGGGCTTGGCGACTTCGCCCAAAACGAACACCGAATAACTGTTCAACTCTTTGACGTTCACCGACACTGAAGGATTTTGAATGTAGCCTTTGAGGCGCTCGGTAATCTGTGCAGCGAGGGCCTCCGCCGTAAGACCCGCGGCTTGAACGTCTCCAATGATCGGCATCGAGACATACCCATCCGGCCGTATCAAGGTGACTCTTGACAGATCCGGATTCTTCCACACATTGATCTCTATCTGATCTTCAGAACCGAGCAGGAACTCGGTAGGAACGTCGGATGCCTTGTACTCTCTCGACGTCACGGGTCCCAGACAACCGGATTGGACGACGACTGAGCACAATAAGAGCCCAATCGACAGGGCTCTCATGACTGGCAGATGCCGCCCCGGCGTTCCTGTCCATCGCGCGTAATTGTCCACAGCAATCCTTTCCGGCATTCCCTATCGACCAGGGAAGACCACCATCGACTCACTCGGAACCACGAGCGTATCACCAGACTTGAGTTCAAAATTATCGCTGATTCCACTACGCAGCACGATATCATCATAGCTTGCCGTAAACCGCTTCATGCCCGGGGCGGTCTCTGTAAACCGAAAAATGACGATTTGATTTCGTGCCGCCGTCTCTTTGAATCCGCCCGCGATGGTAATCCCCTGCAGGAGCGTCGTTTTACTTTTCAACGGATACTTTCCAGGATGAGCAACTTCACCGAGCAGGAAAATATTGGAGCTATTCACGTCTTTCAACGTCACGGCAACGACAGGGTTTTGGACATATTCCTTCAATTTGTTCGTCAATTCGTCGGCCAGTTGCGTGGGCGTCTTCCCCACAGCCACCACATCCCGAATGATCGGCATGGAGATCCTGCCATCAGGGCGAACTTGTACTTGTCTCGACAGGTCAGGATTCCTCCAGACAGTAATGTCCAGGACATCTTCGGCGCCGATCACGTATTCGCTGCTCACCGCGTTCGATGGCTTTTCTATCAATTGTGTCGCGCCGGAAGAAGCCTCTTTGTTCACCTGAGCTGCCACTTTTTCACCCTGGCCCGCAAGCGGAACAGACAGTGCCGTGTCAGTCTTCAATTTTCCCGGTGTGGCCGGCGCGATTGTGGGAGTCTCACACAATCCCAAGCCTACGCTGAATCCCGACGAGAGCAAAACCGTCACGATATAAAGGGTGCGCTTCATAATTATTGCTCCTTCTCTGGTTCAAGCACCCATAATTGTCGCCATCATCACACTACTCAACCATCCCCCTTTGAATCAATATTGCCTCAATCTCTGGATTTCAGAGGCGTTATCCAGTGAACATTCACACTCTGCGGAATCCTCGAAATTACTGCGGTCAGTGGTCTGGGTCGCATATAAGTGATCGATAGGACGACTATGCAAAAGCAGACCGCTCGTCTGACGCCCGGAAACGGGAAACAAAACCTTGTACTACCGACAGACCCTGAGGTGTGCCGATGTCGATATATCGACCAGCTGGGAATTTCACTCCTTCGACATTGAGTTTAGCACGCACCGCCGCGGCCAGTACGGCTCCGACCGGGATATCTCCTTGAGGATCAATCTTGCGATTTCCGATCAAACCCGCAGTCTGCTCCCTTCTCACCCGAATCAAAAACTGATGCAGAAACTCCGTAAAAATTGGCGTCCACACAGCGCATAACCACGCATATCTCAAGCGAGTCTTCTTCGGCTTCAAGTGAATGGCACGCACACGGTCATCTGCGTTAATGTCTACCATGTCCATCGCCTTATGGTCATGCGCTGGGAAAAGAGCTAATACAAGATCGGCCCCACGTTCATCGAGACGAGTCAGGAGCCTAGGGAACACGTCTGTCGGACGAAACAGTATGTCCGGGAAGCCGAATGCAATGACCTTGTCTCGCACAAACGAGTGCGCGCGATCGATTGTGTCCGGTGGTCCATTGGAACCTTCGATCACGAGATACGCGAGGTCCATCCCCAATCTACTGCCATCACCCCAATAGTTAGGAATATCCCACTTACCATTCCGAATGACTATGTAGCCTTTGCTTACCCCTGCCTCTCTCAGCTGTTCAAGCAAGTAATGGCTCGCCACTTTTGGTCGAGCCCCCTTTAAGCCAGAAATGGTAGCAAAACCGATTGGAAATAGCTCTTTACTACAGGGTAATGGTGTTAATCGACGAGATTGTCCAGCCGCTGGAAGCAGAGCCACGACCTCACGTCCACGGATCACCACGGTCGTTTCCTCACCTACTGCAATCCGCACGAAAAACTGGGCGTGGTCACAGTTTTCCGACTTCAACCAGCAGTCCACATCTAAGTAACGAATCAGCTGCCTGTCGCACCTCGCGAAAGGGCATTTCAGCGCGCGTGGCAATGTCCAGCAACGAATGCTGTCCATCTGAAAGATTCAACACCCATAACAAAACCAGCTCTTGGGTCTGTTTTTCGTTCTGTCCTGCGACCGCTCGATAGAGCCCTCGCCGGCCCAGTTGCGGCTCGCACTTCGGGTTCTGATTCATATAGCTCTGATTGCCTTCCAGTAACTCAAGGGCCTCCAAGCATCGAGCATAGGACCGAGCAAGGGAGTCTGCCTTCACAAAATCCAGATTGTCTGCGGATGAATGATACTCCGGATATTGTCCGTGAGGAGTCCGCATGAAACATCCAACTGGCAGATCAAACCCCGGAGAACAATATTGCCTTTCATCGTATCCATACGGGGAAAAGTCGACAATAGCGTGGTGTTCGTCCGAATACCGAAGCACATGAGTCATCGCACGATCAATCTCCGCATTCCCCTGACGACTTTTTTTATAAGTCATCTTCCCCTCATCCCCAATCCCCGTCAAGACGAGCCCATGCTTGATGCGAGACACCACATGTTCATTTCTGGCCAACCATGTAATCGATCCAATCGTACCTGGAATGAAGAGAAATCGGTACGAATATCGCCTTGCGCGAGCAGCCATGATCTCCGCGAGCCCCACGGACACTACGACCCCTGACAAATTGTCATTGCATAATGAAGGGTGACACACGTGACATGAAACGAGGACCTCGTCGGAAGTTTCTCCCGGCAAGTAGATCTCACCATAGGTCAGGGAACCAGACCGAAAACTGGATTCGATGACGACCTCATACTCACCATCACACAGTTGTTCGAGATCCGTATGCCGAAGGCAAAATCCCCAGTTCTCTTTGTAATAGGATGTCCGATACGGAATCCAGTCGGGATGAGACGGCAGACTGAACAAATGCGGCTTCAACGCTTCGAGTCTCATCTGTTTCCGCACCGGTACGCTATAGCTCATCAGATGCAGATTGTGGGCTTTGAAATCGACGACTCGTTTTCCCTCTCGGTTCACGATATAGGCATCGGATACATTCCACTCCAAGGGGACTGTCCAGTCGAAGACCTTCGTCCCACTAGGAACCTCATGAATTTCCAAGGGAATGCGCTTTTGGATTGCTCGGAGAGTTTCCCGCACCCCCTCACCCGTAATGCTCCGGCATATCGGATAGAGTTCTCCCATGAAGTTATGCATTTCTTTGCCCAACTCCTCACTACTCGATGTCTCTTGTTGGCCAGCGCATGTCATGATTTCAATGACCTGTTCGTGACAAATGTCGGCCAGGTTCGATCCTTTTCCGACATGACCAAGATAGGTGCAGGCCAGGCGATCTTGAACGCTGGATCATCCCATCGGAATCCCCGAGCGCTGGCAGGCATGTAGAACTCCGACATGTGATACGACACTTCACTATTTTGTTCGAGTGTGAGAAACCCATGGGCACAATCTTTCGGAATATAGACGGCCCGGCGAGTGTCTGCTGATAGTGTTATTGCCACATGCTGACAATACGTGGGCGATGCAGGCCGTAAATCGACAACGACATCATAGATGGTCCCCGCGGTACATCGGACCAATTTCACTTCCTCATTTGGAGCTGCTTGATAGTGCATCCCCCGCAGGGTTCCTTTGCGGGTATTCACTGAAACACTCGATTGAACCCATATGACGGCAAGCCCCTGCTCTTCGAACTCCTTTTGGCACCATGTCCTGGCGAACATCCCCCGTTCATCTCGTGCCGGTTCAGGATCAATTACGAATACACCATTGAGGACGGTTTCCGTGAAGATCATGAATACACTTGCACTTCAGGAATCGGAACGACAAACTTCCCTCCCCACTCCCGAATATAGCTCATCTGCTGCATGACCTCCTCCCGGATATTCCAGGGCAAAATCAGGAGATAGTCAGGGTGTGTCTGGGAAACTCGTTCCGGCTCATAAATCGGGATATGGACTCCCGGTAGAAAATGGCCTTGCTTATGAGGACTCCGGTCAACGGTGTAGTCAATGAAGTCCGTTCGGACGCCGCAATAGTTGAGCAGCGTATTGCCTTTCGCCGGAGCTCCATAGCCCACAACGCGCTTGCCTTCCTGTTTGGCGGAGATGAGAAATGAGAGCAGTTGCCTCTTCGTTGACTCAACCCGTGGACCAAATGAAAGATAGTGACTCAGCTTACCGAATCCTGCCGTCTCTTCTCGCGATTTCAGTTCTCCTACCCGCGTCTCAACAGGTTTAGATGTATCGTTATCGTGGCACGCATAGATTCGGAGGGATCCACCATGGGTCGACAATTCTTCCACATCGAACAGTCTCATTCCATGACGAGCAAACACCTGCTCAACGGCTATAAACGAAAAATAGGAAAAGTGTTCGTGATAGATTGTATCAAACTGATTTTGCCGCATGAGCTGAAGGAGATGGGGGAATTCCATCGTGATCAGCCCCGTTGGCTTTAGCAGCATTTTGAGTCCCCTCACGAAATCGTTCAAATCAGGGACATGTGCCAACACATTGTTTCCAACAATGAGGTCGCCCCCCCATCCCTCAGCGGTTAAGTTAACCGCCGTCTTCTCGCCAAAGAAGGCCACCTTTGTATTAATCCCCTTCTTCCTCGCAACGTCAGCTACATTTGCGGCAGGCTCAATTCCTAGCACAGGAATGCCTCGCGATACGAAATTCTGCAGAAGATAGCCGTCGTTACTTGCGATCTCCACAATTCTGGAACTCTGATGCAATTTGAACCGCTCCACGATCATGTCGACATAGGTGCGCGCATGAGCCAACCACGAATCTGAAAAAGATGAAAAATAGGCATAGTCCGAAAAAATATCGCATGGGCTTGAGAACTGCTCCAGCTGGACCAGCAAGCACGTTTCACAAACATATACGTGCAACGGATAGAAGGCCTCCATGCGATTCAGCTGCTCGGGTTTGAGGTAAGAATTGGCCAACGGGGACATGCCGAGATCGACGAACGTGCGCGTAAGCATTGTCCCGCATGATCGACACCCTGATTGCCCCATGCTGGTATTCCCTCCTACTTGCGAACGATGATGTGCCGGGATCCACACCCGACACGACAACCAACCACACCGTCAGCCATTGGTTCGCTCTTTCCACACAAGTTCGTCAGTCAGTTGCCCAGTCTCTCTTAGTCGTTTTAACGTAACGAGCCGTATCAAATCACCGGTCCGGAACTCCTGATCGCGAAACCGCATAGCCATGAGTCCATCATGGAGGTCCCTCACCGCGCTTTGAAGATCAACCATGGGAAGAAATCCCTGCGCCAACTTAGTGAACTTATCAAAACTCACTCGGTATGAGCGCTTATCTGGTTGCGCATCTTTGTTGATCGACACCTCAACATTCGGCACAAGATTGGCCACAGCGGCCGCCAAATCCTTCACCTGATAATTCCATGCATCACTTCCCGCGTTAACTGTGAGAAAAGTCCCGCCATCCCGAGGGTCTCGTCGCACTGCCCAATCGATCGCTCTGGCCATATCTTGAACGTGAATCAACGGGCGCCATGGTGTGCCATCACTTAAGATGTTGATACGCTTTGCGGCAACCGCACTTGCCACAAAATCATTTAGCACAAGATCGAGTCGAAGCCTATCGCTCATTCCACAGGCCGTTGCAAATCGGAGGCAAGTTGCCGTGAATGTCTCCGATGCAAGCGATGCCAAATCTTGCTCGGTTCGGACTTTCGATTTCGCGTATGCCGTAAGAGGATTCAGCGCATCTTCTTCTTGACGAGGACCACCTTCGGCGAATCCGTACACACTGCAGCTCGATGCAAACACAAACCTTTTAACCCCTGCTTGCTTTGCCTTCCCGGCAAGATCGACACTCGCCCGATGGTTTATATCGAGGGTAACCTTTTCAAAAGTGGCGCCCATAGGATCGTTTGAGATGGCACAGAGATGCACGATCGCGTCGATTCCTTGCAGAATCTGCTCCGGAACATGTCGGATATCCCCAAAATATTGCTGATCGGCCCGACTTTCAGGAAGTCGGGCTGCCCCTGTGAGACAATGGGCAAAATAGCCCATATCGTAGCCGACTAGCGTGGCTTGAGGATGCGATTCTCGCAATCGGCGCAGCACCAATGGACCTACATACCCCATGTTACCCGTGACCAAAATTCTCATGTCCTACTCCACGATTTAGTAACCCTGCCGTGTCGACAGACACCTCTTGCGTATATACGCTATCAGGGTGCTGAACGAGACTGCTCCCGCCAAACGACTCCAAGTTTCGGATACCCTAGGACGAATGTACGCCTCGTGCTCTATTTATTAACTAGCTATATAAATGATTCTGGCTGTTCAGGTCCTTTTCAAGGCTACGGCAGAAAGAATGCGGTGACGATTCAGAGAATTAAGGTACTTACCATACCTTCCATGGAGCCTTTGACGACTGCCACAGTTCCTCCAAATAATTCTTCTCTTTCAGCGTATCCATACAGGACCAGAAACGATCATGCCGATAACCCATTAATTGGTTAGCTTTCGTGAGCTGCTCAATCGGCCCTCTCTCCCACACAGTCTCATCACCTTTGATGTAGTCAATGGCCTTAGGCTCAAGGACATAGAAACCACCATTGATCCAGCCTTCATCGCCATGTGGCTTTTCTTTAAAGTCGACTATGTGATCTTGATCAAACACGAGCCGCCCAAACCTAGACGGAGGCAAGACCGACGTCACTGTCGCCAACTTTCCGTGAGACTTATGGAACTTAATCGTGGCTTGGACATCGACATCCGACACTCCATCACCATACGTAAACAGAAACGTTTCATCTTCGCCAATCCATTTTCTCAGCTGCTTGAGCCGACCTCCCGTTTGAGTGTGCAGGCCAGTGTCGACGAGATGCACAATCCAGTCTTCATGCCGTCTCCCGTCATGAATCGTTGTTTTTCCGCTCCCAAGGTCGACCGAAATATCTTTGTTAAAGGCATAGAAGTTGAGGAAGTACTCCTTGATCATCTCCCCTTTGTATCCAAGACCAATAACAAATTCCTTTATCCCATGAGAAGCATAGATTTTCATGATGTGCCACAGGATTGGTTTTCCCCCGATTTCGACCATGGGTTTAGGCCGTAGGGTCGTCTCTTCAGAAAGTCGAGTTCCCATTCCACCCGCAAGAATTATTGCCTTCATACGCATTCTCCTTCAGAACCAGGCAGATCCCCTATAACCTACCGAATATTGTACTTTAAGAAACTACGTTGCGTTTGATCAGTAGCACGAAGCGGCGAACCTTACCATCACCCCGACCTTCACAGAGTGAGATACGTCATATACCAAGCCCTGGTTTGCTAGCGCGTCACTAAGCGACCACCTGTTGAGGACTATCAGCGCTCACGCTGCAGCACATGGAGCGATTTGATTAATATCCACCACAGTCCGTGCCTGGAGCTCAAGTGTATGGAGTAGAACCATCGCCCGTTGTTGCCCTCGCATCTCCCGCATAAAGACAGCCTCAAGTCCGATGAACGGGCCGCTCTTAATCTGGACAAGTTGACCACTTCTCAGCTCTGTCGGTCTTTCAAGCACATACACTTTAGAATCTTCCATCCTATTCTTGATTGCATGAATCATGGCAATGTCGACCTCGACAGGACTGGAGCCGAATTCAACGAACTTTCGAACCCCTCTCGCATAGGTTACTGTCCGATACTGCTGCGATAGATTGATCCGAACAAATAAATATCCTGGGAAAAGAGGAGCAATTACGGTTTTTATCTTGCCGCGTATAGTCTTCTGTTCTTGCAACAGCGGCAGAAAACACTCTACTCCCATCCGTTCCATGTTCTGTTCAGCTTGCCTTTCGTGGTTCGGCTTTGCGCAGACTACATACCAACACATCTCAGAAGATCTCGATTTGTCCCAGGAGGAATCGCTCATTATGGTAGCGTCTCCAATATGCGCAACTTGAGTTCGAACAGGCTACCGCCCATCCGGTACATACCGATCTTCCTTCTACAATAAATTGTCCGCACACCTGTCAATCGACCGTGAGGAATCTGTCATCGTAACACAAGAACCATAACCCAATGGTCAAAGAAATATTTCTTAACAGGTGATACGAAGAGCTTGCAAGTCCTGACTGAAAACCCAGTAACTCATGACCGGTATCGGCACGTATGTTGGCTATCTTGCTGATTCGATAACCTCTTTCACCACTTACACATACCATTCGGCTTTACTAAATCCTCTTCTAAAATTCAGATTCTTCTTCGCACAATCTCATTGAAAATCAAAACATGAACTTAAGCCCCACAAAATATACCGCCTGACTATTTGAATTCCCGAACGGCAGTTTTCTCGTCCACCGGACCTCAGCCAGTGTTGGTGTTTCAGCAATGGTTATAGGTGTCGGCACATAGACCTTCAACACCTGCTCGACAGCTGGAGCTTGATCCATGAGGACCAGCATACCGCCGTTGCTGATATTCAGCGATAGCGCTCTACCATCTCTCGCCGAAATGCTATTCCCCTCCTCCGGAGAGGTGATTTGATAAAGGATCGGCCTCAGTAGTGCTGCTCGTTCGCTATGTTTTTCATGGCTGTCACTTATCGACCATTCCCATTCTACTGGTGTCACTTCGTACCCTCCTTGGATATAAACCATTGAATATGCCTAGCTTTTCAATGGTCACGTTACACATATGGATACTAGAATCGACCGAACCTCGTCTAGCTGTGATTGAAATTCTATCCTCATCTCCAGAATCTGTGGCGAATATATTTGTTGCAACTTAGATCAACAATACCAATGATGTAGGCTGCTTTCCCAAAGGTATATGTTGACTCCCTCGAAAGGGTTAGGTACTATACCTGCATTAACTCGTGTTATTCCTATCGAATTGACCCAATATCGTTGTTGAGAGCGATACCGGTTCATTCCAAAAAATAGAGTGCCGTCATAGTCTTATGACTGAATCACCAAAAGGTGTTGACCAAACAGATGTGCTTGCTGATCAAAGGGCGGGATCTGGGATTGTGGTGCTATCAGCATCTATGCAACTTCTCCATATGAATCGACAGGCCACGGAACTTGCCAAAAAAATCAATGCTGTTGAGCATGGTGGCAATACCGCGATTTCAGCGCGCGGAGTCCTTCCCACGGCCCTGACTGAGCTTTGTGGAGAAATTATTAAAGCCCTCCATATACGCACGGAGGCCAAGGATTGGGAGCAATTCGAACTCAAGCGTGTGACTGGTGACCCGAACCAACCGATTCTCTTGAGGGGATTCGGCTTGCCTGATCGCGGAGGGATTCAGAACGCCAGGCTTGTGGTTACCATGGAGGAGTTGGGACGGAAACAAAACCTCAATACCGAACATGCTCGAGAACGGTTTCAATTAACAAACCGCGAGCAATCAGTGGTTGAACACCTGGCCAAAGGGTGGACAAATAAGGAAATCGCAAACGCCCTTCAAATTACTGAACAAACTGTAAAAGAACATATTAAGCACATTATGCGAAAAACGAACGCAACCACTCGGACCGGTATTCTCGTCCAAATCTTCAATTCTTAGTCCTCACATTCACCCACTATTAGCCTCCTAATTGTGTCAATGGCGCAACAGTGAGTTGAGATCGACACATCTTCCGATTAGGAAGGTTTTGATATTTTGCCATTTTCATTGATATTTTGGCGGTATTTGTCCGGCCCACCATTTGCAGTGTTAAATGGTGGAGGCGCGTTCTAATGCAAAACGTGATACTTAAGAAGCTAGCGATAGGGGTCCTTGGGACGGTCGTTCTTACTTCAGGTTGCGCAACGAATCCTTCCTCTCAAGTGTCAGAACTAAAGAATAGCGGTTTCATGTCGCTGTGGAACACCTACGCCAACTGCAAATCCACCTCTGATTTGAGCCAGGCAATGGCAGACCTGAACCAACTTCGTTCAGCTAGTCAACTGGCCGAGGGAAACGAAGGATTTATTCTTCCACTGCCGACTCATCTTGAGCGTCTGGTTGCGAATCCAACGAGCCGAGTCGCAGTTGATGCAGAGGCTATGGTTGCCGCTTGCGCCCTGCACTCTGGGGAGCTGGCCTTAAATGAAGGGCAGACTGATACCGCCCGTGATCTTTTTGTTTCAGTCACCAAGCTCCAGAGGGAAGAAAACTCTTACTACGTTCTTAGAGCAAAAGTTCTTCTGGCAAAGCTCGGGCAAGGGATCAACGTTTCGTTCAATACCCGCTAACTATCTCCCTCCTCTTTCAGCAATCCGCGATAGAGTTCGACATATAGTCTTGCCGATCGTCTCCAAGACAGATCTGTATTCATTCCTGCGTTGATCAATGACTGCCATGTTTCCCGTTCTTTATATACATAAAGGGAAAGCAGGATCGTGGAAAGCATGGGTTCGGCCGAAGCATCGGTAAAGTGAAAGCCTGTCGCGGATTTTGATTTGACCGTTGACGGACGAAAAGGAATGACCGTATCGGCTAGACCTCCCGTACGACGTACAATAGGCACTGTGCCATACCGAAGGCTATAGAGCTGACTTAACCCACATGGTTCATAGCGAGACGGCATGACCAACATGTCCGAGCCAGCCTCAATTCGATGCGCCAGCTCCTCATTAAAACCAAGGTGTAAGCCGATCTGATCCGGATATCTCGCCTTGGCTGCGATAAATTGTTGTTCCAAATGGCGTTCACCAGTACCCAGAACAGCAACTTGTATATCGAGGGACATCAGTTCAGGGATAGTATCTATCAAGACATCAAAGCCCTTTTGGGACGTCAGCCTGCCAATCACGGCCAAAAGAGGTGCCTCAAGAATCGGTAATCCAAGTTCCCGTTGTAACACTTGCTTGCACACTTGTTTCCCAGACAAATCAGTAGCCGTGTACCGCGCGGGCAGACAGGGGTCATGCTCGGGATTCCAAACGGTGACATCGATGCCATTCGTAACACCCCTCACTCCATCTGGGCGGCTCGCCAGGACACCTTCAAGCCCGCAGCCGTATTCCGCTGTCATGATTTCCTTGGCGTAGGTTGGACTCACCGTAGAAACAGCATCTGAGAAGATGATGCCGCCCTTCAGGCAATTGATCGATCCATAGAACTCCACGCCGCTCGGAGAAAACAATGCCGGAGGGAGTCCAGTCTCTACGTACTGCCGGCCCGGGAATATGCCCTGGTACCCCATATTGTGCAGAGTCAACAGTGTCTTCAGATTTTGGAGTCCCCTGTACTCATGAGGCCGAGCCCTAAGATAGACTGGGCACAATGCGGTCTGCCAGTCATGCAGATGCAGCACATCGATCTTCTCTCCTCGCACATTGACCAGCACTTGCAATACTTCCAGAACCGCGCGGCAGAAGAGGGCAAACCGACTGAGGTTGTCCGGATAATCAAGGTGGTCCTGCTGGTAGAGCCCCACACGATCATAGTAGGGATCGTATCGCACGAACAGCACTCTCAACTGATGCAAGGCTCCTGTGACCGAGACATGCTCTTCTTCCACCGATATGTCTGCTGTCTTCCCACCCAACGTAAGAGAGAATCGCATAGTCGGTTGACGAAACTCACGGGTTGCCTGGGTGCGGTAGCCCGGCAACAGCAATGTCACCTGATGCCCCAATTTCGTCAACTCGATCGCCAGCGCGCCGACGACGTCGGCCAACCCACCCGTCTTCGCGTATGGAACAGCCTCGGAAGCTGCCATCGCGATATGCAAACCATCTGGTAATGTTGACGTCATGAAGGATATCGAGCGGAACTAAGGACGGGAAGGTTCATCGAGCATGGTCTTGAATCGATCCTCATAGGCCCAGGATTTTGCAAGGGCCTGTAACTCCTCGGGCTTGAGCTTCTCCTTGTAGACAAGGCGATCATCGAGAAATACCAGTAACCAGCCGCGATCGGGGTATGCGAAGTACACCCCTTCACCGGCATGCACTCCAGCCTTCCACCCTTTAGGCGCTTCTCCCGTGGCCACTCGCGATCGAGGAATGACACTGAAGTCCGGCATCACGAAAAAATAGGTGAACTCACTGTGATAGAGAGGAGGCTTGCCCCAGGCGCTTACGACTGCCCCAGCGGTGATTTGATCCAATACAAGATTATCGGCCTGTACCAGCTGTTCTTGCTGCTCCAGCGTCGGCATGCTCTTACAGCCGACGATCAATAAGAACGCCCAAAGACCGCATAACCCCAGCACTGTCTTCATCGGGACGATGCGCTTGTTGATCACTTTGTACCTTGCCCTCACATGAGCCGGCGGGATTTGGATTCGACTGGTTTCACGGGTTGACAGGCATCACACTGGCACAACTTCCTCAATAAAGAATACGCATAGATGCCGGTCGCATGGCCGTCGCTCCACGTGAACTGGAAGGCGTAGCGGCCAACCGGTTGAATGTCCTGCAGCATGATCAAGAGCGGTATATCGTCGGCATTGAGCCGGCGCTCGCCTGTCCACTCATCGACACAGGCCGCACAGGGACAGTGCTGCCGTAAATAGCGAACCGGATAGATGCCCTTGTGTCCGTCACTCCACTGAATTCCCAATACTCCTTTGTCGAGCCACTCCATATCCCGAGGTTCCAAAGCAGTGACGGCCATGCGTTCCTCTGTCATCGTGTCTTATTCATCCCGGTGATGTGAGCGACAGAAAATTCACCGGTGGGAGTCGTCGACCAGCTACCACCGTCACATACCCTTCGATCGCCTCCTCCACTTCGTTCCTCACTTGGCCCGTGGCCCGCAACCGCGTGACGACGGTGGGAGCCAGCTGAATGGCTTGTTGGAGGAACGAAAGGCTGCCTCGCGAAAGTGTGACACAACGCATCCGTTGGCGTGCAGCACACACCATGCAAACAAGGCCCCCAGCAATCGGGGAAAACTGAGGTTCCCCGACGAGATGCGTCTTCCCGCAGGCGGCGCAATGATCAGTCTGCGGACGAAACCCCGTGAGTCCCAACAGTCTGATCTGAAAGAGCAAAGCCGTAAATGCAGGATCTTTGCTCTCGTGAAGCGACAGTAGGCCCTGTTCCAGGGTCTCAAATAAGAATGGATCCGGATCGCCATCTGGAGTGATTGCCCCCACGACGTTGACCATTCGTGCCGCCGAGGCCATCAACGTGAGATCTTCCCGCAAGATCTGAGCGGACCTCACGAGATCAACATGCGAAATCCGAAACAGCGAATCCCCGCTCTTTTCAAACAGATTCAGGCGGCACAGGCTAAAGGGTTCAAGCGAAGCCCCGAAACGACTTTTCTGGCGTCTGGCGCCACGAGCCACCCCTCGGATCTTGCCTAAGTCCTTAGAATAAAAGGTCACGATTCGATCGGCATCGCCCCACTTGCGGCTCCGCAAAATGATCGCGGTCGTTTTTATGAGAGGCATGGCTGCTCCCTTACCCAAACACCGGAGAAGTCTGACAATACGTTGGCTCGTATCACCGGAGAGACTCCAAGAACAAAGTAGCCAAGGTCAGATAGATCGTAATGCCGGTGATGTCGTTGGCCGTCGTGACAAAAGGACCAGCCGCAACAGCGGGATCCACCCCCAGGCGCTTGAGGAGAATCGGCATAATCGTCGCCATACTGGTCGACACCAGAAAGGCGATGATCAGCGACGCTCCAACGACCATGCCCAAAAACCCTTGATGCAACACCCACCCAACCAGGGTCAAGGTCACGCCACAGGCCACTCCCATGACCAGGCCGATTTTCGCTTCGCGAAAGAAGACGGGCCATACATGGGTGAGTTCTACGGTGCCGGTAGCCAACCCCCGAATAATCAGCGTCGAGGATTGCAATCCCACATTGCCACCCATCGCCGCGATCACAGGAATAAAACTCACAATCGCCACGACCTCTTGGATCGTATAGCGGAAATACCAGAGAATCGCACCGGACAAGAGGCTGCCGATCAGGTTGGTAAACAGCCATGGGAGCCGAAGCTTCGCCGATCCGATACTCGAAGACTTCGAGCCCGTGTCTTCTTCAATCGCCCCGGCCATCTTCAACATATCTTCGGTCGCTTCCTCTCGGATCACGTCGACCACGTCATCGACCGTGATGATGCCCACCAACTTCCCGTCCCGTTCCACGACGGGAATAGCCAACAAGTTATAACTGGCCACCTGACGCGCGACTTCTTCCTGATCCATGTCGATCGTGACACTCATGACCTCCCGAGTCATGATGTTTTTCAGCGGAGTCGTCGGAGGGACCGTGATGAGTTGCCGGAGCGAGAGGACCCCGACGAGGCGATCATCCTTGTCTGTGACATAAATATAGAACACCATTTCCGCATCGGTGGCTTGCTGCAACCGGCGGATCGCCTCCTGCGCCGTGGCGTCTTCCGGCAAGGAGAAGAACTCCGTCGTCATGATCGCCCCGGCCGTATCCTTCGGATACTTGAGGATATCAGCAACCTCAGTCGAATCCTCGGTCTTCATCAGGGCGAGAATTTCTTTGCTGCGCTCTTCGGGAAGAAATCCAAGAATGTAGGCCACATCGTCGGGACCGAGATCTTTTAAAAGCCAGGCGATGTCAGAGTGCAGCAGATCCGCGACGACTTGGTGGATACTTTCGCCGTCGAGTTCGCTCAGCACTTGGCCTCGCTTGCCTTCTCCGCGGACCAGCTCGAAGATTTCCCGCTTTTCTTTCAGCGATGACAGGTGGGTCACGACCTTAGCGATATCGGCCGGGTGCATCCGCCCTAACATCTTGGAAAGATTCGTGATCGCGCCTCGCCGCAGTAGCTTCTGGACGGACTGGATGACGATGTCCGACTTCGTCTGCCCACGCTCGGCCTGATCACGCAAGACTTCGCGCAGCACGTCCCGCTCAGACTGGCGGGGGCGCTGGTCCGGTACGCGTGGGTCCGTTGGTCGTTCCGTCGGCTGCATAATCCTCTAGTATCCCAGCTGCACCAACGCCTGCTCATCCTCGCGCCAGGCTTTCCTAACCTTCACCCAAAGCTCAAGGAACACTTTCATGCCGAATAGTCGCTCCATATCCAGTCTGGCCTGCGTCCCGATCGCTTTCAAACGCTCCCCTTGTTTCCCGATCAGAATGCCCTTCTGCGTCTCGCGCTCAACGACAATCGAGGCCTTAATCTTCACCAGTTTTCCCTGTTCGACAAACTCATCGATCTCGACAGCCGTCGCGTGCGGCACCTCTTCCTCCGTCTCTTGCAACACCTTCTCACGGATCATTTCCGCCGCCAGCGTCCTCATCGTCTGATCGGTGATGACATCATGATCGTAGCCGCCTTCTCCCGATGGGAGATAGGGGACCGTGACCGTCAGCAACCGGTCCATATTATCGTTGCCCTGCGCGGAAATCGGCACGACCTCCGTCCACGCGAAGAGCTTGCCGTACCGATCCAGGACGGGAAGCAGCTTGTGCTTGTTGACGAGGTCAATTTTCGTAACAACAAGGATCACCGGCCGCGGCCGTTTCGCCAGCGCCTCCTTCATATATTTAATGGCCGTCAAGTCGCCTGGACCCGGCAGGCTCGTCGCATCCATGAGCATGTACAGCAGATCCGCGTCCTCCAAGGTTTCCACGGCCGTTCGAACCATTCGGCGATTCAGCAAATGCTCAGGCTTATGAAGGCCGGGCGTGTCGAGAAACGCGATCTGCGCCCCCTCCGCATGCACGATGCCCATAATTCGTGTCCGGGTAGTTTGAGGCTTGCTCGATACAATCGAGACTTTTTCACCCAGCAAACGATTCAGCAACGTGGACTTGCCGACGTTGGACCGCCCAATGATCGCGACCGTTCCGAACTTCATGGCTTCGACAGGGGCTCCTGTTTCTTTATAGTATCCGGCACGAGCTGATAGATGGTCTCTCCTTTGCGCACGTAGCCTAACTGCTCCCGGGCCAGCTGTTCGATTTTGGTAGGGTCATGCTGCAGTCGAGTGATATCCTGCTGCAAAGTAGCATTCTCTCTGCGCAACCCCGACAACTCTTGCTCCAGACTCCTGGCGTGATCCCTCATGGATAGATACCGAGTCAGGCCCATTTCCCCGGAAAACAGCGCCACGAGCAGCCAGATACATCCCGCAGCCCCCATCACTTGCATCACGGCAAATACACGCCGCCGCCATTCCAGCCACTGTCGGCCACGATTCTGCTTGATGATCATCTGCGCGTCCATCGACTGTGAAACCGGTTATGCCCTCACGGGTACTGCGTCTCGGCCCCGATAAAGGGCCGCAGTCCCCAGCTCTTCTTCAATCCGGAGGAGTTGATTATATTTCGCCACTCGATCGGTTCGAGATAAGGATCCTGTCTTAATCAATCCACTGTTCGTCGCGACCGCCACATCGGCTATCGTGGTGTCTTCGGTTTCACCGGACCGGTGTGATATGATCGCTGTATAGCCTGAGCGCTTTGCCAGCTCGATCGCATCCAAAGTCTCCGTCAATGTTCCGATCTGATTGAGCTTGATCAGAATAGAATTCCCGATTCCTTCTTTGATCCCTTTCGAAAAGATCTCCACATTGGTGACGAAGATGTCGTCGCCGACAAGCTGCACCCGCTTCCCCAGCTTTTCCGTGAGTATTTTCCAACCCTTCCAATCCAATTCACTCAGGCCATCTTCGATCGAGAGGATCGGATAACGATCCAGTAGTGCGCCGTAGTACGCAATCATGGCTTCCGACGAACGTTCCGGATCCTTCTCTGCTTCGAGGACATACCGTCCCTTGTCATAGAACTCGCTGGCCGCACAGTCCAGCGCCAGCGCGATATCCCGCCCGGTCTTATAGCCAGCCTCTTCGATCGCCTGGGAAATCAGGCTCAGCGCCTCCTCATTCGATTGCAGATCCGGCGCGAAACCACCTTCATCACCCACAGCCGTGTTGAGTCCCTTTTTCTTCAAGAGGCCCTTCAGTGAATGAAAGACTTCGGTGGCCATTCGGAGCGCTTCGCTGAACCGGCCGGCACCCACCGGCATGATCATGAACTCTTGAAGATCCAACCGATTGTCGGCATGAGCTCCACCATTGATAATATTCATGAGTGGGACCGGAAGCACGCGGGCATTGCTTCCTCCGAGATAACGATAGAGCGGCTGGCCCGTTTCAGTTGCCGCCGCCTTCGCCACAGCCAGCGATACCCCCAAAATTGCGTTCGCCCCCAGCTTACCCTTCGTCTTCGTTCCGTCCAGGGCAATCATGGCTCGATCGACGCCGGCTTGATCAAACGCCTCTTTGCCAAGCAGCTCGGGCGCGATGGCCCGACTGATATTCGCCACAGCCTTGGTGACACCCTTCCCCATCCAGCGTTTCTTGTCGCCGTCGCGGAGTTCGATCGCTTCTTTTTCCCCCGTTGATGCCCCTGACGGTACCGCAGCCCTCCCCTTTGCACCGCTTTCAAGCGTGACCTCAGCTTCGATGGTCGGATTGCCACGCGAATCGATGATCTGCCTGCCCTTGATTTCCCTAATCGCGCTCATGCTCCTCCACCTTCCTATTTCAAAGCGATTGTTCTATTCAATTCTTGAGTTTCTTCAACGCTAGCAGTTAGGGAATGACCAGGTGGGCTCTCACTGCGCGCATGCAAGGAGCACCGCTCACAATCTAAGACTCCGATACACTCTAGCGTGCGCCTTGCGCGAGCATAGGAGTCTACCTGGTTATTCCCAATCCCTCATCATCCCAACTTCCTCTTCATCAACTCATTCACCTTTCCTGGATTCGCTTTCCCTCCGCTTGCCTTCATGACCTGTCCCACGAGAAAACCCAAGACTTGTTGTTTGCCTGCCTTGAACTGCGCCACCTGGACTGGGTTCTTACCCAGTACCTCATCGATCATCTGTTCTATTGCGCTTTCATCGGAGACCTGCGTTAAGCCCTTTTCCTGGACGAGCTCCTCAGGGGTCTTCCCGGTGCTATACAGCTCTGGGAAAATGTCCCGCGCCACCTTCAAACTGATCGCGCCTTTGTCCACCATTTGCAAGAGACTGACGAGACGCTCAGGACTGACAGGTGAGGCGCTGATATCCGCCCCCGAGTTGTTCAATTCTCTCGTCAACTCGCCCATCACCCAGTTGCTCACGGTCTTCGGTTGATTGAACTGCTTCACACTACCTTCGAAATAGTCCGCCATTCCCTTCGACGCCGTTAACACACCGGCATCGTATTCCGGCAGTGCATACATCTCGATAAACCGGCGCATGCGTATAGCCGGCAACTCCGGCAGCGATGACGTGAATCCTTCAATCCATTCCCGCTCCAGCTTCAGCGGCACCAAATCAGGGTCCGGGAAGTAGCGATAGTCATGCGCCTCTTCTTTGGAACGCATGACGGCCGTTTCACCACGTTCGATGTTCCAGAGCCTAGTTTCCTGGCGAATCTTGCCGCCTTCGTTCAAGACCTTGGCCTGCCGCTTGACCTCATAGTCGATCGCATCCTTCACATACTTGAAAGAATTGAGGTTCTTCAGCTCGACCTTTGTCCCAAACTCCTTCTGTCCCACCGGACGAAGCGACAGATTCGGCTCGCACCGAAAGCTCCCCTCCTCCATGTTGCCGTCACAGACTTCCAGATACATCAAGATATCCCGCAGGCCCTTGAGATACGCCACCACTCCATCGGCTGACCGCATGTCGGGTTCCGTGACGATTTCCAGCAACGGCGTGCCGGCGCGATTCAAGTCCACACGACTTTCCCCCGTGCCGGCTCCATGCATGTTCTTGCCGGCATCCTCTTCGAGATGAGCTCGGCGTATGCGCACTCGCGTGCCCCCCCCGGCGTCAGCAATCTCAATCCACCCATGTTGGCAGATGGGGAATTCGTACTGGGAGATTTGGTACCCTTTCGGCAAATCCGGATAGAAGTAGTTTTTTCTCGCGAATTGGTTGTTCGCCGTGATCGTACAGTTCAGCGCCAAGCCCGCACGAACCGCCATTTCGACCGCGGCTCGGTTGATGACGGGCAAGCTGCCAGGCAGACCAAGACAGACCGGACAGGTCTGGCTGTTGGCCGACAAACCGAATGTCGTGCCGCACCCGCAGAACAGTTTGGATTTGGTTCGGAGTTGCGCGTGGACCTCCACTCCGATGACCGTTTCAAAGATCATCCTCGATTCGGCCCTTCCTCCTGAATACGGCCACGCTCGCGTTTCATCGCTTCGCGTCCCGCATCGAACGCCTCACGCAGAACCGACCGCTTCGTTTCGACAAATTCTTTGCCCTGATCGACGACTTCCTCAAGCGCCTCACCGGCCCGCCCGGCCAGGTCGCGCAGATCGTTTTCCGCACGGCGGGCGTAGCCGCGCAGTCGATCGCGGGACTCGCTCCCTGATTGCGGCGCCAATAACAGCGCCGCGACAGCACCCAGCGCCGCGCCGCTTAAAAAAGCCAACAGGACCGCCGCCGATGTTCTTCGATCATCCGCCATTGTGCGTCCCTCCTTCTTGTCTCATTCGTTCCCGCACGACTTGGGTGGCGGCCTTCACGCCGGCCACCATACTTGCCACGTTCGTCAACAGCGTGCCGCTCGATCCACGGATCACGTTATGAACCTGTTGCACGGACTCACCGACTTCCCCCACCGCGTGGAGCAAGACGGCCGCATGTTCCGTACTCTCACGAACGTGATTCGTCATACCGTTCAAGTTCTGGCTCATGGTCCGTAGTTCCGCCACAAGCGCCGGTACCTCGGCGTTCATCTTCGACAGCAGCTGTTCCGATTCGGCGACCGTCTTACGGACTTGCAGCAAGACGGGCACGAGATACCCGACCAGCACAACGAAGGCTATCGCCACGAGGAGTGCAGCGAGTTCAACGATAGTCATAACGGCCAATCCTCCCGGTCTTTCATCCCGTGCGTGCTCTCCCTTACCACCCCACCCTGCCTGGTCCTTACCGTATCATCGGTTTTTTAAGATACCAGTGGACTGATTGCTCATAGGCATGCGCGGCTCGAAGCACGGTTTCTTCCTCGAACGCTCGCCCGATCAGTTGTAATCCGATCGGAAGCCCCGCCTTGCTGAACCCGCAGGGCAGCGCAATCGCCGGCAGTCCCGCGAGATTCACCGAGATCGTAAAAATGTCCGACAGATACATCTGCAACGGATTTTCGCTCTTTTCACCCAGCTTGAACGCCGGTGTCGGTGTGGCAGGAGTCACGATCACATCGACCTCTTTGAATGCCGAAGCGAAATCCTGGCAGACCAACGTGCGGACAGCTTGCGCCTTCCCATAATACGCATCGTAATACCCGGCACTCAGGACATACGTTCCCAGCATGATTCGCCGCTTCACTTCCGGCCCAAACCCCTCCTGCCGCGTCTTCATGTACAGTTCGAGCAGATCCTTGGTTTCTTTGGCGCGCAACCCGAATTTCACTCCGTCGAAACGGGCAAGATTCGAGCTGGCTTCCGCCGTCGCGACCACATAGTAGACCGCCACCGCCGCATCGGTCCTCGGCAGCCGGATTTCTTTGATTTCAGCTCCAAGCTTCTTTAACTCGTCGATAGCAGCTCTGACTGCCTGCTCGACTTCGGGATCTAGGCCTTCGGTGAAGAATTCAGCGGGCACGCCCACTCTCAGAGATTTGAGGTCGCGCTTTTGCAACGCCTTCATGTAATCCGGTACCGGACGATCGACCGACGTGGAATCCATTGGATCATGGCCGGCAATGGCCTGAAGGAGAAACGCCGCATCGGACACATTTCTGGTGATCGGGCCGATTTGATCCAGCGAGGATGCAAACGCCACCAAACCGTACCGAGACACCCGTCCATAGGTCGGCTTCAGCCCCACCACGCCACAGAAGGCCGCCGGCTGCCTGATGGAACCGCCGGTATCCGATCCAAGTGCGGCCACGCATTCCTCTGCCGCCACCGCCGCTGCGGACCCTCCGCTCGACCCTCCCGGCACACAGTGCACATTCCAGGGATTCCGGCTGGGCCCAAACGCCGAGTTTTCCGTCGACGATCCCATCGCAAACTCATCCAAGTTCGTCTTGCCCAACAGGATGTACTCCTGCGCCCGCAACTTGGCGACGACCGTGGCGTCATAAGGCGGCATAAAATTATGCAAGATTCGAGAGCTGCACGTCGTGGGAACGCCATTCGTACAAATGTTATCCTTGATGGCAAGAGGCATCCCAGTGAGCGGCTGAGTCTTTCTCCAGTCCTTGAGCTTCCGGTCCAAGGCCTCTGCCTGCACGGATGCGATTTCTTTCGCTTGCGTGACGAAAGCCTTGATCTTCGGTTCCACCTGGCTGACACGCAGGAAATAGGCACGCACGATCTCCGTCGCCGTAACTTCGCCTGCCTTGAATTTTTTGTGAAGCTCAAAGAGAGTCAGTTTGTGGAGGGACATCGTTTCTCCGCTGCCGCCACGTGATCAAACACCGGCCGGATGGATTGCCGACTTCTCGCGTCGTCCTACTTTCCTGATTGGTCACCGCACGGTCACGATGTGATTCTTTTCGTTCACTCGCACGATCTTCGGTGCGTGCTTCTTGATTTCTTCGTCGCCGTAATACTCGTAACAAAAGATGATGATCTGATCTCCAACCGCCGCTTTTCGCGCCGTAGGCCCGTTCAGGATAATATCGCCATTTCCCCGTTTGCCATTGATGGCATAGGTCATAAATCGCTCACCGTTATTCAGGTTCGAGCAAATGATGGCCTCATAGGGAAGGATACCGGCGGCCTCCATCAAGTCTTGATCGATGGTCAGACTGCCTTCGTACTCAAGATGCGCACCCGTCACCGTGGCGCGGTGGATTTTCGAACGTAGCATTTGTCGAAACATGTATCTGTTCGTCATTCGTCAACCGTCACTCGTCATTCGCGGCACACCGCGTAGGACCTGGACGCTCGACGGTTAACGCTCCTCTAGAATTTTAGGCACAACGAAACCGTCCGCTTCACGTTGCGGCGCATTCGCCAACGCCTGGTCCGGCGCGAGGGACGGACGCACGATATCTTCCCGAAACACATTCACTTGACCCATAACCGTTGCAGTGGGTTCAATTCCGGTTGTGTCATACTGGTTCAACTTCTCGACGTGCGTAAGAATCTCGCTCAACTGTTTGGCAAACGTCTCCTTCTCCGCTGGCGTGATCGCCAATCGTGCGAGCTGCGCTACCTTTTCCACATCTTGCTGCGTAATCTCCATTTCTACGTCTCTCTCATCCATGAGGTGCGAAGGTGTGGTCCCCTACTGCGCGCATTCAACGAGGACCTCAATGGTTCTTACCCTCGCCGCCCTGGCGGCGCCAGGACGCCGCCTTTTCCCTAGGGCTCGCGCGTTGAGCGAGCACGGGGACCCGCTTTTGCGCCTCATTCGTACCTCATTCTACTGTCACACTTTTGGCCAAGTTCCTCGGCTGATCCACGTCCGCACCGCGCAGCACCGCGATATGATACGCAAGGAGTTGAAGCGGGATCGTAAACAGAATCGGCGAAATCAATGCATGAGTGTCCGGTACCGTGAATACCGCATCCGCGATCTTGCCGAGTTCCCGTTCGCCTTCGGCCACGAAGGCGATGACCGGTGCACGCCGCGCCTTGACTTCCATGAGATTGCTGACCGTCTTCTCATACAGTCGATCCCGAGGCGCCAAGACCACAACCGGCATCTCCTTGTCGATTAGCGCGATCGGGCCGTGCTTCATTTCGCCCGCCGCATAGCCTTCGGCGTGGATGTATGAGATTTCTTTCAGTTTCAACGACCCTTCCAGCGCGATCGGATAGTTGATGCCGCGCCCTAGGAACAGAAAGTTCCGCTTCTTGTAGTAGCGCTTGGCAATCGCCACGATTTCAGCTTCCCGCCGCAACACACTCTCTACCAGCACTGGCAACCGCACCAACCGGTCGAGCCATGCTTTGCCGTCCGCTATCTTCATCACATTACGAACTCGCGCGAAATGCAATGCCAGCAGATAGAGGGCGGTGAGCTGGGCGGTGAAGGCCTTGGTCGACGCGACGCCGATCTCGGGTCCGCAATGGGTGTACAAAACGCCATCGGACTCACGCGCCAAGGTGCTCCCGACCACGTTCACGATCGAGACGACGCGCGCACCCTTTTCCTTCGCCTCTCTCGCGGCAGCCAGCGTATCGGCTGTCTCACCGGACTGTGAAATCGTAATGAACAAATCCTTCTTGCCGACAAGCGGGTCGCGATACCGAAACTCGCTACCGATATCCACCTGCACCGGAGTACGGACCATTTCCTCAAACAAATATTTTCCCACCTGTCCCGCATGCCAGGAAGTGCCGCAGGCCACGATCCAGATTCGCTCAACGGCGGCAAACTCCTCTGGTGTCAGCCCGATATCAGGAAGATCCGCTTCACCGGTCTCATACGAGTACCGTCCCCGCATCGTATCCAAGATCGTCTGCGGTTGTTCGTGAATTTCCTTCAGCATGAAATGCGGATACCCACTTTTCTCCACCGCCGATGCGTCCCATGTAATCGTTGACGGCTTCCGCGAGACGGCATGGCCATCGGCGTCGGTGAGATCGATTCGGTCTTGGGTGACAATCGCCACATCCCCTTCTTCGAGGTAGGTCACTTCCCGCGTGTGTGCGAGCATCGCCATGACATCGGAAGCAATGTAGGACGCGTGCTTCGTCCGCCCGACGACCAGCGGGCAACCGGAACGCGCGGCAATCAACGTTCCGGGTTCTCGCTCGGAAATCACGGCCAACGCATAACTACCCTTCACATCTTTGGTCGCCAAGCGCACGGCATCAGCCAACTTATTTTCTTTCTGAAGATATTTGTCGATCAAATGCGCGACAACCTCCGTATCGGTTTCCGATTCGAACTTGTAGCCGTCTTTTTCCAACTGCTGTTTGAGGTGCTGATAGTTTTCAATGATCCCGTTGTGCACCAACACGCAGCCTTTCGACCGATGCGGATGGGCATTCTGTTCCGAGGGCTTCCCATGAGTCGCCCAACGGGTGTGGCCGATTCCCACCGTCCCTCTGAGCTCATTGGCTTTGAGCACATTTTGAAGATTGACCAATTTGCCCACGCTCCGTTTGACGGCGATCTTCTCTCCCTGCATGACGGCCACACCCGATGAGTCATACCCGCGATATTCCAGCTTCGCCAATCCTCCGATGAGAATCGGAACCGCATCTTGATCGCCGACGTATCCGATAATTCCACACATGGCTGTTGCTCCAGATCTGAGTCGGCTGACGGGAGAACGACAACTCGCTTCCCGTGATCAGCCTTTCGATGACTTCGCGCGGCCCTTCTTCAAGTTGCCCGAAGCTTGTTCGGTCTTTTGTTTGCTCGAACTGCCGGGAGCCTTCGTTGAGTCCATACTCGGTGTACCGGCAGCCAGCAACATCCGCCGTTTGATTGCCCACCCCACTCTATTCACTTGTCCCGCACGAGCAATTGCCAAGGAGTCCGGGGGTACATCTTGCGTGATGGTCGTTCCGGCGGCAATGATTGCGCCTTCCCCGATGGTCACAGGCGCAATGATCTGAGTATCACTTCCTACAGACGCATGATCCCCAATGACCGTCTGGTGCTTCTTCACACCGTCATAATTCACCGTAATCGTTCCAGCTCCAATATTAACGCCTTTCCCGATTCGTGCATCGCCCAGATAGGTGAGGTGATTTGCCTTTGATCCTTCGCCGAGTTCAGCCTTCTTCATCTCGACGAAGTTTCCGACTTTCGCCTTCCGCCGCAAGATCGCCCCCGGTCTCAAGTGCGCGAACGGCCCCAGATGCGCCTCATCGTCGACTTGCGACTCGCACAGAACGGAGGAATCCAGAATCTCGACGTGATTGCCGATGACACAATCGGTGATACGGACTCCGGAACGGATGGTTGTGCTCTCACCAATCACCGTGTTGCCTTCAAGACTCACGTGTGGGTAGAGCACCGTATCCTTTCCGATGGTGACCCCGGCATCGATCCAAATGGAGCTAGGATCCCGCATTGTGACGCCGGCCTCAAGCCACCGCTCACGGATCTGGTGTCGAATGATGTGCTCGGCCGTCGCCAACTGCTGTCGGGTATTGACGCCCAATCCTTCTTCGGGATCTTCCAGGGTCACCGCCACAATGCGCAATCCCTGTGCGACCGCCATCTGCACAATATCGGTCAGATAGTATTCACGCTGAGCATTGCGTGGTTCCAATTTATCCAGTGCATCAAAGAGAAATGCTCCGGATATCACGTACGTGCCCGCATTAATTTCCTTGGTGACGCGTTCCGCTGAAGTCGCATCGCGATCCTCGACAATTTTGATCACATCGGACGACGTCATATCGCCCTGATGAGCTCCACTAGCCTGCTGGCGAATGACGCGGCCATACCCGCTGGGATCGTCGAGCATCGCCGTCAGAATCGTGACCGTGGCACCGTGCGAGTGATGGACACGCAAGAGTTCGCGCGCGGTCTGTTCCTTCAATAACGGCGTATCCCCATTCAAAACGAGATAATGGGTCGGGGGTGCCCCCTTACCCACGCAAAATACGGAGCGGCTTTGCATGACGGCATGGCCGGTTCCAAGTTGTTCGGCTTGTTCGACGATGCTGACCGCTGTGCCCCCCGGCTTGCCTGCAATGCCTGCTTCGATGACGTGCCGAACCCTGTCGGCCTGATGTCCAACCACCACCGCCACTCGATGCCCCGCAACCTGCAGTGCCACATCGACTGCGTAGAGAATCATCGGCCGTCCTGCGACGTGATGGAGCACTTTCGCTTGGTCGGACTTCATCCGCTTGCCCAAGCCAGCTGCCATGACGATCACACCTAAGCCGGATAGGCTGGAGGGTGTTGTAGGTTGACCTGCTGTCCGTTTCATATCAGACGACGCGCCTATCGCAACGAAGCATCGGAAACCGCTCTATCCAATCGGCACACCGGCCTCCGGCTGTTTCACCTGATTCCACTTCGTTTCCGCGCTCAGGGCCGACGCCATCGCAGCGGACGGCGTATAGAGGCCACCCGAGACAATCAGTTTCATCGCTTCCTCGATACTGATATCAACGGACGTGACTTCCCGTTCCGGCACCAACAGAAAATATCCCGACGTCGGATTCGGTGAGGTGGGCACATACACATGAATCAGGGCATCCTGTCCCAATGCCGTCGTCTCACCTTTCGTCATACCGGTCACGAACGCAAAACAATAATGGCCGTTCTTCGGGAATTGAATCAAGACGACCCGCCGATACGACCCTTGCTCCGAAAATGAAAGAATATCCATCATGGACTTCAGCGTGGAATAAATCCCCCGGACAAGGGGCAGCCGGTTGAGCCAATCCTCCCAGTGACTGACGATCTGGCGTCCGATAAAGTTAGCCGCAAATAACCCGACCAAAAAGATGAGCAGGACCAGGGTAAGAATCCCCAATCCTGGGATGTAATGATCAGGCACCAATTCCGCGACCGCGTCCCCCAGGATCCCGTCCACCGCGATGAAGAGGGTTTTTAGAACGAGAATGGTGCCCCAGATAGGGGTGACCAGCAGAAGGCCTGTCAAAAAATAGCGTCTCAGAGCAGTCTTGATCATGAATCAACGGCACCCAGTCAGAAGGAGACCAATTAGGAGTTCATCTTACAAAGTTCCGGACCGGCCTCGCAAGCGTTTTGTTGTAAATTTCAAAGGGTTATGCACGTTACGCTGGATGAATTTCTGAAGGGTACCGGTCTTGCTATTCATCCTGCCCTGACATAGGATCACTCCCCGATCGAGGTTAACACGAAAATTGCCAATGGGTGATGCATCGAGAAAATCGACGGGCATCTTCATTACGCTGGAAGGCGGTGAAGGAAGTGGGAAAACGACGCATGCCCTCCTGCTCTACCAATGGCTGAGCGCACAGGGCTTAAACGTGCTACAAACAAGAGAGCCAGGAGGTACCCCTCTTGCTGAGCAGCTCCGCACTATCCTTCTCGATAGTCCCGCTGAATCCATTGCCTCAGAAACGGAAGCCTTCGTCATTCTTGCAGCCAGGCGTCAACATGTGGATCACGTCATCAAGCCTGCGTTAGCGCAAGGAAAGACCGTCGTCTGCGACCGATTCTCAGATTCGACCATGGCTTATCAGGGGTATGGACGCGGGCTGGACCTTCGAGTCTTACGCGCAATGAACGGCTGGGCGACCGGGAAGTTGGTCCCGCATCTTACTCTGCTCTTCGACGTTCCTGTTGCCGTCGGACTCAAGCGTCGGCGAGGCGAAACCTCCTCGCAAAATCGACTGGATCGAGAGACCGAACGATTCCACGAGAGTGTGCGAAGGGGATTTCACGCCTTAGCAAAGCAAGAACCTCGGCGCATTATGATGATCGATGCTTCTCTATCCATAGAATCGGTCGAACGCCAAATAGAATCCCGCGTAACCAACTGGCTCAAAACCCACCACTCCCAAAAGCCAAGGCGCCGATAGTCCATGCCCTTCGCTGATATCACAGGCCACGAACAACCCATCTCCTTACTCCAGGCAAGCACACGTCAAGGACGACTGGCCCATGCGTACCTGTTCCATGGGGAAGCCAGGATCGGAAAGTTCATGACTGCGGTGAGGCTGGCTCAGGCCTTGAACTGCGAGCAACCCTCTCACGTGAATACCGTCGATAGCTGTGGCCGTTGCCGATCCTGCTTGCACATAGCCGCACGGACTTACCCAGACTATTCGGTCATCGAGCCCGATCCGGAGTCAGCCACACCGCAGATCAAGATTGAGCAGGTACGGGAGATCGAACAACGGTTCGTCTATCGACCGCTGATCGGCGAACGAAAGATCTGCCTGATCGACGACGCCGATCGGCTCACGATCGGCGCGGCCAATGCGCTTCTCAAGACCTTGGAAGAGCCTCCTGGTCATAGTCTTTTTGTCTTGATCACAAGCCGCCTTCATGCGCTGCCGATCACCATTCGATCGCGCTGCCAAGCGCTCCGTTTCACCACCCCCGCACGTACGCAAGTTGAGGCGGCACTGATCCTCACACGCGAACTCTCCCCTGCCGATGCCCGTTTCCTCGCCGTCCTTGCCGATGGCCGTATCGGCGAAGCCCTTGCGACAAACGTCGAGGAGGTCCGAGCACGACAACAAGAATGCCTGACATTGATCTCACCGGAAACTTTGACATCGAGCACGACCGTCCTTTCCACCGCCGAGAGCCTCGCCAAGGCAGACCGGGGAGAAGAAACGCTCAATTGGCTCGCGCAATGGATCCGCGATCTGGTCATTGTCCTCGTGGGGGGAGATCAGGACCACATCCTTCACGTCGATCAACTTCCCGAATTGCGGCGTTACGCTCAACGGGCGAACGTCGACACGCTGCTCAGTCTCTTGACTGACATCGAGCGTATCGAACAGCAAGCCGCGCGGCACTTGAACATGCACATGGCGCTGGAGACCACGTTTCTTCGCCTGCGCGAAGCGCTTGGCCTGGTCCCGGCCACAGCCTCCGCCTAGCAATAAACGCGGCCAACCTGCTATCTTGCCTTGATGAAGGCGGGAGAGAACACTTTTTACATCACCACCCCGATTTATTACGTTAACGACGTCCCGCATATCGGGCACGCCTACACCACCATCGCCGCAGACGTGCTGGCACGCTATTGGCGGCTGCGCGGGCGCGAGGTGTTCTTTCTCACCGGTCTCGATGAACACGGGCAAAAAGTTCAGCAGGCCGCAGCCAAGGCCGGGATCGCCCCGCAGACTCATTGCGACAAGCTGGCACCGCAGTTTCAAACGCTGTGGCAACGCCTCAACATCTCAAACGATGCGTTCATCCGGACGACCGACGCACAGCATACATTCGTGGTCCAACGATATCTTCAGCAGCTCTACGACGAAAAGCTGATTTACAAGGACTCGTATACCGGATGGTACTGCACGTTTGATGAACGGTTCTGGACTGAAAAGGACGTGGAATCCGGACTTTGCCCCGACTGTAGACGTCCCGTCGAGCAGCTCAGTGAGCACAACTACTTCTTCAGAATGGGCCAGTACCAGGACCGACTGCTGGACCACATTAAGATGCACCCGTCGTGTATCAGACCGGACTCGCGCCGGAATGAAGTCCTCGGTTTCCTGCAAACGCAGAAGCTCGGTGATCTTTCGATTTCACGGCCGAAATCACGGCTCTCTTGGGGAATCGAACTGCCCTTCGACAACGAGTATGTCACCTACGTCTGGTTCGATGCGCTGGTCAACTACATGTCCGCTCTGGAGTACCTGCCACGGGAAAAGCCGGCCGGGACCCGATTCTGGCCCGCCGATGTCCATCTGGTCGGCAAGGATATCCTGACCACGCACGCCGTGTATTGGTCTACCATGCTGATGGCATTGAATCTTCCGTTACCCGAGACCATCTTCGCCCACGGCTGGTGGACGGTGGACGGTGAAAAGATGTCCAAGAGCCGCGGCAACGTCGTCGATCCGTACACGATGGTCGACGAATTCGGCGCGGACGCGTTTCGGTATTTTTTATTGCGCGAAGTCCCATTCGGGCAGGATGGAGATTTTTCTCTCACCGCCATGCTCACGCGAGTCAATAGCGATCTGGCCAATGGTCTGGGCAATCTCCTCAGTCGTACGCTGACCCTTATTGAACGGACTCAAGCAGGATTGATACCGGCTCCAACGGAGGTCGGACCAACAGAACGAGAGCTGCAGCATGCTGCAACGACGCTCTTGAATGAGGTGCTACCGCGCCATCTGGAGCAGTTGGAGTTCAATCGAGCCCTCGAAGCGATCTGGCAAGTCGTTCAACTTGCCAATCAATATGTCGATAAGACTGCCCCTTGGATCCTGGCAAAGAACGAGCGTGACGCGGAACAACTGAGGACGGTCCTCTATACCATGGCGGAGACTCTACGCTGCCTCAGTCTAGCCATCTCCCCAATCATGCCAACGAGTGCGCGGTTGGTCTGCGCTCAGCTTGGCATCTCAGTGGAATTCATATGCCCTTTATTGAAAAACAAGATCGAATGGGGCGGCCTAATGCCGGGCACTCTTATTCAGAAGGGACCGTCACTCTTCCCACGCATCGAATCGAAACCACAAGGAGCCAAACCCGTGAACGACACATCCGCAACTCCACAACCGGCCCCTGCCGCAACAGCCACACCCGCTGCTCCAGCAGCCGTACCCACGCCGCCGCAGATCACCATCGACGAATTCATGAAGATTCAGCTGAAGACGGCGAAGGTGCTCTCCGCAGAGCGCGTACCGAAATCGGAGAAGCTGATCAAGCTGCAGGTGTCGCTCGGCACCGAACAGCGCCAAATCGTCGCGGGAATCGGCAAGAAGTATGAACCGGACGCGCTTGTCGGCAAGACGATCGTGATCGTGGCCAATCTCAAGCCGGCCAAGCTCATGGGGATTGAATCGCAGGGGATGGTGTTGGCAGCGGGTGATGCCGATGTACGCGGCCTGCTCACCATTCTGGAAGAAGTTGATCCCGGCACGAAAGTCAAATGACGTGGTCCGCCCTCCTTCTGTTTGAATTGACCGTCTCGCTCATCCTGCTTCCCTCCTTTCCTGTCACAGTCCAAAGCCAAACCCTGCCCGATTCATCGATTAATAGTCCACAGCCCACGATGATACTTGTACGGATTGTCGCGCATGGGGCGATGGTCTTGGGCCGCGAGGTTGGCGGGGCTCGCGTGACCATCACCGACGTTGCCAGCGGCCGCATTCTAGCCACCGGCGTGCAACAGGGCGAATCCGGAGATCAAAATCAGATCATGCGCACTCCCCACATGATGGAAGAGCCGATCTATAGTTCTCGCCCCTCCGCCGCATTCACTGCCACATTGGAGTTGCGGAAGCCGACGCTGGTCGAAATCTCCGCCGAAGGGCCGTTGGCCTATCCGGCCTCAATGCAGAAAACTAGCAAGACGCTATTATTAATACCGGGACAAGATCTGACGGATGACGGGATCGTCTTGCATCTCTCTGGCTATCTGGTTCAGATCGAGCGACCGAAGCCACGAGATCCGTTGATCGCCAAAGATGACGTGAAACTGCAGGCCTCCATCCGCACCCTGTCCGGCTCCGTGGTCCGTCCCCATGGAGATTGGGACTCGCGGAGGATCCGTATTTATGGAGAAGTCTTGATCGGTGATCGGATCATCGAGCGGCTGCAACTGTTTTACGATGAAGGAAGCCGCACCTTCGAAGCTCCGTTCTTCGTGCCTCCGTTGAAAGAGGTTCCCGATGGAATCACGCTGCGGGTGATTGCGACGGATCTCTCGACCGGCAATGCAGGAATGGACCACGCACACTATCCCGTGTTGAACGAACGTTTCCCGCCGAAATCCACCCGCTAGCCAGTGCGCCTTCGTACTCGAACCTTCGGCAAGACTTGCCGCATCGCGTCGCCCGTGCGAAACTATCATTCATGACGGCTCTCGCCTCTTACTCACATCTCCGATCGCGGCTCCAACTTGCGCTGGCTATCAATGCCGTCATCATCGCGGCTGAATTTGTCGGGGGCTGGTTTCTCGATAGCATTGGACTTATGAGCGACGCGGGGCACAACCTCGTCGACCAAGGGTCGCTTTTTCTCGCCCTCTATGCCCACCTCCTCACCGCACGGCCGGCTTCCGAGAGCCGGACGTTCGGGTACCATCGCGCCGGCATCATCGCGGCATTTCTGAACAGTTTTATCCTGCTATTGACCGCGCTTGGCATTACGATCATCGGCCTGAAACGACTGTTCCAACCGGTGCCCGTCGATGGTTCGTGGGTCATGGCCGTCGCCGCCGTCAGTTTCGCCGCCAATCTCGGAATTGCCCTGTTGCTTCAACATGGTGCGAAAGACGATTTGAATATTCGGAGTGCGTTTTGGCACATGTTAGGAGACGCCTGGGTGTCGCTCGGCGTCATCGTCAGCGGGGCCGCCATACTCCTGACGGGGTGGGCCATCCTGGACCCCCTCGTGAGCTTGCTGGTTGTCGGCGCCATTCTCCGAGGAGCGTGGCCGATCTTTAAGGAGTCGATGGAGGTCCTGTTAGAGTCAACCCCGCCGGGAATCAGTGCGTCGCATGTCGCCGCAACCATGGAAGCCATTCCAGGCGTCAAGAACGTGCACGATCTTCACATCTGGGCAGTCGAACCTCGGCTGGTCATGCTCACCAGTCACGTCATGATCGAACCTCATCATACCCCTCCGGAGCTGCTGCAACTGATCCAGAACCGGATCACGACAGACTTCGGCATCAAACACATGACCATTCAACTGGAAACCGAATGCTGCGATCCTGACGACATGCACTGCGATCTCAGGAGGTTGACCGAGCAGCACCACGAAGCCTCTACCTTCGCGCACCATCACTGATGGGCTGGTATCGTCCTCCCGGCATCACTGAGTGAGAATGGGCTCGGTGCATTTCCCTCTTTTCGCACGAACAGAGTACAATCGTCCCGATGTTGCAGGCACTCTTGCAAGCCGCAGGCGAATCTCGCTTAGTGATCTTTGCCGGTGCCGGCATCTCGATGGCGCCACCGACGAATTTGCCGTCCTGGCGCGATTTTAACCGCGTCGTGATACGAGCGCTGGCGGACGCATCGGCACCCCTCCTCGATCGTGCGCTAACCGATCGGGCCGTAGACGCGGTATCCGCTCGGCATAGGCAGGAAAAGCTCCCGCCCGAGTATCAAGCCCAGTTGCTCGCTGAGATTCTCCGTCGTCGTTACTTCGACGTGATTCGGCATCTCGATAGCGACCGCCCGAATGCAACCCATCTCGCGATCGCGTGGCTAGCGCGCCTAGGCCTTGTATGCGCCGTCGTGACGACCAATTTTGATCGGGTACTGGAAACGGCATGCACGTTGCTGGATGTGCCGTTATGCGTCCATTACCAGCCGGAACACTTTCGCGCGCTCACTGAACACCTTGATCAGCTCGCCGTCACCGGTGGACCCTGCCATGTATTGAAGCTCCATGGGTCGGTAGCCGATCCGACCACACTGATCGATACGTTGGCACAACGTAAGCGGGGCTTCCCGCCATCGGTCATACAATGCACACGTCATCTGCTGCATGGGGCTCACTGGCTGTTTCTCGGATTCTCCGGCCTTGATCTGGAAGCCGAGCCCAATTATCTCGGCTTGGCGGCCGAGTCCGAGCACGCCGTCGGTTTTACGTGGATGGTGCGCACGGGGACCCAACCAAAACCGGCCGTGCTCGCCCTACAGGAACGCTATGGCACACGGGCGGCGATTCTGGAAGGAGAGCTACCTGAATTCGCGTTGGAATTGCTGCAGCCGCACGCGCCACAGGCGCGAGACGAAATCACCTCCAGAATTGCACTCCTATGCACCCCGACACAAGAGGACGCGAACGTGGCGCTACAGCGAAGTGCCGCCGACTGGGCGTCGGACCTGTCACCCGCTCTCTGTGGGCTCTCGCTCGCCTTTGTTGCACGGGCCTGCGCCGAACCCTCCGTCGCGCTCGAGCTCATACTCGCGATTCTTCCCGCCATGGAGCAGCTTTCGGCGTCCGACTCGCAAGCGCTCTCAACCACCTTGTCGCTCGTCAATAACGCAGCGGGAATTCTTCTGCAGGGGTTCGGTCGGCACGATGAGGCGGCGGAGCGGTTCGTGAAAGCCATCGAGACGGTCGAAGACGACGACACACGGGACCGCTGGCGCGGCAACCTTGCGACGAGCTTTGAAGCGTTGGGATACGTCGCCGAAGCCAAAGAGCTGTACGTTGAGGCGCTCGCGGGCTATCGCCGACGTAGCGACCCCTCCGCCGTCGCGTTCGGTCTGCTCGGCTACGGCGCATTTCTGATCCGTCAGCTCGAGCTGGACGAAGCGCATAGACTCTGTGTGGAGGCCATGGACCATGCCAAAGCCACCGGCGACGAGTATATGCGCGGCACCACGATCAACCTCTTGGGTTTGATTGCCAAGCTCAAAGCCGACTACAAAGACGCGCTCGACCTCTTCGGACAAGTGGAACACCTGTTTGCACGGCTGGGCGACGACCAGGCCGTTGCCGCCGCCATGAGCAATCGCGGCGAAGTGCTGACGGCTCAAGGTGAATACGGCCAGGCAGAACAGGTGTATCAACAGAGCCTGGCGATCAACCGGCGAACCGGACGACGAGAAAACGAAGCATCGACCTATCTTGCGTTAGGGTTGCTGGAACGGGAGCGCGGTAACGTCGATGCCGCACGCAGCTGGTTTCACCAAACGGTGGAACTCCAGCGTGGACTGCGGAATCCCACCAACGAGGCGTTTGCACTGTATCGCCTCGCCACCCTGGAATCCGAGGCAGGAGACAGACGGCGCGCGATCGAGATTGCCAAGGAAGCCCTTCCACTCGTTGAGAAACGCAATCCGGTTTTAGAGCAAGACCTGTGCGGTCTCATAGGGCGAACTCTCCTGCGCATGGGTGAGGTGGCGGAAGCCGAGCACGCATCACGTCGGGCCGTCGATTTGGCCCAACAGCGCCCGGATCAGAAAACGCTCGCAGGCCTACTTCAAAACCTGGGGCTAACGTTACTGCTGCAACAACGCGATGAAGCGGCAGCGACCGTATTTGACGAAGCTGCTGAGTTATGGAACACGCTCAGCCAAGCCCGTGAGCGGGACTATTGCCGGTTGTGCGAGGCAGCGGTCGCGCTTGATGCCCGCATCGCCAAATTGTCTACCGAGGGCCATGCCTTCACCGACGTGAAACGGCAACAGCAAGCCGCGGGTGAGATGGTCACGCTCTATCCTGAACTCATTGCCATGTATCAACAGATCGGCGCGCAACAATTGGTCGCGGCCTTTCAGCACTCCGCGGCGAGCTGCGCGCGTTTTGCCGGCGACATGGCGCGGGCGGTCGAGTGGTATGGCGCCGCCGGCACAGGCTTTCTGCAACTCGGGTACACGCCTCAGGCCAGAGAGGCGTTCAGCAACTGTGAATCCCTGCTGCAGTCCTGGGTCAACACGTTCATTCGGCAGGAACGCCTTGAAGCAGCGCTGCCGTTACTCCTACAGCTTGCCGAAGTGGCGGAACACACCGGCAATCAGCACTCTCGTGCCACGGCATTGCTGAACGCCGCGATCATCACATTTGAATCCCAACGAGACTGGAGCCAAGCCAAGCTACTGGCCGGACAAGCCTCGGCATTGTTGGCCGCCGATTCAGAAGATCACGCGACGGCTCAACGCCTGATCGCAGTGTGCGACGAGCGGCTTTCCCACGACTCACCGTAAGTATCATCACGAAACACACCTTCACGTATCACGATTCATCGCTCAATTCTTTCCACACATCGATTCCTGTTTTCATTGAGCTTGCCGGTGAACCAGGTGACATCATCGCCAGAACCGATACACCGGGCCATTATGCGTTTCAGCGAAGCACTCAGCGCCCCCACGACCGATCTCACTCGAGACGCCGCTATCCAACGGTTCGAGTTTTGTTTTGAGTGGACACACCGCCCATACTTGCGATGAAACGCTCGCCAACGCTGTGTATCGGCGACTTTCAGCACATCTCCCACTGCCGCAGACATCCTACGCAATACGCGAACATGAATTTCGCTCGGCAGAACTTCAGAAACCCTCCACGCTCCATATCACTGAACTGATCTTCCGACGGTAACACCGAGAGAAGCTTCGAATGACTTAACTATGTCGTCATCATTTGTCTCTCCCTTCACGTTCCCGCCTCGTCTCGGTACAATAGTATAGGTTTGAGCAAAGGCACAGAAGAGAGATTAACAGGGATCGGAACCTATAACCTTGCCCATGTCCTACCTCAGCCGCCAGAAATTCTCAGTCCCGCTCGACCGTGACCAGGTGGCTCAAGACTGGCGCCGGCGGGATTACTCCGGTGATGTGTTCACCGATCCGCCCGGAAGCGAGTGGAATGATTTCGTCCATACGACGAACGAGCTTGTGACCGTCATGGTGAGAACGCTCAGGCTGACTATTGGTCCAGAAGAGATCATCGCGGAACCGGGCGACGAGGTGTGTCTTCCCAAAGAGGTCCGCCATTCCGTCAAGAATATTTCTCTCTCTGCGACGCATTGGCTCTACGGGTATGATTGAAGACTGTAAAAAATGGAGCGGTGCGGGTGGCACTGTGATGAGCCAGAACGCTGGTAAGAGACCACGCATGAAACAGTTCCTGTTGATAATTCTGCTGATACTGACCTCAATCGTTGCCTTTGCTGAATGGAGGGTGGTAGAGCGGGACTATTTTTCACCAGGCTTGCAGACAGTGTATGTGGACCCAGTCAACCTCCTAAGGGATGGGAAGCTTGTAACAATCTGGCAGCTGATCGACTACAAGTGGATGCAAGGGAACTATGTCGGCACTCCACGGTTCTTATCAACCACCGCCCGCAAGCAGTTCGACTGTGTGGACCGTCGCGTCCGGTTGCTGTCGTTCACAGAATACTACGGCCATATGGCAACTGGTATAGCGGCGATGGGATATGTCACGACCGACCAATGGCAAACGGTCGAACCACGAACGCTCAATCAGGCGCTCTGGGAAATCGCCTGCGGAACAGGTGAAGGAAATCAACATTAGATGGGAATTGATTGATCCAAACCAGCTGCAAAGGGAAGTATCCTCCACAACTTGTCCTCTTTCACCCCTCATGATTAGAAGAAAGGTTTGCGAAGTACTTACTGACAACTGGCGTCGAGGTCCTTCGAGACTGTAACCAACGCATCGGCGGACTTTATCTGCTGCGGAATCTGGCTAACTCCCTATTATTTTGGCCCTGACAAACAATAGCGTGTTTCTGGTATCCTAGCCCACGTTTCTTCACCACCTAGGCTCACTTTTTACGGACTTGAGAAGGTTTGAAGTCATGCACCTCACGACCTGTGACTATCTAAAGGGGGAAAGCAGATGTTTCCCAAATCGATGACCCATCCTCTCGTAGCCTTATCCTTGTTGCTGTCCTTGACCAGTTGCACCGCATTCAATCTACCCGTTGTCCGGCCACCAACACCTGTGCTACTACCGGCGATCCCGAACCCTCCCTCTCCGGCCCCAGAATCCAGTATCAGCGTTCCTGTCCATGTCGATCTGTCACCGCTTCTCACTGCTGCCAACGATGACAGCGTGATCCCGAAGAAATTCGACCATTGGGCGAGCTCCATCAAGCATCCCAAAGGCGCTGAATACAAATACTATGCAGAGCGAGATGATTTTACGATGGCCCCTTCTGGCGCTCACCAAGCCAACGGCACGCATTCGGGCATGGTTCTTCGTGATTGGTGGAAAGGGATCGAACTCTCCAGCTCCCACATCCTTGTCGGCACCGCCATTCGATATAAAATTGGAGCCAATTCGCTTTACTGTGGCGATGGCAGTGAATGGCCACGAAGGGCCACACTGTATGGGAGTATCGCGACTGAGCTGACTCCGACGTATGGTCTGTCTGCATCGGTCGCCAGTATGACAGTGAACACCAGTGATCCATGCCAGATACGGGTCGCCGATCTTGACGTGACTCAGGAAGTGAAACAGAGGCTGGCAGACATCGCTCGAGGAGGACTCAGTCGCGCGGTCACCCGCATCAATGCGCTGACGGTCAAATCTCGCGTGGACGATGTTTGGAATACACTGCACAACCCCATCCAGTTAGAACCGGATGCCTGGCTCCAGTTCAATATCGACAAAGTCCAACATAGTGGCTTTTCGGGGATCGGCCCCATTGTCACTGACACCATCCACGTCACCGCAAAACCGGTTATCGTCTTTGGCCCGAAACCACCCTCTGGAGGCACAGCCCTTCCTCCACTCGACACTCCACCAACTTCTACCGGATTCCACGGTGCCGCCGATGCCCAGCTCTATGGCACACTTCCCACAACGCTTGCGAATCGGCTCACTCCCACTGGATTCCACGTCGTCACTGACATCCCCGTGGACTACCCCTCACTCTCCAAGGCCCTCGCCAGCCGGCTCAAGGATAAACGCGTCGCTGCGCAAGGGAATTTCATTCTCATTACCAATGCCGCGATCTTTGGTAATGGCGGCAACCAAGTGGTGATGCGAATTGATTTCTCGGGAGACGCGGTCGGTCACGTATATTTTGTCGGAAAACCCGAAATGAACTTCCTCACACAGACGGTTTCTTTCGGCAGCCTCCGCTATGACCTCGCGACAGAAACGCTCATACAGAAAACGATCCCTTGGCTCGATTTCTCGACGTTCCGAGATCTGATCGCAAGCGAATCCGTTCTCGGAGTGACTGCAGCCACCGACCGTGTGCGAGGCCTGCTGGCCACCACACTGAATCGAGCACTCAGTCCATCCGTCTCGATGCACGGGACCGTGGAGTCGGTCCAAGGCATCGGAGCGTTTGCTGATGTCAATGCCTTGCATGTCCGCACGATGAGTGATGGAACGCTTGGTCTGACCGTAACGGATAAACCGTAACTCATCTCGGTCGAGCTCCACACCTCGATTCGTTGGGGACGGCGGAACGCCGGCTGCAGGCGACCTATCGCAGAAACACCAGCCAGAGGTACATCGCGCTGAGTCCCACCGACCCGATCATAACGGGGAATCCAAACCTGAAGAACTGCCAAAAGGTAATCCGATAACCGGCCTTACGAGCAATGTCCACGATCACGACATTGGCGCTCGCACCGATGATCGTCCCGTTACCTCCTAAACAAGCCCCCAAGGCTAGGGCCCACCAGAGCGGAATGATGTCCGGTTGGTGAACTAAGGTCGCGTAATCGGTGATCTCGGGATGCAATGACCGGGCGAGATCGACGATCAACGGATTCATGGCGGCGACATAGGGGATATTGTCCACGACGGCGGAGAGAATCGCCGACCCCCATAATACTGTCATTGTAGACCCTGTGAGGTTGCCCTTCGTCACTGCCACTAGTTGATCGGCCAGATAACGGATGACACCCACTTTGACCAATCCCCCAACCAGGATAAACAATCCGATGAAAAAGAAGATGGTTTTCCACTCTACCTCTGCCAAATACGTCAACTCCTCGCTGTCCTTGGGCTTGTGTCTCGCATGACCGATCACCATGAACAGGCTCGCTCCCAGCAGCGCGATGGTGGCGGGCTCCAGACGGACGAAAGCATGGAGGCAGAATCCCACGTTGACGACCACCAGCAGAAAGAGACATCGACGCAAGAACGCCGCATCCGGCACGGCTTCCCGTGAGCTCAGAGCAAGGACAGCCTCGCGTAGATGGGGGGCCACCGTCATGGTTCGTCCAAAGATGACCCACAACGTCGCCAGGAACGCTATCATGATGACAATGACGATCGGCCCCATGACCACCAGAAAGTCGAGGTAGCCGAGCTCAGCCTTGCTCGCGATCATGATGTTGGGCGGGTCTCCGACGAGCGTGGCGGTTCCCCCGATATTGGAGGCCAATGCCTCGGCCATCAGAAACGGGATGGGATTCAGCTCCAAGCGTTTCGCAATCGCGAGGGTCACCGGCGCCATCAGCAGAACGGTGGTGACGTTATCGAGCATGGCGGACAATGCAGCCGTCAAGATGGCCAACAACACCAGGAGACGGAACGGCTTGGCATCAGCCCGCTGGGCTGCCCAAATAGCCAAGACCTCGAAGAGTCCCGTCTCACGCACAATATTGATAATCACCATCATGCCGATCAGAAGAAACACCACGTTGTAATCCACCCCGAATTCATGGGAATAAAACGCCTCTTCTTGCGACACTACCCCGAGTCCAATCATCACCGCCGCGCCGAACAACGCCACAATCGTCTTGTGGAGTCGCTCGGTCATGATGAGCAGGTAACACACACCGAAAATGAGAAGGGCTAGCGCGAGAGAAGACATTCAACTCCTCGTGACGGCTGAAATCTGAACACGTCAAAATCAGGGCATTATCGAGGGACACTGGCGACAATGCAATCAGAGTCGCTTTTCCGGCTGGTCACCCGACGCCGCCGAGAACATTTTCTCCTTCCTAATCCAGCACACACCCATTAGGATAGGGCGATGCCGCTTCCAATGACCTTTCAACAAGACGATCTCGATCGCCTCATCGAGGGTACACATTGGGCCCCCCGCAGTATCCTGGGTCCGCATGCCGTGACGATCGACGGCCGCCCTTATGTCGTCATCCGCGCCTGGCTCCCGGACGTTCAGGAGGTGGAGGCGGTATCGGACTCCACTGTGTGGCGCATGACTCGTATCCATGAAGCCGGACTGTTTGAGGCGCTTCTTCCGGGTGAAAGCCAAGCGCCGTCATACCGGCTCCGTATCACATACCGTGACGGCGGCACCGCTGACACTCACGATCCCTATGCCGTTCCCCCGCTGTTGACGGATTTTGAGCTGCACCTGTTTTCCAATGGAACGCTGTATAGGGCTTACGAAAACCTCGGTGCCCATGTCCGCACTGTCGACGGCGTCCGTGGGGTTCACTTTGTGGTGTGGGCTCCCAATGCCGCGCGTGTGAGCGTCGTCGGCGACTTCAACGGATGGAATGGCCTCTGCCACCCCATGTCGGGTCGGGGGGCCACCGGACTCTGGGAGCTCTTCATTCCTGATCTTCCGGAGGGCACCATCTACAAGTACGAAATCCGATCAAAACAGCATGACATGTTGTTGCTCAAAGCCGATCCGTATGCCTTTGCCGGTGAACTCCGTCCACGAACAGCTTCGGTGGTCCATGACTTGACCACCTACACTTGGCACGACGACGCATGGATGGCCGCTCGCTCGACATGGGATCCGCTGGCATCCCCCCTCTCCATCTATGAAGTTCATTTGGGATCCTGGATGCGCATACCGGAAGAGAACAGTCGGTGGTTGACCTATCGAGAACTCGCGGACCGGCTGATCCCTTACGCCCAGGATCTCGGCTACACGCACCTCGAGCTCATGCCGGTGACGGAACACCCGTTCGATGGATCATGGGGCTATCAAGCGACCGGTTACTTTGCCGCCACCAGTCGGTACGGTGATCCGGAGGGGTTCATGGCATTCGTGGATGCCGCGCATCAGGCCGGCCTCGGCGTGATCATGGACTGGGCGCCGGCGCACTTTCCGGACGATCCACATGGATTGGCGCTGTTTGACGGTACACATCTCTATGACCATGCCGATCCGCGTCTCGGCTACCATCCCGATTGGCATAGTCGTATTTTCAATTACGATCGCGTCGAAGTACGCGCCTTCCTCCTCAACAGCGCGCTCTTCTGGCTGGACAAGTATCACATCGACGGGCTGCGCGTAGACGCGGTCGCGTCAATGCTCTATCTCGACTATGGACGGAAGGCAGGCGAATGGATTCCGAATGAATTCGGCGGCAACGAAAATCTCGGCGCCGTCTCGCTCTTGAAAGAACTGAATGTGCTGATCCACCGAGATTTTCCAGGGGCCATCACCATCGCGGAGGAATCCACGGCGTGGCCCGGTGTGTCTCGGCCGACCTACACGGGAGGGCTCGGCTTTACCTTCAAGTGGAACATGGGTTGGATGCACGACATGTTGACGTTTTTTCAGTACGACCCGATCTACCGCCGGTTCCATCAGAACCAAATTACCTTCGGTCTCCTCTACGCCTTCAGTGAGAACTTCATCCTTGCCTTGTCTCATGACGAAGTGGTCCATGGCAAGCGCACGTTGCTCGACAAAATGCCTGGCGATGCGTGGCAACGGTTTGCGAATCTGCGGCTGCTCTATGGATATATGTACACCCATCCCGGCAAGAAAATGCTGTTCATGGGCGGAGAGTTCGGCCAGTGGCACGAATGGAATCATGATACCAGTTTGGATTGGCACCTCTGTAACTATGAGCCGCATCGCGGCCTGCAACGTTTGATCCGTGACTTAAACCGAATCTACCGCGAAGAACCGGCGCTGCACGAAGTTGACTTCGACTGGAACGGATTTCAGTGGATCGATTTCAGCGACGCTGACAATTCCGTCATCGCCTATCTTCGAAAAGCACAAACCACGCAAGCGGCCGTCATCTGCCTATGCAACTTCACGCCGGTACCTCGTCACGGGTATCGAATCGGAGTCCCTGAACCCGGTTGGTATCGGGAACTGCTCAACACCAACGGCGTCGCCTATGGCGGCAGCAATATCGGAAACGACGGCGGTGTTCACGCGGCCGCAACCCCCAGCCATGGTTTTCCGTACTCACTGACGGTCACGCTCCCGCCTCTGTCTATCCTGTTGCTGAAACGACAGACATAGTCGATCACGGAACCGACACGCGGTTCATCTACTCTAGAAGGAAACAACGTCCGTTACGAGTGTAAATTTTTGCCGGGATGAGAGGGGATGGAACTTACCAATGCCGGAACGGACCGGAATCCAAATGCACGTACCTCGAACGCTTGTAATAACCGACTCCGCCGTACTGCAACTCAAGCGCGGCCTGGCGAAGCTGCTTCGGGTGGACACCCGGAATCTGAAGGTCGATCGCTTGCCCCTGCATATGTAAGCTGTTTCGCGCGGCACGCCGACCGGTTCGAACCAACATGGCGTTGTACTCGGGAGATCGAAAGCCTGAAATGACATGGATCTCACGCTGACCGCCGAGTTTCTTCTGCACCAGATTCACGTGCTCGAGCATACGCACATCCATGGCCGCGACTTCGCCGGTGTAATGACAGCGCAGGATGTGATTCACGTCGTCGAGCGCCGCCAGGTCATAGGCGCCCGATTCGTCACGGTAGGTCACATCCAATCGCTCATTCGTCCATGCATTCACCAAGGTGAGCCTTCCCTCCGGCAGTTCCCGTGCCTGCGCCGGCTGGGGACCGACTAACCGCCCACTCAGCAAGAGGGTCCCTACCAGTGAAACGTGAAGAAATGCTCGGCGGGTCCATGCCCAGGTCGACTGATCGGCACTATTCACTGAAACCTCCCTACTGAACAACACAGGTCTAAATTAATGTGCAGAAAAATGCACGACGATGAAAGACTGAGGCTTCACGCTTGTAACAAAAATCAGAAGGTCGGTCAACCAAAAATTCTTTCTTTTTCTTGAGTTACAGCTCGCCCAACTGATCGTGAGATGAAACACTTAGTCGATTGTCGATGTCTGAAAACAATCTAAAACCCTACGGCATCGATTATGACTCGTGGGGCTGATCGGCCCCATCACACTTGCCCCCTTTGCACGTATCTCAGATATCCTTTTATTTCTAGACAGTGTCAGGAATCCCCAGGTAAGATCCAGCGAAAGTCCTTAGACTATCTTATGGCGACCATACTAGTCATCGACGACGAACCCTCTATCCGCGGGCTACTCAAAGAGGTCCTTGTGAAGGCGGGGCACCGCGTATTGGAGGCGGAAGATGGCCGGAAAGGGCTTACGCTCTATCAGCAAGAAGCCATCGATCTCGTGATCATGGACTTGTTGATGCCTGAGACTGACGGTCTTGAAGCAACTCTTCAGCTCACTCGAGAGTATCTCGACGCCAAAGTGATTGCGATCACGGGGGCGCAAGGTGATCATAACTTCTTGGATGTCGCAAAACTCTTCGGCGCCCGCCGCACCTTCGAAAAGCCGTTCGATATCAATAAGCTGCTTGACGCGGTGAAGGAAGAACTCGCCGTCGGATGAATCGGGTTGACTTGGAAACACTCCTTCCGAGCTATCGCTGACCTGTCAGTTCCTTCCGCGCAAGACCGCGCATCATGACTGGGTCGCCATACCCGACCTCACTCAGCGCATCCAGGAGATGCAGGCCTTTCGAGGCGACTAATTCCTTCGCCTTCGTATAGTTCTTCGCGCTGAACCGCGCAACAGCCGGCTGACCGTTCACAATCTGACAGGCCAACACCTCACCGTTCACTTCGAGTGTGCCACCTTGTTCGATCAGCGTCCTCGCCTGAGCGAGCGTGATGCCGTGAAGTGCGGCAAACTCTTGGAGTCCCCCGGTCTCCACCAACCGTCCATCCGGCATGATGCAGAGCCGCTTGAAATGCGGTGACCAGTCCTTGCGGAAATCGATATACTTGATGTCGCCGCCTTTGGCGACACGAGGATCCAACGTCCGGTAATCCAGTCCCAAATTCTTCTGTTGCAGCTTGGCTTTCAACTCGCCCGGCAGCGTCTTCCGAAAGACCTCCAGTGCCGCATCCAGCAGGGGGGCCGCACTGGTTCGAACCGATTGCTCCGCCTCGGCGAATTGCAGAAGGTCCAATGTCCATGTTTGTTTAGGCGCTTGCCCGGAAGGGTCAATCCAGCAGGCAAACACCCCTCGCGTGAGGATGCCTCCGACTTCCGGATACACGTAGGTTCCACCCTCCGTCAGCACGGTCGTCATCGTTTCGAGCGGCACATCATAACTCTCTGCAAGGATCCTGGCATGAACCGATATATTCTCCGACTCTGTCATGGCACAGACGGTCACGTTCCCCGGTGCGTCGAATTCGGAATAGTCTTCGACGATGTTATAGAGCACCGCGCGCTTCGGCTTTTCGGCTTTCTTTTTGATCTTGAACATGGATCAGCTCATTCCCATCGACCTTCGATCATTATGCCTTCTGCTGCTTGTGATAGTACGGCGGCAAGCTCTGTAACCGCCTGTCTTCCACTGGGCCACCAATGGTGAAGTGGTAGAGCGACTGCAGCGCCAAGTTCTGAATGCCGACCACCTCGTGAACCGGGTCGTCGAAGAAACAACCGATTCCCGTCGCCCGAACTCCTGCGGCTTCGGCCTCCAAGTACAGCACCTGTCCGACCAATCCCGACTCCCAAAACATCCGGGGATACCACCAGGCGCCCCGCGCCCGCAATGGTCCTTCGAGTTCGGCCAACATTCCGAAGGAAAACGCGCTGTCGCCGGCAATGTCCTGATGGCAACTCACTTGCGCCGCCAGCCTTTTTGCATCGCCTTCCAGTAACCAATAGAGCGGCAGTTCCGCTGGGCATTCCGGTGCGATGGTCCACATCAGCTCGGGATTCATCGCGTGCTGAATGAGCGACAGTTTTTTGGTGTCGCGCACGAGGAAATAGAGTCCCGGTGTAAGTCCATCCACACGATGGACGAAAACCATGAGATGAATGGCGGGATCATGAGGCCAGGCGTCCCAGGGCATTGGCCGTTCCAACTGTGGACGTTCAGTCCACGGCATAACCCGCTGCATCATGCGGAAGAAAGTCGCCGCGGAAATCGATGTCTTGCCGTCAAATGCTACGGCGCTTCGTCGTTGACGAATGACCTGTCCCGCCGTGAGGCCCGCGTCGCTCATCACTCGTGAAGTCTGAACCCTGTCGATTGGCGGAATGGGCGCCGCCGGAAGCGCAATGTTCGACTTCTCAGTCTGCCTTTTCCACGAGGCCTCGGCTGCTGCGTCGATCATATCCCAATGGACGCCGTGTTCCCGGCTCAACCCATTCGCTTTTCCATGCCAGATGGCGCTCGCTAGGGCCTTCACGATCGCCACGTCTAGAAACAATGGCAGCTTGGCCGATTCCATCTGTTCGCCGTGTGACGCCTGACGATTCCTTCCAGGCCAGACCACCGCCAGACTATCGGGATGTTCCGGCTCTGCCTTCCCAAAGTCCTCCTTACGATCCGTTCCGAGCAACATGGCCACGGTGTCTTGATCCAGGCCGTCCAGCAGCACCATGCTCCAGCCAAGAGTCGCCGCCGCGATCCGGGCCGTCCCGATTGCATGGCCTACATCATGATTGCAGTAGCGGAACGCCCGCTCGCCATATTTCCACGCTTCCCGCCAGTGGACCGAGGTCAACCCGAAGAGAAAGGCGTGCTCCGGAAAAGACGCCAGCAGTCGTTCCACTAAGTCAGCCCGCCACTCCGCTCTGAACTCCAGCCCGTGTTCTTTCGGGGCATAGTGATAGAGGCCTGGCGCCAGATCGAGTCCCTCGATCCGTGGCAAGACCACATAGCCTTCCGTCGGATGCAGGTTGCCGGAAGACGGGTTACTCCGCAGCGCCCATTCCGACTCCCCTGCTTTCTTCCAGGCGGACAACGCAAGCGCGAATTCGAAGAACCGCGAAAGCGTTCGCACATTCACAGGCTGACAAGAAACGGTTCCCGGTTCGTAAATCGGTTCATACGCCGGCGACCGTGGTTCTTGATCCGGACTGAGTAATGGCAAGGAGATTAACGGGGCTCCTTCAAACCGTCGGAACGGATCCGGTTGATTCGCCCAATCCAGATACCCCAACGACCGGGCATACCGGTTGAAATGGTGCTTCGTCTGAACGTGATAGCGGATCACTTGATCGACCGGATCATTTGCTCCTGAGTGAGCAGGCGCAACTGAACCTGGTGTTTTATCGCCCATCATTCTGCAGGCAGTGTACAGAGCCCGTGGCGGCAATGTAAACGCAGGCGACCGTACAAAGCACATTGACCTCCTCTCCGTTGCCCCGGTATTCTCCTGTTTGTAAACGCACTGCTTTCCACAAGATACTGACTTTATGCGTTTCGACCCTGCCCTTGCCGCCCAAGACACTTTTTATCAGGCCGAAGCCGAACTCGGCGCGGACTGGGATGTGGCTGTTGAGCTGGAAAGCACTTTCTCCTCGAACGCCGGCGTGACCGCGCGCGACGCCTATGAGAGCCTGTTGGCCCTTGCCCGGCACTACCCCAACGCTCATTCCTTCCAGGCCTTCTGTATCTATATTACTTGGCAGCAGGTGACGGAAGAGACGATTGCACACCACTTTGAGACAGGCTTGAAGCTGTGCGAAGCGTATCTCGCATCTCGTGAAGCGCGAACAGAACGAGATGTTGAACAAATCGAAGAGTTGTACGGATCGTTCCGGGCCGGACTGGGACTGGAGGAGGAAGATGAGATTCAGGCCGAGTATAGGCGAGATACGCCGAAGGGGGGAGACTAGGGAGTTGAGCGCCTGACCATGTCAGAGGACCATAAACATCGGGCACGGATCTTTCTCCATCGCGGCGATCTGGTTCAGGCCCGCGCTGCCTGGGAAGCGGCAGTGGCCGATGATCGAACCGGCGGTCATCAACAAGCTCTTTCAGATTCCCTTGGCAATCTCGGCAATACCTGCGCATTGATGAACGATTGTACCCGTGCAGAACAGTGCTATCGGGAAGTTCTCACTATTCAACGGACTGAGCGTAACCTCACGGCCGTTGCTCATACCCTGGTCAACCTGGGTAACCTCCACATCGGGTCCGATCATCCGGAGAAAGCGCGTCCCTACTACCTCGAAGCCATGGACCTCTTGCGCCAGCTACAGGACAGCCGCGGTCTGGGCATTCTCTATAACAACCTGGCGCTGCAAGAGGCGCGTGACGGCCAGTGGGAGCAAGCAGTTGCTTCGTTCAAACAAGCCCTCGATCATCATCGGACGGTGGGCAATGAAGAAGGACTCGCGGTCACCTATAGCCAGCTGGGGAAATGCTATCTCGACCAGGGAGACCTCATCAGGGCCGAACGCTGCTTGAACAATGCCTCAGAGCACTATATCAAACTCGGCAACGAACCGGCCGAAGCCGCTGTCCTCCGCCTGCTTGCCACGGTGTATGAAATACGGCAAGACGCTCTCTCTGCCTTGCGCTGCCTCGAGCGCGTTGTGTCCCTTGACGAACGATATACCCTGCCTGAGTGCCAAACGGACTCCGCGCATCTCTCCAGACTGAAGCAATCCGTATAACCCCATTACGCGCTCGCCCCGTTTTCCCCCTAAACATTTTCTGGTCGCCGTCCAGTATTCTTTCATGTTCGAACAAAGAGCCAATCGCTCGAACTGCTGGACAGAATTCAATCCTCTGCTACCTTTGAAGCATCACACCTGGACGACTGTTGATCAAGTTTCATCACACACAAACCGACAAGATATTGACTTGGAGAGAGTATGGCTTTGTTCGCTCAACGGTTCACGGCCCTCGTATTCGGAACGATGATGACGGCGTCCTTCGCTCAAGCCGGAGATGTTTCCCCCACGATCACGGTCGGCACTCAGGAAGTTGGACTCACCGCCGGCTATATGTTTTCCCATCGACTGACCCACCTTCACACGACCAAACAACACGGACCCGCGCTGATGCCGTCGTGGATGATGACCATCACGGATCCGATAGGTGACAGCTGGTATCGAGGGCAGGTCTCACTTGGTGCGGAGATGGTCTATCTCGAGTTCAGAGAACCTCTCTTGACACACGGCGTCGGGTTCACGCCGAGGATCAAGTACACATTCGTCGCCTTGGGACGGATTCGACCATACGCGGAATTCGCCGGCGGGCCGTTTTGGACCGATCTCGGTGGTCGCATCCATGAAGAAGCCACACAGTTCAACTTCGTGCTGACCGGAGGTGTAGGCGTGTCATGGTTTCTCACGCAGCAACTTGCCTTCAACGCCGGCTACCGCTTCCACCATATTTCCAATGCCGGTACGGCATTCCCCAATCTTGGGTTGAACGCAAGCTTGCCCTTCGGCGGGTTTTCATTCTATTTCTAAGGAGACAGCGATCATGACCACACATGCCTTTCGCTGGTCGGTCTTTGGCCTCGCCGGACTCGTGATGTGCGCCGCGACCGGATGCACCCGATGGATGGATGTACAGCCTCCGACAGCCGATCCACAGGCAGCCCTCACCCACTCGCTGCCCGTCCAAGAACGGGTTCCGCTCGTGATGGATTCGTTCCACCTTGCGAGAAACGGCTCATCGCAATACTCTTCCGCCGAAGTCGAGCGACGCATCTTGAACAGCGTTCAAGAAACGAGTCTGTTTTCGACCTTGATTCCCGTCGGGGGGACATCCGATTCACTCGGCGAGAAGATCGTGTCCGCTCGTATCACGGTGGACGAGACCATCGATCCCCACTCCAGTCTGTCCGCGCTGAAAGGTATCCTCATCGGCGGCTCCATGTTTCTCCTCTCACCCTTCTTCGATCTGGAATACGATTACGCCGTCAAGGTCGGCCTCGAGCTCGAACGCTGGGACGGCCAACTGAAGCGCTATGAAGCCCGCTCATCCGGCACGGTGTATTACAAATTGTTTGGTGCCACGCCGGTCATGATCGACGAACTGAAGGGGCATGTCACGGACACGTGCCTCACCAACCTGACGGCGCAACTCGTTCGCGACACCCACCTTTACATGGCCAGCAGCGCCTCATTGCCAACACCCGGCATCCGCACGGTGACCGTCAAGGCGCGAAGACCCTCGACCGTGTCACCAACTCGCTCCATGGTCCCCGTCACCGGCGCCCCGACTCCATAAGTAACGTTCATCGGGACTGAGCCGATCCTCCATCTGGCCCATCCGGCGCGTTCAATGATATAGTGACTTCTCTTCCCACACGGAGAGACACATTTATGGACATTGACGCATTTCGCCTCATGGTCGCCAAGAATCCAAAAGGATTTCTCGGGCGTTATGGACTGGGGAACAAGATCCTTCAGGAAGGCGGTAAGTTCGAGGAAGCCGTGGAGCATCTGACAGTTGCCACGCAGCTGGACCCGACGCATGTCGCGTCCCATCTGGCGCTGGGCCGTGCGTTGATCGGATTAGGCAGGAACGTTGATGCCAAGCCGATCCTCGCTGCCGGCATCGAGGCCGCCCTCTCGGGACGATCCAACGGCGGCAAGGATCTGGTGCCGGAAATGCAGCAATTGCTGCGTACCCTTGCATGACCACGTGCGCGCGACACAGGAGTCCCTCATGAACCTCGACGATGCTAGAAAGCGGATTGAATCAGCCGTGACTCAATATGGACAACATGCCGCTCCCGCAATCGACCTCGTCATGGCCGAGGTCCGCTCCGATATGGGAGCAGGCGCATTCAACGAATTGATCGAAGAGTTCGATCTTGAGTTGCTGTACAACATCGCCCCGATGGAATCGGACCACTCCAATAGTTGAGTAGATATTCCCTGTACCTGCATCGATTTTCAATCGGGATTGTCACGCGTCCCTACCTATGCCGCTAATTTGGGCCGCAATCTCAGGACATGGGTTCGGCCACGCCGCCCAGGTTGTGCCGGTGCTCAATGTATTGGACCGCCTCGTTCCCAATCTCCGGGTTCTCCTGCGCACCACTGTCCCTTCGTCATTCTTCCAGGATCGTCTCACGATTCCTTGGGAAATCAGTGCCGTCCAGCAGGATATCGGCTGCATTCAAAACGGTCCCATGGCGATCGACGTGGAGACCACCTGGCGTGAGCATCACCGATTCCACAGCACCTGGAGCGACCGGCTTCAGACTGAAATCGTAGCCATGCAGGCGGCCGATCCGGATGTTGTCCTGGCCGACACTCCATACCTGGCGCTGGCAGCGGGGAACGCGGCTGCTATTCCTTCCATCGCCCTCGTGAGTTTGACCTGGGATCTCATCCTGTCCGAGTATCAGGCTCCTCCATCGATCGATCGCCAGGCGATCATCCAGTCGATTCGACAGGCCTATGCTCACGCCGATCTCGCGCTACGTATGGCCCCTGCGCCAAAAATGGAGCTGTTCCGGCGAATGATCGATATCCAGCCGATCGCCGAACCGGCCACTGCCGCGCGGGAACAACTCACCACGCTTCTGGCGCTGACTCCTCAAGAGCGAACCGTGCTTATCGGATTCGGCGGAATTCCGCTCGATTCTCTCCCTTTTGAGACATTAGAGTCACTGACAGGCTATCGATTCCTTTTCGACGGATCGGTGCCGTCAGAAAGCACGCGCTTCGTTTCCATCCAGACCCTGCCGTTCTCATTTAAAACGTTGCTGGCCTCGGTCGATATCATCCTGACCAAACCGGGCTACGGAACCTTGGTGGAGGCTGTTGCCCTGCAAACTCCGCTGGTCTATGTGCGGCGGTACAACTTTGCGGACGAACAGCCGCTGGTCGACTATTTGCATCGATATGGAAGAGGTGTCGAACTCTCCGTGAGCGATTTCATGCAGGGCCGGTGGCGGCCGGCGCTCCAAAAGGTCCTTGCGCTCTCAGTCCCCGCCGCGCCTCCACCCTCGACCGGGGCGAATGAAGCTGGGACCATCCTCGCCTCATACCTCTTAAGAACGAGACCATAACCCGTGCGCCTGCGCGTCACCGCTATCATCCTTCTGACTCGCTTCGTCGAACGAACCAGCTCTCTAATCTCTCAGATCCAGTTTTTCCTGTATGGAGTGCTTCCTGTCCTCCTCCCTCCCGACAAGCTTACCGCGCTGACCAGGGCCTATTACCGTCAGAGCTATGGAGGGCTTGAACGAGACTTCCGCACGGACCGATACAAATGCACTCTCGATAGCTGGGAAGAAGCAGTGGCTGCGAAACACATGGCTTCAAGCGGGATCGTCGTTGTATTGGGAGCCGGCCTGGGACGTGAATCCATAGCCCTAGCCGAGCGGGGCCATCAGGTGATCGGACTGGACAATAATTATGACGGGTTGCACATTGCCACCACGCGCGCGTCTGCGACACATCTTCCCGTGGTTTTTCTCCAGGGGGACTTCCGGCAGCTCCCAATCGGCAAGGGACAGGCCGATTATCTGTTTCTATCCAGCGTCATGTACAGCGCCATTCCAGGCAGGCGGCAACGCCAAGAGTGCATTCGTGTATTCCGCTCGGCTCTGAGCCAGGAGGGGAAAATCGTGCTGAACTTCCTGCTTTCCCACGAATGGCAGACGAAGTCGCACCGCTTGATCGATACCGTCAACCGATGGCTGCTGAAACTGCCCGGGGCAAATCAGGATTATCAGCTTGGCGATTTCTGCTCACATAGCCACTTCATGCATTCGTTTCTGGACGAGACAGAGCTCCGGTCTGAGCTTACTGGAGCCGGCGCAACGATACTTGAACTCAACTGGAAAGAAGGATTTGCCGTGATCACCTAACCGCTACTCGAGGCGGAATGGCGAAATATCCCTAGCGAGGGCATATGGGATTTGCTATTCTCCTGGCCTATGAACCCTGCCGCCATCTACACCACAAATTCAGATTACGTTCAGCGAAACGTTGCCGGCGAATGCATTCTCGTTCCCATACGGAGGAATCTCACCGAATCCAACAGCATCTATGTCCTGAATGAAACGGGAGCCGACCTTTGGCGGCGGATCGACGGAACCCGATCCGTTCAAACGATCGCCGATGAGTTCATTGAAGAATATGACGTCACCGTGGAACAGCTTCATCAGGATTTGCAAACCTTGCTGACCGACCTACTCTCGATTCATGCCATACACGAGGTGACTGTCGCCGATGGTCCCACTGGATAAGATTCGGTCCCTGCCCGAACGATTCCCACTTTCCTGCCAATGGGAGATCACCTGTCGCTGCAACCTCCGTTGCGCCATGTGCTATACGGATTGCCTCAATCGTCCACAATTTGTTCACCACGAGCTCACGACAGCCGAGATGTTGCGCATTATGGACGAACTGGCCGATGCCGGCACATTGGAACTGTGTCTGACCGGCGGCGAACCCCTCAGCAGGCCTGATTTCTTCTTAATCTATGAACAGGCCGTTCGGCGTGGATTCCTGGTTACGGTCTTTACGAACGGGACGCTGATCACGGACTCTGAAGCCGATCGATTTGCGGCGCTGCCGCCTCACTGTCTTGAGATCAGCCTTCATGGGTCTACTGCCCAGACTTTTGAACGGATCACTCAACACCAAGGTTCGTATCACCGCTGCCTCAGAGCCATCCGTTTACTGCTCGATCGCCACCTCCCGTTGACACTCAAGACCACCGCGCTCTCGCTGAACCAACATGAAATCCTATCGATCAAGCAGTATGCGGCCTCGCTCGGTGCTGTCCGATTCAAGCTCGGCCAGGAACTGCGATCCGAACTCGACGGAGGGGCCGGCCCCTTCCGGTATGCACTGTCCGAACGAGAGCTCCAGGAGTTGAACCGGAAGGATCCCCTGCTGTGGGAAGAAGCCGGCCGGCGATCCCAAGCCGATCTCTCTCCCTGCAATAGCGGCATGCAGAGATTTCACATCGATGCCTATGGCCGCTTGCAGCTCTGCTCAGGCAATCGCCGCCACAGCTACGACCTGCGGAAGGGATCATTCAGAGAAGGTTTTTTTGAAGTCTTGCCGGCATTCACGTGTGAACACAAGAAGCCGGAGCTTTCTGCATTGCTCCAACCGATGACACACCGTGGATAACCCACGAGCCATACCAACTGTCCCATATGGCGCCTTCAGCCGGAAAGTGCACGACTGGTCCACACAGCACCATCACGTGGTGAAAGCCCAGCTCGAACTGACCTATCGCTGCAATCTTCATTGCCGCCACTGTTATACCGATCCCTACAACGACCCTCGGTTTTTCCCGCGCGAATTGACCCTTGACGAACTCTATCGGCTGTTAGACGAGTTGCAGGACCTCGGCATCATCTGGCTGAACCTCTCCGGCGGCGATATCTTCATGCATCCGCGTTTTTTTGAGATGTACGAGCGCGCGCACGGGAAGGGATTCTTGCTCCAGCTCTACACCAACGGGACACTGTTCACCCGGTCGGTGATCCAGCGGTTGCAAGCTAGGCCTCCGTTCACCATCGATGTCTCCTGCCATACGCTGAACGAGGCACGATTCGATTGGTTTACACAGGTACCGGGCTCCTATCACGCGTTCATGCGCGGCATCGCGTTGCTCAGGGAGAGCAGTCTGCCGTTCACGCTCAAGACCAAGCTGATGAGCTGGAATAAGGATGAGCTGCACGAGCTTCAGAAATTCACGGAGTCACTCGACCAGCCGTTCGGGTACACCACGTCGCTTTCGCCACGGCTTGATGGCGACTGCTCTTCGCTTACCTATAGAATCTCGCCCGAAGACCTGCGGGCGATCGGTCGAAGCGAACTTGGCGCCGAACAGGGCCAGCTCTGTGATGGGGAACCACTCGGGGGGCCTGGGCACGACCGGCTGTTTCGTTGCGGCTGTGGCAGCAATACCATTCATATCAATGCCTGGGGCGAACTCAGCACCTGTACTTTCCAATACGAAACTCGTCTTTCGGTCAGGCAATTTTCGCTGCGAGAAGCCGTCGACCGCGTCTTTTCCGAAGTAAGGGGACTGCGCTATCAGGACGAGACACCGTGCCGATCCTGCGAAGTCCATCGATTTTGTGACAAGCAGCCGACACATGCTCGATGGGAAGCCGGCAGCCCAGAGGCGCCGATCCCGTATGCATGCGACATCGCTCATGCACGAGCACAGACGGCGGGACACCATGGCTTGCTGCATCCGTTACGCAGCAAGCCATAGCCAGCGCACATGATCAACAGACGCCCCTGCACTCAGCCCCAACTGTTCCGTATTGACTTAGACGGTGAACAGGCCATCCTCAGCGCCTGCAGTCTCCTCGCCACGACGCTCTCGAACGGCGGAGGCGGTGGATGCAGACCGTCCTCCGCCGGCAACTGTAAGAATCGTGCAGGGATCGGGAACAGGGACTCTGGCCCACGAGCCTCCTAGCAAGAAAAGGATCAACATGAGCAGCAAAAAATCCTACGCACCCCCACAATTGTTCGAAGTGGCGCTTGATCATGAGCAGGCAATCTTATCGTCGTGCAGCATTCTGACCTCCTCGCTCAGTGCCGGAGGAACGACCGGCTGTCGGGCACCGGCCGGCTGCATGAATTACCCAAACGCAGACGCCGCAGGATGCAAACGATCGTCCATTCCGGTGGTCTACATGGGTCAGACCTGTCACGATTCTGGCGTCCGAACCTCATAACCGGCCATGGATATTTCGATCTCTATCGGCGGTTTCATCATCAGGATGAGCGAGCCCAAGGACTATCCAACTCTGGCCTGGCCACTGCGCCCTTTCGAATCATTTGTCGCTCCGTCTGGCTTTCCTGCGGATATCCATGTGGACGTGTCGGTCGTCTCCCCTTTACCCAATTTCGACTCTCCACGGCTTCGGTTTGACGCCGGGACAGGGCTCTGGAAATTGTTCGATACCAATGATGGATTGGCCATCGAAAGCCTGCATACCTTCACACGTCAACCGCGAGTCCGTGCCGCCGTCTTCGACAACTATCGGCGGGTTCATGCATGGATCCTCCCGGAATATTTAGGGGGACAAGTCGGCTGGTGCCCGATGTACCTCTTCAATCCCGTCGTCGAGGTATGCTTTCTGGCACACCTTGCGCGGACCGGTGGAATACTCCTCCATGCTGCCGGTCTGGTTTCTCAGCAGGAGGGGATTGTCTTTACCGGACCTTCTGGAGCCGGTAAATCCACAATCGCCCGGATGTTTGCGGACCGCCAAGCCTCTGTGCTCAGCGACGAACGTGTCGTCCTCCGCGTTGAAAACGAGAGTCTCAGCCTCTACGGCTCTCCGTGGGTCGGCTCCGGTGAGTATGCGGCCAACACATCCGCCCCTCTGGTCGCTCTGTACGTCATCAACCATGCGCAGGATCGTCACCGTATAGCCCGGATACCTGCCTCGACCGCCGTCTCTCGGCTACTGCAACAATCCTTTCTGCCTCACTGGGATCGTGATTGTATTGAACGTTCTCTAGATTTTCTGATGTCGGTCGTCTCTTCAGTGCCTTGCCGAAGCCTGGCATTCTTGAAACAAGCTGATCTGGTCGATCTGGTTCAGCAGCAACCCCCTGTCGAGGCGGCAGTATTGCCATGAAGCAGATCCTTGCAGACACGTTCCTTTCCTCCGTGGGGCGTCACGCATACCACACACGGCGTCCCGATGGGGTGACGTTCGAACTCACGTATGGGTGCAATCTCCGATGCGTCCATTGCTTCAATCCGACCCACCGCGCGCTGCCTCGGGAACTGAGCACTTCGGAAGTCCTCCATCTCCTCGACGAACTAGCCGCGTTCGGCGTGCTGACCGTCACGTTCACCGGGGGCGAGCCCGTCGTTCGACCGGATATCCATAAGATCCTTCTGCACGCTCGCAGCAAGGGGCTGCTGATCCGACTGCTCACAAATGCCACACGAGCCGATGCTACCCTGGTTTCTACCCTGCTGGAATGCGGCGCCGAACAGATTTGTGTCTCCATCTATGGAGCCACGGCAGCGACATACGAGCGGATGACCGGCATAACGGGTTCCTACACCGCATTTCTTCATGGACTGACGCTGCTGACCAAGGCGGATCTCCCAATCGTCGTCCGCATGCCCGTGACCAGCCTCAACGATCACGAAGTAGAAGCCTGTCGCCGTCTGGTGGAACATCTGGGCCGAAAGTTTCAGTATTCCCTGGACATGACCCCCACGGTGACCGGCGACCTGAGTCCATTGGAATACCGGTTACCGTCCAGCAGGAAAATGACCATCGATCAGCAGATGCTTGCAGGCTGGGGATCCGCGCCGATGGAAGACGGCGCTTGCTCACCATCCCAGTTCATCGAATGCGCATGCGGCCAAACACGTTTCGCGATCACACCCTACGGGGAAATGAACCTTTGTACGGCGTTCCCCATTCCCCGGTACGATCTCAGAACCGGAACGGTGCAGGAAGGCTGGGAGACACTCAAACGGACCGTTGATGACGCACGCCCAACTCAGCGATATGAATGTCCGACGTGTGAAGTCCGCTCGTACTGCCGTCAGGGTCGCAGTGATGCGTGGCTCGAAACCGGTGATATGAGTGTCTGTCTTCCGCACTTCAAAGAATGGGCTGAATTGGAGCGTCGCACCCATGCCCTTCTCGACCCTCGACGACCTGGTTGATGCCTACGTTCGGGTGAGCAGCAGAAACCGGATGATGCTGAATGCGTTCGCACCGATCGCACAGCAATTTCGGCAACACGAAATCGCCTTCATTATCTTGAAGGGGGCGGATGTCATCTCTCGGCTGTACGGGGTGCGGGGCTCGCGGCCTATTGCGGATATTGATCTGTTGGTTCATGAATCGGATTTACCCGCCATCGGCCGTCTCCTGGGCAATCTCGGTTTCACTCAACAGATCGACGGCAATCCTTCGTATGCGTCTTCTGAACACGGCCTTGCGCTGGATCTGATCACATCCTTCTGGTACCTCGATGATCAAGAGCTGAGAAACCTATGGAGACGGGCACGCCCGCGGCCATTCGGCGCCACAATTATTTCCTGCCTCGATACCGTGGACCTGTTGATCTATTTGACAGCCTACGCCGTCATCCACCGGGGACACGTGTCTGCATCCTTTGCGCAGGACATGAAACTGCTCATCGAGAAGGAACCGCCTGATTGGCCCACCGTGGTCGCACGAACCAAGCACGCCAGGCTGGAGGTACCCCTCTTGCACGGCCTCTCTCATGTTCGAAAGGTCTTTCCCTCGATCGTGATTCCTGATAACGTCCTCGTGGCACTGTCTCCGGCGAATGGAAATGGACAGAGGTTGGCTTGGCTCCTCCAGAAGCTGGTGACCACGGAGCCGCTGCCGGAAGTCGGCCATCTTCTCTTGTTCCTCACGCAGCCCGGTAGGAAAAAGTTCACTTGGCTGCGACAACGCCTGTATCCTTCGGACGAATTTCTTTCCTATCGATATGGTTTGGCTGGTCAAGCCATGCCGTGGAAGGCAAGACTGTTGCGCGGGTATCACCTGGCTGAGGCCGGGCTCCTCCTGAGTGGGCGGGTGCTCCGGCGACTCACGGCAGCATCGGCGGAGCCTCTTCCATGATCGCTCGACTTCTGAGCCCGTCAGCCGAATCAGCTCTCTTCTCGGCCGACAGGTTACCGGAAGCTATGCATGCACTGGTCCTTCAGGAAATCATGACGCCAATCGTGCATTCCGAGAGCATGACTCCTACGCTCCAGAAAGGTGACGAGCTCAGATTGCAGGATGCCGATGATCTTCAGGTCGGCGATATCGTCGTATACCGACATGATCGGTTGTTCGTCTGTCATCGCATTCACCGGATCCAAGGCCCTAAGCTGTTTCTGCGGGGAGACACGAATACTGGTCCCTTTGAAGACGTCGACATCCGACAGGTCGTCGGTCGAGTAGAGGCGCTGCTCCGCCATGGGACATACCTCGCGGTTCGTCATGGTCTCCCTAAGGGCTCGCGCACGCAGAAGGATCCCACATGGGTTCGAACTGCGACGTGGAGTTTCCCCCTGGGAAGAGCTCGCGCCCTACAATTCGTGAATTGGATGGCGGATCGGCCGGTGATGCGGGATAGTCTTCGCCATATTCTGAAAAGACTCATCACCATCGATATTCTGGAGCCAGGATCGTTGCATTCCCTCCGAGGATATGTCGCTCGACAGCCTGTCCAACTCACTCGTCTCGATCAGCTTCAGCGACACCTGTCGACGCTGAACAGTGATGACATCATACTTGTCATTCGTGCGGGCCCTCTCTACTTTGGAACCTGTACGCTCGATCCTTGGAATTTTCATGTGCGGCCTCTTCTTCGCATTCTGATTACGGAGATTCTATTCGAATCGATTCGTCCGTTCATACCGCGTCGTATGTCGCCGCGCCCCTTCCTTGACTCTACACCTGACGGCAAAAAGCAATAACGTTTCCCTTTTCCACTAATCAGCACACGCGCATCCTTTTGCGCGATCTCTTCGTAGAGTGCGTGGAGGATGCTATAGTTGTGACCTGTCGCTGGACTTTCAGCTGCATCGTCTAATGCCTTCTATGGACCTATCTTCTCAGCACGCGGCATCGACTATCGACCCCAAACTCCTCACGCGAGTCGCCAAAGGCGAACAGCTCGCCTTCCATCAGCTTTACGATCAATCGAGCCACGTTCTATACAGCATGGCTCTACGAATCCTTGGCAGCCGTGAAGAAGCTGAAGAGGTACTCCAAGGGGTCTACCTTGACATCTGGAAAAAGGTGGTTCGCTACGATGTTGGTCGGGGAACACCAATTGCCTGGCTCATTACCTTGACTCGCAGTCGAACCATTGACCGATTGCGGACACGTGGCCCTCGTGTTCGTCGTCAGAATACCCCCGTCGAAGATGCACAGACTGGGCAGAGTGCGGAGCGGAATGCCGGACAGTTCGAGTCACAAGCCGATCACGCGCTGCAGGGCCTGATCCGAGAGGCATTCGCGAACTTGCCGCAGCTGCAACAACAGGCGATTGAGTTGTCGTACTACGAAGGATTGTCTGCCCTGGACATTGCGACGAGGCTCGATCAACGGGTCGATTCGGTCAAGACACACATTGGGCTTGGCATGTCGAAACTGCGGGAATCGTTGCAATTGTATTGGGAGGAGGATGAGTCGGCATGACGCATGAAGCATTAGAACATGCCGTTCCCTTGTACGTGGTGGGAGCGTTGGAACGGGCCGAACGGCAGACGCTCGAAGCCCATCTTCTTTCAGGATGTGTCCCCTGCCACACTGCATTCAAGGAATATCAGTCTGTCGCGGTCGCGTTACCGTTCGGTCTGACCATTACGCCCCCTCCACGAGCCTTGAAGGGAAAGATCTTAGCAGCCCGTATGCCGGTCTCTGCCATAGAGTCGACAGTCCAATCGCCCGCCAAACCGAGTCTCGAACCAGGCGAATGGATGAATCACCTCTTCCCTCCCTCTTCCTCCTCCACGATATCGTTCGATTGGGTGTTGGGAATGGTCTTCCTCGCTGTCTTGGTCAGCTTGGCGTTTCTGACTTGGAATGCCTCCACGCACGGGAACGGAGAGACCGAGAAGCTGGCCGAGCTGCAGGCTCAAGCGGAGACCGCCAGCACCAAACTGACAACCCTCCAGAAGCAGCTCGGCGAGCGTGAAGAATCACTCACACAGACCCGAGAGGAGCTGCAACGCCGCATGGCAGAGCTGGCAGAGTTAAAAGATCAGTTGATTCAGCGAGAAGCCGAAGTGGATGATCTGAAAGCTCAACTCGCTCAACGAGGCGGCCGATCGGTACGAATGCCCTAGGATAAACCAACAACTCATCCATGACTCACCCGCCATTCAGAGTGCACCACACCTGACCTTCCCTGCCGCCGGTTCCTATGCTAGCATGCACCGCGCGACTTCAGACTCGGCGACACCTCCTTCAATGCAGCGCGACAACCGCGATTCCCGCTACATGGAACTGGCCCTTCAGCAGGCGAGACTTGCCCCACTGCTCGGAGAGGTTCCAATCGGCGCCGTCCTCGTTCACAAAGACGACGTGCTCGCCGTGGCCCACAACTACCGAGAGGTTTCGCAGGACCCCACCGCTCATGCGGAAATGCTTGTGATCCGGCAGGCCGCGGAGAAATTGCGGACCTGGCGGCTCATTGACACAACACTCTATGTGACACTGGAACCTTGCCCGATGTGTGCCGGAGCCATCGTACAATCCCGCATTTCACGCCTTGTCTTTGGCGCCTCGGATCCCAAAGCCGGCGCATGCGGATCGATCCTTGACATTCCCGGCGAACGCCGGTTCAACCATCGAGTCGATGTCGTGGGTGGCTTGTTCGAGGAGCAGAGCCAGGCACTCTTGCAGGAGTTCTTTCAAAGGCTACGGTCCAAGGCACCAAGCAATCACACCGGCAATACCCCTCGACGAAAGAGTTGGTGACGACTGTGTATACATCGGCTTGACTTTACCACCATAAGATCGTAAAAGAAGACTGTCGAAGGGGAAACTAGGGTTCCGGCTACCTTTATTGGGAGCGTCTGGTCCGAGAGTTTCCGGTCTCGCATAACGAGGCTCCACGGAGGGATAAAAGCCCGGGAGATCATGTACCGAGGTACATGGCCTTCTCGGACCTTAACCCGCTCGGCAAGGAGGCCTTGTTATGCATCTCCACTCCATCGTTCGTTCCGTTCCGGATCAGGCAGACCCGCTGCCAAGCAGTGAGGTCTGTCATGTTCATTAAAGAGAGTCCGGACGCGCTTTTCCCCGCTCCCACTACAAGTGCTCCCGAGACACTCAACCGCAGCCTCAGTCTCTGGAACAGCCTCACTATCGGCTTCGCGACCGTGTCACCGGTTGCCGGACTCTACGCCATCATTGGCGTACAGTCGGTCGTGACCGGGGGTGGTTGGTTTTCAGCGCTGGCGCTCTGTCTGGTGATGCAGTTGTTGGTCGCGACCGTGTATGCGGAGCTGTCATCTCAGATTCCGATCGCCGGAGGGGCCTATAAATGGGCGAGACAGCTCGGAGGCGCCACCACTGGGACGTACGCAGGAGCTATCTATGTCAGCTCCACGATCGCGATGCTCACCACGACTGCCTACACCGGTGGAGTTTGGCTGGCGATCTTTTTTGGATCAGGTAGCGGAACGGGAGTCAGCCTGGTGATATGGGGCGCATTGTTCATGCTGATTTGCACCGTCCTCAACCTGGTCCACGTCTCGGTATTTAAGTTCCTTATTTCCCTGGGTGTCTATGCGGAAATCGTCGGCTCGTTCGGGGTTGCGCTACTGCTGTTCTTCTTCTTCCGGCAACATGAATTCTCCGAGCTGTTCGCACATCTGGGGACGGGAACTGCCCCCAGCCAGACCGCTGCGTTCCTGGCGGCGCTCGCCATTTCTGGTTGGGCGTTCATTGGCTTCGATGCCTGCTCAACCATTGCCGAAGAAACTCACGAACCCAAACGGATGGTGCCGCGCGCGATCTTTTTCTCTCTTTGTATGGTGGGAAGCGTGGTGCTCTTCAACTCCGCCGCACTCACCCTGAGCTTTAACCGCGATACCTTACAACATACGAGCGCCACGTCCGATCCCGTCACACCGGTGATCGTCGACAACTTTGGAGTTTGGGCGGAAACCCCTTTCCTGACGATCGTCATGATCGCGTTCCTGGCTTGCGGCTCATCCATGGTGCAATACACATCCCGCATTGTGTTTTCCATGGCTCGGGAAGGAAGTATGCCGGCCGTCCTGAGTCGGGTCACCGCGGCCGGGGCTCCGCATAACGCCGTGCTGTTCACGGTTCTCCTCGCCACGCTCGGATTGCTCTTCGGGCTCAATGATGAAGCAGTCGCCACGGTCCTGGCGTTCGGCACGGGTGGGTTGTACGCCATGTTTGCGATGACCACGGGCGTTGGACTCTTCACCCGTCTCACGGGCCGTTGGGACCCCTCGTTAGGTCAGCTGAAGCTAGGCGCCTGGGGGTTACTCATCAATACGGTCGCCTTCCTCTGGTCAGTATTCGAATTCGTCAATATCGCCTGGCCACGCCCCTATGCCACCTCACCTGATGCGCCCTGGTGGCAACTCTGGGCCGTCCCGCTGGTCCTCGGCGGCATCTTGGGAGTGACGACGTGGTACGTGGTCATCGTGAAACCCGATAAGGATCATCTTCTCATTGATGCGTCCGAGTGAGTCCGCACTACCTCAAGAATAGGAGCAGTCCAGCTCACGCAAATTTCGTGTCGCGACTGAGGTTTTCAAACAGAGTCATAAGCCTATCTAACTTCCAGAAAGGAGCGATTGGTGATGAAAAAGAAAAAATACGAAGGCAAGGTTCCACTACATGACAAATACGGCCCGGAGGCGAAGTATGCGGTCGAAGCAGAGGCGCTGCTGCCGACCACGAAATACGAAGAAGAAATCGCCCGAGGTCTTGAATTGGGCCTGCAGGGGGCCGATTCCATCATTGATCGCCGCATCCCCACATTTAGCCGTGGAGAGCTTCCCCACTTCGCCGGTATCAACACCTTTATCAAAGCTCCATATGTGGAGGATGTCCGGAAATGCGGCGATTACGATGTGGCCATTCTCGGCGCGCCCTTCGACGGTGGGACGACGTATCGCGCCGGCACTCGGTTCGGGCCTCAAGGGATTCGCAAGATCTCAGCGCTGTATGGCACCTATAGCTTCGAGCTCGGCGTGGATTTGCGGGAATCCGTGTCCATCTGCGATGTCGGTGATGTGTTTACGATTCCCGGCAACATCGAAAAAACCTTCGATCAAGTCAGCAAAGGCGTGGGGCATGTCTACGCCAGCGGCGCGTTTCCCGTGGTACTCGGCGGAGACCATTCCCTGGGCTTTGCCACCGTACGGGGTGTGGCTCAGAATATGAACGGAAAGAAGCTCGGCATCCTGCACTTCGACCGGCATGTGGACACGCAGGAAACCGATCTCGATGAGCGTATGCATACCACGCCCTGGTTTCACGCAACGAATATCCCGAACGTGCCGGCCAAGAATCTTGTTCAGATCGGTATCGGCGGCTGGCAAGCGCCCAGACCCGGGGTGAAGGTCGGTCGTGAACGCCAAACCACGATCATGACTGTGACCGACTGCGTAGAAATGGGCATCGAGAATGCCGCGAGACAGGCGCTCGAAGTAGCGTTTGACGGTGTGGATGCGGTGTGGTTGAGTTTCGACGTCGACTGCTTGGACGCCGCGTTCGTGCCGGGCACCGGTTGGCCGGAGCCGGGAGGCTTTCTCCCGCGTGAAGTCCTGAAGTTCCTCCAGATCATCGCGGACACGAAGCCGCTGGCCGGGATGGAAATCGTCGAGTGTTCACCGCCTTACGACGCGGCGGAGATTACGAGCCTCATGGCCACGCGCGTCATCTGCGACGTCCTGGCTTGCCAGGTACGGTCCGGCAACCTGGCTAACCGGAAGAAACGTTAAGATACTGCTCAGAGCTGACTCAAAGCTACGAAGGGCTTGCACGATGCAAGCCCTTCAAGCATGTCTACGCACCCAGTTTCCGACGGAACGCTGTTGCTCGTCATTGAGGAAGAGTAGGCCATCGATACCGGCTCGCATTCATGGAATGCGAGCCGGCAAGCATCACACCGTGTTAGGCAGAAGCAACCGGAGAAGACTGTAGAATGATCCGGTCGACTTCCAGCGCGTTCAACGACTCTTTTTCCAAGAGTGCTTCCGCCAGCGCCTTCAAGCTCACCATCTGTTCGGTGAGAACGCGTTTGGCCCGCTCATAGTTTTCCGTGATGAGACGCTTGATTTCCAGGTCGATCTCCAGCGCCATGTCCTCGCTGAAATCGCGCTTGGTCGAAAAGGATCGCCCAAGAAACATCGATCCCTCTTTCTGGCCAAACGTCAACGGTCCCAGCTTTTCGCTCATGCCCCACTCGCAGACCATTTTTCGCGCGAGATCCGTCGCACGCTCTAAATCGTTGCCGGCACCGGTCGTGACATGTTTGAACACCAGTTCTTCCGCGACTCGGCCACCCATGAGAATCGCCAACGTATTGTACAAAAACTCTTTGGAATAATTATGGCGGTCATCGGTCGGCAACTGCATGGTCACACCCAGGGCACGGCCTCTGGGAATAATCGATACTTTGTGAACCGGATCGGTGCCCGGCAGTAATTTGGCCATCAAGGCATGGCCCGCCTCGTGGTAGGCGGTGACCCGCTTTTCCTCATCCGTGAGCACCATGCTTTTGCGCTCAGCCCCCATCAGAATTTTGTCCTTTGCCATTTCGAAGTCTACGGGCCCGACTTCGCTCTTGTTCTGACGCGCTGCCCAGAGCGCAGCCTCATTGACTAAATTTTCCAGATCGGCGCCTGAGAAACCGGGTGTTCCTCGAGCAATCTTCTCCAGTTCTACATTTGCTGCAAGCGGGACTTTCTTCGTGTGGACCTTGAGGATTTCCGAACGGCCTCGAAGATCCGGCTGATTCACTACTATTTGCCTGTCGAATCGACCCGGTCTCAAAAGGGCCGGATCGAGCACATCCGGCCGATTGGTGGCTGCGACCAGGATGACCCCCTCCGTCGTATCAAATCCGTCCATTTCGACCAGCAACTGATTGAGCGTTTGCTCACGTTCATCGTTTCCGCCGCCAAGCCCCGCCCCCCGTGACCGTCCAACAGCATCAATTTCATCGATAAAAATGATACAGGGCGCATGCTTTTTCGCATCTTCGAACAACCCGCGAACGCGAGAGGCCCCGACACCTACGAACATTTCCACAAAATCCGAACCACTGATGCTGAAGAAGGGGACTCCCGCCTCACCGGCGATCGCTTTAGCCAACAGTGTCTTCCCGGTTCCAGGCGGACCGACGATCAATATGCCCTTGGGAATACGTCCCCCGAGTTTCTGGAACTTTCGTGGATCTTTCAAAAATTCGACCGTTTCCTGCACGTCCTCCTTCGCCTCATTGATTCCTGCCACATCGGAGAACATCACTTTCTTCCGCTCATCCGTCTGCGTACGGGCCTTGTTCTTCACGAGGGACAGAGCTTCATTCCCCACCTGCATCCGACGCATGAAGAAGAACCATAGACCAAGAAAGAGCACGAACGGTCCCCAGGTCATGAGAAATTGCATATACCAGGGACTTCCATCGGATGGCTTCACCTCGATTTGAACACCTTTCGTCCGCAGTACCTGGATCAGATCAGGGTAGTCCGCCGAGTAGGTTCGAAGCCGCGAGTTATCTTTCAGTACACTGCTGATATTATTCCCTTTGATGACGACCTTTTCGATATCTCCCCTGTCGAGTTTTGCCATGAAATCGCTGAAAATAATCTCCTCCTCTGACACGC
>JACXTT010000322.1_pt1 | contig 79634 bp, 73 predicted proteins | sample 9270951 | NCBI WGS metagenome assembly JACXTT01 (sample SAMN15532306, study PRJNA645909) | rock metagenome | isolation source: weathered quartz diorite | place: Puerto Rico | collected 2017-06-21
CACGAACCCCTCATCCGCGCTTCGCGCACCTTCTCCCCTCGCGGAGGGGAGAAGGAACTGATGGCCCGAGCACCGCGAGTTTCTCTTACTCAGTCGCGTCGCGCAGCGACGTCGCCCGCCTTGCTGAATTTTCCGATTTTGACTCTCGTTGCGGGCGCCGGGACTCTGGGTCACCCCGGCGCCCCAGCGCCTCAGCGCCCTGAAAATCAGAACTTGTAATTCAACCCGATGAACCCGCGCCGCCCTTCCTGAATGATCATGGCGTTGTACGTACGGCCATCGCCGCTGCGCACACCTGGATCGTAATACTGCTTGTCGAACAGGTTGTTGACCGTCGCATTCAGGTCGAGATTCTTCGCGATGTTCATCCACGTGAACGAGCCGTCCAGCGTCTCGTACGCCCCGACGCGCTTCGCCGTATAGATGTTCGGTGAGTTCTTGTTGATCGTGTCTCGCGCCGACACGTAGTGGCCGCGCACGTTGATGGCGTACCTGTCGTGCAGCATCCAGTCGGCGCCGGCGTTGAACTTGAAGGGCGCGAGATCGCCCTGACGGCTGCCGTTGTCCAACTCCGTCTTGCTGAACGTCGCGTTCGCGTAGATCGAGTTCTTCGCGTTGAAGTAGTAGCGGCTCTCCACCTCCTGACCGAAGATCTTGAGCCCACCCGAATTGTTGTTCTGCAGTGTCGTCCCGTTGCCGAACGGCACCGCTGTCCCAACGATCAGGTCGGACACGCGATTGCGATAAACGCTGATGCTGTTGCGCCATTCGAGCGTCGGTGCGAACTCGTACACCAGCTCCAGCGAGCGGAGCTTCTCCGGACTGAGGTTCGGATTCTGCAAATCGCGCTCGCCAACCACCGTGGCGAACTTCTGCCACGGCGAAGGGGCCTGGAAGGCCTGTCCATAAATCAGCTTCAACGTATGTTTGTCGCTGGGCGCGTAAATGCCGGCCGCACGATACGTGAGGAGATCGCCAAAGCCGCCCTTCTCTCCCGCCAGATAGTTGTAGTCGTAGCGGACGCCGCCGGCGATCGAGAACTTCGGATCCGGATTGAATTGCGCATTCACGTACGCTGCGCGGTTGCGCTCCCGATGCTGGGGGCTGTGCTGGAACGGCTTCGACTGCAACGTCCGAATGTTGTAGTCCTCGTAGCTCTTGATCGCGGTGAACTCCCAGCCGACGACCACGTCGTAGTTCGGCTTCGCGATGTTGAGCTGCTGCCCCGCGCGCGAGTCGCGGTTGTACAGCGCGTACCACGTCATGACGCCGAGGTTGGTGGTCTTGAGGTTGTTGGGGTCGGAGAGATTGTTGGAGATGTTGCGAGAGAACCCGCCGTCGCGCGAGTAATCATCGAGGCCCGAAGACGCGGTGCGCACGTAGCTGTGCAGGAACATGTTCTTCGGCAACTGGGTGTCATGCGTCAGGTAGATCGCCGAACCTGTCGGCACCCATGGCCCATGCATGCGCCGCAGCGGCGTATACCAGTCGTCTTCGATTTCGTCGCGGTACCAGTAGAACGCGCGAAGCTCCAGCGACTTGTAGCCGACGCCAGCCTGCAGGAACCAATCCTTCGTGTCGCCATAGACGGTGCCGTCGAACGGAACATCCTGCCCGTCGTAGCTCTGGTGCGGGATTCCGTTCACGACCTTCAGCCCCGACACGTAGTCTCCGCTCGAGGTCCGCGCGCCATCGCGCGACAGAATCCAGTTCTGATAGCGTGTGCGTCCCGCGTTGTCGACCCACGTCTTGTTGTTCATGTTCATCTCGTCCGAGACGAACCAGCGGCCGTTCGCGGAGACGCGCCAATCGCCCATCTGCTTGCCGTAATTCATCTCGGCGGCGCGCGTGCCGTAGGAACCGGTCGTGACGCGCACGGCGGTGCCGTTCACATCCGCCGGCTTCTTGAGAATGATGTTGATGATTCCCGAGAACGCATTTGCCCCATAGAGCAGCGAGCTCGGGCCGTACATCACCTCGATCCGCTCGATGTTGAGCAGCGGATACTGTCGCGAGATCCACGCGTTGTTCTTCCAGATGTCGTTCTGAATGATGCCGTCCCAGATCAGCAGGAAGCGGTCGGTGTTGTCCGTGCGGATGCCGCGCATGAACAGCGTGGTCCACTCGACGCCGCGCCCCTTGCTGATGTCGACACCCGCAATGTCGTGGAAGATCTCATCGATGCCGCGGTATCCGCGCTTGCGAATTTCCTCCGCGGTGATGACGACAATCTTCGCGGGAGCCTTCGATTCCGTCTGCTCCCAACGACTGGCGGAGACGATCGCGTTGTTGAGCAACGCCATCAGCTCCTTGTCGTCCTGTGACTCCTGAGCGGAGCCGGTCGGTCCAATGAAGAGAAGAAGCAACGTCAAAGACAGGCTGATTCGCCGCATGCGTTCCTCCTGGTTGTTTGGGACCCGTGTACGGATGAGTCTACTCCTTGTAGGAGTTTCGGGGGTACGCGGGCTCGCGGACTCTTGGTCGCATCCGGCGCTTCCCACCGCGAGCCCGCGAGCCCGCGTATCCGCGCGACCCAATGCGCTACCCTACGAGTCCAGTGACCACGAAGATCCGCCGCTACACGCTCAAGCAGCCCGTCAAACCGCAGAAGCAGTATCGCGTTCGCTACGAAGAAGAGCTCAACTCCGAACAGCTCGAGGTCGTGATGGCCGGCGATGGGCCGTTGCTCGTCATCGCGGGCGCGGGCTCGGGGAAGACGCGCACCCTCACCTATCGCGTCTCCCGCCTCATCGAAGATGGCGTCGATCCGTCGGACATTCTCCTCGTGACGTTCACCAACAAGGCGTCGCGCGAAATGCTCAGCCGCGTCGAGCAGCTCGTCACCATCGACACGCGCCGCATCTGGGGCGGCACGTTCCACTCCATCGGCAACCGTCTCCTCCGCCGCTACGCCGAACCCCTCGGTTACCGCAGCAATTTCTCGATCCTCGATGACGAAGACTCGAAGGAGATGATGGAATCGGCGATCTCCTCGCTCGGCATCAAGACGCTGGAGAAGCGCTTCCCGAAAGGCGACGTGCTGCTCGATCTCTACTCGTTCGTGCTGAACACGCGCACGCCGCTCGAGCTTCAGCTCGAGAACGAATATCCGCACTTCGCAAACTATCGCGACGAGATCCTCAACGTCTTCCGCCGCTACCGCGAACGGAAGAAGGAGGCGAACGCGATGGACTTCGACGATCTCCTCTTGAACTGGAAGCTGCTGCTCGATGAGCATCCCGAGCTCGCCGAGCCGCTGAAGCGCAAGTTCCGCACGATCCTCGTCGACGAGTATCAGGACACGAACAAGCTGCAGGCCGAGATCATCGACGCGATGTCGTCGGTGCGGCGCAACGTGATGGTGGTCGGCGACGACGCGCAGTCGATCTATTCGTTTCGCGGCGCCTCGTTCGAGAACATCCTGACCTTTCCGCTCCGCTTTCCCGATACCACGATCTACAAGCTGGAGACGAACTACCGCTCGACGCGGCAGATCCTGGCGCTCGCGAATACGTCGATCGCCGCCAACCGCTTTCAATTTCGGAAGGAGCTGCAGGCCGTGCGCGGCGATGGGCCGGAGCCGGCGGTCGTCGGCGTCGATGACGTCTTCGAGCAGGCCGCGTTCGTCGCACAACGGATCCTCGAGCTGCGCGACGAGGGAGAGAAGCTCTCCGACATCGCGGTGCTCTATCGCTCGCACTACCAGTCGCTCGAGTTGCAGATGGAGCTGTCGCGGCGGCTGATCCCGTTCGAGATCCGCAGCGGTGTGCGCTTCTTCGAGCAGGCGCATATCAAAGACGTTCTCGCGTATCTGAAAGTCGTGACGAACTCGCGTGACGAGCTGTCATGGAAGCGGATGCTGAAGCTGTATCCGAAGGTTGGCGAGAGAACGGCGGCCGAGGTGTGGGGACGGATCTCGTCGCACACGAACCCACTCGATGCGTTCTTCCGGCCGTACGAGGCGGGCTCGCGCGCGATCAGCGGCTCGATCGAGTCGGCTCGTTCCGTTTTGAGGCTGATCTCCTCCGACTCGATGAAGCGCAATCCCTCGGAGTCGATTCGCGTCGTCGTGGAGCGCGGCTACGCCGACTATGCGCGATCGAAGTTCCCGAATGCACAGGCGCGGCTCGATGATCTCGAACAACTCTCGCAGTACGCGCTGCGCTACGAAGACGTGGAGCAGTTCCTCGATGAAGTGGCGCTTGCGAATCCGATCGCGGGAGAAGACACCGCGGTCGTCGGGCCGGAAGACGAGAAGATCGTGCTGACGTCCGTGCACCAGGCGAAGGGTCTCGAGTGGCGGATCGTCTTCGTGATCTGGCTCGCGGATGGGCGCTTCCCATCGCAGCGCGCGCTGCGCGTGCCGGGAGGCATCATTCGCGTCGATCCCGCACAGGTGCATGAATCGCTTCCGCTGCTCGAGGGGGCGGTCGAAGGGACGGAGCCGCAGGAGCTCGTGATTCCCGGTGAAGAAGAAGAGCGGCGCTTGTTCTATGTCGCCGTGACGCGCGCGCAGCAGGAGCTGTATCTCGTGTTCCCCGTGATGGCGCGCGACCGCGCGGGGATGGATGTGTTGATGGAACCGTCGCGGTTCGTGCGCGAGTTGCCGGGAGAGCTGTACGAGAAGTGGGTGATCGACGGCGGGTAGGCCAATGGTCGAGCAAGCTGTCATCCCGAGCGGCCCGCGACATGAGTTCCGTACCACACGCCCACCCAGGTCCCATCTCGACTTCGCGCGATAGTACCTTCTCCCCCGCACACGGGGGAGAAGGTGCCCGAAGGGCGGATGAGGGGCGGTTTTCGTGTGAGGCATAGACCCCTCATCCGCGCTCCGCGCACCTTCTCCCCTCGCGGAGGGGAGAAGGAACTAGGCATCGCCACATTCGCTGTCATGTTCGTAAGACGGGCGCGCAGCGCCGATTCTTCGCTCGGGATGACGAAATGCGAAGCGCCGCCTCGAGTTTTCACTCCGAGCTCTGCATTCATACCAGCCGCGCAAATCTTGCGTTCAGCCGCGGAAAATCCACGCCGTACGCAACATACGTAATCACTCCCACGAGCGCCGCGGCTAACCATCCGCTGCCGCTGAGCATCGCGGGCTTCGGGGCAGGCGTGTTTCCCACGGCCATCATGGCCGCCCCCGCGATTACGCTGAGCATTGCCAGCCACTGATACACGCGCAGTCCGCCGACCATCTTCGTCTGCGGCTCCCCTCGGAAGTGCTCTTCGACGAAGCGCCCCAGACCCGCGAGGATGAACGCCGAGCCTGCGACGAACTGCAACGGAGCGTTAGCCATCCAAAGCCGCCACAGCAGCACCAGCGACAGCGCGCTCCAGATGATCGAATACAACTGTGTCGCGTGGACCGCCCGCGATGCGAGATCCGACAGCCGCGTGACGCGCGAACGGGGATGCGTGTAGCGAATGCCGAGCTCCTCCTCCGTCGCGCGTCCGTGACAACAACCCTGCACGAGACAGCGGCAGCGTCCAAACGCGACGACGACGGTCGACGCCACCGAATACGCGGCGAGCATCCGCCACGGATCGGGCGTCAGCAGTATCGCGATCGAGGCGCCGAGGAGACCGCCGTAATAGCCAAAGGGGCGGAGGAGCATCGGAGAGCCTTCGATGAATTGCGCCCATAGCGCAGCGCCGGTGATCGTCGCGATCGCAACGGCCGCGGCCGGGACCACCATCCCTCCGCTCAGCATCACGACGATCAGGATTCCGAAGAACGAGCCGAGCGCCGCATAAACGCCCTGATTCATCGCGCGGATCACGCCGGCGTCCCACTCTTGCCACGAATTCGCGAGACGCTCCGTGCCGCGCAACAGCAGCCGCATGATCCGTTGTGCGTTGATCACCGCGAGCCCGAACGACGCGCCGGCGAAAATGTCGCGCAACGCGTGCATCCCGGTGGTCGCGCAGCTGACGGAGATCGCGATCGCCAGCATCCACCAAAGCGCGCGGCGCCGCGGCATCGCGTTCGCCGCGATGATCGCCCAGACCACATGAAACGCCGGGAACGCCGTTACCGGCGCGTCGAACTTTCGCTCCCACAACATCAGCGTCGCGAAGATGCTGCCTTCCGGAACCGGTTTCGGAACGACGACGACCGGAATCACGAGATATGAGATCGTGACGAGTACGATCGCCAGCCAGCCGTGAATTGCGAACCTGCGCAGCTGGCGCCGCGTCTCGAGCAGCAGCGGCACGGCGAGAACGAGGGGATAGTCGAGGAAGTAGAGCAACTCCGTCCAGGGAATCACCGGCACCAGAGAATCGACTCTCCCCCATCCGCTCCGCGCATCGCGCGGAATGCCAAGCGCATTGACGGCGAAGAACGCGATCAGCCACGGTAGCAGGACGATGAAGTAGATCGCGAGCCGATCCCTCGAATCGGCTGGCTCGTCGGTTCTCGCCGGTAGATGCAGCAACGGAGGGTTAGCCGCGGCGCCGTAACGGAGTTCCGTCGACTCCCGCTCGAACCCCGCGACGAACGCGATGCAGCAAAACGTTAGAAGCGGTGTCGCCAGCCAGATCCCGGCCGGGCTGCGCAGTGCGATCGACACACCCGCGCAGATGAATATCGACCCCACGTATAGAGGATCGTTCATCACTCCATACATCCCGCGGCTCACACGCTCCTCGGGTGGAAAGGGGCTCATCGGCCAGCCGTGCCCGAAGCGCCGGAGATCGATCACTGCGCATAGCGCAATCAGCGCGCCGAGCAGCGCGACAGCGATTCCTGCTCCGCGCGTCGCAACCTGCGGCAGCACGATCAGCGAATCCATTCGCATGCTCCAGGCGAGCAGCAGCAGCGGGAGCGCGATCACGAACAACATTCCGTAGAGAAGCTTCATCCGAACCTCACCACCTCGTGAACCGCCCAGGCATCACCGACGCGGCCGCACCATTTCTGTTCGCGCGCATTCGCGATTCTCTTCGGCAAGCCGGGAATGGGGATCGTGTCGCCGAGGAGGTCATCGCGGATGGAACGGTTGTCGGCGGGCTCGGGCAGCGGGGCCTCGGTGCGTTGGCCATCGACGAGCACGCGCGTGAGCGGATGCGATCCGCGCCAGTCGATCCACGTGATCGAGCCCGCGCCGTTCGCGACGCGGCCCCAACGCAGCTCGTCGATCGGCAGCTCCCACGGTGCGAGGTCCAACTGCATCAGCTCGGCATAGCCGTAACCGCGCATCATCCCGATGCGCGCATCAGCGGACGGCATCTCGCAACGCCAGCGCACGCCGGGAATCAGAGCTTCCTCGTACGCCGGCGCCCGGCGTTCCATCTCGATCTCGACGCCGAGTCTTCGCGAACGCCATGTGATGCGATCGCGATCCGCGATCGGCGGATCCCCGCCGCGCAAGGTCGCGATCGTCGTTCCGGGCGACCGAATCACGCTCGCGTAACGCAGCGAGAGTTTCCGCCATCGAAGCCGCGCCCAGTAGGCAATGCAGACATTGCCCGCGTCGTCGACGCAGTCGAGATACCACTTCGTGAGAGAGAGGCCGGACGTATGTGTATGCTACGCCGCAATGCGCCTCCTTCTCATCTCCTCGTCCAACGTTCACGGCTACGGCTACCTCGATCATGCCGAGCCTTTCATCCGCGACTTCCTCGGCGGCCGCCGGCGCGTGGCGTTCATTCCGTTTGCGGCAAGCAACCATGAGGGCTACACGTCGATGGTGCGAGAGCGGATGGCGAAGATGGATCTGGAAATCGTCGGAGTCGACGCGATGGGCGATGCCGATGCCATTTTCACCGGCGGCGGCAACACGTTCCGTCTGCTGAAGACACTCTACGAACGCAAGCTCGTCGACCGCGTCCGCGAGCTCGTCCGCGGCGGGGTCGCGTACATCGGCTCGAGTGCCGGGACGAACATCGCCGGCCCCACGATCAAGACCACGAATGACATGCCGATCGTCTGGCCTCCGACGCTCGACGCGCTCGGCTTCGTGTCATTCCAGCTCAACCCGCATTATCTCGACCCCGATTTGAAATCGACGCATCGCGGCGAGACGCGCGAAGAACGCATTCGCGAGTTTCATGAAGAGAGCGATACGCCGGTCGTTGGTCTGCGCGAAGGCGGGATGTTGCGCGTGGAGAATGGCGTCGTGCGGCTCATCGGATCTGCTGCTGCGCGAATTTTCAGGCGAGGTCAGCAGGCGATCGAGATCGAGCCAGGCAACGTGCTCGACCTATAATCAACGCTCCCGATGTCCACCATTCTGATCGTCGACGACAATCCGATGTTCCTCAACGAGGCATCGAAGATGTGCGAGCGCGAAGGGTTCTCGACGCTGACCGCGCGTTCGTGGAGCGAGCTCAACACGATTCTCGCGGACCGCGTACCGGATCTCGTCTTGATGGACATCGAGATGCCGAGCATTCCGGGCCATCGTCTCGGACAGTTCATTCGCGCGCGCTATCAGATTCCCATCGTGCTCGTCTCCGGTCACTCCGAAGAGAGGCTCAAGCGGCTGTTCTCCGCGTCGGACGCGGATGGATGGATCTGCAAGCCGCTCACGCGCGACAAGCTGATCGCGGCGGTCACGCGCTTCATGGATCCCAAACCCAGGAAGGTGGAAGAGGCGAAGCCTGCAGCTGCAGTCGCAGTCGAAGCAGGCCGTCCGACCGTTCTCCTGATCGAGGACGAAGCACTCATCGCTTCGCGCATCGAGTCCGCGCTGGCGTCGACGAGCGAAGTCACGATCGCCGAGGATGGCGAGGCGGCGATCGAGAAGCTATGGACCGGCAGCTATGACTGCATCCTGCTCGACCTGATGCTGCCGCGCCTCTCCGGCTTCGATGTCGTACGGCATCTCATGATGAGGCGTCCTGAGCTGTTGAAGGCGACCGTGATCATGACCGCGGCAGGAGACGCGTCACTGCAATTCATCGATCCGAATGCGATCGGGCGCGTGCTGCGCAAGCCCTTCGACATCGGGACGCTGCCGGGCGTAGTGGCGGAAGTGGCAAAGTTTTCATCCTGAGCGCAGCGAAGGATCAACGACGCCACCGCGCGGGTGTTGCCTAAAGACGATGCCTCTGCCGGTGTAGCCGTAGATCCTTCGCTTCGCTCAGGATAAAGTTTTAACCATGCCCGATCGGGCGCGTGCTCCTTCGACATCGGGACGCTGCCGGCCGTAGTGGCGGAAGTGGCCACGCGTTCCAGTTTATCCTGAGCGTAGCGAAGGATCTTCGGTTACACCGCGCGGGTGTTGCCTAAAGACGATGCCTCTGCCGGTGTAGCCGTAGATCCTTCGCTTCGCTCAGGATAAAGTTTAACCATGCCCGATCGGGCGCGTGCTGCGCAAGCCCTTCGACATCGGGACGCTGCCGGGCGTAGTGGCGGAGGTGGCAAAGTTTTCATCCTGAGCGCAGCGAAGGATCTTCGGTTACACCGCGCGGGTGTTGCCTAAAGACGATGCCTCTGCCGGTGTAGCCGTAGATCCTTCGCTTCGCTCAGGATAAAGTTTAACCATGCCCTACGAAGAGGCTCCTGTCGCCGAGAGCCACGAGAAAGTCGAAGAGCCTCCGCTCTACAAAGTCCTCCTTCACAACGACGACTACACCACGATGGAGTTCGTCGTCTGGATCCTCACCTCGGTGTTCAACATGAGCGAGGACGAAGCCGTGCAAGTGATGTTTCACGTGCACGAGCAAGGCATCGGCGTTGCGGGGATCTACACGTTCGAGGTGGCGCAGATGAAGGTCGAGAAGACGATCTCTCTTGCGCGCGAGCACGAATACCCGTTGCTCTGCACGACGGAGAAGGCATGACCGAGCGCACTCTCCTGCTGCAGCTGATCGACGAGGCCTATGACCAGCCGTCACCACATGGGCCGAATCTCAGGAATGTGTTGCGCGGCGTTAGAGCGGCGGATGCAGTACGACGGACGGCAGCGGACACGCACAGCATCTGGGAGCTCGTGCTCCACTGCGCGTATTGGAAGTTCGTCGCCACGCGCCGCTTGTCGGGAACGAAAGTGCGTTTTCCTCGCAAGGGCACCAACTTCTTCGCGCTGCCTGAGGCGGCGGAGGAGAACTGGCGCGCGGACCTCGGGCTGCTGCAGGAATGCCACGAGCGATTTCGCGAGGCGGTTGCCACGGCATCGACACGCAAGATCGCGGAAAAGTCACGAACGATCCGCATGGTGCCGATGCATGATCTCTATCACGCGGGACAGATCCGGTTGATGGTGAGAATGGGCGCGCGAAATCCAACTCCGAACCTCAGCGTTATCCCTCACGCACAATGATCGCCAAACCGCTTCAAGCCGCCTTCGAATTCGCCGTGAACGAGGCGCTCACGCGCCGCCATGAATATGTGACGCTCGAGCATCTGCTCTTCGCGTTGCTACACGACCGCGATGCCGCGGAAGTGATCCGGGCCTGCGGCGGCGACACGGAAGAGTTGAAGAAGCAGCTCGACGACTTCATGAGCAACACGTTCGAGACGCTGGCGGATGATGCAGAGATGCAGCCGGTGCTCACGACGATGCTGCAGCGTGTGGTGCAGTATGCGCAGCTCCATGCGCAGAGCTCGGGCCGCAAGGAAGTCGACACCGGCCAGATGCTCGCCGCGCTGTATCAGGCCGAGCGTTCGCAGGCCGTCTATCTGCTCCGCAGCCAGGGGATCAACAAGATCGACATCCTCAACTATCTGGCGCACGGCATCGCGAAAGGGGCACAGCCGAAGGGCGAGCCGGCATTCGTCTCGCCGGACGATGACCAGCCGCCATCGGCCGATCCGCTCAAGAGCTTCGCGGTCAACCTCAACGAGCGCGCGGAAAAAGGTGAGATCGATCCGCTGATCGGCCGCGGCGCCGAGCTGGAGCGAACGATTCAGATTCTCTGCCGCCGCCGCAAGAACAATCCCCTGCTCGTCGGTGAGCCTGGCGTCGGCAAGACCGCGATCGCCGAAGGACTCGCGCTCAAGATCCACAAGGGCGAGACACCCGCCGTACTCAAGGATGCGCAGGTGTGGTCGCTCGATATGGGAGCGGTGCTGGCGGGGACGAAGTATCGCGGCGAGTTCGAGCAGCGGCTCAAAGCGGTCATCACCGCGCTGCTGGAAAAGAAGGAAGCGATTCTCTTCATCGATGAGATCCATACGATCGTCGGAGCCGGCGCCGTCAGCGGCGGGACGATGGACGCGTCGAACATCCTGAAGCCGGCAATTGCATCGGGAAAACTGCGCTGCATCGGCTCGACCACTTACGCCGAGTACAAGGCGTCGTTCGAGCGCGATCGCGCACTCGCGCGGCGCTTCCAGAAGATCGAGATCGGCGAACCGAGTGTCGCCGAGACGATCGAGATCCTGAAGGGACTCAAGAGCTATTACGAGGAACATCATCAGGTGACGTTCACCGATGAGGCGCTGCAGCTCGCCGCGGAACTGTCGGCGAAGTACATCCACGATCGCCATCTGCCGGACAAGGCGATCGACGTGCTCGACGAAGCCGGCGCACGCGCGCGAATGATGCGCGGTGTAGGACAGGCGCCATCGCCTGTCCCCCCGGCGCCATCGCCTGTCCCCCAGGCGCCCCCACCGGATGAAATCGGCGTCGACGAGATCGAGCAGGTCGTCTCGAAGATCGCGAAGATTCCGCCGCGCACGATCGCGTTGACGGAGAAAGAGCGTTTGCAAAATCTCGAGGCGGATCTGCGACGAGTCATCTTCGGACAGGATCACGCGATCAAGCAGATCGTCAGCGCGATCAAGCTCTCGCGCTCGGGACTCGGCCACCTGGAGAAGCCGGTCGGCTCGTTCCTCTTCAGCGGACCGACGGGCGTCGGCAAGACCGAGCTCGCGAAGCAACTCGCCGCTTCGCTCGGGGTCGAGTTCATTCGCTTCGACATGAGCGAATACATGGAGCCGCACACCGTCTCGCGTCTGATCGGCGCGCCTCCGGGCTATGTCGGTTTCGATCAAGGCGGTCTCCTCACTGACGCGATCATCCGCACTCCGTATGCGGTGCTCGTGCTCGACGAGATCGAGAAGGCGCATCCCAATCTCTTCTCGATTCTGCTGCAGGTGATGGATCACGCGACGCTGACCGACAACAACGGCAAGAAGGCCGACTTCCGCAACGTGATCATGATCATGACGACGAACGCCGGGGGCCGCGAGATGACGGAGGCCGGCATGGGCTTCCGCAACAATCCAGGAACGGGGCGCGGACGCGGCGTCATCGAGCGCACGTTCGCACCGGAGTTCCGCAACCGGCTCGACGCCTGGATCGCATTCGATCCGCTGAGTTTCGACGTCACGGAGAAAGTCGTCGACAAATTCATCGACGAGCTGCGCGTGCAACTCGCGCCGAAGAACGTCATGCTCGAGCTGCGCGAGGCAGGCCGTGCGTGGATGGCGAAGAACGGGTATGACCAGTCGTTCGGCGCACGCCCGATGGCGCGCCTGATCTCGACCCGGATCAAGGAGCCGCTCGTCGATGCGATTCTCTTCGGCTCGCTGGCCAACGGCGGCACGGTGACCGTCGACGCCTCGAACGACGAGCTCACTCTGGCCTACTGATGCGCGCACGGTTGATCGTCTTCAGCGTGCTGCTCCTCTGGTGCTGCGGATTGTTAGCCGCGCGGATCATGAAGACCGGAACCGTGACGTACGTGTTCATGCTCTGGAATCTCTTTCTCGCCGTGATCCCGGCACTCGCGGCGATGGCGTTCGTAATGACCCGCCGGCTCATGGCACGCGCGTCGATGTTCGCCGTCTGGCTGCTGTTCCTGCCAAACGCGCCATACATCGCGACGGACTTCGTCCATCTCCGTCCGCGACCGGGCGCGCCGCTCTGGTTCGATATCGCGCTGCTCCTCTCCTGCGCCGCAACCGGCATCCTCCTCGCCTTCACCTCGGTTGCGGACGTGCAGTCGGTCGTCGAGTCGAAGTTCGGAAAAATCATCGGCTGGTCCTTCTCGCTCTTCATCCTCATCCTCTGCGGACTCGGCATCTACCTCGGACGTTTCCGGCGCTGGAACAGTTGGGATGTGATGACGGATCCGTTCGAGACGATGACGTATCTCGCCACATCCGCCGTCCACCCGGCGGCGCATCCACGCACGCTCGGCGTGACACTGATTTACGGAATCATGCTCGCGCTCGGATATGCCGCGTTTCACGCGGTACGGGCCGGACGCATCTCCGAATAGCCATGTCACGCTTCCCCGATCCGCGTTACGTGCGCGGCGACATCATCGCGATCGGCGACGATCTCCGCGCAGGTACGCTCCGCGACGCCTACCGGCACGGCATTTTCCCCTGGCCGCATCCCGACCTCGAAGCGCTGCCGTGGTTCTCTCCACGACGGCGCGCGGTGATCTTCTTCGATGAGCTCCACGTCGGACGCTCGCTGCGCAAGACGATGAACAGGAGCGAGCTCACGTTCACGATCGATCGCGATTTCCCAGCCGTGATCCGCGCCTGCTCCCGCGTCCCGCGTCCCGATCAGGATGGGACGTGGATCGAGCCCGAGATCATCGACGCGTACATCGAGTTCCATCGCGCGGGCGATGCGCACAGCATCGAAGCGTGGCGAGGCGAGGAGCTCGTTGGCGGATTGTATGGAATTGATTCCGGCGGCGTATTCACGGGTGAGAGCATGTTCCACCTCGTCCCGGATGCGTCGAAGCTCGCGCTGCTGTTCCTCATCGAGCGCTTGAACGGGACCTGGATCGATTGCCAGGTGATGACGCCACACATGGAAGCGCTCGGCGCAAGAGAGATCGCGCGAGGAAAGTTTCTCGATCTGCTCGCGATCGCGCAGTCGGAGGGAAAGGCGTTGTTTCGCTAGCCGGCACGCGATGATTTCACGTCATCCCGATCGAAGTCGAGGGACCCGGGTGGGCGGGCGGTACGAAGATCATGTCGCGCGCCTCCCACACACCCGGGTCCCTCGCTCTCGCTTCCAAGAAACTTCCACTGTTCATGCGGGTTTGAGCCGACTAGTCCCTTCTCCCCTCGCGGAGGGGAGAAGGAACTGATGGCCCGAGCACCACGAGTTTCTCTTACTCAGTCGCGGCGCTGCGCGCCGTCGCTCGCTCGGGACGACGAGACATCAACTCCGCGCCTCCGCATACAACCGCGCCAGCTCGAATACCCACTTGCGCGGATTCTCCTCGTCGATCCGTTCCAGTTCCCGCGCTTCCTGTGGAAACGTTTTCTCGATCTCGGCCAGCAGCAGCTCATGTCCGCGCTCTTTCTTCGCGGTGCGCACGCAATCGAGCACGAGGATGTTCGTCGTTCCTTCCCAGATCGGCAGCACCTGCGCGTCGCGCAGGAGCCGCGGCATCGGGCTTTCCTCGATGTATCCGTTTCCTCCGATCAACTCCATCGCTTCGGAGACGCACGGCACGGCGAGCTTGCCAGTCACTGCCTTCGTCATCGGAGTGAGGATGCGGAGCATGCGCCCGGCATCGGCATCGCCGGCATCGGAGCGCTCCAGCGCGTCGATCGTCGCGAACGTGAGCAGCATCGCGCGCTCGTGGTGCGCTTCGAGATCCTCGAGGATGTTGCGCGCGAGCGGCCACTCGATCACCGGCTTTCCGAATGCACGCCGGCGTTCGATGTACCAGCGCGCCTCGTGAATCGCGCGGCCGATGACCGCGATCGACGCGACCGAGTTGTAAAGCCGCGACAGGTTCAGCATGTCGGTCATCGGCGCGAATCCGCCGACGAGCTCCGCGGGTGCGTCCTCTAACGTCACCTCACCCGTCGGCATCGAGCGCACTCCGAGCTTCTCCTTCAGCCGCTCGATCGTGACGCCGGGGTTGTCGCGCTGCAGCAGCAGATACGTTTGCAGTCCGCGCGTGCCTTCCTCTCCACCCTCGGGCCGCGCCGTCACGAGGACCGCGTCAGCATCGACGTTCGAGCAGAACCACTTGTGTCCCGTGAGCCGGCCGTCTCGCTCGATCGTCTCGTTCGCGCCGACATCCGAGCCCCCTGCGCGCTCCGTCAGGAACATGCCGCCGGTCCATAGCTCCTCGCGATTCCTGGCTATGAGATGCGGCACGACGCGCTCGATCTGATCGCGCGTGCCATGGCGCGTGAGGACTCGCGCGACGCCATCGGTCATGCATAGCGGACAGTAGAGGCCCATCTCCCCCATCGCGAAGAGATATCCGAGAGCGAAGCCGAGCGTACGCGAGTGCGCTGGAGGATCGGTGTAGTTGACGGTGATCATTCCCGAGCCGTACGCGATGCGCTCCATCTCGCGATATGACGGGTGATATTCGACGCGATTGATCCGATGTCCGTGCGCATCATGCGTGACGAGCCGCGGCGACTCGCGATCCGCAATCTGCGCGAGCGGCGCCACCTCCTTCGCCGCACGCTCCCCCATCTCCGCGAGACGCGGCTCGAAGGAAGGGTCGAGCCTCGTTCTGCAGATCCGCTGCAGCAGCGGCGAAGCATCCCAATAAGAAATGTCGGGCGAATCGGGGATGTGCATTCGAACGTCCTCACACGGTCAAAGCGAAGCGTACACTTCTGATCATGCTAACTCGACGCACGTTTGCCCACGTCCTCGGTGCGACCGCCATCGCGGCCGCGGCGCCTTCCCTCACGCTCGCGAAGTCTCCGAAGCCGAAGGGACTCATTCGCCTCAATGCGAACGAGAATCCCTACGGTCCCTCCGCAGCCGCGATGCGCGCGATCCAGGACGCATTTCCCCAGGCCAATCGCTATCCCGATGAAGCAATCGACGGGCTCATCGCGGACATCGCGAAGTTCCACGGCCTCTCGCCCGAGTCGATCCTGACTACCGACGGCTCGAGTGAAGCGTTGAAAGTGTCGGCGACGACCTTCGCGCAGAAACGTCTCGTCACCGCCGATCCCACATTCGAAGCGATCGGCTTCTGCGCGAAGTCGCAGGACGCCGAAGTCGTGAAGGTTCCACTCACGGCGAATTACGAACACGACCTCCCGCGCATGCTCGAAGCGGCGAAAGGCGAAGGGCTGCTCTACATCTGCAATCCGAACAATCCGACTGCGACCATCACCTCGAAGAAGGCGGTTCGCGACCTGCTCGCGAATGCGCCCTCCTCCGTCACGATCCTCGTCGATGAGGCCTACCACCATTACGCCGAGTCACCTGACTACGAGAGCGTGCTGATGCTGACGAAGGATCATCCCAATCTCGTCGTGACGCGCACCTTCTCGAAGATCTACGGACTCGCGGGACTGCGTTGCGGCTACGCGGTCGCACAGCCCGCGGTCATCGAGCGGATGCAGCTGCACGGTCAATGGGATTCCGTGAACGTGTTCGCCGCCGCAGCGGCGCGTGCATCGCTTGCCGATCCGATGCACATGCAACTCGGGCAGAAACGAAATCGCGAAACCAGGAAGTGGCTCGCGGGCGAGCTGAGCCGGATGGGCTACTCGATGCTGCCCTCTGACGCCAACTTCGTAATGATCGATCTGCGCCGCGACGTCAAGCCGTTCATCGAAGCAATGCGGTCGCACGGCATTGCGGTCGGCAGGCCGTTCCCCCCGATGACCCAGCATCTGCGGCTCTCGATCTCCACACCGGACGAGATGCAGCGCTTCGTTGAGGCGTTCAAAACGGTGATGACTTGAATCAGACAGCAGAAGAGCTCGCGCAGCAGCTCAGACCTGCTGCCTGCTGTCTGCTGTCGGCTGTCTGAGCTCGAGCTCCCCGCTCGGCTGCGCGACCACCAGCGCTTCATCGTCCGTCGCGATGATCGCCTCGCGCCTGAGATACGCCGAGAGGATCACCAGCAACCGCAGCAGCAGCTCGCGGTCCGCATCGGTTTGCACATCGCCCGGCGGCACTTCGAACTCGAGCTGTGATGCATTCACACAGGTGCCGCCCACGTGAATGTCGCCCGCGCGAAATCGGATCGTCGCCTGATGCACGCCGAGGAAGTGACGCGTCGTGAGGCCCTGGAGGAGCGGAGTGCCGTTCGAATCGACATCGACCATGCCGAACATTCCGCGCACGAGCGCCAGTGCGTCATTCCAGTCCTGAAGGGTCGTGCCCTTCACGACGACGCGGCACTTCGACGTCAAGCGAACCGAGGATGATGAGCTCCTGAATCGCTCCAGTGCCGAGGCGGTGCGGCGATCCCAGAGGACACTTCGATTCGTTGCGAACACTGGTGCGATGACGATGGTCAACCAGTCGGTCGCGATGTGAAACTGCCGCGCGGTTGCATCGAGCAGCTCGGCCCAGCCCGATGTCTCATCATCGATCGTGTACGACTTCTGTCCGGCGGTGAGCTCGAGGCAGACCGTCTCGCGCTCGATCAGATCGAGCTTGAAGGCCTGCACCTGATCGATGTCGGACCAGCGAAGGGACCAGAGTGTCCGCGTCCCCGCTTCGAAGACCACCCCGTCAACGGACGTGGTGACGCGTGCTGCCTCTTTCTTCACTGCGACAATGCTACGTCAGCAGATCGCCAACGCCCCGTGATCCAGAGCACGCTTTACAAAAGTTTCGCACCATCCCAGCGCCACAGTTTCTCGCGCGTGAGATGCGCGCCACCCAGCCAGGGTTCCGGCCCGTTCAGCTCGACATAGTCGACGGCAGCCTGGAGCACATTGCGTCCCGCCGGCGTGACTGCCAGCGATGCCTTCGGCTCTTCGCCCGGCACTTCCGTCATGGTGATCATCGGCACCGCAGACCACGCGAGTCTTCGCAACTGGCGCAGCACTTCACCATCGCCGAAGCCGTAGCGCGGCGGATCGGGGTTGAAGCGCGCGAACAGCGTCGCGAAGTCCGCGGCACCTTCATCGATGAGCTGCAGCATTCTGCGCTGCGGTTCGCCCAGGCCGGTGACCGTGGAAGGAAAGCGGGAGGCGTGGAGACGAAGTCCGTCGATGAGGAACGGGAAGTCTGCGATGTCCTGCACGAGAAAGCGGTTCAGTGCGGTCGGGTCATCGCCTGCGTATGCCTGCCACACCGCATCGGTCGCACGTTGCATGACCGGCGTCACCGGCGTGCGCGAATGAAAGAGCGTAAAGATCTCCTCCGGCGTCTGCAGACCGAGCGGAGTCGGGCACCAGACGAGCGTCGCCCGGCAATTCGCAAAGCGCTTGATGAGATAGAGCAGATGGACGAGGCAGTAGAGATCGTGCTCGAACCAGAGCACGATCTCCTCTTCCGCTCGTGCGGTGTCGATCGTCTTCTCCTGTTCGAGCAGTTCATTGCGGATCCGCAGGAGGTTGTCGCCATGTTCTTCGGAGATCGTACGCGCACGTTCTTCCACCCAATCGAGCAGCGCGAGGTCGCGGCGAACGGGACCGGTGATGAGCGACTCCCGGTACGGCACATGCCGGCCGGGGACTCCTGCTTTTCTCGCGAGTAACGCGGTGACGTCGCCGTTATGAAAATGGATCATGGCTTTGGCGGCGGATCATATACTCAGTGATGAGTGACGAGTGATGAGTGACGAGTGGGGTTCCACTCATCACTCGTGACTCGTCACTCGTCACTGAGCCAATGTTGTCTGACCTCGACATCCTTCAGCGCGAGCGTTCCATCGACGCGATCATCGTTCCTCTGCACGAATCGATGCACCCCGCGTTCCGGTGGCTCTCGCGCGGCGCGAAAGTCACGCGTGGCTATGCAATCAAGACAGCGGGCAACGATCCAGTCCTGATCTGCTACGACATGGAGCGTGACGAAGCCGCCGCGTCCGGCCTCCCCTTCCGCACCATTCACGACTTCGACTACGACGCGATCTTCCGCAGCGCGACATCGGCGTCGGATGCATATGCGCAATTCTTCGACAAGGTGCTACGCGAGTATGGTGCGCAGACCACCGTCGCCTTCTACGGAAACCTCCCAGTTCACCTCTACCTCGGCATCGCCGACGCACTCGCCTCGCGCGGCTGGGTTGTGCATCGCGGCGGCGAAGAGCTGATTCAGCTCGCGAGGAAGAGGAAGGATTCATGGGAGATCGACGCGATCGCCTCGGTCGGGCGTCGGACCGAGGATGTGGTTGAGTCAGTGCGCAGGGCGCTGCGCGAGTGGCGGCCATCGATGGCGCTCGGCGATCTGAAGTCTCTCGTCACCAGCGAGATCACTCGCCTCGGCATGATCGAAGATCACGAAACGATTCTGTCGCAGGGCCGCGACGCGGGTGTGCCGCATTCACGCGGCGACGCAAGTGCGCATGTCGTGCAGTCGGTGCCGATCGTGCTCGACATCTTTCCGGCGGATCGAACGAGCGGCTATTTCTTCGATCTGACGCGGACGTTCTGCGTCGGACCGATTCCCGATGAACTGCGCGAAATTCATCGCGACGTGCTCACCGCGTTCGAGCTCGCGCGCGATGCCATGCGCCCCGGCACGCGCGCCGCGGAGTATCAGACGATGGTCTGCGACTTTTTCGAGAGGAAGGGTTACGACACGACGCGTGCGAATCCGCGAACGATCAATGGCTACGTGCACGGACTCGGACATGGGGTTGGACTCGAGATCCATGAACGCCCGTCGTTCTCACTCCTGCCGTCGAACGACGACAAGATCGAAGTGAGTGACATCGTGACGATCGAGCCGGGACTCTACTTTCCCGAACGCAACATCGGTGTGCGAATCGAGGATACGTTCGTCGTGCGCGATCACGGAGTGGAGTCGCTGTGTCGCGGGGAGTATTCGCTGGAGCCGTGATCAGGGTACGTGGTTACGAGGATTCGCGGTAGACACACTGCGGGCCCGCGTAACCGCGAGCCCGCGAAACCACTCCGCATCACAAATTCCGATCGATGAACTTCTGCAGCTCGCCCTTCGGCATCATGCCGACGACGCGATCGACCAGCTTGCCATCCTTGAACATGAGAATGGTCGGAATCGACGTAATGCCGTAGCGCTGCGCGACGCCGGGATTGTCGTCGACGTTCAGCTTGGCAATGACCGCCTTCCCTTCGTAGCTGGGTGCAAGGTCCTCGATGATCGGACCGATGATGCGGCACGGGCCACACCATGGCGCCCAGAAATCAACCAGCGCGGGCTTGCCTGCGCCAAGAACTCGCGAATCGAAATCGGCATCGCCGACCTCATGCACTGCTCCGTGGACTGCTCCCTGTGAATCTGCCATTGCGATCTCCTAACTCGGAACTCAGAATCGGTCGCGGCTCGCCCGTTATTCCAGTCGGGTTCGTCACCGGAATTCAACGTCTCCTTCCGCTCTTACGATGTATGCTCATGCGCCGTATGCTGCGACTCAGGCTCCTTTTCATCCTCGCCTTCACGGCGTTGCTGGGAACAGAGCCCATCTATCACAACCATCCGCTGATTCCCGACGGCACTGCCGCCGTGCAGAGTCTTTGCGCGGTTTGTGCCTCCGGTGCGGATCATGTGACGCTGAGTGCGCCAGCGGTCGTGGCACCCGCTGACGCCGCCTATGCGCTCGAGTTGCCGGCGCTCAAACTCGCGGCTTCGCGCACTCCCCTGCACCTCTCCTCCCGCGCTCCGCCTGCGGCCTGATCTCGTTTTTTCAGAAACCGAGTCAGCACAGGAGAAGAACTATGACCCGTCGTGGTCATTTCGCATTTGTCTTGATCATCCTGCTCGTCTCATCGCCTCTGTTCGCGCAGAGCAGCGATGAGCGGGTGCGGCAATTGGAAAACAAACTCGATGAGCTCGTGAAGCAGGCCGCGGAACTCCGCCAGGAGATCAACTCGCTGAAGGGAAAACCGGCAAATGACACGGCTGCCGCCCCGCAGGAAGAGGACCTCACCAAGGTAAGCGAGGTTGCGCCAGCGTCGCACGCCCAACCAGGCGCTGCACCATCGCTTCCCCCCGCTCTTACTGACGTGCAGACCGTCGACAATCAGATCAACCCGGGCGCTTCGAAGGTCTTCAATCCCGACACGTCGGTGATTGGCAACTTCATCGGGCGCGCCGGACAGAAAAATCCGTACGAGTTCGGGCGCGACAACCAGCGCCCGCCGATGCAACTGGATGAAGCGGAAGTCGCCTTCGAGGCCTTTGTCGATCCCTATATGAAGGGAAAGTTCTTCCTCTCCGTCACGCCCGATGGGATCGACGTCGAGGAGGGCTATGCAAATCTCATCGCGTTGCCGCACGACCTCACGGCGAAGATCGGCAAGATGAAGGCTGCATTCGGGAAGGACAACACCTGGCACACACATGTCCGCCCGTGGGTCGATCAGCCGCTGGTCATCCACAACTTTTTTGGCGACGAAGGTCTCAATGACCGTGGTGTCTCCGTTTCGAAAGCATTCCCCAACGACTTCGCGTACGTCGAGGCGACGGCCGAGGCGTTTAGTGGGGATGTGGCGAATGTGTTCACGCGACACAACGACAACGATCTCTTCTACAACGGCCACGTCAAACTGTTCAAAGACATTTCGGAGAACAGCAATATCGAAGTCGGCACGAGCTACGCGCGAGGCAATGCGTCCAGCGGCGCGGCAGCAACGAATCAGTTCGGCGGCATCGACGTGACGTATCGCTGGAAGCCGCTACAACAGGGCCTCTATCGCGGTTTCATCGGACGATTCGAGGGCATCGTCGATGATCGTAGCGACCTCGATCGTCGTCTCAAAGGCTTCTACGTCTCGGGCGATTACCAGCTCGGGCAGCGCTTGTTCACAGGCGTTCGTCTCGATCGCGCCGATCGCGAGAACGTCACCGATCGTGGAGTGGCTGCAACTCTCACGTTCTGGCCATCGGAATTCAGTCAGTTTCGAACTGAGCTTCGCCGCATTTCGTACGGCGGAGCGAAGTCTGTTACCGAGCTACTTCTCGGCATGCAATTCTCGATCGGCGCGCACGGCGCGCACACGTTCTAGGAGAACTCATGAAACGTCTACTCATCGCACTCACTCTTCTGGCCGCGACACTCAGCGCGAGCGGCGCGGACAAGCTCAAAGTCACGACGACGATCAGTGATCTCGCGTCGATCACCAATGAGGTCGGCGGAGACAAGGTCGAAGTCACCTCGATTGCGCGCGGCTATCAGGATCCACACTTCGTCGAGCCGAAGCCAAGTTTCCTCATGCTCCTTCGGAACAGCGATCTTCTGGAGGTCGTCGGCCTGGAGCTCGAGATCGGCTGGCTGCCTCCGCTGCTCGATCAGAGCCGCAACAACAACATCCGCCCGGGACAGAAGGGCTATCTCGATCTGTCGCAGGGCGTCGAAATCCTCGATCGTCCGACAGGGACGGTGACACGCGCGATGGGCGATGTCCATCCGCTCGGCAATCCTCATTACTGGCTGGATCCGGCGAACGCCGTGCGCATCGCACGGCAGATCCGCAACAAGCTCGTCGAGCTGCGCCCCGCTGATCAGGCGTACTTCGATCAGCGGCTCAACACCTTCATCGTCCGTCTCAACGAGGCCAACAAGAAGTGGCTGGCGGAGTTCGCGCCTTACAAGGGAACGAAGATCGTTACGTATCACAACTCATGGCCAAATTTCGTAAAGCACTTTGGACTGAACGTGGTCGGTTACATCGAACCAAAGCCCGGCGTGCCACCGTCACCATCACACAGCTTCGAGCTCATTGGCCTCATGAAGGCGCAGGGGGTGAAGGCGATCTGCATGGAGCCGTACTTCGATCAGAAAGATCCGCAGTTCATCGCGTCGAAGACCAACGCCAGGGTCGTGGTGCTCTATCCGTCGGTCGGCGGCGCGAAAAGCGGGACGGATGATTACTTTCAGCTCTTCGAAACGAACATCAGGAATTTGATCAACGCACTGAAGTAGGAAAAGGCATCGATGACAGACATCCTTCAGTTTCTATATCTCCCCTTTCTCGCCGGTCTGATCCTCACCGGCATTCACGCCTATCTCGGCGTCCACGTCGTCGAGCGCGGCGTCATCTTCGTCGACCTCTCGCTCGCGCAGATCGCGGCGCTGGGCACGACGATCGCGGTGTTGCGCGGACTCGATCCGCACAATCCGCTGACCTACTGGTGGTCGCTCGGCTTCACGATCGTCGGCGCTGCGATCTTCGCGTTGACGCGCGTGCATCGCGAAACGCGGATTCCGCAGGAAGCGATCATCGGCATCGTCTACGCGGTCTCCGCGGCGGCTGCAATTCTCGCGATGAGCAAGGCGACGGGCGAGACTGAGCATCTGAAAGACATGCTCGTCGGCAATATCCTCTCCGTCTCGCCGCGCACGGTCGTCACGACCGCGTTGTTGTATGCCGCCGTCGGAACATTCCATTTCATCTTTCGAAATCGCTTCCTTGCGATCTCGCGCGGTCAGGAGATCCCCAACCTGAAGCTGTGGGATTTTCTCTTCTACACATCGTTCGGCTTCGTGGTGACGTCATCCGTCTCGATCGCAGGGGTGCTGCTGGTCTTTTCGTATCTCATCGTCCCCTCGGTCGGTTCGATGCTCTTCACCCAGTCGATCGGCAAGCGCCTGGCGATCGGCTGGACGATGGGCGCCCTCGTCAGCGCCCTCGGTATCCTGATCTCGTTCTGGCGCGACCTGCCAACTGGTGCGACGATCGTCTGCACCTTCGGCATCGTGCTCGCGCTGATGGCCGTGGTGTGGGCGTTCACGAAGAGGAATCAACTGGCGGAGGTGTGAGGGAGCGTTGGATACGCGGGCTCGCGGTTACGCGGGCTCGCGGTTGTTCATCGGGCTAACTGCCAGGTACACCACCGCGAGCCCTAACTTCACGGTGTATACCGTCGCGTCGGAATCCCTTCCTGCTTGCTGATGCTGAGCGCGGCGAACGTGCGAATCAGTTTGCGGCCCGGCGCATCAGCCTTCTCATAGGCGGAGCAGAGCCGGTCGATCTGATCCGGCTCCTCCTCCGCCGAGATCGTGAAGCCCTCGGGCGGTTGATCGGCTTTCGTGGTTTGCGTGCGAAGCCAGCGTCCTGCGATGAGGTCACACCGCAAGAAACTCGTTCCCTTCCCTGTCTGAAACGAGGCGGCGGCGGTCGCCGGCAATCCGCGCGCATTCGCACGCTGTTCATCGAGCGCGCGTTCGACGTAATACGCGATCATCGCGCGCAACGCGGATTCGTAAGCGGGCAGAATCCGCTGGATCTCGAGTCCGGAATGATGAGTCGGCTTGTCGAACGCCGTCTTCGCCGTGCGAAATACACCTGTTCTCTTGACGACACATTCCGCAACGATGGGTCCGTTTTCCCAATCGACGCGAAGGGTGCAGGGCGATTCGATCGGTTCCTGGTGCGCCACGCGGAAGCCATTCATCGAGGCGTCGATGACGAACACCCGGGTCTGCCCGGCACGCGCGCGAATCGGGTTCGGCGGCACTACGCGTGAGTAGCGGCGTCTCTCTGTCTTAGGCACGATCGCTCAGGACCCGTTAGAGTCTACCATCCGCGGCGCTGGCACGAGCCTAGCTCAGCAGACTCGTGATGAACGAACGCCTGCAACGAGAGCGCCGGCGGTGGCGCCGCCCCCCTCTCTGGTTGAACCTTCTGCTCCTCGCGATTGCTGCCGTCGCGTTTCTGGGAGCCCACCATCATCGGGAGGAGATCCGAAAGAAAACATCCGCGCTTCTCACTCCCATCCCACGATCGAGCGAAGAGCTCGACAAGCTTCGCGAGCAACTCTCCGACATGGACATGACCGAGGCGGAGTTGGGACGCGAATTGGATGCGAAGCTCGATTACCTGAACACCATTGCCAGTAATCAGTTTTATCTCTCAATCGACAGCGCCCGTCACAAACTCTATCTCCGCATCGGCAAAGACATCGCGCGCGAGGCTGACATTCAGATCGGGGAAGCGAAGACGATCGCGAACGAAGGCCGAACCTGGACGTTCGTACCACTCAAGGGCGCATTCACCGTCACGGGAAAGAGCAACGATTACGACTGGACCGTCCCATCATGGGTCTACGCGATGAACCATGAGCCGCCGGTCAGCGGGCGCGTGGTTCACAACGGAGTCGGGCATTACGTCATCTCACTGCCCGAGAACTATCTGATCCACTCGCCTCCTCCCGCAGACTCGCCTCTTCGTGGTCAGCCCAAGCCGGGATCCATCATGGTTCCCGAGGCCGATCTCGCGGCAATCTGGCCGCGGATCACAAAGGATACGAAGGTCTACATCTTCTGACATGCGACGCTCGATCGGATTTCTCGGCTCCTGGGCACTCTTCGTTCTAGCACTCGGACTGGCGGCGATCGCCGCCGCAGGCGAATGGATCAACATCCGCGACGCGCGGCGGCTCGCACGCGTGCAGACGATCGACAAGCTGATCGCCGCACGTCTCGATGTGAAGACGGGACGACTGCGCGGCGCTACAGCAGAACGAGCTGCACGTCTCAACACTCTGCAGCAGAAAATGGCGACGATCTCCAAATCCACCGACGATCTTCCCGACACTGGCCAGGTCATCATCGTCTCGACCGCGGAGAACAAACTCTACGTGCGCCGCGATGGACAGACGATTTTCGAGGCCGTGTGTTCGACCGGAAAAGGAACGACACTCGCGGTCGACGGCAAGACGGTCGTGTTCGACACGCCGATCGGCAAGCTGAGCGTCAAAACGAAAGAGACTGACCCGATCTGGGTTCCGCCCGACTGGCACTTCGTCGAGATGGCTCGCAAGGAAGGGATGCGCGTTGTGCATCTCAACCCGGGAGGGAGCATCGACGCGAACACTGGTGATCCCGTCAGTTCGCGCAGCGAAGGAGTCTGGTCCTGGTTCCGCGGCCGCAGCACGACGCTGCACATGAAGGGAAAGACGGTGGTCGCCGATGACGGCGCGTCGGTGCGCGAACTGCCTCCAGGCAAGCCGATCGTCGCGGGAAACGCAATCGTGATTCCACCCGTCGACAGTCCCCAACGCCAATACACCGGCGTCCTCGGCAAATACCGATTAGAGCTCGGCGACGGCTACGGCATCCACGGCACGGACGAACCGGACAAGCTGGGCCACAGCGTGTCGCATGGCTGCGTGCGACTCGGCGATGCGGACATCGAGAAGTTGTACGCGATGGCGAATGTGGGGGATGAGGTGATCATCTACTGAGTGCAGGCAGCAGGCAGCAGGCAGCAGGCAGCAGGCAGCAGGCAGCAAGAGAATAAGCCCGCCGGCTCGCAGCGAACGACTCATCAGGTCTCGTTTGTCTCGCGCTATCCGCTACCGCGCCGTGTAACCGTAGATCCTGCGTCTTCGCGCAGGATAAACTGCGAAACCGACTTGAACGTCTGGCGCGATCGACTCCAAGGCTGGTTCACTCCGCTGGCGCGGCGCTGTCCACTGTCGCCGAATGCCATCACGTTGACGGCGCTCGCGTTGCAACTCGTCGCGGCAACTCTCTTCTATCTCGGCGCGCGAAGACCGATTCTGTTTCTCGTTGCGATGGTGTTCGTCATCATCGGCGGCCTCGCTGATGCGCTCGACGGAATCGTCGCGCGCGTGCAGCAGAAAGAGAGCCGCTATGGCGACTTTCTCGATCACTTCGCGGATCGCGTCGCGGATCTGTCGATTGCAGCGGGGTGGCTGCTCGGCAACAGCGTTCGTCAGGAGCTGACGATCGCGGCGCTGATGACGATCATGCTCAGCGGATACGTTGGAACACAGATCGAAGCGACGTGGAAAGAGCGCGAGTACGAGACGATCGGGCGCGGCGAGTTCGTGCTCGCGCTGATCGTCTTTCCCATCATCTCGTACATCGTCGGTACAAACGGATGGCGTGCGGCGCGGGCCTTCACGTTCACGACGGGCGAATGGCTCGCGCTGATCATGACGACCTTCGCGCTGTTTGGCATCGTGCAGCGGCTGATCGTCGCGGCGCGGATGGATCGCACATGACATCGATCCGCCGGCATCCCATCACTGGCGAGCCGATCGTTCTGGCGCCGGAGCGCGCCCTGCGTCCAAACGCGTTCGGACGACAGTCGGACAGCTGTCCGTTCTGTCCCGGACACGAGAGCGAGACTCCGCCGGAAATCCTGCACGTTGGCGAGCCCTGGCACATTCGCGTGTTCGACAACAAGTACCCGATGACGCCGCGGCATGAGGTCATCGTCGAGTCGCGGCATCACGATGCGACCTTCGCCACGATCGAGGATCCTGAGGCCGTGGTCGAAGCCTGGGTCGCGCGCTATCGCTCACTCATTGCAGCGGCTGCGATCCGTCATGTGCTGATCTTCAAAAATCACGGACCTCAGGCCGGAGCATCGCTCGCACATATTCACTCCCAGATCGTTGGAACTGAACTGGTTCCACCACGCGTCGAGCGAGAGCTGGCGGCCTTTCGCGATCGCTGTCCACTCTGCATTCCGCCATCGCGTGAGCTGATCGTCGATGAGAGCACACACTACATTCGATTCGCACCGCACGGCTCGTCATTCGCATATGAGCAATGGATCGTGCCGCGGCGACATGGAGCGAATTTTCTGTCGATGGATTCCAGTGAACGCCGCGAGCTCGCTTCGCACCTCAGCCGAACCGCGGTGTCCATCGAACGGCTCAGCGCGTCCTACAATTGGCTGCTGATGAACTTCAATGACGATGCGGCTCATTGGTACGTGCAGGCGATGCCGCGCCTGACGACGATTGCAGGATTCGAGCTCGGCAGCGGCATGATGATCGATATCATCGACCCAGCCGCCGCAGCGGAAAGGCTCCGCGACTGATGCTGCCGCTTCGCGACCACAACCCCTCGCGCACGACGCCGGTCATCAACTACCTGTTGATCGCGGCGAACATCCTGATGTTCTTCTGGGAGGTATCGCTCGGGCGCGGCTTCGAGCGAGAGCTCACCGCGGTCGCGTTCGTTCCGGCGCGCTTCTGGTCGGGAGAGTTTCTCCTGCCGAACATCATCACGATCTTCGTTTCGATGTTCCTTCATGGAGGACTGCTGCACATCGGCGGCAACATGCTTTACCTCTGGATCTTCGGGGACAACGTCGAAGACCGGCTCGGCCACTTCCGCTATCTCGTTTTCTATCTCGCCTGCGGATTCATCGCGACGCTCACGCACGCATTCTTCAATCCGGCGTCCGTCGTGCCATCGATCGGCGCTTCGGGTGCAATCGCAGGAGTGCTTGGTGCCTACCTGATTCTCTTCCCCTCGGCTCGCGTTACGACGCTGATCCCGATCTTCTTCTTCATCACGATTCGCGAGCTGCCCGCCGTCTTCATCCTCGGTTTCTGGTTCGTGCTGCAGTTCTTCTCCGGCGTCGGTTCGCTCGGTGCGCAGAATGTCGGCGGCGTCGCCTACTTTGCACACATCGGAGGGTTCGTGGCGGGCATGATCCTGGTGCTGATGATGGGTGGACGCCGGCGGCTCGCCTAGGCTAACAGGAGACTGCAGCAGGTCAGGCCGCCCTCGGCCTTGGCCAGCTCGCTGGCATCGACGGGATGAACATCGATGCCGTGGTTGCGGACTCGCTCGATCGTGCGAGGAAATGCCGCCGACATCATCACGCCGTGCGGCGTCAGCAACACGTTCGCCGCGAATGCTTCCTGCGGATCGACCTCGATCGCGTCGAATCCCGGCAATGTCACCCACGCGGGGTTGAGCAGCACGGTCGTGTCATCGAGCGCCGTTACCGCGGTCTTCAGGTGCAGACAATCGTTGAGCGCGACTTCATCGACGGAGTAGCCGAACGGAGTCAGATACATGCGCAGCTGTTCGATGCCGGCTTCGTTCGTGCGGTCGGACTTTCCAACGAAGAACTTCCTGCCGACGAGGAGTACATCGCCCCCATCGAGCGTCCCCGGCTCCTGAATGTGGACGACCGGCCGATATTGACGAAGCACATCCGCAACCGTGTCTGTCTCGGGACGCCGCGATTCGGCACCGGGACGCGTGATGATCGCGATCTCGTCCGTCACGACCGCGGTGTCTTCTACGAACACGGAATCCGGAAGCTGCGGGGTGTCGGGCAGATGGACGATCGTGTAGCCGAGGAGCGCGAGAGTCTCTTCATAAGCACGGTGCTGTTGCCTGGCTCGTTCGACATTGATCGGCTCGCGCTGAAGATGCGTGAGCTCGCAGTTTGCGATCGATGCCGGAACAGAGCGAGTGAGGGCGATCATGAAGCGTCTTCGCGCAGGATAAACTGGGCTGGAGAACCTACCGCGCGAAATACGCCTCGAGGTGCTCGTACGCGGCCTTCAGTGCATCGGACGGATTCCGCAACTCGGCGAATGCCTGGCGATAGACGCTCGAGATCCTTTGCAGATTCCTCTCGCGCAGCGAGAAGAGCACCTCGCGCAGCGCTTCGACTTCCTGCGGTGCGAGGTCTGTGCGTGCCAGCTCCTTCTCCATGAGCGCCTGCGCCTGCCGTAGATGCTCCGCATCTTCCGGGCGAGGGGCTGCAATCGCCGGCGGTACGCGATCGGTCAAGGGAGACGGTGCGTGAACGTCGACATTTCCGGGCAACTCTTTCAGCTGTCCGCTGAACTTGCCCATCATCAGGAACAGCTCTTTCTCGCTGGCGAAGTTACCGACGAGACGGCTGTTGCGTGAGAGCTCCAGCGTTTCGGATTCCTGCAGCATGATGAACGCCTTCGCCTTGTCTTCGAGCGCGATGCGCTTCGCATGGACCTTCCACGCGGTAACCGTTCCCTGGATGAAGCAAGCCTGCGCGGCCTTGATGCTCACCGCGTCGACATTCACGTTCTCTTCGATGCGAATCGAGCCGGCGGTCGACTCGAGCTCGGAGTAGTTTCCCGAATTCTGAATCACGAGATTGCCAGGAGTCTTGATCGAAAGCTGTCCCTGGGCATTGACGCGGATCTCGGTCCCTTTCGGGATGATCATGGTTGGAAAATTGGCCTGGTCGGCGGCTGCATTCGTCATCACACCCTCCTCTTTCCGATGAACGCCGGCGGAAGCGGATCGAAGTCCTTGTACTCCTTGACCGTGCGCGCTCGCATCAGGAGCGTCGCCTCATTGTTCCATGTGTAGTTCAGGATGTAGATGCGAGGATCGACCGGCTTGTAAACGCCCGGCTCCTCGAGGTCGCTGCGAATCTCGTAATGAAGATGCGAGTTCGTGCTCCATCCGGTGGAGCCGACGGTGGCGATCGCCTCACCCTGTTTGACGGTCTGACCCGCCTTGACCTTCACCGTGTCGCAGTGTCCGTAGATCGTGATGAAGCGATCGGAATGATTGATGACGACGACGTTTCCGAAGCGCCACCACGCGACGCTCTGCGAGATCGGATAACGCCCGGCAAAACTCACGACGCCGTCAGCCGTCGCCGTAACGGGCGTGCCGGTCGCCGCGGAGAGATCCAGACCTTTGTGAAAATCGGCAGCGCGCGTGAAGGGCGAAATGCGATTGCCGAATGGCGACGTCAGCACGAACTGATCCCCCGGTACGGGAAGCACGGACGGCGTATGCCGAACCATGTCTGTGTTCGCTGCTTCGTACTGCGCGAGCAGATCGAGTTGCAATTGCAGGCGGCGCATCGCTGCCTGCAGCGACGTCTCTCGCCTGTGCGCATCTTCCAGTTCATCCTCTGCACCGGGCCGCGAGTGCAGCGGCAGCGAGAAGCCGCCCTGACCGAGCGAATGATCGAGTCCGTACACAGTGATGAGCTTCTCGACGCGCACGCGATGTTCTTCGAGTGATTTCTCGAGCGAGGTCATCTGCGTGACGTTCTCACGCAGGCGCTCACGCTGAACGCCACGCTCCTGTCGTGCGGAGTGAAGGATGTTCGTCTTGTAGACGCGGCGGATGACAGTCGGTGCCGCGGCCATCGATCCAATCACGATCACCAGGAGCACCGTTGCCGCCACGATTCCAACCGTCACGCGCCGCCGATCAAAGAAGAGATAGCGGACACGACGACGTATGTCGCTGGGATGGATCTGGATCTCGATCATGACAGATCCCGCTCGGACATCGCGGAAGGATCAGTGTAGCACACGGATTCGTGCAAGCCGGCCGCTCAGGCAACGTCCGCGGGACCGGCCAATCGCTTCTTGATGAGGCCCGGAAGTAGTGTCAATGCAATGAGAAGCGCGGCCACGATCAACAGCCGCTTCACGGCGTCACCCTGAGTCATCGTGCCGTTGAACAGTTGATCCGCGGAGTAGGCGAAAATCATGTGCGCGGGAAACGTCCCCAGCAGTGTGCCGAGGAAATAATCGCTGAAGCGAACGCCGGCGACACCGGCGCCGTAGTTCCAGACGGCGAACGGTGGCCCGGGGATCAGGCGCACGATCAACATGGTCTTGAGACCGGCGGAGGCAACTTGACGCTCGACCATCTTCCCTGCCCCTCCGAACTTCTCGAGCAGACCTTCACCGAGAAAACGCCCGACGAAGTACGAGACGACCGCGCCCAGCATTCCGCCGGTCATCGCATAGATTCCGCCCAGCTTCCATCCCCAGACGACGCCTGAAGCGATGATGAAGAGACTCGCGGGAACAGCGAAGATGCAACCGATCGCATACGCAAGCACGATCACCACGGGTCCGTACCAGAGGCCGCGCATGAACGCGACGCCTTCGCCGATGTGCTCGCGCGTCATGTAATGGCGGGCCGGCGTGAAATACAGTCCGGCCACGACGGCGGCGATGAACAATACGATCGCCACTTTCAGGATGTTGCGTGTCTTGCTGGTCATCGTCTGGGCCGCACGCTCACCACGGAATTTGGTTCGACTTCATAGGCGAGGCTCATCGTCCGGGCGACGATGTCGAATGCCGCCGTGCATGGTACATCGTGAAGGTAAAAGGTCGCCTTCCCACTGACATCTTTATCGACCAGCAGATTCCTGACCCCACACTGTTCCTTCAGCGATTGAAACACTACGCGGATGTCTTCGTCCTTCACGTCGAGTGTCGCGGCCGGCTCTTTTTCCACAGCACCCGCGACGAGCGGGGTCAGGGCGATGAGCCCGGCAAGGACGGCAGCTCTCATAGGCTGGAAAAACATGGTCGTCACGCCTATTAGTCCCACCGTCAACCGGGGAAAAGCGGCTCAGCCGCCCACCTTCGTGATCGTGGTTCCTTTGAGGTCGGCTGCCGTCGTGCCGGCCATACCCGGAACACGAACCGTTCCAACGAGATGCAGGTCGCGTGTCGAAGTCCAGTCGAGAGGATTCGTCAGCGAGACGCGCATGCGCATGGTTCCGTCGATGGCGGCAGGCGATGCAAGATCGATAGCGCCGAAAGCGCTGGCCTTCATCGCAAATTTGATCTCGAGGATCGCGTAGCCGGCATCGACCGATAGGAGCTTGCCTTGCGCTTCTGCAGGTCCGGCCAACACGGCGGTCTCGGCGAAACAATCGCCCACCCACTCGCTCGGAACATCCCAGGTCGCGCCAACCGCCGTTGGCATCGCCGGAACACAATGGTTCTCCGCGTCCGCACGCCACTGGCCACGAACCATCGACACGACGCTCTGCCGCGCGCCTTTCGACCACGGGCGCCCGCTCGCCAGCGTCACACCGATGTCTTTGCTGCTAACGCTGATGGTCGCAGTTTGTCCCTCCATGGGAAGCGCCGCACGCCGGCCGTCGACGATCTGCTCCGCCCGAGACCACGAACGGCGCAGCGTCACCTTCCCTGAACCACCCTCCACGGTGGTTCCGACCCAATCCTCGTGCCCGGTCATTTTCCTCGTCTCGCTCTTCGTCACCGTTCCCAGCTGGTCACGCGTGATGAGCGTCTGTTCGTCATGCGTTTCGAGGCTGACCTTCACCGACTTGCCCTCCTCGGGGTTGGCCTTGACGCGGATCCTGTAAGCACTCGATTGCGCAAGAAACATCAGTGCGCAAACAATGATGGTGCAGCGCATGGTTAGCCGAGACTCTCGACGATCATTGCAATTCCCTGCCCGCCGCCGATGCAGGCGGTGGCGATACCGTAGCGCTTCTGCCGGCGGCGCAGCTCGTAGAGCAGCGTGAGCAGGAGGCGCGTTCCCGATGCCGCGAGCGGATGCCCGAGCGCAATCGCACCGCCATTCACGTTCAGCTTGTCGTGATCGATGCCGAGCTCTTTCGCCACCGCAAGCGCCTGCGCGGCAAACGCCTCGTTCAACTCGATGAGATCCATGTCGTCGAGTTTCAACCCCGCTTTCTGCAGCGCGATCTTCACTGCCGGGACGGGACCGATGCCCATGATCTCGGGATCGCAACCGGTGATGCCCCAGGAGACGATGCGCCCGAGCGGCTTCTTTCCGTGCTGCTCCGCATTCTCTGCTGTGCTGACGACGAGCATGGCCGCGCCATCCACGATGCCGCTCGCATTGCCTGCGGTCACGAAGCCATCTTTCGCGAATGCCGGGCGCAGTTTCGCCAGTCCCTCCATCGTCGTGTCGGGACGCGCGTGATCGTCGTCCGAGAACGTCTCCCCCTTGCGGCCAACGACGACCGGGACCATCTCTTCGCGCAGCTTGTCCTTCGCGGCAACGGCGCGCTGCTGGCTGCGCAGCGCGAAGCGATCCTGCTCTTCGCGCGAAAGCTCGTACTTCCGCGCGAGATTCTCCGCGGTCTGCGCCATGTACAGATTGCAATATGTGTCGAGCAGCGCAACCATCAGTGAGTCTTCCAGTGCTCCCTGGCCGAGCTTCAGTCCCTTCCGGGCGCCGCGAACGACGTGCGGAGCCTGCGACATGTTCTCCATCCCGCCGGCGAGCACCGTCTTCGCTTCGTCGAGCATGATCTGCTCGGCCGCATTCACGACCGATTGAATCCCGGAACCGCAAAGGCGATTCACCGTCAGCGCGGGAACCTGCTTCGGAACGCCAGCCTTGAGGCCGACGTGGCGTGCGCCGTAGATCGCGTCGCCTGACGTCTGCAGCGCATTGCCGACGATCACATGATCCATCTCGTCCGGGGAAAAGCCGCTGCGCTCGAGCGCAGCTCTTGCGGCGATCGATGCGAGCTCGATCGCGCTGATGTCTGCGAATTGTCCGTTGTACTCCGCCATCGGCGTCCGCGCGCCGTCGACGATCACGATGTCTTTCATGAAAAGGACTCCTTTGATTTGCGCCGCGGATGATACCCGAGCGCTGCAATCGCGGCGATCTCCGCGACGGTGATGAGAACGCTCCCCTCGATCCCGAACATGCCCCCCGTCACCCACTCGTAACCGGCGGCAGTGGCGGTGAACACAGTCGTGCGTGCGACGAATCCGCTTACCGGATAGCCGAGGACGGGACCGGAGAAAACATTCCAGACGAGATGAATGCCGATGGGAAACCAAAGCCGCGCGTAACGCTCGTACGCGAGCGCGAGGAGAACGCCTGCGAGCGCGATGTTGCCGAGTGCCAGGAGCGTCAGGCCATGATTGCGGAGGTGCAGCAGCGCGAATACCAGGGCACTGAATCCAAACGCCACTCCGCGATTCCAGACGCGCAGCCGTTGAAAGAGATAGCCGCGAAACGCGAGCTCTTCATGGAGCGCTGCAGGCACGAACACGCCCGCCAGCTCGATCCATGGAAATGCGCCCCGAAACGCGTGATGAACATCGCCGATCAACTGCAGCGCGCCATCGCAGGCACCGATTACGCCCACCCCGAGCCCGATACCCAGGATCAGTTCGAGGATTGCCCGGCGAGGCGGCGCTGCAATTCCAACCGGCCAGCCTCGGGGCTCGAGGATGAAGCGCGTCGCAATCGTTGCGATCGATACGCCTGCCAGCCAGATCCACTGCTGCCACGGAAAGCCTGCGAGCATGGCAAGCATCGCCAGCGTGCAGACGGCCGCGGCGTCTACGGCGACGAACAGAAAAAAAGAAGCGGCGGCCGAAGCCGCCGCTGAATGAGTTCTGAACACGACCGCTCGTGCTACTGCGCCGGCTCCTCGACGATGATGCCGATGTTCTTCGCACCGTTCTGGCGTGCGACATCGAGAAACTTCATCGTGGCGTCGTAGTCCACGTCACGGTTTCCCGCAAAGAAGATCATCTTTGACGTATTGCCGTGCATCAGCTCGCGAATGCGCTGCGGAAACTGATCCATCGGAACGTCGTCCTTGTTGATGAGGACACGGTTGTCCGGCATCAGGCGAAGGATGATCTGGTCGTTGACTGCGGACGGAGGGAGGCCCGCAGGCGCCTTGGGCGGCACCTTGACCAGATAACCCATCTGCACGACCGGCGTGATGACCATGAAAATGATCAGCAGCACGAGAACAACGTCGACGAGCGGCGTGACGTTGATATCAGACCTGAGTGAACCGCCGCCACCTACTTGCATTGACTATCCTTCTGAGCCAGGTGATTTCTTCGGTTGAGCAATGAGACCGACGTTGTTGAAACCCACTTCGCGGCAGGCTTTCAGCACGTCCATGACGGCTCCGTACTTCACCTGCTTGTCACCCTTGACCGCGATCTCGCGATCAGGAGTCTTTCCATGGATCTCTTCCAACTTCGCCTGAACTTCGTCCTTCCGCACGACCGCCGATCCGAGATACACCACGCCATCCGCCTTGACGGAGATCTGGAGCTGTTTCTCGGTATCCGGAGTCTTCTCCGGATCCTCGGTCACCGGAAGGTTGACCGGCACGCCTTTCTGCAGCATGGGCGTGACGACCATGAAGATGATCAGAAGAACGAGGCAGACGTCGACCAACGGTGTGACGTTGATCTCGGAGTTCAGCCCGGCCTTCTGAAACTTCCCGGCTGAACTATGCCACCGATGCCTTTTCATTCTCCGCTTCCTTCATGAAGTAGATCGCCATTTCAGAACCGGAGTTCGACATCTCGACCGTGAAACGGTCGATACGATTCTGGAAGTAGTTGTAGGCCCAGACCGCCGGAATCGCGACGAAGAGGCCGAAGGCCGTCGTGACGAGTGCTTCCGAGATACCGGCCGACACCGAAGCGATACCGCCGCCCGACGTTGCCATCTTGGAGAAGGCGTTGATGATGCCGACGACCGTACCGAAGAGACCGACGAACGGCGCGGTTGCACCGATCGTTGCGAGAACGCCGAGGTTCTCCTTCAACTCTGCGATGGTGATCATGGCCGTACGGTCCATGCCCTGGCGCGACGCTTCGACCGCAACTTCCGGGTCGTTCGTCTTCTTGTCGCGGCGAACAGCCTCGAACTCGAGGAGGCCGGCGCCGATGACCTTGGCGAGATGGCTATCACGGAACTTCTTCGTGATGTCGATCGCCTGCTGATAGTCGCCGCGGGTGAGCACGTTCGAGAGCGCACCGAGGAGCTTGAGCGACTGGTTCTTGGCACGGTTGAACGTGATGTAGCGCTCGACCATGACCCAAATCGAATAGATCGACATGATGAACATCAGGATGACCACGCCTTTGGCGAGGCTGCCCATTGACTGCCAAAGGGCCATAGGACTCATATCCATAATTCTGTTCCCTCCAAATAGATCCGGCCGCAGCCGTGACTTTAGTTCAGTTTGAAATTGACCGTGAGATTGAAGATGACGTCGACCGGCTGGCCGTTGAGCGTACCGGGTCTGAACTTCCACTTTCTGACCGCATCGACTGCTGCCTGATCGAGACCGAACGGGAGCGGCTTCAGAACGCTGACGTTCGTCACGTTACCGTTCTTGTCGATGATGCACTCCACGATGACGATGCCCGAGATGCGCGCCTTGCGTGCGACTTCGGGATATGCAGGCTCGACCCGGTTGATGACCACCGGAGCTTTGACATCGCCGCCGACGCGCAGGGGCGCGGTCGGAGGAGGAGCCGTGTCGGTAATGACGCCGCCGGTCACGCCACCGACGACACCGCCGACGACGCCGCCTTCGACGCCGCCTTCAACACCGCCCTCGACGCCAGCGCTGGCCGAAGAAGCGGCAACCGGTGTGACTTTCTCAGGCACCGTGGTCGGTGCCATTTCCTGAATGTTCTTGGGGACTTCCACCGGCTTGACGACCTGAGTCGGCGTCGCCGCTTTGGGCGGAGGCGGCGGTGGAGGCGGTGGAGGCGGTGGAGCCGCAGCAACGGAATACTGCGCAACCTGGGCGGGAGAGTTGGTTGGGAATGAGATGTTCCAGACGGCGCCGAAAATCACGCCGGCGATGACGACCACGTGAAGCCCGATCGACACCGGAAGCGTCATGAACTTCTGGATTCCGACCTTTTGCTTTTTCGACTCGATGACGGTGGTTTCGAACATGATCCTTCCGTTAGCTCTTCTTTCCGGCGGCTGCCTTCTTCGCCTTGATGATCTCGACAGCCTTGTTGCGAATCACGTCGGCCTGGGCAACATCAGCCTGGGCCTTCAGCGGATCCGTTTCGAGCAGCGCCTGTTGACGCCAGAGAAGATTCAGATAGGCCATCGACTCGAAGTAGTCGGGTTTCATGTCGATGGAGTGCTGAAGAGCGGCTTTGCCTTTCTCGATGATCGAGAGTTTCTCGGCCATGTCGGCCGGCGGATTCTTCGAAACCTTCTCGTAGCAGACGACGCCGAAGATATAGAAGGACTCCGGATTCTTGGAATCGAGCAGCGTAATCTTCTGATACCAGTTCAGCGACTCGTTGAAGTCGCCCTGCTTGGCATAGAGCGTCGCGACCGACTTCACTGCTTCCAGATCGGCCGGATGATCCTTCAGGTAGTTGACGAAGTAGTCGATCGCCTGGGAGGTGCGGTTCGCGTTGAGATACATGTTGATCAACGCGTCGCGTGCAATGCGGTCTTCAGGACGCTTCTTCAGGTACTTGTTGAGCTCCTGAATCGCGGCATCCGCGTGCGCTTCGTTCGCCGGAGTCTTGTCGTCAGGGACGAAGAGTCCGATCTGCGAATAGCCAATCATGCGATCGAGATCCGGAAACTCCGAGTCGACATCCCGGGCTTTCTTGTAGTGAATCAGTGCCGTTCCGTAGTCTTCTTTCTCGTAGGCCTGATTCGCCTCCTTGATCTCCATCCGGGCTCGAATCTTTTCGACGCAGCCAACGGAAGTGAGGGGAAGCACGAGTGCCAGCAAAAGGCACAACTTCTTTCTCATGTAAGTTCGGACTCCCTAGGTAGTGATCGCAGAGCGTTGTTGCAGCGAGCTGACAGGCGATTGGCCGGCCCGAGCGAGCAATGGTGAGCGAATATACAGATCGGGTTTTCCACCGTCAAGCCAGTAAATTAGACCTGAAACCAAAATGTTATGAGCATCCCAAAACCTCATTGAAAAAGAGGCACCTGCCCTCCTTGGACACCTCAGCTTGGAAAAAGGAAACCTGGCCGCGGAGCGTTCGAAATTAGTACGTCGGTTTGAACTCCGACGTCAGAGCGCTGATCGCTTCCCACAATTCTGGAAACAGCGGCTCTCGCGTGCCCGCTTCGAGTTGCGCAGCCGGAACATTCTTCAGCGACATGACCTTCGATCCGATGATGCGGAACGCCAGCCTCATGTGCGTGAAGCGCCACTTCATGAACGCCTCGTCATAATCCATCATCGCCTGCAGGAGCCGGAACAGCGCGTAATGCTGCTTCGGCGCGCGCTCGATGTCCATGACTCCGACACTCCGCCTCGCCAGCAACTCCTGGAACGGAGTCCACAACCGTTTCCCCGCATCGAGCAGCTTGTTGAATCCCGGCGACTCCTGCCCACTCCCCCGCCCCAGCGAGGTCGTACGGATGATGTGATAGTCGACCGGGGCCATCGTCTCCAGGATGATGATCTGCTCGCGCAGGAGATCGATGATCAGCCGGCAGCGATGCAGCAGATCCGCCCCGTCCTCTGGCTTGTCCTCATTGATCAGGCGCACTGCACGATCGATCTCGTAATCGATGTGGTGGAGCCAGAGCTCGGCCGACTGATGCATGACCTGGAACAGCCGCTCCTCGGGATTGGAGAGCAGCTCGACCGGCTTCACGAGCGCGAGCAGTTCAGGGACACGAACATAACGCTCGTAATCGGAGTTGCCACGGCCTTCGAGAATGGGACCGGTATGGACGGACATTGATGGCGCGTTTTACCTCTTGGCGCGGTCGCATGCAACTGGATTCTCCGCGTTCTCCGCGTCTCCGCGTGAAACCTTTCTCACGCGGAGACGCGGAGGGCGCGGAGAATTACACCAGCTCGAGAATGTGCCCCAGCTTTTTCTTCTTCGCTTCGAGATACTTTCTCGTCGTCTGCGAAGGGGCGATCTCAAGCGGGACGCGCTCGACGATCTCCAGGCCAAAGCCTTCGATCGCTACGTACTTTGCCGGATTGTTGGTCATCAGGCGAATGCGACGCACACCGAGATCGCGAAGGATCTGCGAGCCGGTGCCGTAATCGCGAATGTCGGGCGCAAAGCCGAGCTTCGCATTCGCCTCGATCGTGTCCGCGCCCTGATCCTGAAGCTCATAGGCCTTGAGCTTGTTGAACAGACCGATGCCGCGGCCTTCCTGGAGAAGGTAGAGGACGATGCCCTTCCCCTCTTTCGCAATCCGCTCGAATGCACGATCGAGCTGATCACCACAATCGCAGCGGCTCGAATGAAACACATCCCCCGTCAGACATGAGGAGTGCACGCGGACGAGCACTTCATCGCTCTCCGTGATGTCACCCATCACCAGCGCGAGATGCTCTTCTCCCGTGATGTCGCTCTTGTATGCATACACGCGGAAGTCGCCGTACTCAGTGGGAAGCACCGGCGACGCGAGGCAGCGCACGTGCTTCTCGGTCTGCATCCGGTACTTGATCAGGTCAGCAACGGTGATGATCCTGAGGCCGTGCTCGCGCGCAAACGTACGAAGGTCCGGCATGCGGGCCATCGTGCCGTCTTCATTCATGATTTCGCAGATGACGGCGGCGGGCATCATCCCGGCGATCGATGCGAGATCGATCGACGCCTCGGTCTGTCCCGCGCGCTTGAGTACTCCGCCCTTCTTGGCGCGCAGCGGAAACACATGACCAGGCCGCACGAGATCGTGCGGCTTGGACTTGGGGTCAATGGCAACGCGAACCGTTTCCGCGCGATCGAACGCGGAGATGCCGGTCGTCACACGTCCACGCGCCTCGATCGAAACCGTAAACGCGGTGCCATACGGCGAAGTATTGTTCTCCACCATCAACGGCAGATCGAGCTCATTGCACCGCTCCTCGGTCAACGCGAGACAGATCAATCCGCGGCCGTAACGCGCCATGAAGTTGACGGACTCGGGGGTGACCTTTTCTGCGGCGATACAGAGATCGCCTTCGTTCTCGCGATCCTCGTCATCGACGATGATCACGAACGAACCGTTGCGGTAAAGCTCAGCGGCTTCTTCGATCGTGGCAATTGGCATGGCTGGGTATCCGGCTTCCCTCGCGCGATTGTATCGCGACCAAAGGTTATTCGACCTTGAAGTCCTGCGCGAGGTTCCACGCCTGCTGCCCGTCTTCGACTTTCACCGAAAACGTGTACGTGCCTTTGGCCATGTTCAGATCGCCGAGCGGAATCGATGCACGCACGAGGCCGCAGCCGGGAACGGTCTTGATTGCCTCGACCGGAAACTCTTCAGTCGGAGCGACCATGCTCACCTTCGACGTTCCGGTTCCGCGAATTGCGATGGTGGTCTTCAGATTCTCCGCGGCGCCGCAGTACTCGAACACGTAAGCCAGATCGGCACTCCCTGCGAACGAGTCGGTGCTGGCAGCACCGGCGAATGGATCCTTCGATTCTTGTGGATTCGGCAGCGCCATCGCATCCTTCAGCAGCAGAAGCGCGTGCGCGCCCGGCACTCCGACGCGAACCGGGACGGTCTTGGTGCCAGAGGGCTGAACGACGGCAATTGCTGGCAACGCCTTTGGCCACGAAGGGGCGACCTTCAAATCTCGGTTGACGATGGCCTTCTCAATCGCCACAGGAAGAGCAGCCATCATGTCCGGACGCTGCGGATCGCGTGCGACCCTGCCGGAGATCGTATCCTGAACAAACACGATCTCAATTTTCGGCATCCCGAACTTCTCCGCCAGGGCACGCTCGTAGATCCACGTGGACTTCGCACCCATCATGGAAGACGCCTGTAAGACGCTATCCCCTCCCGCTGAGGGCACATCGCTTGCCTGCCGCTGGGCGAGAATTTGCTGGAGATTCGTCGGCCAGCCGAGCACGATGAGTGCCCTTCCACGATCGCTCATCGATCCGCGCTTGATCGTGGGATCCGAAAACTGAGCATCGGCGTTTTTGACGCGATCATTGAACTCCGCCTGGAACTCATTCTCGAACGTTCCCGGAGTCGGATCACGCCGAGCCCAGAACAGATCGATGAACGCCTGAGCGTCCGCATCGGTCGTGATGCTCTTCCACGACTTGTGCTCCTCAGAAGTCATGATCCACTGAACCGGCCCATTTCCCCATTCCACAAACGTCTGCGAAAGCGCCGCAAACATTGATGAGGCCTCGACAATCAGCAGGAACAGCATTGCACTTCGCATCGTGGCGCGCATATCGGGCTATTTCTCCGAACGGATCTGAAAGGGCTCGTTGAAATCAAACATCTTGCCGGAGACCGCGTCGACAAGCTTGACTGTGATCACATAATCCCCTGGCTGGAAAGACTCGAGCGGGATCGAAGTACCGACACCGAAGTGGCCCGGCACACCGTTGAGCGGCTGGGCATCGGCGTCGTACATCGGAAGTGCGCGATGTACCTTCTCGCCCTTCGATGTCGTTCCCGTCACCGACGCGGATTCGCGAAGCTTCGGCTGCCTGGTCGTCGCGTCGAGACCCGGGTTGCGCGCCTCGACGAAGTACCAGAGCTCTTCATTCGGCCTGAAAACGCGATCCGCCTTCGGAACGATCTTCAGACCGCCAAAGGTGAACGCATCCGTCGGCTTCTGCGCCGTCGGGAGCGCGTAAACATTGTTCGAGAGGATGAGGCGTGACATCGATGCGGCATCGCGGTCGAGCGGTGTCAGATTCATCTCGGCACTAACCATCGACAGCACCTTGCCATCCGCTGCCAGCCCGAAGGCACCTTTGTACTTTCCGGCGGCGATGGGAAGCACGCGGTCGACGAATACATCGCCCTTCGAAATTTGAAACTTTGCCGGCTCCTCGAAGTCCGAGACCACCTTGCCGGTTTCATCCTCGATCCGTCCGAAGAACGTCAGCTCCTGGGCCGATGCGAACGCTGCACTCTTCGGTGCATAGACTTCCACGGGGACGAAGTAATCCCCTTGCGGCGTAATGAATTCGCCGTAGGAAAAATACAGATCTTTGTAGGAAGACTTGCCGCCGCGAAAGTCGTCGATTGCCGATTGAAACGACGCTGACTTCATCGGTGCCGGTGCCGCGAGGAGAGGAGCCGGCGCAGCAGCAGTAGCGACAGGGGCGGTAGCCCCATACTTCGGAGCGACGGTCAGGTCCTTCTGCACGATGAACGAGTCGATCGCGCGATTGAAGAGACCGACGACATCCGTCTTGCCCGTTCGCTCGAGCTTCCACTCGTTCGATCCGTACTGATCGATGAATGCGATCTCCGCGGTCTGCGATAGAAGCTGGACCTTCGTCTTCGCCGCTTCGTATGTCCAAAGCTGCTTCGGGCTGTACGACTGCACCGACTCGAGCTGTTTGTCCGCCCCGCCGAGCCCGCCCTCGCCGGTGTTGCGCGAGTCCTGAGGCGTCAGGATCGTGCTCTTCGGTTCGACCGAGGTGCGACCGATGTGCGCGGGTGCTCCCAGAAGAATGAGCACATGGCCGCGATCGGTCATCGAGCCTCTGGTCTTTCCCTGTGCAAACGACTTGTCCGCGTATGCGACACGCGCATCGAAGTCGTCCTTCATTTCGTTGGCGGGCGTTCCGGGCGATGGATCGCGGCGCGCCCAGAAGAGATCGATGAAGGACTGCGCGGCGGCGTCATCGGAGATCTTCTTCCACTGCGCCTGCTCATCCTTCGTCATGAGCCACTGCGCGGGACCCTTCCCCCAGTCAACAAAGGAGGGCGCCAAAGACGCAGAAGCGGCCGCGGCAAACGCCGCGACCGCCAGGAAAGTGCTGAAACGCATCAGCGTGCGCAAGGGTTATTTCCCCTCGGGAACAACCTTGAACTCTTCGCTCTTGGTGTATTTCACCTTCTTCACCGTGTCGTTGATGATGACGGTGAGCTTGTAGTCGCCCGGCGCAAACTTCTCGAGAGGAATCGAGCTGCCGACGCCGAAGTGACCCGGCACACCCTTGAGCTCCTGCGCATCGACGGGACGCGGCGGCGCGGTCATCTGCACCGACTTGCCGTCCTTCGTCTTGCCCGTCATGTCGAGCTTCACCTGGATGCTCGGTACGTTCTGCTCGTTCAATCCAGGATTGCGGAGCTCGAAAAAGTACCAGAGCTCATCCGACGGGTGGAAAGTCTTGTCGCCCTTGGGAACGACCTTGATGCCGCCGAACGAGTACGGGTCGGTCGCACGCTGTGCCGTCGCGAGAGGATAGACGTTGTTGGAAAGGATCAGATCGGAGACCGCGGTAGCATCCTTGTCGAGAGTGCCCGCGAGCGTCATCTCGCTCTGCACCATCGACACTGGCTTGCCATTCAAGGCAAGACCGAACACTGCCTTGTGCTTGCCAGCCGGAAGCATCAGTGACTTGTCGAAGTAGAGATCGTCCTTCGTGACCGACAGCTTTGCCGGTTCTTCGAACACGGCGATCGGCTTGCCTTCGTCTTCGACGACGCCGAAGAACGTCAGCTCCGCCGCGGGATCCATGCCGGCGGCCTTCGGCACGTAGAGCACGACCGGAACGTAGTACTCGCCCTGCGGCGTGACGTACTCGCCCCAGGAGACATAGAGGTTCTTGTAGGGATTCGTCTTCGCGGCTTCGAACTCCGTGACTGCGGTCTGATATGCCGGCGTCTTGAACGTCGTCGGATACGTGGGTGCCGCGGGGGCTGCCGGAGCAGGTGCTGCCGGTGCTGCCGCCTGCGCAGGAGCCGCGCCGAACTTCGGCGCTACGGTCAGATTGGGCTGAGTGAGCGAAGCATTGATCGCGTTTTTCTGCGCCGCGGCGATGTCGACCTTGCCGCGCTGCAGGTGGAACTCGCCCGTATTGAACTGATCGAGGAAATCGATCTGCGCTTTCGGAGCGCCGAACCACTTCTGCGCGTTGTCGCCTTCGTAGATCCAGATCTGCTTCGCGCTCTTCTCGCTCGCGCCGCCGCTGCCCTCTTCCGAGCTCACGCCAAAGCCGCGATCGTCCGTCGATCCGTCACGAGGTCCCGATTTCGACACCTGTACGTTCTTCGGTACACCAAAGAGAACGAGGATCTTGCCGCGATCACTCACGGCGCCGCGCGTACGGCCCGCAGTGAACTTCTCATCGGCGTACTTGACCGCATTGTCGAAGTTCTCTTTGAACTCGTTGCGCGGTGTTCCAGGCGACGGATCACGCTTCGCCCAGAAGAGTTCGATGAAAGCAGTCGCATCCGCGTCCGTCTTGATCGTCTTCCACTTCGCCTGCTCCTCGGAGGTCATGAGGAACTGAGCCGGACCCTTCGCAAAGTCCGCGTTTTGCGGAGAGAGCTGCGCGAACGCGCCCACCGCTGCGATCGACATCACGACCGCGATCATTGTTTTCCGCATACTGTCCTATCTCCCTGATTGCGTTGTCCCGAGTTCAAACAGGCTTGACCGCTGCCTATTCCGATGCTCACTGCTGTTCAAAGTTCTCCATCTCGTCGTAGAGCTTGTCCATCTCGGCGTCGATCTCGTCCTGCTTCAAGATGCCATTGCGGACCAGCAAGGCCGCCAGGCTGTGCAGCAGAATCCCGTTCTCGATGATCATCTGCTCGATCTGTTCGTCGTACTCGTCGTCTCCGCCGTCGTCGTTGCGATCGATCTCGTCCATGCGACTTCCTCCTGCGCGCGAGGATGTACCACATTTCAGGCAGCAGATGGCAGGCAGCAGACAGCGGGAGGTCAATCGACAACCTGCTGCCCGCTGTCTGCTGCCGTAGAATCCGCTTCCATGAAACGAACAGCCGTGATCATTGTCACCGCTCTCCTTGCGCTCGCGTGCCCGCAGAAGCAGGAAAGCACCACCACCACCGCTCCGCAAAAGAAGGTGATGCATGTCGGCCTTCTCACACCGGGCTCGATCAACGATGCAGGCTGGAACGCGCTCGCCTGGGAAGGTGTCCAACGCATTCAGAAAGAGCTCGGCGCCGAAGTCTCGCATCAGGAAACGAAGACGCCCGCAGAGATCGTCGACGGATTCAAGTCTTACGGGAAGGATCACTACGATCTCGCATTCGGACATGGCTTCGAGTTTCAAGACGCTGCGAAACAGGCTGGCGCGCAGTATCCCAACACGATCTTCATCACGACTTCGGGCAATACTGTCGCGCCCAACGTCGCACCGATGGTCTTCGAGCTCGAGCAGGCCACCTACCTTCTCGGCATCATCGCCGCGCGCGAATCGAAGACGGGAAAGGCCGGCCTCGTCGGCGGCATCAATCTTCCTTCCATCGCGTCGACGTTCCTCGCCTTCAAAGCCGGCGCACAGTCCGTGAATCCGAAGTTCGAAGTGAAAGAGGTCTACACCGGTAACTTCGATGACCTCGGCGCCGCCAAGCTCGCGACCCAGTCGCTCATCAACGCCGGCTGCGATTTCATCTTTCATCAAGCGAACGAAGCGGGCCGCGGCGTCTTCCAGGCCTGCCAGGAGAAGCAGATTCGCTGCTTCGGCTCGAACAAGAATCAGAATGATCTCGCTCCCGATGTGATCGTCGCTTCAGCGGTGCTCGATGTGCCCGGCGCCTTTGTCTCCGTTGCGAAAAAAGTCGAGAGCCATCAGTTCAAACCGGAGATTCAGTACCTCGGGATGAACGAAGGGATCGTCTCGCTCGTCTGGAACGACAAGCTCAAGTCAACCCTCAAACCGGAAACGATCGCCGAAGTCGAAAAAACCGAGCAGGGCATCCGCAGCGGAACGGTGAAGGTACCGCGCGGCTTCTGATGCTGACGCTCCGGCGCATCACGAAACGTTTCGGTGACAATCTCGCCGTCGACGATGTGACGCTGGAGTTGCGCCGTGGTGAGATCCTCGCGCTCGTTGGTGAGAACGGCGCGGGGAAAACCACGCTGATGCGCATTGCCGCCGGCGAGCTCGATGCCTTCGGCGGTGAAATCCAACGCGATGGCGAGCTTGGAATCGTGCACCAACACTTCAAGCTCGTTTCCGACTTCACAATCGCGGAGAACCTTGCGCTGCAAGGCTCGTGGCGTTTCGCCTCGCGTCACGCGCTCGAACGCGAAGCGGAAGCGCTCATCGCAGCGACAGGCATTCGACTCGACGATCCATCGCGCAGAGTCGAGACGCTCTCGGTCGGCGAGAAATCGAAGCTGGAGTTGATCAAAGCCATCTCGAAGAAACCCGAGGTGCTCATCCTCGACGAGCCGACCTCGGTGCTCACACCGCAGGAGTCCGCCGAGCTGTTTGATGTGATGCGCAAGCTCGCGAGCGAAGGGACTGCGGTCGTCTTCATCAGTCACAAACTCCCCGAGGTGCTCGAAGTCGCGCAGCGCATCGTGGTGATGCGCGGCGGAAAAATCGTTGCGGAAACGCAGGCACATGGGATGACGCCCACCGATCTCGCGAACGCAATGGTTGGCACCGGCACGAGGGGATCGGACATCTCGTCCGCTCGTCCCACGCGCACAGGCGAGATCGTCGCAATCGTCGGTGTCACCGGCAACGGCCAGACAGCCCTGGCAGAAAACTTCCGAAGAGACAATCCCGGCGCGGGCCTCATCCCCGAAGACCGCACGCGCGATGGCATCGTCGCCGGAATGTCGATCGCAGAAAATTTGGCTCTCAAGTCAACGCAATGGAACTCGCGGGAGGCTGCACGCGAAGCGCGAGCACAGATCGAGCGCTACTCGATCCGCGCCACAGGTCCGAAGCAGGACGCCGGCGCGCTCTCTGGCGGCAATCAACAGAAAGTGATCCTCGCGCGCGAGCTCGAGCGCAAACCGAAGAAGATTCTCGCGGCGGAGCCGACGCGCGGGCTCGATATCGAGGCAACCGCATTCGTCCATGCCCAACTACGCGCTGCAGCAGACGACGGCGCGTCGATCCTGCTCATCACGTCGGATCTCGACGAGGCATTCGCGCTCGCCGACGTCATTCAGGTGATCTATCGCGGAAGACTTTCCGAGCGGCTCACACCAGCGGAAGCGCTTGAGCGTGCCGGCTCGCTGATGGCTGGCGTCGCATGAGGCAGTTGGCGGCCGCCATCGCCGCGATCGCGCTCCTGTCGCTTTGCGCGCTGGCGGTAGGACACTCCCCCGTCGAGCTGCTGAAGATTCTGGTGAGCGGCTCGATTGGATCGCGATTCGCGATCGAAGGGACGCTGCTCAAGTCGGTGCCGCTGCTCCTCACGGGACTCAGCGTCGCAATCGCCTTTCGCGCGGGAGTGTGGAACATCGGCGGCGAAGGGCAGTTCATCACCGGCGCGATCGCGGCGCTCGCGGCCTCGCGCTTCGGAGTCGTGCCGGCGATTCTCGCGGCGATACTGGCCGGCGCGGCCTGGGCCTCGATCGCCACGGCGATGCGCTTGTGGCGCAACGCGCCGGAAGTCCTCACCACCATTCTTCTCAACTTCACGGCAATTCATCTTCTCGGCTGGTGCGTCAACGGGCCGCTGCAGGAACGCGGCGCGCAATATCCGCAATCGGATCTCGCCGGAACATCCCTGCCGGCCGCGGGTGAGTTACACGCGGGTGTCCTGCTTGCGATTGGCGCATGCATCGCCGCATGGTTCCTGCTCTATCGAACCGCGGAGGGACTGCGGCTGCGTGCGACGGGGCTGAACGCGCGCGCTGCAGCGTGGGCGGGTATCGACGTGAACGCCCAACTCGTCCGTGCGATGGCGATCAGCGGAGGACTCGCAGGCCTCGCGGGTGGAATTGAGCTGCTCGGCACGACGCACAGGCTCTTCGAGCGATTCGCCGCCGGCTACGGATATTCGGGAATCGCGGTTGCGCTCCTCGCGCAACTGCATCCGCTCGGAACGATCGCGTCGGCTCTGTTCTTCGGGGCGCTTGCGACAGGCGCCGGCGAGTTGCAACGGACCGCGGGGATCTCGTCGAACATCGCCGTCTTCGGTCAGGCGATCGTCATTCTTCTGCTGATTCTCTTCGGGAGCTGGCGCAGGCGTGATTGACGTTCTTCTGCACGCACTGCCGATCGCGATCGTCGCCTCCACTCCGCTCCTGCTCGCGGTGGAAGGTGAGCTCGTCGTGCAACGCGCCGGAATGATCAACCTGGGCATCGAAGGGATGATGCTCGTCGCGGCAATGACAGGAGTCATCGGCCAGCAGCTCACGCACAACGCCGCGGCAGGGTTCGCCGCAGGCGTTGCCGGAGCGCTCCTGATCGCGGCGCTGTTCGGTGTCTTCGCGATCCGCTATCGCGCGGATCAGATCGTGACGGGAACGGCCGTCAATCTGCTCGCTCTCGGTGCGACAGGCTTCGCGTACCAGGCGCTTCGCAGCGGCACGCTCTTCTTCGTCGCGCCAATGAGTCAGGTGGTGCAACGGCTGGTTGTGCTGTGCGCCTGGATCGTGTTTCCGATCGCGCTGGCACTGCTGCTCTGGATGACGCGCTTCGGCCTTCGCCTCCGCGCCTCGGGCGAGAATCCCGAGGTGCTCGACCAGGTCGAGCGCTATCGCTGGAGTGCACTCGCAATCGAAGCTGCGCTCGCCGGAATCGGCGGCGCGTTTCTCTCGCTCGCCCTCTCCAGTGGGTTCGCGGAGAACATGACGGCAGGGCGCGGCTTCATCGCGCTGTCGATCGTGATCTTCGGCCGCTGGAAATTGCGCGGTGCAATCGCCGGCACGGCACTCTTCGGTATCACAGCCGCGCTGCAATACACGCTGCAGGCGATGAACATCGGCCTGCCGTTCCACCTGCTGCTCGCGCTGCCCTATGTGGTGACACTGCTGATTCTGTGCGGCATTGCAGGGAAAGTAAGGGCGCCGGAAGCGTTAGGAAAGCGAAATTGAAAATTGAATTTTCCATTTCACTTACCGCCCCCACGCCCCCAGCTCGTCCCACACGCTCGGCAAGCGAGCCTCGCCCACCACTCGCTGCTCCGTTTCACGCTTCGACGTCGCGAGCACGCCTGCAATCAGCGGCACGATCTCCGGCATCACCGTATGCATCGGATGCTCCTCGAGGAACTTCGTCGACACGAGTCCCTCGCGGAACGCGGGATGGGTCACGACGCGGCGCAGCCATGACACATTCGTCTTCGTGCCGAGGATGACGTAGTCGCGCAGCGCGCGATCGAGACGATCGATGCAGTGCTCGCGATCATCCGCGAAACAAATCAGCTTGGCGAGCATCGGGTCGAACTTCACGCCGATCTCGCTCCCCTGCATCACGCCTGCATCGACGCGAACGCCGGGGCCCGACGGCTCGCTGTAATACGCGATCGTGCCGCTCTGCGGCAGAAAGCGATCATCGGGATCTTCCGCGTAGATGCGCACTTCGATCGCGTGACCGCGCTGGCGCAGCTGATCCTGGGTCCAGGGCATCACGTCGCTCGAAGCAAGCTGAATCTGCGCGCGCACGAGGTCGATGCCGAGCACTTGTTCAGTCACGGGATGCTCGACCTGAAGCCGCGTATTCATCTCGAGGAAATAGAACTCACCCTCCGGCGTGACGATGAACTCGACCGTGCCGGCATTGCGATAGTCGACACCCTGCGCGGCGGCGATCGCCGCCTTCGCCATCCGTTGACGCAAATCCTCGGAGTAACGCGGGGCAGGCGACTCCTCGACGACCTTCTGATGCCGGCGCTGGATCGAACAGTCGCGCTCGAAGAGGTGCAGCACGTTGCCCCGGCCGTCGCCGAAGACCTGGAACTCGACGTGGCGCGGCTCTTCGATGTAGCGCTCGAGCAGGAGGCGCGCATCACCGAATGCCTTGAGTGCCTCGCGCTGCGCCGACTCGATCGCGGCTTGCAGCTCGCTGGCCGCGCGGACGATCTTCATTCCCTTGCCGCCGCCTCCCGCGCTTGCCTTCACGAGGAGCGGAAAGCCGATGTTCGCAGCCTCCGCGGTCAAGACTTCGAGCGATTGATCTTCACCGTCATAGCCCGGCACGACTGGCACGCCGAGCCGCTGCATCAAGCGACGCGACTCCGCCTTGGAGCCCATCGCGGAGATCGATTGGGCCCGCGGACCGACGAACGTAATGCCGGCCTCTTCGCACGCGGCGGAGAGCTCCGCGCGCTCGGAGAGAAATCCATAGCCGGGATGCAGCGCATCGGCACCCGCTTTGCGCGCCGCATCGATGACTTTCGCGACACTGAGATACGTATCCCGCGCATCGCCGCTGCCGAGAGAGACTGCATCGTCGAAAAAGCGGCGGACGTACCGGACGTCGTCCGATTCGGAAAACGCGAGCGCCGGCTCGATCCCCATCTCACGACAGCAGCGCGCGATGCGTACCGCGATCTCGCCGCGATTCGGAACGAGCAGCTTTCTCACTTCGCCCACGGCGCCTTCTCTTTCCGCAGGAACGCCTGCATGCCCTGCTGCCCTTCTTCGGACACGCGTCGGGCGGAGATCGCTTCGATCGTGTAAGGAATCGACTCGACGACATCGTTCGTCGAGACGAAGGCAATGAGCTTCTTGCACTCGCGCACGGCCTCCGGTCCGGAGCCGCGAAGCTGCTTCAACGCATCTTCCACCGCGGCGTCCAGCGACTCGGCATCCTCAACCATTCGATGCACCAGGCCGATGCGCAGCGCGCGCTCCGCATCGAAACGCTCGCCGGTGAAGAACAGCGCCCGCGCATGCGAGACGCCGATCTTCGAGATTACATACGGCGAGATCACTGCCGGCAGAATGCCCAGCTTCACTTCTGACAGTCCAAACTTCGCATCTCGTGTTGCGATCGCGATGTCACAGACGGAGACTAGACCGACTCCCCCACCGATCGCTGCACCCTGGATCCGTCCGATCACAGGAATCGGACATTCGTTGATCAGCGCATACATCTTCGCCAGCAGTGACGAGTCGTGGATGTTCTGCTCGCGCGTGTACGAGACCATCTTCGACATCCAGTTCAGATCCGCACCCGCGCAGAAATTCTGGCCGGTACCGCGCAGAACGATCGCGCGCACCTCACGCGATCCGATGTTCTCGAAGAGATCGATGGCCTCCCCGATCAGTTCGTCGTTGAAGGCGTTGTGGACGTCGGGGCGGTTGAGGGTGACGGTGAGGATTCCGTCACCCTCTTCGACAAGAAGAGTCTTGTATGTCATGCGCGCGGCATTCTAATGCCGTGCTGTGCGTGTGCGGCTCGGCGTCGCCGCCGGGTACGTTGCCGACAACGTGTAGGCACTCGTTGTACCGAGCTCGCCGTTCTGCGAAATCTGGAGGAAGTAGTCGCCGGCGGTGACCGCCTGCGTGATCGGCGTCGTCGCGCCGGCAGCGGCGTTCGTCGTCGCATTTACGCCATTGCCCGTGAGCACCGCGGTCAGTCCCGTGCCCGTCGCGGTGAGGCTCAGAGTCATCGTTCCTGCTTTCTCCACATGAAACTTGAAGAAGTCCAGGTCGCCACTCGTGCAGAGCCCGCCGGTGACTTTGAGTCCCGAACCCAGAGCGAACGCTTGCGCTGCCGTATCGTTGGGCTCCGTTGGATCGTTGCAGACGGACCCGAAAGTTCCCTGCGTCGAGACGAGCACGAACGGCTGCGGCCCCTCGGCATTGATCTCTTTCCCGTTGACGACAACGCGATACGTGCCGGCCGCAGCACCCGCGATTTCCACTTCTTCGACGTTGTCGACGGTGTTCACGCCGCGCGTCGCGTTGTTGCCCGGGTGGTCCTTGTCGAGGACATAGGGCAGCGTCTTCGACCCGCTCGCGTTCTCGACGACGAGATCGAGATCGTTGACGAGAGCTTTCTGGGCGAGGTCCGAACCGCTGGGGAAGATGACCACTTCAGGATCGAGCCAGACGAGCACCACGCGAAGATCGCCGCTGTTTGAGAGCGTCAGCGGAAAGCTGGCACTGCCCCCTTGCGAAACCGAGTTACCGACGATTCGTTTGCCCGAAGCACCATCCGCGAGGATGAGATCGACAGAGTTCTTCGCATCCAAAGCGCCGAAACCGTTCACATAGTCGGGGCCGGGGTTCCCCACGTCGGCCGCCCCCGCGATCATCAGCGCCTTCAACTGCGACTGAGTAGGGTTCGCGTTGTTGAACGTCTTGCGCCACTGCTGCACGAGCAGCGCGGCAGTACCTGTCACCACGGGCGCCGCCATCGATGTGCCGCTGAGCTTTCCGTATTGATTGTTCGGAAAGGTCGAGAATGTGTTGAAACCCTTTGCAGTAATGTCGGGCTTGATCCGGCCGTCGCGCGTCGGCCCCTTGGAACTGAACCCGACGACGTTGCGCCCTGAATCGGTGGCACCGACCGCGACCACGTTCTTCGAGCCGGCGGTGAGACCCACTGACCCGACCGATCCGTGTACCGGGTGTCTGTTGATTTCACAATGAGCGACGCCGGCCGTGCAGGTCGGCGCCGGACAATCGGTTCCGCTTCCATCGGAGGAATAGCAGAAGGTCTCGTTCTTGAGCGTGTCGCCCTTGCTGTTGACGTGATTGTGCGCAAACGGTGCCGACGTCGGCCCGACCGTGGTGCCCTCGTTGCCGGCGGAATGCACCATGAGCACTGTCCCCGTGCGCGCGATCTGATCGAGAGCTGCATCGGTCGTGTCGTAGCCGCCGATGTATTCGTCGTTTTCCGTCCAGAGCCAGGTCGTCGGCGCATCACAGCGGTCTTTGCACCAGCCGAGGATGAAGCCCCAGGAGTTGTTGTCGGCAACGGAGTGCAGGTCCTGAATGTCCTGGTCCTTCTTATCGAGCCAGGTCCCTGCATCGTCGACACCGTAACCATGAAGTGTTGCTGCAGGCGCCATCCCCTTTGCCTGTGGATTGATGCCGGTGGCGATCATCGTGCCGGCGGTGTGCGTCGCATGCTCGGCATCCGACGTGGAAGCGCCCGCCGGAAAGTGTGTGATGAGACGGCCGCCGAACTCGGGATGTGTCGCGTCCCCCGGCGACAGCTCGAAGTACGAAAGCACGACGTCTTTCCCATCGAGTCCGTAGGGCGCAGCTTGCACGAGATCGACGCGTGCGGTTTGAGCCGCGGCCAGATTGTCGTTCGCCATGCGCAGCGACGGACCATGAACCGCAAGCACGCGCTCATCGGCCGCGATTTGATTCAGTGACTCCGCAGGAATGCGTGCGCGGAGATTGCGCGGCAGCGAGAAGCGTGTCGCGAATGGATCAGCAAGCTCGCCACCCACCGACAAGATCGCAGATCTGGCAGCATCGATCGATACTTCGTCGTTGAACGCGATGTTCACACGTGCATAGGCACGCCCCGACGCCGCTTCACGCATCGCTGCTGCGGCGAGCTTGCGATCCGCAGTCAGGGGCTCGAGCGTTCCGATCGCGGGCGTGACTGCGCCGATGTCCGCGTCGTTGGCAACGCGAACGAGGAACCGACCACCAGACGCGGGGCGCACAATCGCGATTCCCTCCTCGGCCAGCGCAGCGCGCTGTTCGAGACTCAATGGCGCAGGCGGCGTCAGAATGTAATGACGCGAGCCGGCGAAGCGCCCTTCGTGCTGCCGCACGTACTGCGTTGGTGTAATGGACGCTTCCTGAGCGAACGCAGCGGCAGTAAGAACTATCGAAGCCAGGGATAAAGACAGGGATCGCATAGACATTTTTGTCAGTCCTGAGTACTGAGTTCTGAGTAGAGGAGGAGTAACGCGGTGTTACTCAGAACTCAGCACTCAGAACTCAGAACTATTGAAATACGTTTCTCCCGGATGCTGCGTCGTGATCACAAGCTGGATGGTGCCCGAGGCCGGACTCGAACCGGCACGGCCTTGCGGCCAAAGGTTTTTGAGACCTCAGCGTCTACCGTTCCGCCACTCGGGCAACCTGTTGCGCTTCCTCCCAGCGGTGGGCGCATGAGTGCAGCTCGTCGTCAGTAAGCACTCGATTCGTATTCTTCGCCAGCGCAAACATCTCTTTCGCCAGCGATTCTTCCTGGGGATATCCGTGTACGGCCAGCCAATGGATGACATTGGACAGCCCGCACATCGGTCCGACTTCAATGATCTGTTGCAGGCCGAACATCCCTGCGGGAACGCCGGAGTAAACGCGGTCCGCCAGCCATTCACTCCCCTTCTTCTTCGCCTTGATGATCGCAGCGGCGTGAACGCCGGTACCGGTGCGAAATGCGTCGCGGCCGAAAACAGGATACTGATCTGGCAGCGGAATGCGAACCGCATTCGAAACGAATTTCACGTAATCGCCAAGTTGTGTCAGATCGTTGTCAATCCAACCCATCAACTTCAGGTTCACCATCAATAGATCGATCGGCGTGTTGCCGACGCGCTCGCCGATGCCGGCGGCCGAGCCATGAACGCGATCCGCACCCCCTTCGAGCGCGGCGATCGAGTTGATGACGCCAAGACCCCGGTCGCTGTGTCCATGCCAATCGACCTTCACGCCTGGATTCAGCCGATCGCGAAGCGCGACGACGAACCGAATCACATTGCGCGCGCCCCACGGCGTCGCATGCCCGACCGTGTCGCAGACGCAGATGCGCTTCGCACCCGCGTCAATCGCGGCGGTGTAGAGCTTCTCGATGTCTTCGGGCTTCGCGCGCGTCGTGTCTTCGGTGACGTACATGACGGGGATGCCGTTCTCGGTCGCGAAACGAACCGCCTGTGCCGACTGCTTGATGATCCAGTCGAGATCCCACTCCTCGGCAAACTGGCGGATCGGCGACGAGCCGATGAAGAGATCCGCCTCGATCGCGATGCCGACTCGCTGCGAGATCTCGATGATCGGCTTGACGTCGTTCTCATGCGTGCGTCCAGCGGCACTCGGGTAGACCGAAAGCTTGTTGTCGACGATCTCGCGCGCGAGGCGCTCGACCGTTTTCTGCACGTGCACGCCCGCGCCGGGAAGTCCGATATCGGCATTGTCGATGCCGATCGCATGCATGTAGTGAAGGATGCGGATCTTCTCGTCGATCGACGGATCCGTGACGGATGGCGACTGCAGCCCATCGCGCAGCGTCTCGTCGTCGAATTCGACTTTCCTCGACGAAGGCCGCGCCGGCTTCTCGCCGGCGACGTTCCAGTCGTAAATGAGGCTTTCGAGGTTCTCGGTCATATGCGTTTGCCCGCGTGACTATAACAAGGTCTCAGGGGTTCTCGGCGGTCTCCAGTGGGGGACAGGCGCCCTCGCCTGTCCCGGTTCCCTCGACCCACTCGCGCCAAAGCCATGGATACTCGTCACAACTGTTAACGAGTCCCGCGCGTACGGGATTCTCGCAGATGTATTCGCATTTCCGACGGATGTCCTCGTAGCCTCGGATGATCCGGTCAAAGGATTCGTCCTGCCACAAGAATCCATGCCTCTTCAACGCGCGGTTAATGAGATGCGAAGAAACACCTTTGATCCGTTGCATGACGTCTCGTAGGCGCGACGATTCATAGGGTGTCATGACTATGTGCACGTGGTCGGTCATCACGACAGCGGTATGCAACCAATAGGCGATCCGATGATCGCGGACGATCGTCTCCAGAGCGATCGTCCGCGCAGCTGGAGACAGAATTTCTCGCCGTCGTGTGGTGAACGTAGTGAAGTAGGTCTTGCCTGCGTTTTCGATATGAGGCAAACAGCGACGCGTCGCGTAGGAGTCTTCCGGAATCACGTACCGAGGCTACCTCGGCAAACTCGCGTCGCGCGAAGAATCCGTTTTGTGTGGAATCATGAAGGGACAGGCGAGGGCGCCTGTCCCCCGCAGGACACTATGCCTCGATCCACCACTATGTGTGGAATCACATGCCTGTCCTACACGCCCCTGAAGTTCGCCGCCCTCTTCTCCAGGAACGCCCCCATCCCTTCCTTCATGTCCTCCGTCGAGGCGAGAAGGCCGAAGAGTGTCGCCTCGAGGAAGAAGCCTTCATCGAGCGGCATTTCACTGCCGCTCATCACCGCTTCGATTGCTGCGCGAACGGCGAGCGGACCGCGTGATGCGATCTTCTTCGCCATTTCCATCGCAACATTCATCAGCTCTTCGGGAGCGACGACCTTGTTCACGAGTCCGATCCGCTCCGCTTCCGCGGCAGGAATGCGATCGCCCGTCAGAATCAGCTCGAGCGCCTTCCCCTTTCCGAGAAGGCGCGCCATCCGCTGGGTGCCGCCGTAGCCGGGGATGATCCCGAGCGTCACTTCCGGCAGACCGATCTGCGCTTTCTCCGACGCGATGCGGATGTGACACGCGAGCGCGAGCTCGCAGCCGCCGCCGAGTGCGAAACCGTTGATCGCGGCGATGACCGGCTTCGGAAATTTCTCGATGCTCGCGAAGACTGCCTGCCCCTTCTCCGCCGTCGCCTTGCCGGTGATCGGCGTCATCTTCGCCAGCTCGGCGATGTCGGCGCCGGCAACGAACGCCTTCTCGCCGCCGCCAGTGAGGATGACCGCCTTCACCGACTCATCGTTGCGAGCCTGCTCGAATGCCTGGTTGATCTCCTGCACCGTGTGCGCATTCAGCGCATTCAGCACCTTGGGACGGTCGACTGTAATGATGGCCACGCCATCGTTGATCTCAATGCGTACGTTTTCCATAAGTCACTTCGCCTTATCGAATGCAACCGGCTTCTCGCCGGAGTAGTCGTAGAAGCCAGCGCCCGTCTTGCGGCCATAACGTCCGGCGAGCACCATCTTGCGCAGCAGCGCCGGCGACGCGAAGCGCTTCTCGCGATACTCGTCGAACATCACGTGGCTGATGTAGTACGTGGTGTCGAGACCGACGAAGTCGAGCAGCGTGAACGGTCCCATCGGATAGCCGCAGCCGAGCTGCATCGCCTTGTCGATGTCTTCGATCGAGCCGACGCCCTCTTCAAACGCGCGGATCGCGTCGAGGATGTAGGGCACGAGCAGGCGATTGACGATGAAGCCGGAGTTGTCGCGACACGACACGGCTTCCTTCCCCAGCGACTTCGCAAACGCGAAGGCTTCGTCGAACGACGCGTCGCTGGTAAGGATCGTGCGAACGACTTCCACGAGCTTCATCATGGGAACCGGATTGAAGAAATGAAGACCGACGAACTGCTTCGGCCGCGCCGTCGCCATCGACAGCTCCGTGATCGTCAGCGACGACGTGTTGGACGAGAAGATCGCTTCCTTCTTCACGATCTTGTCGAGCGCCGCGTAGGTCTCTTTCTTCAGCTCCGCGTTCTCGATGATCGCTTCGATGATGATGTCGCAGTCCGCGAGGTCTTCCAGACTCGTCGTTCCCTGGAGACGCCCCATGCAGGCATCCATGTCGGCCTGCTGCATCTTTCCCTTCTCGACGAATTTGCCGAGAGACTTCTGAATGCCGGCGATGCCTTTGTCGAGAAACTTCTGTTCGACTTCGCGCACGACCGTTTCGTATCCGGCCTGCGCGGCGACCTGAGCGATTCCCGAGCCCATGAGACCGCAGCCGAGAACGCCCACTTTCTTGATTGCCATTGACGTTGACTCCCTTTCTAAAAATCCGGCGGATTATATGAGGGATGAGGGGTGAAGGATGAGCGATGACAGGGTGAGCTCCTCGTCGCGGTTGCGGCCTCAGGTCATTCTTCTGGGTCTCGTCTCGCTACTAAACGATTCGGCGAGCGAGATGATCTATCCGCTGCTCCCCGTCTTTCTCACCACGACCCTCGGGGCGACGGCGTTCGATGTCGGCATGATCGAAGGCCTCGCCGATGCGCTGGCGTCCATCCTCAAGTACTACGCCGGCGCGTGGTCCGACCGGCTCCGCAAACGCAAGGTCATGATCAGCAGCGGCTATGCGCTTGCGGCGGGCTCGCGTGCGTTGATCGCCGCGGCGGCCGCCTGGCCATGGGTGCTGACGGCCCGCCTGATCGATCGCACAGGCAAGGGCATTCGTTCCGCGCCGCGTGATGCGCTGATCTCCGACGTCACGCCCGTGGAGCAACGCGGCCGGGCGTATGGATTTCATCGCGCGCTCGACCACACGGGTGCGATCGTCGGACCGCTGCTGGCGGTCGCGCTGCTGCAGGGCTTCCATCTGCCGCTCCGCACCGTCTTCTACATCGCGGTGATCCCAGGCGCGATTGCCGTGGTGTTGCTGATGACGCTTCTTTCCGAGCCCGACCGCGAGCCGGTCGTGCGCCAGGCGGCGGATGGCCACACTCCCCTGCCTCGACCCTTCTGGGGCGCGCTCGCCTCGATCGCGCTCTTCTCGCTCGCGAACTCCAGCGATGCTTACCTCTTGCTGCAGGCGAAGGCCGCCGGCGTCGCGACGTCGATGCTGCCGCTGCTCTGGGCGGCGCATCACGTGATCAAGTCGCTCTTCTCGACACGCGCGGGCGCGCTCTCGGATCGGATGGACCGGCGCACGATGCTCGTCATCGGATGGATGTGCTACGCCGCGATCTACTTCGCGTTTCCGTTCGCGCAGTCGATGCGCGCGTTCTTCGTGCTCTTCATCCTCTATGCAATTCCCTTCACGCTGACGGAAGGAGCGGAGCGGGCGTTGATCAGCACCCTCGTGCCGGCGGAAGTACGCGGGAAGAGCTTCGGACTCTACTACCTTGCCACGGGGATCTTCGTGCTGCTCGGGACGCTGCTGTTTGGCCTTCTCTACGACCACGTTTCGCGCGGCGCGGCGTTCTTCACGGGCGCGGGGATCGCGGTCATTGCGGCGCTGTCGATGCTCGCGGTCGCACCGCCCGAGCCGCACTCGAGCTCAGCCAAATAGTTCAGGAACTCCTCGCTGAAGGAAGGACTTTTCAACCTGACTTCCTCCGTGCCGGAATGAGCGTGGCCACCGCATGCTCGATATAGTCCTCGACGGCTCGACGGGTGCGAAACGACGGAGATGCTTCACTCCGCAAATGGAGCAGCCCGACATAAGCGCTGTAAACGAGCAGAGCCCGGCGCCGCGAGTCAGCAGGGGTAAGTCCGAGAGCCCGATAGGCGTCAACGAGAAAGGCCACCCGCCGTTGCGAAACCCGCCGAATCGCTGCGGAGACAGAAGGCGCGGCCGAACCGCTGAGAGCAATGTACAGCGCATGTGCCTGCGGGGCATCCATGGCTTCACGGAAGAGCGCCTCGAGTCGCGCGCGCGGTTCGGCCACCATTTCGATTTCCGCAAGCGCCTCCGCATCTCGCGCTTCCCACCGCCGCATCGCCGCTTCGATCAGTTCATCGAAGCTGGCGAAATGCCAGTAAAAACTTCCCTTCGTCACGCCCAGCGCGCGAGCAAGCAACGGAATCGAGACGCCGTGCACGCCGCCGCGCGCAAGCGCCTCCAGGGCGGCTTCTTCCCAATCCGCGGCGCCGCGACTCACCTCCGCTCTCCGCGTTACCATACCGATCGGTATTGACTCATCACTCGCTGGCGATTATAGTTCCATACCCATCGGTATGGTGAAACAGCTGACCGTCGCAACCCTTCTGCTGGCGATTGCCGTACCGGGCCTCGCTCAACGGCGCCGCGCAGCCAGCCCAACACCTCCCTGCACCTCGGCCGTACTCGCGACGGCGGCCGTCTCTGAAATCGCCGCGGCCGGGGGTTCGATCTATTACACCGATTGGGAGACGCGGGCGGTGTGGCGCGTCGGTGCCCGCGGTGGAACGCCGCAGATCCTGGCGGCCTTTCCAGGATTTGTACCGGTCCTCATCGCGACCGACGGGAATCTCGTTTACACATTTGTCCGGCCGCACGGCGGCAACGCCTCGTTCCGGGATCCTTACACGCTCTTCGCAATTCCGGCCGGAGGCGGTACACCTTCCACCCTGGCTGAGGGAGTGCCCAACCCCAAAGCTCTCGTGGTCGACGATCGCTATGTTTACTGGGCGTCCTATGGGACGCTGGCGACCGACCCTTATGTGAATTCGGACGGAAGAGTCGAACGCGTTGCGAAGGATGGTTCCGGGCGATTCGCGATTGCCACAAATTTATCGGGCGCCTACTCGCTGGCCCTTGACGATCAATTCGTCTACTTCGTCGAAACCGGCCTTGCCATCGGAAATACCAGCGCAGGCGTGCGACGTGTATCGAAGGCCGGCGGCGCGATAACCAGGCTCTACGACGGTGATGCCGCACACGTGCTCGTCGATGGCAACGACCTTTTGCTCTTGACCGAAAACTACGACCGGCTGTTGACCGAAATCCGGCGCATGCCGAAAAGCGGCGGTACGCCCCGGCTGATCGTCAGCGATCGCCTCGCCACTCCTTCGTTCATGAATATCCTCGACGGCCGCCTCTACTACCCCACGATCCGAAACGAAGCAGAGATCGTCTCGGTCGCCGCAGCGGATGGCCGCGACCGCGTTGTCCACTTCGAGGCTGTCATCAACTCCGACAACATCGTCGTCGATCAGTGCGCAATTTATGTCGCCACCGTTGAACCCGATCGGTTCCTGCTCAGGAGGATAGCGAAATGACCGCGGGGTGCGGTCCATTGGTCGACGAACCGTCGTCGATGAGCACGCCGCTTGCGCGCATCTCGTCGATCGCGCGTTGCGTGTCACCTTTGTCCAGTTCGACGCCGCGACAGCCTTCGAGAATCACATGCGTCGTGAAACCGAGCTTGATCGCATCGAGCGCGGAGAATTTCACGCAGTAGTCCGTCGCGAGACCGAGGATGTAGACATCGGTGACGGCGCGCTCGCGAAGAGATTCGCCGAGACCTGTCGAGCGGCGGTGGCCGTTGTCGTAGAAGCCGCTGTAGCTGTCGATGTCGGGATCGACGCCCTTGCGAAAGACACTTGCAACGCGGGAGAGATCGAGCTCGCGATGGAACTCCGCGCCGCGCGAATTCTGCACGCAGTGATCGGGCCAGAGCACCTGCGGCATCCCGGCGAGCTCGATGACGTCGCCGATGCGATGTCCCGGATGATTCGACGCGAAGCTGCCATGATCCGGCGGGTGCCAATCCTGCGTCGCGAGAACGAGCTCGAACTCTGCCTGCACACGATTCGCCACCATGACGACCTCATCGCCATGTGCAACGGCGAGGGAACCGCCCGGGAGGAAGTCGTTCTGGATGTCGACAAGAATCAAAGCGGCTTTCATCGTTCTCCACTCAGATTTCGAAATTAAACCCCGCCCTCACCAACTGCTCGTACTTCTTCCGGTCGAACGAGTAGAGCCGCGCCGCACGATGCGCGACGTCCTGCTCGATCTCATCGAGCTCGAGCAGGAACCCCATGCTCAAAATCTTCTTGCGAAAGTTGCGCTTGTCCAGCGGCCGTTCGAGGATCGTCTCGTACAGATGCTGCAATTGTGACAGGGTGAACTTCGGTGGCAGCAGCTCGAATCCGATCGGCTGATAACGAACCTTTCCCTGCAGCCGCGTCAGCGCCATGTCGACGATGCGCGCATGATCGAAGGCCAGCTTCGGCAGATCGTCGACCGAGAACCACGCCGCCTGCGCGGCATCGCTGGCCGCACGAATGCGATGATCGCTCAGCTTCACGAGCGCGTAATACGCCACGGTGACGACGCGTTCGCGCGGATCGCGATTGAGCTCGCCGAACGTGTAGAGCTGCTCGAGATAGAGCTTCGTGATTCCAGTCTCCTCCTCGAGCTCGCGCCGCGCGGCATCTTCGACCGTTTCGTCGACCAGCACGAAGCCGCCCGGCAGCGCCCACTTCCCTTTGAACGGCGGAATCTCGCGCTCGATCAAGAGCACTTTGAGATCGCCGACGTCGAACCCAAACACGACGCAGTCGACCGTTAACGCGATGTGCGGCGTCGTCATAACTCGTCCAGCTCCTTCTCGAATCCGCCGGAGAGAATCGGGAAGCGGCACCACGTCTTCGGATCGAGGTTCTCGTCGTCGAGATGAAACGACGGCGCATAGCGTTCGCGCTTCCATTGATTGCGCGACCAGAGCCGGAAGAAGCGGCGCACCCAGATCTCGAGCTGCTGTTCGGTGTATTGGGAGAACGCGCCGCGCATCAACGCGAGGACATCCGACGGTGAGCGCTTGTCGCGAATCGCCGCGCGCTCGATCGCATCGAGCAGCGGATAGGGCATCAGATCTTCCTCGTCGGTTTGATGACGCTCGGCGGGACGCAGCTCCGCGGTCGGGGCGAGGCAGTTCACCGCAGCGAGCGCCGGAAACCGCTTTTCCATTGCGCGCAACCAGTCGCGGATGAACGCCTTGTCGATGCCGGCGAGCGGAGAAAGTCCCCCGCATGTGTCGCCATCCATCGTCGCGTAACCGACCGCCGCCTCGGACCGATTGCTCGTCGCGAGCAGCAGCGCGTTGTTGATGTTCGCCAGCATCCACGCGGATGGCGCGCGTACACGCGCCTGCAGGTTCTGCAGGGTCACGTCGTCGTCCGTCCAGGTAAGCGTGCGGCCGATCGCCTTCTCGATTCTCATGCGATAGGCGTCGACGATTTCCTGCACGTCGAGCTCGTAGAACGTTGCGCCGGTTTCCTCGGCAACCGCTTTCGCCGCATCGCGTGTCGTGGTCGAACTGTTTGCGGTCCGTTGATAAACGGTCGTCAAGAGTTTGCCGACGATTTCTCTAGGGGTCGAGCAGGATTGAATCCTCTCGATGTAGGCGAGGCGCTGTTTGAATTTTTCGATGCCGAGCTCGCCCACGGCTCGCTCGACCATGCTTGCGACGAGAACCGCGGCAGTTGCGGAATCAGCGCCGCCGCTGAGGGAGATCACGAAGCCCTGGGACTTGCTCTTTCTCAGGTAGTCGAAGAGGGCGAGAGTTTCTGCGTTTTCGAACTCTTCGTGTTTGGTTTCGGATTTTTGGCCGGCGGCCGGGACGGCCGGCGCCTGCGGGCGGGACGCCCGCTCTCCCAGAGTTACCGACACGCGTTCGCCGGATTCGTGAATCAGTGCTGGTGTGAAGCTCGCCGTCGAAGCCTGCATGTGTCTCGTTGCGTCGACGTCCACCACTGCGCTCGTCAGGTCGACCTCTGCGAACGAGAAGCGTCTGCCACTCGCGACGAGCGCTCCACATGTTGCGATCAGCGCGCCGCCGTCGTAGATCGCGCGTCCCGCTTCGTTGCCGGCGAGATTCGCATAAACGTACGTCACACCGAACGCGCGCGAGCCCTCGAGCACGAATCGCTTGCGCGTCTCGAGCTTCGCGAACGCGAAGTGACTCGCGCTCGGATTGAGGATGACGTCGATCCCCTTCTGGGCGAGCCGCGATCCCGGCCGGCTCGCCACCCATGCGTCTTCGCAGATCTCGAAGCCGATGCCGATGCCGCCTGCGTCGATGTGCAGATCGCCGATCGGATATTCGCGTCCGTCCGGCGCAACGTACAGCGACCGCACACCGGCTGGCCACGGCTTGAACCAGCGAGGCTCGTAATGAATCCCGTCGCCCGCGAGATGCTGCTTGGGCACGAAGGCCACGAGCTCGCCATCACACAGCACTGCCGCGCAGTTGAAAAGCGCGTTGCCGTGCATCAGCGGAAGACCGACGGAGACCAGCATCCCCTTCGTCGCCCTAACCAGCGACTGCAGCAGCCTCCACGACTCATTCAGCGTTCCACTGCCGAGAAAGGCATCCTCACAGCCGTAGCCGGAGATTGCAAGCTCGGGCAAGCAGAGAATCGATACCTCTTCGCGTTGCGCGCGCTCGATCGCCTCCAGCAGATGTTCGCGATTCGACTGCCACGCCAGCGGCGTCTGATTGATGCTCGCAGCAGCAACGCGAATGAGCCTCATGCAGTCCTCCGCAGACAGGAGACGAAGAGAGGTGCGACCGAACGGACGAGCAATCCGTCCCTTTCCAACTCGTGCGCATGCGGATGACTGTTCGTCGAGGCGATGGCCGTGAACAATCCGCTGTCGCGAAGCCGTTGGAGCGCTCCGGCAGCAAAGACACCGTGCGTCGTGACCGCAGCGACCGCGCCGGCTCCCGCCTCGCGATACGCACGCGCCGCGTTGATGAGCGAGCCGCCAGTGCGGATCATGTCGTCGTAGATGACCACCGTCTCCCCCTCCAGCCTCGTGCTCACCGCCGTCACTTCGGTCTCCGACGGACCACGCCTCCGCTTGTAAACGAATGCCGCGGGAACGGCGAGACCGTTCGCCAGCGATTCGACCCATTTCGCGCGGCCCGCGTCTGTCGAGCCGAGAACGAAGTTCGCTCCGCCGAGCTCGCGCGCGAGCTCCTCGATCAGCGGCTTCGCATAAACATGCACAGGATGCAGTGCACCCTCGAAGTAGTACGGAATCCCCTCGCTGTGGAGATCGAGCAGCACGATCTGATTGCCGAGCTTCGATGGTGGCAGTGAGGAGAAAAGCCGCGCGCGCGTCTTCGCGGTGACCGCCTCTCCCTGTTTCGAAGCGCGCTCCATCGTCGAGTAGCCGAACCAGGGCACGATGAGCGTCAGCGTCGCCGCACCGTTGTCCACCATCGTCGAGCCGAGGTCGTAGAGCTCGAGCGTGGCATCGTTGGAGGTGGTGCCGCCCACGAGTACGACATCGCGATCATTCACATCGGTCTCGACGCGCAGATAACGCTCCCCATCGGGAAACATGCTCCGCTCGATCGCTCCTGCTTCGAGACCTGCACCCTCCGCCAGCTCACGCGCGAGCAGCTCGTATTCGACTGTCGAGAAAATGAGGCCTGGCTTCATGACTGATGTCCCCGCGCCTCGAGCACGAGCCGTGTCTTGCGATCGAAGAGCTGTTGCTCGAGGCCGACCGGATAGCGATGAGGATTCACGAAACGCTTGATCCCGGGATGGAACCTGCCCATCTGGTCAACGGCGCGTGCGCGAATGGCCGGAAGCTCTGGCGCTTCGTAAACGCATTTCCCGCCGCGATAGACAGGCACGAGCAGATCCGTCGCCGTCATCCCGGCGCCGAAATGTTTACGACGCGTGAGATCGAGCGGATCGACGATCTCGTTCGTGACGACATCGCCTTCGTCCCAGATCATGTCGCCCGCGGCTTCTCCATCCTGCTCGAAGCGCCGCACGTTCAGCACACCCGGCGTCGACACCTTGATCGTCTGCTCCGACAACTTCACTTTCGGCCGCCACGCCTCACCCGGATTGCGTACGGCCGAGAGCTTGTAGACGCCGCCGAGCGCAGGCTGATCGTACGCGGTGATGAGGCGCGTGCCGACGCCCCAGACGTTGATGGCGGCCCCCTGATCCTTGAGGCTCGTGATGACCTGCTCATCGAGCTCGTTGCTCGCGGCGATCACGGCCCGCTCGAATCCCGCCGCGTCGAGCATCCTGCGCGCTTCGATCGAGAGATACGCGAGATCGCCGGAGTCGAGCCGGATGCCGGCAAGCTCGTACCCACGATCGCGTAATTTCTTTCCCGTTTCGATCGCGTGAGCAACTCCTTCGAGCGTGTTGTACGTATCGACCAGCAGCAGCGAATTGTTAGGCATCACCTCGGCGTATTTCTCGAAGGCCTCGAGCTCGCTGGCGAAGGACATCACCCAGCTGTGCGCATGTGTTCCCTTCACCGGAATTCCGAAGCGTGCGCCGGCCAGGACGTTGGAGGTCGAGCCGACGCCGCCGATGAATGCCGCGCGCGTCGCGGAGAGCGCGCCATCGATTCCCTGCGCGCGGCGCAGACCGAAGTCGATGACGGGGTCGCCTTTCGCAGCGAGCACGAGCCGCGCCGCTTTCGTCGCGATCAGCGTCTGGAAGTTGATGAAGTTGAGCAGCGCGCTCTCGATGATCTGCGCCTGTGCAATCGGTCCGCAGACGCGCAGCAGCGGCTCATGCGGAAACACTACGCTCCCCTCCGGGATCGCATCGACATCGCAGGTGAAGCGGAAGGCGCGCAGATGCTCGATGAACTCGGGCGGAAACAGCGGCTGCGCATCCGCGCCGCGCAGGCTTCCCAGATAGCGAAGGTCGTCAGTCGTGAAGCTGAGCGCATCGAGATACTCGACGACGGATTGCAATCCCGCAGAGATCGCGAAGCCGCCATGGAACGGATTCTCGCGGAAGAAGAGATGAAACGCCGCCTCTTCCCGTTCCTTGCCGCTCTTCCAATAGCCATAGGCCATGGTCAGCTGATAGAGGTCCGTGAGAAGGGCGAGCGAACCGTTCATAGTGTACAAGGTACACTATTTCTTCCCGACCTGCGTGAGGTCTTTTCCCGACGGTTTGCGCATGAGTGGAAAAGGAGTCCGCCATGCTCACCGGGGTGCATCGGTTGATCATCGTGTCGCTTTTCGCCTCGACCCTTTCCGCTTCGCCGCTTCGGCCGGTCGCCGCTACGGCCAATGATGATCGGACCCTCCGACTGCTTTCGACAGGCGAGACCTGCCAGATCCGTCTCGAGGTCCTCTCGAAGAGCGAGGAGCTCGTCTTCGACTCGGGCTGGCAGGAGGGAAATCTCTACGACTGGGCGCCGTCATTGCTTCCGCTCGATGGCGACTATCGCGCACGCGTGACGACCCGTGGCGTGGATGACGCACTGACGGCCACGGAGATCCCGTTGGCGGTCCGCGCTGCCGCCTTCCACATCGATCGCGATGGCTCGCGAGTCCTCACGCTCCTCACGCACGACGCAACGAGCGGCGCCCTCGTGACGACGGAGGGCGACCTGCAATTTCGCTTCGGCGACGTCTTCAAGCGCGAGGATCTCGAACGCATGCGGCTGACGCGGCGCGGCTTCCTCGGCATCGGCACCGATCATCCGCAGGCGCCGCTCGACGTCAACGGCATGATCCGGACGACGGAGGGGATCCAGTTCGCGGACGGCACGGTCCTCCGAACGGCGGCGGCAGCCGAAGCGAGACCTGCGCCTCTTCCCCAACCATCCGTTGCACCCGGCGCCTGGTTCCGGACGACGTCCGCGGCGGCCCTCCTGGCACCGCCCCCTCGGCGCGCAAGGGCAGCATCGTTCACCCCGGCGCGCCAATTCGCTACGAGCTCGACCGGCGTCACGATCGGCGTCACGAATCCCGACTACAAGCTCGACGTGGCGGGCCCGATCAATACGGCCACCCGTTATGACATCAGCGGCATCCCCTTCCTGCACAATTCCGGCATATTCAACGCGTTTGTCGGTCAAAGCGCAGGAAATACCGCGACAACGGGAAGCTTCCTGATGGGCATAGGCTTCGGCGCGCTGGTCAGCAGCTCGTCTGGAAATTACAACACGGCCGGCGGTGCCTTCGCATTGAACGCGAACACGACCGGTTCGAACAATACGGCGTTCGGCTATCAGGCGCTGGCCAGCAGTTCCACGACTTCGGACAATACCGCCCTGGGCTACGGCGCGCTCTACGCCACTACCGGAACAAAAAATACCGCTGTGGGAGGAAATGCTCTCAACGCCAATTCGGGTGGCAGCTACAACACTGCCGTCGGGTATCAGGCTCTGCAGAGCGCATCGTTCAGTAGCGGTGCCGACAATTCAGCGTTCGGTTACAGCTCTCTGTACAACAACTCATCGGGAAACCAAAATACTGCTGTCGGCGTTCTTGCAATGACCGTGAACACGACCGGTACCGCAAACACCGCCTTGGGTTTCGGAGCGCTGTCCGCGAATCCAGCCGGCCTATTCAACACTGCGCTTGGCTACAGCGCGCTGAATAGTTTGTCCTCCGGCAACGACAACATCGCGATCGGTTCTTATGCCGGCTCGTTCGTCTCGAGCGGTTCGGGCAACATCTACATCGGATGGAGTTCCGCCGTCAGCAACTATTCGGAGGACAACACGATTCGGATTGGACATCAGAAAGCGTCCGCGTTCATCTCCGGGATTCACGGCGTTCTCCCAGCCGGCTCCGATGTCCGAGCGGTCATGATCGACTCCAACGGTCAGCTCGGGACGACCTCTTCGTCGCGCCGCTTCAAACACGACATTGCCGACATGGGCGATCGGACGACCGATCTGATGCAGCTGCGGCCTGTGACGTTTCGCTACAACATTCACGGCACTAACGCACCGTTGCAATATGGGCTCGTCGCCGAGGAGGTCGCGGAGATCTATCCGGAGCTGGTGACGCGCGACGCGAACGGAGAGCCGGACGGAGTGCTCTATCAGTTCCTCGCACCGATGCTCCTCAACGAGGTACAGCAGCAGAGGAAGACGATCGACACGCTCCAGCAGCGTGACGCGGCGCTCGAACAGCGCCTCGCGGAGCTCGAGCAGCTCGTCGCGAAGTTCACGCAAGTGAAATGAGGTCCAGGGGGTGCGGACGAGGCGTCCGCACTCCAACTACTTCAGCAGGTACTCCTGCCAGAACTCGATCATCGCCAGGAACTGGTAATCGAGGTTCGGCTTCTTCGCGAAGCCGTGGCCTTCGTCTTTCGCCATCAGCCACCACGCCGGTCCCCCGTTCGCGCGGATCGTCTTCACCATCTGTTCCCCTTCGGTCCACGGGACGCGAGGATCGTTGAAGCCGGCCATGATGAACATCGGCTTCGTGATCTTCGAGGCGCTCTTCTGCGGCGAGACGTTCTCGAGGAACTCGTGCATCTTCGGCTCGCGCTCGTCGCCATACTCCACGCGGCGCAGGTCGCGGCGATATCCCGATGTGTTCTGCAGGAACGTGAGGAAGTTCGAGATGCCGACGACATCGATGCCTGCGCGCATCCGGTCGTTGTAGTGCGTCATCGTTGCCAGCGACATGTAGCCGCCATAGCTGCCGCCATAGACGCCCACGCGCGCAGCGTCGAGGGCCGGATCCTTCGCGATCCAGTCGAGAATCGCGCCGATGTCGCGCACGGAATCCTCGCGTTTGAATCCGTTATCGAGCGCGAGGAACGTCTTGCCATAACCTGTTGAGCCGCGCACATTCGGAAGGACGATGGCGATGCCGAGCTCGTTGATCCAGAAGTTGTTGCGGCCGAGATAACCGGCACGCGATTGCGATTCGGGTCCGCCGTGAATCGCGAGAATCACCGGCCGTTTGCCCGGGAACTTCGCCGGTTCGGGTCGATAGACGAAGGCGGAGATCTGCGTGCCATCGAAGCTCTTCACGGTGACGAGCTGAGGCTCGACGAAGCGCGAGGCGTCGACGCCGCCCGTCTCACTCTCCGTCCAGCGCTTCACCTCGCCGCTCTTCGCATCGAGCGAGTAGCAGTCCGTGATCGATTTCGCCGACGCGAAGTTGAATCCAAGGAGACGGTTGTTGCGATGCCATTCGAGATGCGTCAGGACGCCAGCCGGAAGTTTCGGCGTCACGACCGTCGCACCGCTCTTCGCGTTGATGACGTGCAACACCGACTGCCCATTTTCGTTCTTCGAATACGCAAGCAGGCCGCCGTCGAACGACAGCGCGTAATGCTCGACGTCCCACTGCCCTGAGGTGATCGCGCGCCGTGCTCCGCCATCCAGCGGCTGATTCACGAGTTGCGTGAACTCCCCTTCGTCATCGGTAACGTAGTAGACGCTCTTGCCGTCGCGCGCGAACACCGGGTTGCCATTCGTCGCTTTCTTCAGCGAAATCTGCTTCTTCGTTCCACTCGCAATATCGAGCAGCCACACCTCTGACTCATTCGCGGAAATGCCATGCTCGAGGACCAACTGCTTGTTATCCGGCGAGAAATCGCCTGGCCGCCATCCGCCCCCTTGGAACTGCATCAGCATCCGCGCACCCTCCGGCTTCGATGGATCCATGATCCAGAGATCCATGTCGTTGCCGTTGCGCCGATTCGAACTGAGCGCGAGCAACGTTCCATCGTCGGAGAGCACCGTCGATACATTTCGCGATTTCCCATCGGTGAGCAGCGTGGTCTCGCCCGTCGTGCGATCGAGGCGGTAGAGCTGATAGTTCTCGCTGCCGCCGATGTCGCTCCTGAAGAGGATCGAGTTCGGATCGTGCGGTAGAAACACGCCGCCATCGACTCGCTCCTTCAGGAACGTGAGCTGCGTTCGCGCACCACCGGGGAACTTCACGAGATGGAGCTGCACCGTCTCACCGAAACGCGTCCCGATGAGCATCTGCTCAAGTTGCGGATGCCACGCGTAAATGCCCGCGGGACGTCCCTCCAGATACGGAGTGACCTTGCGCGTCAGTTGCTCTGGAAAGTTCGGAATGCCTTCGCTGACGAGATTGGCCGGCGTTTCGGCGAGGGCTGCAATGGAGAGGAAAAAGAAAACGGCGAGGAGAGCTCTTCTCATCGCCGTCAGGATACAGTGGACCGAGTTCTGAGTTCTGAGTACTGAGTTCTGAGTGTGCGTGACCAGCTTCCTACTCAGAACTCAGAACTCAGTACTCAGAACTCGTCTCTCTACTCGTTCATCATCTCTTCGGGGACGTCGAAGTTCGTCCAGACGGCCTGCACGTCATCGTGATCGTCGAGCGACTCCATGAGACGCATCATCGACTTCGACTTTCCTTCGTCGAGCTTGACGTAGTTCGACGGGATCTGGCCGAGCTTCGCCTCGACGGTGGCGATGTTGTTCTTCTCGAGCGCTTGCCGCACGTTCTCGAAGCTCTCCGGCGAGGTGTAGACCTCGAATGTTTCCGGGTCGTCCGTCTGCAGATCATCCGCGCCTGCTTCGAGGGCAACTTCCATCAGCTTGTCTTCGCTGACGACGCTCTTCTCGATCACGAACACACCCTTGCGCTCGAACTGAAAGCGGACCGAGCCGGGCGTACCGAGATTGCCGCCATGCTTTTCGAACATGTGGCGGATCTCAGGCGTGGTGCGGTTGCCGTTGTCGGTCATCGCCTCGACGATGAGTGCGACACCGCCCGGACCGTACCCCTCGTACGTCACTTCTTCGTACGTCGCCCCTTCGAGCTCACCGGTACCGCGCTTGATCGCGCGCTCGATGTTGTCCTTCGGCATGTTGTTGGCCTTCGCTTCCGCGACGGCCGCACGAAGGCGGGGATTCCCGTTGATATCGCCGCCGCCAAGACGTGCGGCAACGGTCATTTCCTTGAGAATGCGCGTAAAAATCTTGCCGCGCTTGGCATCGGCCGCACCCTTCTTATGCTTGATGGTGCTCCATTTATTGTGGCCTGACATTGGGGATGCTCCTTTGAAGTGCGGCGTGGCGTAGCGCCGTTTTCGGGGGCAGAGATTGTAACACGGGTGCTGAGGATTGAGCGGCGCCCTGGTAACTCGTGGATCTTGGGGTTCGCGGGCTCGCGGTAAGCGAGCAGGCGACATGGAGATACACCGCGAGCCCGCGTATCCGCGGGCCCGCGCGAAGCGCCCTACCGCCTTCTGCATTCAATCCTTCGTCCTCACCCGCTCACGGCGCGGTACACCCGCCACTCGCCCAACTCTCCGCTCTCCTCGAACGCGATCCCTGATCCCGCCACGAGATCGCGCACCGTCCGTGAGACGAGCACCTCGCCTGCATTCGCGCGCTGCGAGATCGCAGCGGCGATCTCCAGCGGCGGACCGGCGATCGTCTCGTTCACCAGATCGCATTCGCCGGTGTGCAAGCCCGCGGCGACCGGGAGCGAAGCGCGCTGCATCGTCCGGTTGAGCGCCTCGCCGCAGCGCACGGCGCGCGCCGGACCATCGAACGCCGCACGCAGCGTGCCGCCATCCAACTCGATCAAACGGCCGCGAAACCACTCCAGCTCGCGCTCGATCGCGTTGCGAAACGGAGTCATCGACTCACTCCCTGCCGTACGCAGATGAAGAATCGTCGCCAGCACGCGATCCGGCTCCGCTGCATGCCGCACTCCCGTCAGGAACTCCTCGACCTCATCGAGAATCGAATCCTGATCGCCGACGAACGGCAGATGATCGTTGCCCGGCAACTCGACGTAGCGCGCACTCGGAATCTTCGAGGCGACGTAGCGCCCTTCCTCCACCTTCAGACACAAATCTCCGCTGCGATGAATCACGAGCGACGGCACGCGGATCGTCGGCAGCACGTGCCGCACATCGATCTCCGCATTCATCTTCGTCAGCGCGACCGCGGCTCCCGGACTCGCGCCCATGCGCAGGTACTTCGCCCACCACTCGCGAAACTGCGGATCGCCGGCACGCGACGGCGCACGTTCCGCGACGCCGACCGGACCGCCCCACTCGCGCTGCATCAGGTCGAAGAACGCCTGCCGCTGCTCGAGCGTCGGTCCCCACGGATAGTCCTCATCGCGAATTCGCTTCGCATACGTGCCGATCATCACGAGTGCCGAGGTCCGCTCGGGATACGTGGCAGCAAAGAGAGAGCACATCGGCCCGCCTTCCGATACGCCGAGCAGCGCCGCGCGCGATGAGCCGACGGCTTCCATCACCACGCGCACGTCGTCCATCCGCTGCTCGAGCGTCGGCAATTGATCGAGCGGTACGCGATCGGAGAGGCCCGTGCCGCGCTTGTCGATGAGGATCAATCGCGAGAACGACGCGAGCCGCCGCAGAAAGCGCGCGAACGACGGCTCCTGCCAGAAGTACTCGAGATGCGTGATCCAGCCCATGATGAACACGAGATCGATCGCGCCGTTGCCCACGACTTGATAGGCGATGTTCACGTCGCCGCTGCGCGCGTAGTGCGTCAGCGGAATCTCCGCCGCGGATTGCCGCGAGCCGGACAACGTTCGCGTCGCCGGCGATTGCGTGAACTCCGTCGGCGTCGTATCGAGCAGCGATCGCAGCGTGAGCGCGACATCGCGCGCAGACTGATAACGCGAAGCAGGGTCCTTCGCGAGGCAGTGCAGGAGGAGTTGTTCGAGCTCGACCGGCGCGGTGATGCCGCACGCAGCGAGCGGCTTCGGTCGCTCGGAGAGAATCGCCGCGAGTGTCTCGATCGGCGTCGGGCGAAAGAACGCGCGCTCACCCGCCACCATCTCGTAGAGCACGCAGCCGAAGGAGAAGAGATCGCTCGTCGGCAGCGCTGCTTCTCCTTTCAATTGCTCCGGCGACATGTAGCCCGGCGTGCCGACCAGCTCTCCCGGATTCGTCGTTTGATGCAGCGTCTCGGCATCATCGCCGCGGTAAACGAGTGGCGACGATACGCGCGCCAAGCCGAAGTCGAGCACTTTCACGACACCGTCGCGGCCGAGGAAGATGTTCTCAGGCTTGAGATCGCGATGCACGATTCCGCGCGCATGCGCCGCCGCCAGCGCCTCGGCGATCGCGATGCCCATCTCGCATGCGCGGCGCCAGGAGAGCTTCGTGCGGATCAGCGCCTGACGCAGCGTCTCTCCCTCGAGCAACTCCGTCACGGCGAACGTGACGCCCGCGTTGCTGCCGAAATCGAAGATCGAGACGATGTTCGGATGCGACAGCGCTGCAATCGCCTTCGCCTCGCGCTCGAAGCGCCCGATCGCGGCATCGTCATTCGCCAGCTCGTCCGACAGAATCTTGATCGCGACGTCGCGATCGAGACGCGAATCGTGTGCGCGATAGACGCGCCCCATCCCTCCCTTGTCGATGAAGGCAAGGATCTCGTAAGGCCCGAGTCGCGCGCCGGGTTCGAGCATGACAGGGTGCACTGATGATAGGACGAATGGAGCAATCGAGGGCTTCTCGCGTGGCATCGTGCCTTCACGATCCCCAGCGACTACATCACGAAGCCGATCGATGCACAGCAGCACGCGTATCATCATCTTCATGCTCGCGCTGCTTCTCGCGACCATCCTCAGCGATCAGGCGATCATCGACTATGCGAAGAGGCTCGATGTCGCGAAGCTTGATGGATCGATGCACTCACAACCGCTTGAACAGTGGCTGAGTGACCACTTCGACGAAGTGTCATGGCGTGCCGAATGCGCGCTCAAGGATCCTCCTGATCCTTTTCCGGTATGCGTGCAGGTGTACGTTCGTCGTGGGGAGCTCTCCGGCGATCTGATGCTCGACGTTGGGGACGAACAAAACGGGCTCGCTGAAAAACCCATCCTTCGATATGCGGCGATGCATAGGGACAGCATCCTCAACGGCTTTCGTATGACGACGAAGCTATCGGGCGTCTCTGAGCTGTGTGCACAGCTCGAGCAGGAGGCGAAGCATTCCACGCAGCCGCGCGTCGACGATCTCCCCGACTGGGCCAAGCCGCAGGACAACGACGTAGATCTCGATGGCGACGGAACGATTGAGCACGTCGAGATCATCGACCTCGGCGGCCTCGACGTGCATCGATATCAGCTGCGTGCAGGACCCGCCGCGATCGAGGGCGAGTTCTTTGCGGCCGAGAATGACAAGCCGCAGGTGAGGTTCGTGCGGATCGACGGCTGGCTCGAAGGGAACGGGCGACAGGAAGTGGAAGTGATGACGAGTGGACCTTCCGATTGCCGCTACGAATTCTTCGACTATCGCGAGGGACGTTTCACTCGTCTCGTAACGCTGAACAGCGACAACTGTTCATACGCCCCCGTACTCCTCGGCGCGTGTCGGATCAGGATGTCGTCATGGCACGGCTTCTGGGAGCAGCGCGATCGTTACGAGCTCACGCCCGAGCCCCTGCTCGTGAAAATACCGCAGCGCTATTACGACGTCGATGTGCAGGGACGATGGAAGGAGAACGGCGATCCGATCGACGTGTTGTTGTACGACTCAGCAGAGAAAACCTATCTCGTGCGCGAGACGACAGGGATGGTGAAAGTCGTGCGCGAGGAGGATGTGACCACCCTTCTCGATGTCGAGTGGGCGGACTAGGCGGGATTGACTCGTGCGGATATGAAAAGCGAAATGCAGAATGCAGAATGCAGACCGAGGTAGTCGAGGGACCCGGGTGGGCGGAAGGCCCGCGACATGAGTTCTGTAACCACACGCCCGCCCGGATCCCTCGACTTCGCTCGGGATGACGGGGGCTCGGTTACCGAGAATTAGTCAGAGATACCCACTCAAGTGTCGGAAGCCATCAATTCTGCGTTCTGCGTTCTGCGTTTCGCTTTTGACTCCTGGGAGCAACCTGCTTCGGCTTCGCGGCTGCCACGAAGTAGAGGCCCGTATCAATCTCTCGCGCCATCAGAAAGCGATTGCCGTCCGCGGAGACGTCGTACTCAACGAACGGCATGTTGCCTCGAGGGATCACGAACAGCGGCTCGACGACGTTTCCGGATGGCGTCGTTCGTATGCTCATCATGTGACTCTCACCATCGACGAAGAAGAGCTCTTGTCCATCCGCGCGCCACGCCGGCCGGTAGCCGCCTGTCGGCGAGAGCGACATCGATCCGCCTCCCTTATCGGTTCGTTGAATCGGAGATGGGAGGGCAGTCACGTAGACGTGGTAGTCGCCTTCCGCGGTTCCGCTGCGCGGTCCATGACGCGTGGCGTCGAAGGCAGCCGCCGAGCCGCCGGGAGCGAACCGCAACCATCCTTGCCACCACTCGGCCGGCTCGGGTCGCGGATCATGCCGCACGACGCCATCGCCTCCGACCGAGATGGTCATCGACAGTCCTTCGTCGTTCGGAACGAGCGAACGGCTATGCGAATGCGCCGGATCCTCGAGGTCGATGAAGGTGAAGTCTGTCCCGAAACGCGCATATCCCTCGACGGCCAAATACCTGCCGTCTGCAGACCAGTCGAACAACTGACTGCAGCTCGTTGAGACGGGCCGGACGCTTCCGCTGACCACATCGGCAATGGCGATGGCGCATTTCTCACCAATCATCAAGGGTGCAGCAATGGAACGGCTGTCGCGGGACCAGGCGATACCGATATGGCCCGAGCGGAAGGTGGCGACGATTCGGTTCGTTTCGGCGTTGCGAACGACGAGGTTTGTTCCATCGTCGTACGCGATCAGCGTTCCATCAGGTGAGATTCGCGGTCTTGAAAACGTTCCTTTGGAGTCGACGACGCCGAGCAGCGTTCCCTGACGATCGACCCAAACCAGGTTCGACAGCTGGGTTCGTGGCGTGCGCACATACGCGCCTGTTTTGACGGCGTCGAAATGTCTGGCGTCGTGGTCGAGAACGAGAAGGCTCGTGCGAGATACGAGCGACATTGTTTTGAGGATGCCGTCCTGTGAGCGACAGGCAATCGTGGTCGAGTCGAGTGGAGCTGCCTCCGTTCCATCGACAGTGATCAGTACTCGCCCTTCTTCATCGACGGATGCTTCGTAGATGCTCAACGGATAAGGATGTCGCACATCCATACCAGGACCAACACGCGCCCGCTGCTGGACGGCAAAGAGAAAGTGTTTCCCGTCCGGCAGGAACCGCGGCGCTGTGTGCGAGACCTCTTGCGCGGACTGATCCAGCGATGTCACCGCTCGCGGAGGAGCCTTCCCGTCCTCGCTCACCGCGACGAGCGTTCCCTCCGCCGACGAGAAAAGGATCGTACCGGAAGGCGACCATGTTCCTGTACTTCCTGGACACTCGCACACCAGGCGACTGGATTTGCCATCGCGATCGATCGTCCAAAGTTCCTTTCGATCGTGAAAGAAGCCGATCCGCATTCCATCCGGCGACCAGAATGGGTTTGCCCCGCCGTTTGTGCCGGGTAGGATGCGCGCGGTACTCCCTCGCTTCGTGGACACAATCGCGATCTGTGTCTCTCTGTTCAGTCCGATCACGCAAAAGGCGATCTGACTCCCATCCGGAGACAGAGCAACGGTGCTGTAGTTACTGGTCCAGTAACCCTTTGGAGCGGCGATCTTCCAGCTCGCGTTCGAGAGCGCGAAAGGCGCCGCTGGCTCCGGCGGTGCCGGCATCGCCGAAGCAGGCGCGAAGACGCCGATCAGCAACCCAATGACAGGCGCAATCGCCATTCCTCAATCATCTCCCAAGGCGACACCGCACTCTTCGACATAGAGCACCGCTGCCTCACGGCAGCGGCTCAAGCCGCGACGGGCGGCCGCATCTTCAGTCCCGCAAGCGACACACGCCCCAGCGCCGAGTGCTGAAACCCGCTGACGTTCCGCGAACAGACCGCCACGGCCTGACCATAGATCACCGGCAAGAGCGGAGCTTCGGCCGCGAGCAGTGCAACGATCGAGGCGCGATTCGCATCCGTCGGTTCTGCCCGAAAGCGCGCCAGTGCCGCATCCATCGCGGGGCTGGAAAAGCGGCTCACGTTGTTCGACGTTGCCGTGTTGTTGGTGCGCGAAGGAATCGAGTAGGACGCGAGCAGCGCCTCGAAAAAATCGCTCGGATCCGACGTGTCCGCGATCCAACCCGCGAGGAGCATGTCGTAGTTGTTTCGCTCCACCCGTTCCGCGTAGTCGACGCGATCGCGCGTGGCGATCAACTCGACTTCGACGCCGATCGCCGCGAGTTGCTCGCGGATCAGCTCACCGGCGCGCCGAGGATTGGGCATGTAGGGGCGCGGACTCCAAACCATGACGAGCGAAACCTTCTTCGGCATCCGGCTGCCGGCCGCAGCAGCGAAGGCTTTCGCCCTGGTCAGATCGAATCCAAGGAGGCTCGAATCGCGCGCGAGAAGCGGAGGAAGAAGATTGGAAGCCACATACGCGAGCGGATTGCGATCGTAGGTCGATTCGGCAATCGCCTTGCGATCGATGGCGTGAGCGAACGCCTTGCGAACCTGCACGTCATCGAGCGACGGCCGCGACGAATTGAAGTAGAGAATGCCGGTCGCATTGCCGGTCGAAATCGACGGCACGAAGGGATATCCCCGCAACGAAATTGCATCGACGGACGTCAGGCTGTAGGTAAAGTCGATCTCTCCCCGCCTGGCGGCATCGAGGAGCACTTCCGTTCCGCCGCCCGTCGAAGCTGCGTACGTCGTGAACACGACTTCATCGATGTCGACGGGCTTCCGGTTGAAATGCGGATTTCGAATCAGGGTGATGCGGTCCATGCGCGGGACATCCGCCATCCGCATCTGGCTCGGAAACATGAACGGTCCCGAGCCGACGAGAGTTCCGCCACGCTCCAACACGATGTGAGTGTAGGTGTTGGTCAGAACGAGATCGAAACGCGGGTTCGGCCGCGCGAGCGTGAAGAACAGCCGCGCGCCGCGAACCTCTACCGTGGCCTGTCTCGCGAAATCGGCGGCACTGTTGAGCGATGCCGCGACGTGTTGCGGCGTCATCGGAGTTCCATCGGAGAAGACGACGTCGCTTCGCAACTCCGCCGAATAGACGGGGCGATCCGTCGCGCCCGGCTCTTTGCGAAGCGGATCGGTCACGAGCTGTGGAGTGGGCGCCTCGCTTCCCAGCGGCGGAGTGAACAGCGTTTCGAAAATTTCGTCGAGGATGAGTGAGCTGACGGTGTCGTGAGTGCGGCGCGGATCGAGCGTCGCGAGTCGCGCGATCGCTCCCACGCGCAACACCTTCTTGAGGTCGCTGGCAGGCAAGGTTGTAGAGCTCTCCGTAGAGGTTATTTGCAGCCTTTCAACATGCGACACATCGTCTTCCTTCCCTCCCGGTATCATCATTGACGTGATCCGCGCGGCTCTGCTCGCCCTGCTCGTCGCCACCTCCGCGCTTTCGCAGTCGATCGACTACTCGATGCGGATCGACATGAACGATGCCTACTATGCCGGCGCACACGCAACCTACACCTTTGTTGTGATGGCGGACCGCAACGACGATCAGCCGTTCATCGCCCGCGTTGCCGTACCTCCCGAGTTGGAGTACCTGTCCTGCTCGCATAGCGCGACCTATGACCCCGCGGCCCGCGTCATCACGTGGAGCGACCGTCTGAACTATGCGTATACGACGGTGCTGTCGTGTCCGTGCACCTTCCGGATGTCGCCCGCGCTCACGCCGCAATCGTCGTTCGAGCTCGCGGCGAGCGTCGAATCGAAATGGCCGGATCCGAACACGGCGAACAACATTGCGATCGTCAAAGGCTATGTCGTTCCCGCGGCAGATCTCGTACTGACCGCGACCCCGCAACCGGTTCGCTATGTGTCGGGCGATCTGGCCACCTACCTGCTGACTGTCACCAACAGTGGTCCGAACGATGCAGCGGACGTTTCGCTCGTGGATGCGTTCTCGGAGTTTCTCGACTTCGTTTCGTTCACCCAGTTGAGCGGGCCCGTTGCGACGATCGATCCCGTTGCGTTCGGCAGTTCGTCGACCTGCTATCAGCCGCGCTGCGGCTCGTATGTCGAAGCGCACATTCCTGCGCTGCCCAGCGGAAGCAGTGCAACGTTCAAGCTGACCGCGAAAACGAAGACGTCCGTCGAATCCGCCTACATCGTCAATCACGCTTCGGTTCGCACGCCGTCATTCGATCCGCAGCTTCGCAACAACGACGCCGACTCCTACACAGCGATGGGGCCGGACGCCGACCTAACCATCGACAGCACCACAACGTCCGAGGCTGACGGCATTCGCATTCCCATCGCGATCAGCGTGTCGAGCTCCGGGCCGTCGGCGGTGACCAACGTCGTCGTCGACCAGCAATTAAAAAGTTCCGACGATCGCTACGACTTCGTCAGGAACGTGAAATACGTGAGCGCAACCGCATCGCAGGGAAGCTGCGAACAACCGCGGATCATCGCGCTGGCGGGATCGCCGGAGCCTCCCGCGTATTGGGGCGTTACCTGCAACGTCGGAGCGCTCGCGCCAGGCCAGCATGCAACCGTAACCGTCGTGGTCGAGCGCTCAGCCAAAGCGGGGCCGTTCGATGCGACTGCTGCGGTGAGTCCGGCAGAAAACGATCCGCTGCAGAGCAACAACTCGAGCACCCTGCACATCAAGCCGCCGGGACCGCGGAGACGATCCGTGCGCTAGCCAGGGCGAGCGGGCGACGTCGCTGCACGACGCGACTGAGAGAAAGAAACCAAGGCACGCGATCGCAAGCCTCCGTGACTTCGCTTCCAAGAAACTTCCAGTGTTTATGCGGGTTTGAGCCGACTAGTTCCTTCTCCCCCGCACGGGGGAGAAGGTGCCGAAGGCGGATGAGGGGCCGCTTAGTCGCGCGTTGCACGAACCCCTCATCCGCGCTTCGCGCACCTTCTCCCCTCGCGG
>JACXTT010000323.1_pt1 | contig 79448 bp, 67 predicted proteins | sample 9270951 | NCBI WGS metagenome assembly JACXTT01 (sample SAMN15532306, study PRJNA645909) | rock metagenome | isolation source: weathered quartz diorite | place: Puerto Rico | collected 2017-06-21
GGCGGTCGTTCAAGCTTTGCCAGCTTGGAAAACTGATGCCCGTTGCGTTAGGGGATGGGGGCAGGGCGACTTGCACCCTCACATCTCCCTGGGAACTTTCGGTTCCGCCATTGAAAAGTTGGACACGAAGGGACCCCGCCGTCGATCCATTCAGCCCGCCGCTCTCGAAATGGCCGTTCAGATCCACTTTCACACCGCAGGATGATCCGCTGAACTCCAGAATGTATTGAGTCACCTCTGCCCCTGAGAAGCGTGGAATCACGGACGTCGAGTCAGGGCCCGTGGCTCCGCCCGACGGAGCGATACTCGCTGTCATCCGAACGGGACCCGCCCCGCCCATTGTTTGGCTGTACACGATAACGATGGGGATCATCAGGGACTCAATCAGGTCGCTGTCACTGCTCACGACTTCGTAAATAGCCGTAGCGGTGTCCCCACTCCTGGTCATTTTGGCCAGACCGTACCGAGCTCCTCCCGTCACCCTTTTCATGCCGCCTTGGCTATCGGACTGGACCATCACTGCGGAACCCGTCCGTGAGAAATTCACCAGCAGTGGCGTTTCGACGGGAAGATAGAAATCCACCTCCGGAGGGACATTGGAAAAGCGGATAGAAATCCGGGTGCCGAAATCGGCCGCTCCGGCACGGTCGACGCCACGAAGAGCCGGGAACTTCGTAGTTGCCGGCAGAGCGGGAAGGGGTACGCCGGGATCGCTGCTCGCACCATTAAAGAAGCCGCTTTCCGTTCCGTAGTGGAACCCCGACATGTTCTGATTGAGGTCCGCAAGAGTGTTGGAGACTTGTCCTCCGGCACGGCCCGCGGTCAGTTGTTGTGCGATGTTGCGCGGACGCCAAGCGGCAATCGAGCCCTCTTGCAGTAAGATCTGTGTGAATTCGTTCGGTTTCGGAGGCATGTCTCCCTCGGGAGACTGTGCCCAGGACGTGTTCTGAGGAATGCAGGTCGGAAGTTGAAACCTCCTCGGAATCCCCTGTTCGAGGCCAGGCGAAAGGGAAACGGGCACGACGCCTGGATGAACGATGCCAACAATTGTTTCCGAAACAGCCGTCCCTCCCGGAATCGTGGCTGTTGCGGTGATGGTGTTCGGAACCTGACCGGCCGTTCTCGTCGCGTCGCCCCGCAAGTTGACAATGCGAAGTATCCGCAGGCCAGCGTCGATGGGCATGCGGAACCTCACCGTGTTTGTTCCGATCAGTTCACCCTGAAAGACGTTGGGACGGTTCGACGCCCCGTTGTACACTCCCGCGCCAGTTCCTGTACCGGAAATGTTGCAGTCTACCCCGGATGCGCCGCAAAGCGTCAGCGGGATATTCGGATTTGCCTTGGAATGCGGCTCGTCGACCAGCAAAAGCGCATCGATGAAATTATCAGTGGAGTTTTTGCGGTTGGTGACCGGGACGTTGAGTGTTACGGTGACATCGCCAGCCGGAACGAGCACGCCGGACGCGGTCGGGACGCCGCCTGTGCAAATGATCGTCAGGTCCCCTAGAAGTTCGGTAAATCCTTCCGATCGAACAGATGCCGGAGAAATCGGACGGCTCGCACATGTCATTTGTGCCCGAACCGTTGTTGCGAAAAATAGAATGGAATAAATTACGGAGACGAATCGCATCACGAAGGTTTTCAGTGTACCTGAAACTCATCGCCGTTGTAAAAGCGTTTTACCGACAATCTGCTTTCGCCCAGCATTGAGAGGAGTTCGTGCAGGATTTCAGCGAACCGTGCAGCGGAGGTCCAATCGCCACTCTGCAAAACGAACGGTGGAGGCGGCGGTTGATTGCTGTAATTTGAGGCCGCCCTGGCCTTTGCCTGGCAAGTTAGGCGAGCATACTCAATAGATGCTGCTGGACTTCATTGTAGGTTCTCAGGGCGGCGATGTTCGCCTCGCCGGCATTACGCGCCTGGAGCAGCGCGACACTCTCGGCGCTGAGATCCACGATGTCCACCGGTTCGCCAACCGTAAGCCCCCCGGAGTTCGCCAACAGGTTAGTGAAGGCAGCGGGAAGCCGCGACAATCTCTTTGCGGATATCGCAATCTGGGCTTCGGCGCGTTGTAATCCCTCAAGAGAGGGGGGTATGCCGCTCATAACACTCTCTCCTCTACCAACCTTATCGGCCAGGATGTGTGAGCTTTAGGATTTTTTTTGATCCTTCCTCATGGCGTGGCGGCACATTGGATCGTCCGCGGCGAATTGACGAGGTATTGGAGCGAGCCGGCGTAGCGCACCGATACGGTCCGGGGCGTGCCATTCTTGAGCGATGCCGGAGTGACGATCGAAAAGCCGTGAAGCCCGTTATCTCCAATTGCCGTTGCGATGTCGGGGCGGCTGATATTGGCCGTCGTCGTCGCGACCACAGCGCCAGTGCCTGCATCCAGGACTTCGACGCCGATCGGCTGGTTCAGATTGGCAAGATCCGCCGCCCAACCCATGAGCAGATCACAACTGGCGAAGTCGAAGAATCCCGTCGGGTTCGTAGGCCCGGTGACCGGCGCGCTAGTCGTGCACTGAATGGTGCGCGGCGAAGTGAAAAGTTGCGTCGCCGTTCCCGTATAGCGCATCGCGATCGTGCGGAGAGCCCCGTTTTTCAGCGAATCCGGTATGGGGATCGAGAACCCATGCAGGCCATTGTCGCCTACATATGTACCGACATCCGGGCGGCTGCCGTTAGCCAGAACCGTGGCGAGAATCGAGGAGCCTTCGACGAGATCGACGGAGATTGCCTGGTTCAGGCGGCCGAGGTCCGCGGCCCAGCCTTTTGCCGCATCGCAACCCGCGGACTCGAAAAAGCCCGTAGGATTGACCGGCGCAGCCGGTGCCGTGCTGCATTGAATGGTGCGGGGCGATGTGAATAGTTGCGTCGCCGTTCCCGTATAGCGCACCGCGATGGTACGGAGAGCCCCGTTTTTCAGCGAATCCGGTATGGGGATCGAGAACCCGTGCAGGCCATTGTCGCCGACGTAGGCCCCTACGTCGGGGCGGTTGCCATTGGCGAGAACCGTGGCGAGAATCGACAAACCCTCGACAAGATCGACGGAGATCGCCTGATTGAGACGGCCAAGATCCACGGCCCAGCCGGTGGCGGCATCGCATCCGGCCGACTCGAAGAAGCCCGTGGAATTGATCGGCGCAACCGGCGTCGTGCTGCACTGAATGGTGCGCGGCGAACTGAAGAGCGGCGTTGTGGTTCCGCTATAACGCACATCAATGGTGCGCTGGACGCCGTTCTTCAAGAAATCCGGAATCGGGATCGAGAACCCATGGAGGCCGTTGTCGCCAATATAGGCGCCGACATCCGCGCGGCTGCCGTTCGCAAGGACTGTCGCGAGGATTGACGCACCTTCGACAAGGTCCACCGAAATCGCCTGGTTGAGACGGGACTGGTCTGCGGCCCAGCCTTTGGCGGTATCGCAGCCGACCGAGTCAACGAAACCGGTAAAGTTGCTTACGACAGGCGCGCTGCATTGAATCGTGCGCGGCGAGAAGCCGAGCGCATCCGTCGTACCTGTGTATCGCACGGTGAGAGTGCGCGCCGCTCCGTTCTTGAGCGAGGCCGGGATCGGGATTTCGAAGCCGTGTAGCCCGTTATCGCCAAGGAACGTGCCGACGTCAGGCCGGCTGATGTTCGCAAGAACCGAGGCAACGACCGTAGAGCCTTCGACCAGATCCACCGAGATCGACTGGTTGCGGCGGTTCAGGTCCGCGGCCCAGCCTCTGGCGGCGTCACAGCCGGCCGAGTCAAAGAAACCGGTGTTGTTCGCCACCGTAGGCGCGCTGCACTGGATGGTGCGCGGCGAGAAGCCGAGAAACTGAGAGGTGCCTGTATATCGCACCTGCAACGTACGCACAGTGCCCGTTTTCAACGAATCCGGGATGGTGAACGAGAAGCCGTGCAGGCCATTGTCGCCAATGCTCGTTCCGACATCGGCTCGAAGGGCATTGGCGACCGTCGTCGCGATCACGGTAGCACCCTCCATCAAATCGACCGAGATGGCCTGATTGAGGCGAGTGAGGTCGGCTGCCCAACCGGTCGCCGCGTCGCAGCCGGCGGCATCGAAGAATCCGGTGTATGTGCCGCCGGTCCCGCCAATGGTTTGTGTAAGCGCAAAGGTGGCGGCAATTCCATTGGAGATCGTTGCGGTCACCGTTTGCGAACCAGCCGTTCCGTTGGCGGTGTAGACCGGCGCTGTGGCGATGCCCGAAGCATTCGAGGTTACGGTTGCGGAGGGGGCGCCGCCAGAAAAGGATCCGGTGACGGCACTCGACGGAGCGGTAAAGACCACCGGGACGCCGCTGATCGCGACTCCACTGTCCGTGACTCGAGCGGCAAGCAAGGTCGGGAAAGCTGTTCCCACCGCCGTGCCCTGCTGGCCACCGGCGGTCGCCGCGAGCAACGCTCTGGCGCCGAGCGTCACCTGAAATGTCCGGGTGACATCGGGCGCCGCACTATAGTTCGAATCCGCGGCCTGACTGGCTCGCACGGTAACGGCGCCGAGGCCGGTAACAGTCAACGTCGTTCCACTCACGGTAGCGTTGGAGGTGAGTACCGAGAAGGTAACCGGGCTTGTCGATCCGCCGCCCGTCGCTCTCAGGAGGAGAGGTCCATCGCTCGAAGTGCGGTCCCCTAGCGCGGGGAAATTGATCACTTGCGACAACATGGCTACTTGCAGCGTCTGCGTCGCCGAAGCCGGCGCCCAAGTGACGTTGCCGCCCTGTGCCGCTTGAATCACGATACTGCCAGCTCCGGCGACGGTCAACACGTTGCCAGAAATGCTGCCGGGGCCCGAAACCACCGTGAACGAGACGGCAAGTCCTGAACTGGCGCTGGCGGTTAACGTTATGGGAGCGACGCCGTAAGTAACCCCCGCGAGAGCATTGAAAGTCACGGTCTGCGTCTGGCGATTCGTCAAGAATCCCCACGATGTGAGGGCGTTGTTGACTCCGGTTCCGCTCGCCGCGAAGACGCGTCCATTGGCCACGATTGGCACGGAGAACTTCGCAACTGTTGACGGCGTGGGTCCCGTAAACAGAGGAGAGGAGAGGTTGTTCGTGCTATAGGCGACCAACTGATTGCTGGCTCGGGAAAGTTCCCAGGCGATTCCATCGTTCGTCCCGTTTGCAGTGATGGTCGCAGTGGCGCCGAGGAAGTTCGAAAGGGACTCAACCTGTCCCGCATCCGGACTGGTTGGGAGGAGCCCCGATGAAAGCGTGAAACGGCCCAGCGATTTGCCTGAGAGGAACACCTGTCCGTTAAACCAAGCCGGACCGCTGAACATGCCGCCACCCCCTGGGATGGCGTTCACCAGATCCTGCACCACTCGATTTGGCGGAGTTGGATTCGCGACAGTGGGCGGGTTATTGCGGCCCATATTGTCGCGGTCGATCACGTAGATCTCACCCGCCTTGCCGCCGGTAACCAGCACATTGGGACTCCCCGTAGGACCGGCGCCATCCGGCAGCAGCATGACTGCGCCCGATCCCAAGTCTGCATCGGCGCTGCTGAGGGCGGCCTGGTTGTAAGGAGTAAAATAATCCAGAACCTTCAGGCCCCAGCCATTCTTCTTCGGGTTGGCTGCGGTGGATGTGGAATCGGGCGCAAGTTTCAACACCGTATTGCCATAGTTGCCGTTCACAGGGAAGCCGGATGCGTCCATCGTTTCGTCGAAGGTCCCATTGCCGGTGCTGACAAACAAATTGCCTTGCGCATCGACGGCAGGCGCGAAGCCGGAGTTCCAGATGCCGGCGGCATCGCCATTTGGGCTTGTATTGAAGACGGCTTTCAATTGCAGCGTTGTGGCGTCGTAGCCAAGAATCCAGCCATGGTATGGACCATTGTCCCCATGCGAAGCGCATGTGACGTAAACCGTCTGTGCACTCAAGACCAAGCCGGGGCGGCAAAGTTCGGTTAATGAATTGAAGATGACCGCCCCCGAAACATTCCCGCTTCCCGTGCCCGCAACGCTCGGACCAGTGACGTAAGTAAAGGGTCCGAAGAAGTATTGCGTATCGGCGATGAGAGTGGGGCCCCCGAACTTCTCATTTCCCGTCGCCACGTCGAGCGCGTGCAGGCGGTGGACATAGTGGTAAACGCCGCCGACAGTCTCTTTCGACTTCGCTTCCACGTAGATTGTGCCAGTGGCCGCGTCGATCACCGGCGTAGCCGTCACACCGATTTCCACGCTAATGTCGTAAGCGCCTACATCCGCGACCGGGACCGTCGAAAAAGTCGTGGCGTTTGGCAACCCCGGCGGCCCGGACAGATTCTTGGCCCACAGTTGGGTCAAAGTGACGTCGTCGAAGGCGTACACCGTGTTGTGTTCGGTGGCTACGAAGACTACATTGTGGATGCCAGCATTGGCGCCAGATGGAATCGTAACGTTGCGCAGATAAAGGGGTTGGGTATAAATTTGGCCGTCAACCTCTTTGGTTTGCAGTTGGCCGAAAGATGCCGATTGGACGTCGGCGCGCGTCGGATTCGACGGATCGAGATTGGCGCCCTGGCGGTAAGGACCATAGCGCGATGAAAGAACATCCTGGGCTTGAAGGTTTAGAAAAAAGAAAGATAAAACGATAGGTGCGATGACCTTGGCCAGCAATGCAACTGCTCCTTTGGATCTCAGGGATTCCGTACGGCGCCGTTGCTTCGATGCTACTTGGCCGGCTTACCCGCCTGGAGCCTGTTTATACTTGTACTAAAACGTAACAGCGTAAGTAGTTGCGTTAAAGGGCCAAGTTAGAAGAGAAAAAGTCTTTCGGCGGGCCAAAGCTATCGATCGATTCGAGCCTGGTATTACACCACCCTGGAGATGTGTTACATCGCCATAATCTGATACCCGGCGTCCACGTAAATCACGTTGCCCGTGACCCCGCGGCCGAGGTCGGAGGCAAGAAATACGGCCGTATCGCCAACTTCCGCCGGATCCGTATTGCGGCGCAGCGGGGCCTTACCTTCCACGCTTTCGAGCATTCTCGAGAAATCCCTGATGCCGCGTGCTGAAGCGGTCTTAATTGCGCCTGCCGAAATGGCATTCACGCGAATATTCGAGGCGCCCAATTCATAAGCCAGGTACCGCACCGAACTTTCGAGGGCCGCCTTGGCGACCCCCATGACGTTGTAGTTCGGCAACACGCGCACGGCGCCCAGGTACGAGAGCGTCATGATGCTTCCCCCACGGGTCATGAGCGGCGTCAGGGCGTTGGCCACCGCCACCAGTGAGTAGGCGCTGATGTCGTGCGCCATGCGGAACCCTTCCCGGGAAGTCTTGACGAACGGCTGGCTGAGATCCTCTTTGTTGGCGAACGCGATCGAATGCACCACTGTGTCGATTGGCGCGTACGCCTTCAACTGTTCGGCAAGCGCAGCCAATTCCTCGTCCTTGCTGACATCGCACAGCAGCACAGCCGTAGCGCCGAGTTCCGCCCCCAGTTCATCAACAGTCTTTTTGAGACGTTCATTCTGGCACGTAAGGATCACGCGCGCGCCTTCCCGGCGCATCGAGGCGGCGATCGCATACGCGATGCTCCACTTGTTGACGACTCCGAGGATCACTACGTTCTTGTCTGCGAGCAGCGAATTGGACATGAACTTCTGATTTTAGCGAATCGGGCCGTTCCGCAATGGGCGCCAGGTTCCTCATGGCGCCGCCGCGCACTGGATGGTGCGCGGCGAATTGCCCAGGAAACGATTCGTTCCGGTGTAGCGGAGTTGAATGATCCGCTGAGCGCCGTTTTTGAGCCCGGCCGGAAGCGGGATCGCAAAGCCGTGGAGCCCGTTGTCTCCAAGGTAGGTTCCCACGTCGGGCCTGTTGTAGTTGGCGACAACCGTGGTCAATACGGCGGAGCCCTCCATGAGGTCGACGGAAATGGCTTGGTTGAGGCGATCGCGGTCCGCGGCCCAGCCGGAGATGACGTCACAGCCGGAGTAGTCCACGAAACCCGTCGGATTGGTTGGCGCATTCACTGGTGGTGGATTTCCGGTTCCAGCGCACTGAATCGTTTTCGGCGAGTTGGAAAGGGCCTGAGTGGTCCCGGAATAGCGCATCTGAATGGTCCGTGGAGTCCCGTTCTTCAGCGAGTCCGGTGTGGCGATGGAGAATCCGTGGAGGCCGTTATCTCCGAGCGCATTGCCGACATCGGAGCGGCTTGCATTGGCGAGGATCGTCGAGAGGATGGTGGAACCTTCGACCAGGTCGACAGAAATGGCTTGGTTGAGGCGATTGCGATCTGCCGCCCAACCAGAAATGGCATCGCAGCCGGCGTAGTCGAAATAGCCCGAATTGTTGGCATTCACAGGCGGCGGAGGCGTCGAGTTTCCGCACTGGATGGTCTTGGGCGAATTGCCGAGGGTCTGCGTGGATCGGGTGAAACGCACTTGAATAACTCGGCTCACGCCGTTCTTCAGTGAGTCCGGTATCGCAATTGAGAAACCGTGGAGGCCGTTGTCTCCGATGTAGGAACCCACATCGGGACGGCTTGTATTGGCGAGGACGGAGCCAAGAACCGTGGAACCCTCCACTAAATCGACGGATATGGCTTGGTTGAGATGGTTGAGGTCCGCCGCCCAGCCCTTGACCGCGTCACAACCCGCATAGTCGACAAAGCCCGTGTTTTTGGCTTCGGTAGGTGGCGGAGGTGGATTTACCGTGCCGCACTGGATGGTCTTCGGCGAGTTGGAAAGGGCTTGGGTCGTTCCGGCGTAGCGCATGAGAATCGTTCGTGTAACCCCATTCTTGAGCGAATCGGGAATCGATATCGAGAAGCCGTGCAGTCCGTTGTCGCCAAGATAGGTTCCGACGTCGGAGCGGTTGCCGTTGGCTAGAACCGTCCCGAGGATTGTCGAGCCTTCCACCAGATCGACGGAAATGGCTTGGTTGAGCCGGTCCAAGTCCGCTGCCCAACCCACGGCCGCGTTACAACTGGCGGAGTCGAAGTAGCCCGTATTTCGAGCCGTCGCCGGCGGCGGTGGTGGTGGTGGAGTAGCCGTCCCACAAGTCAAATCGAAATCTGCCCCAACAGGAGTCGAGCTGCTTTCGAACTTCAACGAAAACGTCCGCCGAATCCCGTCCCGTAAAGATTGCGGCAGAGGGAAGCTAAAGCCATGGAGGCCGTTGTCATTCAGAACAGCCCCCACATCCAGCCGAGACGTTGAGGCGAGCGTCGAATACACCTGCGAGCCGCCGGTCCAGAGTGAGACGTTGATGCTGGTGTTGAGACGGGAGCGATCAGCGGCCCAACCGCTGATGGCGTCGCAGGATTTGGCATCCAGCCAGCCGGCATAGTTGGGTGATGGCGGCGGCGTTACGGGATCCACGACTAGTCGAACAGCCACGGTCACCGGGAGTTGACCGCTGGAACCCACACTAACCGAACCGTCGTAGGTTCCGGGCGCGAGCCCGGCGATGGCAGGGCTAACGGTGAATGAACCCGGCCCCGTACCACCAGAGGCGGGGCTCACTTTGATCCAAGTCGCACTCGGGGCCGTCACGTACCAGGCGAATGTGGAATTGCCAGAGAAGGTCACCGACACCGGTTGCGGCGCGGGATCCGCCTGGCCAACTGTGGCCCGGAAGGAGAGGCTTGACTTGTTCAGCGTTAGGCCGCAACCCGCAATCTCGACGGCCGGCCATTGGTTTTGCCACGTAGACTGGGCCGCAAAGCGCGGCATAGGTGAAGCCGCATCCGCGATCGCAGCGGTGCTGAGCGGCGCAAGTCCCGCGGTGACGAGGATTCTGCCGGGAGTGGCCTGACTGGCGAGAAACGAAACCGCGACTGGAACCGATAGAGACTCCACCGTAAAATGATCTGTGCTGAGCACTTCATACACTGCGATAGCTTCCGATCCGTTCACTGCCAGCGGCACAAGTCCGGCGGCATTTGCTGCCGGACTTGAAAAGGGCCCGCCGCCGTTTTCGTCAGTGGAAACAAGCGAGACCCGCCCTCTGTCGCCGCCGAATGCGCCGGATAAGTTGGCTCTCGAGGGAACGAATAATTTCACCCCAGCGGGGATGCCGCTGAATTTGAAGAATATACGCGAACCGGAATCGGGTTTACCGGCAAGATCAAGTCCTCGGATGGCTGGGAATGCGGGCGAAGGTGGCAAATTTAGCTGAGGGATCAGCGTTGCCGGGTAGACCGTCGTTATGCTCGATCCGGCAAAGAGCCCGGTCTCCGTATTGAAAATATATCCGGCGACATCCTGTCTGGCGCTGGGCGGGTACGAAGTATTTGTCGCGCCGGGGGGATTCGAAGAATCGACATCCACGCTCCGTGAGGTGAACGTGGAAGGTTGGTTTTCTACCGCCCGCAGGGTTGCCTGCATGCCGTTTTGTCCCCCCGCATCCAAGGGCTTGGATGCGTCGCTGAATATTTGAGGATTTGCGGGCTGGCAACTATTGAGAATCGCATATTTTTGCACCGTGCTTGTAGAGCTCATGGAGGAATCCGCTAAGCTGCTCGCCACAAAGGCGGCTGCGGAATTGTTTTCGGCACTGGAAATTGAGACTACCGGCGGATCGAACAGGAACTTGCCGCCCACAACCGGCGGAATCAACGATGGCGGAACCAAAGCCACGGTATTCGCGTTGACCCGGACATTCGCAAACTGGATTTTTCGCTCTACTCCGAATCCAGGAGGATCGATTGGCACTCCCTTCCAAACAATAGTGTCCACCCCCTCCGGTCTGCCTTGGAATACATTTGCATGACCCGCCGTTCCGTCGTAAGTCAAAGCTCCTGCGGCTGTGATTTGGCACCGGCCCGAACCATCGTCGTTGGATCCCGGTGCGCCACAAGGAAGCAAAAGAGCAGACGGATGACTGAGCGAGTGAGGATCGTCTATGACCAGTAGAGCCTCAGAGAAGCCGGGGCTGACAATCCGGCTCGTCACGGGAGCGCTGAGCGTCAGGCGGACATCTACTTGCGGGACTGGTCGTCCCGCCGGAGTTGGGGTACCTCCCGTACAGGTCAGAACCAGGTACTCAATCAATTCCGCCAGTCCCTCACGGCGGATCAACGGAGGCACCGCAGTCTGGTAGCAATCCATGGATCTCGGATAGGTGTTCAGGGTGGCGACGAGGGGCGTGAAGGATCCACTCGGAACTGTGAAGCCGTGACTGAGCGCTCCATTGTCAGACCAACCGTCAAAAATTACGGGGGATCCAGAATGTGTGACCTGAGTAGTCGGCGACGAGACCTGTAACGTCTGTCCAACCTTCGCCAGGAAGGTTTTCTTGCCCTGAAAGTAAACTCCATCCACCACGTAAACCATTCCGGCTGGAACCGTGTATATGACGACGCCTCGAGTTGTGGACTGGACCGTCCGGATATTGACGGTGGTTGAGGCCTGGTTGTTTCCCGGGTAGAGGTCTCCGCCGCCGCTGACGGTGGCGGTAACCGTGACTGCGTCGGGCGCACTCGAGCTGGCCGTAAACTGAACAGTGATGCCGTTGGTCCCCAGTTGTGAGACAGCTTGCGGCCAAGTGCAGGTCAGGGTTTGCAACGCACACGTCCAGCCGTCGCCGCCGATGCTCGTTGCAGTCAATTCAGCAGGTAATCGTACGTTTACCGAAACCGTACCGGCGGAACTGGAAGTCCCCTTTTTGCCGACGCCCAGTTGCACGGAACCTGCCAGCCCGTTCATGGCGCCGCTGGCGATCGACACGGTCAGGTCTGGGTTTGTGCAGCCGTCGCCGCTTATGAAAAAAGCGTCCTCGGAAACCGTCACAGGAGCGAATCTTGGAATCACCGCCGCGCTGTCGGGGCCGGGGGCGCCTATTGCCGGCAGTAAACCCGCCGTCAGCACGATGGGCGCCGACGAACCAAAGGCGCCTGCCGAGACAACAACGATTGGGATCCTCAGGTTCTCGATCAAGTCGGGGTCGCTGCTGACCACTTCATAAATCGCAGTTGCCGTATCTCCCGCGCCAACCATGGGGGCCAAACCGGAGTGGTTGTTGCTGTTGACTCGCTGCATGCCGCCCTGGCTGCCGGACTGCACCATCACTGCCGAGCCTGTGCGGGAGTGGAGCGACAAGAGGGGCACTTCTACGGGCAGTAAGAACTGCATCCCAGTTGGAACGTTCGAAAACTTGACCAGAATTCGCGTGCCAAAATCGGCGGCGCCGGCCCGGTCCACGCCCCGGACCGAGGGAAATCTAGCGGTTGATGGCACGTTCGGAACCGGCGCTGCCGGATCAGCCGCGGCGCCGTTCATAAACCCGGATTCCGTCGCGTAATAATACCCGGAAATGTTTTGGTTGACGTCGGCCAGGAAACTTCCAACAAGTCCGCCATAGCGGCCTGCCGCCTGCATTTGTGCAAGATTTCGGGGTCGCCAGGAACCCACCGATCCTTCGTTAAGCGCAATCGCATAGCTCTCTATTCGACGAGGAAGGGCTGGTGCATCAGGGTTCGATGCCCAAAAGGTGTTGGACGTGTCACACCCCGAAAGGAAAACGGGAGGCGTCGGCAGATATCGTTCCGTGAAAGGGCTGAGCACGAGTCCCGGCTGGATGATGCCAAGGATAGCCGCCGGTAAACTGGTTCCGTCCGAGATCGAAAGCGACGCGGTGATTGTGTTCGGAATGCGGCCGGCAGCTTGAGTAGCGTCTCCGCGTAAATTCACAATTCTCAGGACTCGAGAGCCAGCCGCGAAGTTGTCGAGAGGCAAGCGGAAACGCACAGTGTTGGTCCCAGTGAGTTCTCCCTGAAACACATTCGGACGATTGCTGGCGCCGTTGTATACGCCCTGCCCCGTTCCATTTCCAGTGATGGCGCAGTCCACGCCTGGAGCGCCGCACAAGGTCAGGGGGACGTTCGGGTTGGCGACGGAGTGTGGTTCGTCAACCAAAAGCAGAGCATCAATGAAGTTGTCGGTGGCGTTCTTCCGGTTGGTGACGGGGACATTGAGGGTTACGGTAACATCCCACATCGGGATCAAGGTTCCGGAGGCCGTCGCGGTTCCGGAATCGCAGCGGATCACCAAATCTCCGAGTAATTCGGTATAACCCTCGGCTCGAATGGAATTGGGAACGGGCGTCCTATCGATGCAAGACCGTTGGCCATAAACGGCCGGGAGAAACAAAAATGAGGAAATAATGAAACAAGACCAGCGCATGACGTCTTGTCAGTGTACCGCGACACCGCGGAACAAATCCCCATTTCACGCAAATATTCAAGCGAGAAGATTCCGGTGCTGCACTACAAGCCGCCGCGCAGGTAGGCGATGAGATCCGCCATGTCCTGTTTATTGACGTTCTTCTCCAACCCCTCAGGCATCAGCGAAATATTCGACGACCGGATTTCCGCAATCTTCGACCGCAGAATCGTCACCTCCTCCTCTGCCCCGCCCCGCAGCGTCACCGCGCCAGGAGTCTCATTCGCCAGCACCCCGTCGTACATCTCCCCATCCTTCGTCGTCACCATGTAGTTCACAAAGCGAGGCTCGATCGACGCGCTCGGGTTGAGAATGGCCGTCAGCAGTTCCTCTTTGCTCTTCATGTTGATGCCCGACAAATCCGGACCCACTCGTCCGCCTTGCTTGCGAGGCAAGTGGCACTTGGCGCACGTCTCTTCGAACACCCGCTTGCCGTGTTCGACCTTTCCCGTCAGCGTCAGCGCCTCACGATAAGACGCAATCACCTGAGCGCGATCGCCCGCCGAATCCCGCAGAATCTTCCTGGCGCGCGCGGCGAGCGTTGCGTCAGAGAGTTCCAGCAGCCTCGCCCGTGCGCCGACTTCGAGCGCATTGACGGGAACAACCTCTTTCTCGAGCGCTTCGAGCAGCGCGGGAATGCGGTTCTTCTGCGAAATCATAGCGCCGATCACCTTGAGCCGCGCATCGGGCGAGTAGATCTTCCACTTCGACAAAAGCGCATTCGAAACACCCATGTCGTCAAACGACGAAAGCGTCATCACGGCCGCGGACTGCACTTCCACTGGAGGATTCGACGCCAGCACCTTGTCGATCACCGGCAGCGCCCTGGCGAACGTCGAGCCCCGCAGCGCGGTCACCGCAATCCGCCGTTTTTTGACATCCGTCGCCGGCGACAGGGCGTCCCGCTCCGCGCGCTCGATCAGCCCCTGCATCTCGAAGTGCCGCGCGACATCCCAGGCCGGTTCCGAACCATCGTTGAGATACTTCGACAACGCCGCTTCGATGCCCGGCGCACGCAGGCCACGTGCGCCAACCAGGCGCAGTCCGCGCGCAAGCCCCGTGAGCCCCGCCTGGGCGTCCGGAACTTGCGCCAGCGAGGTCACGAACTCCTGGATTTCGGCGGGCTGCTTGCGCGTGCCGATCAGAGATCCCGCCATGCCCGCCATGTCGGGTTGCATCTTCACACCTTTGCGAAGCAAGGCCGCAAAGAAGCGCTGTGGGTCATCCGCCGCCGAAGAGAGCGCGGCGATGCGGAACCACTTTTCCGCGGCGAATCGCGACGCGATGTCCACCACTGCATCGCGCGCCCCGGCGGACTTGAAGTTGCCGAGCGACAACGCCAACTGCAGTTGCACGCGGGTATCGCGATCCTTGGCGGCCATCGCCACGAGGGGTTGTTCAAGCGCAGGGAACGCCTCGGCGAGCCGGATCGCATGTTCGCGAATCTGGGGCAGCGAATCCTGCAACGCGCTCTGGACGAGGGCCTGCGTCAATCCGCCATGCGCCTCGAGCAAATACAATGCGCGCAGCCGCGCCGGACCCGAGGGGCTCTTTTGCATAGCGGCCGTCAACGCGGGAATGGCCGTTTTGTCGAGCCGCGTAAGGAGCAACCGGTGCGCGGTGTCGCGATGCCATCCGTTTGGATGCTCGAGCGTCTTCACCAGATCCGCAGTCGAGAGGGAGCCGAGATCGACCTTCAAGCCGCGCTCGTTCGCAGGCTTGTTGGGTACGATGCGGTAGATGCGCCCCAGATTGTCACCGCTGTAAAAATCGATCCGCTTGCGCAATTCCTCGGGGATCGACAGCGGCGTCTCAATCGTTTCGCGCTGCATGTCCGCAAAGTAGAGATTACCGTCCGGAGCATTTGCGAAGTTGGTCGGGCGGAACCATTGATCCGTGGACGCGAGAAACTCCACCTTATCCTTCTCGGTGCGCGGCGCGGGCACGGCCTTGAAGGTCGCGCCATCGGCAGTCACGATATCGCGGCGGACCAGATTGCCGGAAACATCCGCCGTGAAGATGCTGGTCTTGTATTCCGCGGGCCAGTTGTCGCCGGAATACATCGTACTCCCTGTCGCTCCGGTAAAGTGCCCGGCGAGTTGCTCCACGCGGCCATTCTTCAGCTCGTTATAGCGATCCTGGCGCAGCTTGGTGCGAATCACGCGCCATTCCTGCGGTTCGGTGAGCGGGTACATTTCGCGATGGTGTTGGCCGTAGACATCCTCGACCACGCTTGCAACCTCGAGCATCGGAGCGCGCGCCAGGTATTGCCTCGGCAGCACGACATGGCGCAAATGCGTGGTGTTCTGCGAGATGAACCGGTTGCCCCAATCGTCGAACGTTGCGCCGTATTGTGCGTTGCCCGAAACCGGTTCGAAGGCGCCCGTCATGGGATGAAAGCGGAAGTCGAAGCCGCGCAACTGCACCGCCGGACCTTTCGGCCACTTGGGCGAAGTAATCAGTCCTTCATTGCCGGTATTCGAAAAATAGATCCAATTGTCGACACCCAGCCGCGGATTGGTGATCTGAGCTTCGGGGTTGCCGTGAAAGAATCCTGTGAACCACACCTCGCGCATGTCGGCCTTGCCGTCGCCATCGGTATCTTTGAAGTACAGGATGTCGGGCGAGCATGGCACGATGAGTCCGCCGTTCCACGGGATCATGCCGCTCGCGTGCATCGTATGTTCGGCGAAGATGGTAGCCTTGTCGGCCTTGCCGTCGCCATTCGTATCTTCGAGCAGACGAATGCGGCTCTTGGCGGGCTTGCCGGCGGCGGGATCGTCGGGAAGGTCGAGCATTTCAGCGACGTATGCCCTGCCCTTCTCGTCGAAAACAATATCGACGGGATCGACGACATCGGGTTCGGCGGCAAAAACCTCGGCATGAAAATCCTCGGCGAACTTCAGGCTCGCAAGCGCTTTTTGCGGCGACAGCGCGGGCGCGTTCGCTCCCAGCTTCTTCTCTGTCTGCTGCTTCGACGAGGAACATGCGGCGACGTTCAGGAACAGGATCGGCAATGCCGCCGCCAAAACAGCTTTGTGAAGAATGGTCATGTGGACGGGAATACCATTCATCCTAACGCGGACCGGCTTCTGAGGAACTCGCCTGCGCAACGGAGCCGGCCAGAGCGACGGAATCGAGTTTCTGGTCCATTGGTGGGCCGTCCGGCCCTGCGCCGGCTTTTGAGGAACTCGCGAACAACGGGATCGGCGCCGAGGGTTCCTGGACCCTTGGCGGATCGCAAAGCCGATCCCTGTTCGCTTATAAGGCTTTCGCTCTTCTCCAGCCACGCACAAAGGCCGCATCGAGCCGGCAGGAGTAATACTTGCCGAGGTCGTCCGGATTTCGGCGGAACAGAAAAATCGATCCCCACAACGCGGCGTCGAGTTCCAGACGAAGCGGCGAACGGTCGCAGGAATTGGTCCAACCGTAAGGACCAGGATGCTTCTGTTCGTAAACCACGGCGGCTTCGCCCGCATGCGCCAGTGCTATTGCGCGCTGCGCCAGGTCCGGATCTTCCTGATGTTCGTGCCAGGCGAATGCGTCAGGCACGTAGTAACTGCGCATGCCGGCGGCGCGTAAGCGGACTCCAAATTCATAGTCGTCCATCGCATCGTAAACGAAATCTTCGTCAAATCCACCCGTGAGCTGGTAGAAATCCTTCTTGATGGACGCATTGCCGCAATAGAAGTAGCCGTTCGCTTCGCCATGGCCTTCGTTCGCTCCAAACAGACTCGTGCTCGATTCCAGCCATTCGACAAAGCGGAGTTTGCGTTGGGCGTCAACGAAGCGGGCAGGTCCGATGCCAACAGCTTCCAATTCGGGGCGCCGCCGATGCATCTGGCGGTGGGCATCGACAAAGTGGGGTTCCGGCGTAAAGTCGCCGGCCAGCAGAATCAGCACTTTGCCGCGCGCCAACGCCGCCGCTTCGTTGAAGCCGCGGGCGCGAAACAATTGCCCCCGATCCACGCGCAGGTAACGGACTCGAACCGCTGGGTGTTCCCGCGCGATGCGTTCGATCGGCGCTTGGCACGTGCCTTTTCGCCAGTCCGAGATCAGCAGCTCATAACTGGATGGTTCAACATTCTGATTCAGCAGCGACGCAACAACCTGCAAAACATTGGATTCTTCCACAACCGGGATAATGATGCTGAGTTCGGGACACACGTGGGGATTTGCTCTCTCGAAGCTTGTTTGGCTCATCAAACCGTAACACGCAAGCGGGACTGGTTGTCGCGGTAACATCTCCGCATGGGGCGGAACAGGCTAGAGGCCTTTAGCGACGGGGTCATCGCGATCATCATCACCATCATGGTGCTCGAAATGAAGGCGCCGCGCGGCAGCGACCTGGCCTCGCTCAAACCCTTGCTGCCCGTCTTTCTGAGTTACGTGCTGAGCTTTGTTTACGTCGGCATCTACTGGAATAACCACCATCACTTGTTCCACTCGACCAAACAGGTGAGCGCCGGAATACTGTGGTCCAATCTCAACCTGTTATTCTGGCTCTCGCTCTTTCCGTTCACAACGGCATGGATGGGCGAGAACTTCGGGTCCGCGGTGCCCACTGCGGTTTACGGCGGCGTGCTGATGATGGCTGGACTTTCCTATTTCATTCTGCAAAAGGCCATCGTCGCCCACCAGGGCCGCGGGTCGTTACTGGCCGCGGCTCTGGGCCGCGATTGGAAGGGACACTTGTCGCCCTTGGCTTACATCGCTGCGATCCCTCTGGCCTTTGTGAACCCGTGGCTGTCCAACGCCTTGTATGTGGCAGTGGCGCTCTCATGGTTCGTACCGGACAAACGCATCGAGCGCGCGCTGCGCACCCACACGGACAACACAACGGCTGGATAATCGTTTCCTTATCTCGGGCCAGGCGTGAAGGCGATGCTGGGTCCACGGGCGAGGAACACGACGCAATAACGCAAGGGCCAGTGGCCATGGTTGCCGGTCTCGTGAGGTTTCGAATGTTCCTCGCCGGTAGTGCTGAACATAACCCCAGGCGCCGGCTCAAAGACGGCTGCAGCTTGCTTCGCCATTTCGTGCGCCGCGCCGGCTGCTGGATCGAAGTTCCAGATTTCACGTCCGGTGGCCGCATCGATCGCGACGGCGCGCAGCTTCGGCCACGATCGGGGTGCTCTGCATCTCCGAATCTTTGAAGGCATCGTGCGCGTCATAGGTCCAGGCGAGACGCAATTTTTATGACGTTTTCCTTGTTGATTTGCGTGAGCGGTGAGTAGGGGATGTTGTCCGGACCTCCATTGACAGGCCATTGGACATCTGCAGCAACGGCCACAAAAGCGAAAAGGGCAGCAGGCAATCACAGCTTTCAGATGGTAACCTGCGGGTTCCGGATGTCATTTCGTAGGGGGAGATTCTCAAAAGCCGGCGCAGGGCCGGACGGCCCACTAATGGAACAGAAACTCGACTTCGCTGCGTCGTCCGGCTCCGTTGCGCAGGCGAGTTCCTTAGAAGAATGCAATGGTCGAAGCTCAAAGCTGCCGTTAGATCTTTGATATGCGCTGAATTGCGCCGCCGAGTCGACTTTCACGTGACGGGCTATCACAAGCGACGGAGCACAAGGGCCAGAAGCGGGACGATAACACTCGATGGCAAAACCGTACTCGAGCTCAGCTATGACCTCTTCTGCCAGAAGGGTGACGGGTGGTTCGCATTCGTCAACGGTGAATGGAGTCCGGTTCAGCACGACGAGATTCATCCTCCAAAGCAACTGGGAGACGCGATGCGAGCTTACTTGGACATGCCGGTCGAGTTGGCGCTGAAATCTGCTAACCCCTTCATTCGATCCTTGGCGATCATCGACCGCCGGGTCGGCCGCCGAACTCTCGAAGGGCTCCGAATCAGAAGCGAGGAGCATTCGCTGGTAGAGGCGTTTTACCGGATGAGAATGAAGACTCTTGATTCTAGAGGCGAGTAGCGCTTCAGTTTTCGCCAGGCTTTTGCGCACTCTCGATGATGAGCATCTCGACCGCTACCTTCTTCCGCGCTTCCAGCTTCAGGCCCAGGTTCTCGAAAATCATGAACAGCGTCGGGCGCGAAGGATCGGCCAATGCTTTCGCTTCCTGACTGCCGGAATGGTCCGGGCTCATCGGAACCATCGGAGCCCAACCTTCGGTCTGGACGTTATAGAGTCCTTTCAAGCCCGTTTCATCCACCACTGGACGATCGGTCCAATTCTGCACGAACCGCACGATGTCCGCGGCCGTCGCGGCTTGGCCATGCAAGCCCCGGCCCATGCCTCCGATAATACTGTGGCAGTTCACCCCGTCCGGGGGAACCTCGCCGGCGCATTGCGCTTCCGTCACCCGCGACTTCTCGAGCTTCGGCCCATTCTTGCCGACCACAGCCACATACGCTGGCATTTCTTTGATCTCGCGGCGAATCACCAGATGGAATCGATCCGCGAGCAGCGTCCGCAACATCCCGCGGCTGATCTCGCCACGCTCATCGCCCGAAGCGCCCTCCGGAAAAGAGGCGCTGTTCGCCGTCCCCTGCACATCCCAGTTGTCTGTCTTCACCCAATCAGGACCGCCGATGAGCCTCGGCGATTGGAACGGAACCTGATAGGCAATCGCTACGAGCACTTGCAGCGGAACGTTCACGGCGGTGAAGCGTCCGCCCGCTTGAAACTGAATCCGGGCGGACCTCGCATCGCCGGTGCGATTCGGCTTCACCGTGGCCGCTTCGAAGCTCGCGTCCAGCGCCCGCTGCGTTTGTGCGAACAGGGCCGGATTTGCGGCGCCTGAGAGCACAGGCAGCAGCACCGCGGCGATTCCCGCGGCGGCGACGGCAGCCTTGCGGGCCAGAGTCAGCTCACAGATCGACTGGCTGTTCATAATGCCGCGAATTCGTTCTTTCAACGTGACGCCCGAAGCGCCTGCCATTCCAGCCACCGGCGGGCGGAGACAAAAACGCGAAACCGACAAGATGCTTTCGGCATAGATCTCGGAGGCAAAGCCGCGCCGGAGAACATCCTCATCACAAGCGCGCTCCCGTTCGATGAGCAGGCGTCGGCCCGCCCAATGCACGAACGGGTGAAACCAGAAGGCAGCCTCCACCACAAGATGTGCAAGCGCGAAGAAATTGTCGCGCCGCTGAACATGGCAATACTCGTGCTCCACAATCGCCTCAAATTGTTCCTCGGTCATGGATTCCTGCATGCCTTCGGGAATCAGAAGCACCGGCTGCCAAACACCGAAGGCTCCAGGTTCGGACGCCGCAGCCGATACGCGAATCTGCATCCCCCGGCGTGTGCAAGCTAGCCGCGAGACCCGGTAGGCTTTGTGAATCCGCCGCCATTGCCTCCACCAATTCGCGATCACGAGGATGGAGCCGGCCATCCACACGGCGGCGATCCCTGCGGCCCAGGCGGCGCCGTAACCGGGTTCATGAATGCCTGGTTGCGAATACGGTCTCGCCATGGCCACCGCAGGAACAACCGCGGTCTCGATGACGCGCGGCATCGCGATTTGCGCTGGAAGCGCGATGGATGCGGGAACCGGCAGCCGCGAGCCCAGTTCCGCGAAGGCCGCAAACGGGATCAGGAATTTGATTGACGCAATCATCCAAATCCGAAAGCGAATCCGCGCCGGATTCTCGCGCAAAGTCCACGCCAGAAACGCCGCCGCAAGACCGAAAAGCGTGGATTGCCAGACGTGATCGAAAGTCATGGAAATCAACGTGGTCATTTCGAACCTCCGTTCTTCGCCAATCGCCGAAGTTCCTGTTCGGCCTCTTTCACATCGTCCAGAGTCAGGCTGCCCGTTTCGATCAGCCTCGCCATCACCGGCTTCGCCCGTCCGCCAAACAGGCGCAACAGTTCGTCGATTAGTCTGGTCTGCGCATCGTCACGGCTGATGGCCGCCTCGAAGATGTTCGCATTGCCGATGCGCTTGGCGAGGCGCAAGGCCTGTTTGCGTTCCAAACGGTAGACGGTCGTCTGGATAGTCGTGTAGGCCGGCCGGCCGCGCTCCGGGAATGATTCCTGCACCTCGCGCACGGAACACGCCCCGCGCGTCCAGTAGACGTCCATGATCTGCAATTCGAGAGGGGTCAGCTTGGGGTGCGGCATGTTTACTACTTACACAGTCCACCCTACTATACATGTAGTCCACTTTCAAGAGAAAAGTTCGCCTTCGCGGCGACACAAAGGTATTGACCTAACTATCGAGATCGGACATACTAAGGCACATGCCTAACCAATCCGTTCCCCTCGATCTTGTTTTTCAGGGATTGTCGGACTCGACTCGGCGAGCGGTGCTGGAACGGTTGAGCACGGGACCTGCCCCAGTGAGCGAACTCGCCGGACCGTTCCAGATGAGCCTGCCGTCCTTTACGCAGCACCTGGGCGTGCTCGAGAAGGCGGGATTGGTGAAGTCCCACAAAACCGGTCGTGTGCGCACCTATCAACTCGTGCCCCGGCGGCTGGAGCTCGCGCAGCGCTGGCTCGAAAAGCAGCACGCGCATTGGAGCCAGCGGCTCAACCAACTGGACGCTTATCTCGAAACCCTCAAGGAGAAAAAAGGATGACAAATCATCAGCCAGATCCAACTCTCGACCTCGTATTCGAACGTATTGTGGACATTCCGAAAGAGCTGGTATGGACCGCATGGACGACACCGGAACACATCAAACAATGGTTTACACCGGCGCCGTGGAAGACAGTGGATTGTGAAATTGACCTTCGTCCCGGCGGAATGTTCCGAACGGTCATGCAGTCTCCCGAAGGTCAGGATTTCCCCAATACTGGGTGCTTCCTCGAAATCGTCGAAAACCAGAAGCTCGTCTGGACCAGCGCTCTCACCACTGGCTACCGTCCGGCAAAGGCGCAGGCCGACGGTCTCGGACTCGCTTTCACCGCGGTCATCTCGCTCGAAGCGCACGGCGCCGGCGGAACCAGGTATACGGCCACAGTCATTCACGCGGATCCAGAGTCCCGAAAGAAACACGAGGATATGGGCTTTCACGACGGCTGGGGCAAGGCCTTCGATCAACTGGTTGCCCTGATGAAGAAAGAGATGAAGAAAGAAAAGTAGCGACTACAATTACCTTGTGATCATCCGGCCATACCTGCTGGCGGCGATTCTCGCGTGGCCTTGCCTCGCCAGTAGCGGCCTCGACACCCTGCGCCGGACTCTGGTTGAAATGCGCGTCCGGCCGGCCAATCTTGCCGATGATGCCCGTGGCGCCACACCGCAATTGACCGTAGCCAAGCACCTGCTTCGCGATTGGTTGGAGTCGCAGTTGCCGCCACAGAACGAAGGTGAGGGCGGACTTGCAGCGCGGTTGAATGCGGAACTCCGCGCTGCCGGTTTGTTCTGCGATGCACCTCTGTGTGAGAACGGAACGTGGCTCGGCTATCTGAATGAGATTCGGATCCATCGGACCGGCCCCGAAATGCTGGTCCTGCAAACGTCCATTGGAATCGTCTGTGGATTCGACGACTCCGCTTATCTGTACAAGTGGTCGAGTGCCGGGTGGCGGCGCATTTGGGCAAGCGAGCAGAACGTCTACACGAAGCAGGCGTATCGGCCGCAAATGATCGAGTCCGTCAACGTGAGCGATGACCGCGTTTTAACACTGGGAATCCAGCCTTGGTGCTCTTCGACCTGGCGCGGAATGTACTATCGAGCCTACCGTCTTGGACGAGCCACACCAATTCTCGACAAAGAAGCTTTTGGTTGGCTCACCGGTTATCCTCCAATTCGGGGTAGCATCACCCGCGACGACATCCTAGTTGAGTTCACGATTGCAAGCATGGATCCGGCTGTCCACAGCAGGCCGGCCATCCTGCACTACTCAACCAAAGGCGCGGGCCCACCCAAGCGCATCGACCCCGTCGCGCTCAGCCCCCGCGACTTCGTCGAGGAATGGCTCGGCAACGATTGGAACTCGATGCGGCTCAGAACTGAAACCGCATTGGGCAACTGGCATCGCAGACTGCGCAAGGTCGGGACACAATTCGTCCGCCCGACCAGTCACTGCGCTGCGACGCCGGACCTCTGGCAAGTTGGCGTGGAACTCGATGGCCCCGAGCCGCAACGGCTGGTCTGGTTCCTCATCCGCTGGAAACCGCCGTACAGATTCACGATGGTGCGAATCAACAACGAGGCCTCCCCGGCTTGCACCGAAGACGCCTCGAAAATCGATGACGAGCGTCACACGCTCTTTCCACCACCGACTCAGCGATAATACGGCGACTAGTAGGAGCCTTCACATAGTAGCCATGGCCGGGGTCCGGGTAGATGTAGCCTGGACCGTACGCATATGCACCGCCGTAATAATGCGGGGACGAGCCGAAGCCGAAGTAGTAACGGCTTCCGCCGCCGCCGCGACAGCGAGGGCCGGCGTAGTCCCAACCGGCGCATAGTAGTGACCATATGAGGGCGCCCGATAACTCTCCGCCTGCCTTCCGCTGGTCCGGCCATGACTTGGAAGTCCACCTAATGAACAATTTGGGCGTTGAAGGGAAGTTGGTGGCGGATCAACTCGGCCACTCCCTGGACGTCAACCAGAACGTTTATACCAAGTCTCCGGTCGATCGGCGCAAGCTGGTGGTCGATCAACTGGAACAGGCTTTGGTCACCCAATAACGGAGTACATATGGAGTACAAGGAGCAGAAAGTTTGTTTCGGTGGCGCTAAGTGCTTGATTCTAAGTGGAGCGGGAGACGGGGTTCGAACCCGTGACGTCCAGCTTGGGAAGCTGGCATTCTACCACTGAATTACTCCCGCTCAGGGAGTCACTATTCAATTCTACAGGAATTTCGGGCCAGCTGTTCTCCGATGATGCCCGCAACTGCCGACGGATCTTCAGCAGTGGCTTCTAGAGCAGATAATAAGACCCCAGCGCCGCCGCCACAGCCAGCGCCAGATTCTGTGGAAATGTGTTGATCCAGGCACTCGAGTTGCGATTCAGGAACAACTGCTGCCAGACGTATAACGAATAGCTGAGCGTCCCAATCCAGGCCACCGGTCTCCAGTTCAGCACCTTTCCTACCGGATCTCTTCCAGAGCTATAGACCGACCGATGGATCAGAATGGCGATGCACAGATGCACGAGCGAGGTCCCGAACACCCAGATCACCGTCCGGTTCATGAATCGGTTGGTCCCCAACGCGATCGCGACCAACGCCAGCGACCACGCGGGACGAAATGGACGCATGTACCACGTCTGCTCCTCGAGCCAGCCCCTGGTCCTGGCGAGCAGGCAGCCCATCGCAATGCTGTCTGCCACCACCGGAAAGTACTCCAGGTCGCTGTACGGCGTCTTTCTCCAGAAATACCAGACCACCGCACGCGATACCGGGCCAGCCAGAATCGCGCCCACGGGGCCCAAGCCGAACTCTTTGATCCCAGCAGCACAAAAAGAACCGGCCAAAGCAGATAGAACTGCTCTTCCACGGACAGCGACCACAAATGGCCCACCACCCACGAGCGTCCCGGCAGATAGTTTATGATGTACAGCACCGCATGGCCAAACGTCTTTGGCGTGCAGTTCGACCAATCCCGCTGCTGAAAGCAGGCCGAGCACGGCGAGGTACACATATGCTGGCGGAAAAAGACGCAGGGCTCTGCGTGCGTAAAAGCGCTTCAAGGAGACACTGCCTGCCTTTTCTTGTTCGGACATCAGCAGGCTGGTGATCAGAAAGCCGGAAATGACGAAGAATACGACGACGCCCAGATGCGCGTAATCGCCGATGCCCATATCCAGGGGTCCAAAACCACGCGTGCCGCTCAGATGGCCAAGCAGCACTAAAAGGATCGACACCGCACGCAATCCATCGAGTGATGGGATCTTTTGATCGGCGCCTCCACTGCGTTCTACTGTGACAGCGGCGTCCATCAGCTTAGGAATCCACTACTCGACAGGAATCCGAACACACGGGGAAGAATCGTCGCATAATCGCGCCGCGGCGCTGCATGATCCCGATGCGTCAACCGCACGAGTTCCGCAGTTCCGCCCGATTGCCGGTATTTCGAAACAAAACGCTCCGAATGCGCAAAAGGAACCACGTCATCGTGAACCGAGTGCAAGGCGCAAAGGGGCGGCCTCGGCGACGCACTCAAATCGTAGAGGACCGGCGACAGCGCCTTCGCGAGTTCCGGCGGCGCATCGCGCGGCATCCATCGTCTCGCAAAATCGCGCGCGTGATCGCCGCCAGGTAGGAGGTTCACGAGATCGGGGATGCCCCAGAAGCTGACAATCCCCAGAACCTTGCTCCGTGGACCGCCAATAATCTCCTCAGGCGCGAGCGCCGCAACAAGCGCCAAGTGCGCGCCCGCCGAGAAACCGGCCAGAATTATGCGCCCGCCGTCGCTCTTCCACGCCGCAGCCTTGGATTTCACACACACGACGGCGTTTCGCACATCCTCGGCAGCGGCTGGCGCGAGAGCTTCCGGCGCCAGGCGATAGTCTACATTGGCGACAGAGCATCCACGCTCCGTGAACCACGGGATCATCCATTCGAGATCCGATTTCGACCCTTGCACCCAACCTCCGCCATGCACCAGCACCACCAGAAGTCTTGCCGCAGCGCCAGAAGCGAAGTAAACGTCGAGCCGCTGCGAGGGGTGCGAACCATACGACCAATCGCGTATCGCGGGGCGTGGACTTCGCCCATTCCGGCACGACCCTGAGGAAGTCAACATCGCAGCCGCTGCGCCACCGGTGAACGCACGGCGGCTGAGCCGGCTCAGTTTCGGCGTGAATTGATGGTTAATACAAACCGTGGCAGTTGCACGGCGCCTGCAAATTGCGATAGCCTCGCAACGCACTATGTCTAAACGCAGCTCCATCGGATCCTGGGCCTACACCATTGGCCCGTACGCGTCGAACCCCATCGATTTCGACACCGTGCTCACGACTTTGAAGACTCTCGGCTTCAATGGCGTCGAGCTCGGCGCCTTCCCTCCGCATCCCAATCCAGGCAATCCCGGAGGTCCCGATGCAGGCTGGGGCGGCGCAATGCCCGATAAGAGCCAGCGCGAAGAATTGAAGGCGAAGATGGCGTCGCACGGCCTTGGCTTCTCCGGCATCGCCGCGAACCTCTGGGGCGAGAAGCTCATCAACACCGGCGACCAGTCGAAGTACGTCCACGAATTCAAGCGCAATTCGGACTTCGCCAAAGATCTCGGCATCGGCGGAGTGCGCGTCGACACAGTCCAACCGCCGACGATCCATCGCGAAGTAGACTACGACACCGCGCTGAGCCGCGTCGTCAAGACCTGGCAGCAATGCGCCGACTACGCCGAGTCGAACGGCCAGACCGTCACCTGGGAATTCGAACCGGGCTTCGCATTCAACAAGCCCAGCGACATCGTCCGCATCCACGACGGCGTCAACCGCTCCAACTTCGGCATCCTCTACGACACTTGCCACGGGCAGATGGTGGGCGTCAACGGCTCGCGCCAGGAAGGCGAAAAGGAAACCTACGCCAACCAGATTGAATTGATCCAAAAGCTGGCTGGGCGCATCAACCATATCCACCTCATCGACTCTGACAACACTTGCCACAAGGACGCGGCTGGCGCTGACGAAACCAGCGCGCACCCGCCGTTCGGGCTCGGCGTGCTCGATTTCGACGCGATCATTCCCGAACTGCTGAAGGCCTCCACCGCCGTCAGGCACGACTGGTGGACCATCGACCTCTGCTTCTATCCGGATGCCTGGGCCGCCACCGAGCAATGCAAGAAAGCGCTTGACGGCTACATCGCCAAGTACGGAGCCTAATCCAGACATGAAGCAACTACGAGTAGGCATGATCGGGTACGGTTTCATGGGCCGCACTCATTCGAATGCATATAAAAGGCTGACCGATTTCTTCCCTCTGCAGCACAAGCCGGTCCTGCAGGTCGCGTGCGCGCGCAGCGCTGACAAGGCGAAAGCGTTCGCGGACAACTGGGGCTACCAGCGCGTCGAAACCGACTGGCGCAAGGTCGTCGAAGCGCCCGACGTGGACCTGATCGATATCTGTACGCCGAACGACACGCACGCGGAAATCGCGATTGCCGCGGCCAAGGCCGGCAAGATGATCGTGTGCGAAAAGCCGCTCGCCCGCACCGTCGCCGAAGCGGAACCAATGGTGGAGGCAGTCGAAACCGCCGGCGTTGCGAATATGGTGTGGTTCAACTACCGCCGCGTGCCCGCGATTACGCTCGCCAAGCAGCTAATCGACGAAGGCCGCATCGGCCATGCGTTTCACTTCCGCAGTAACTTTCTGCAGGATTGGACCATTTCTCCGGACGTGCCGCAGGGTGGCGCGGGGCTGTGGCGCCTCGATGTCGAGGCCGCTGGTTCGGGAGTTACCGGCGATCTGCTCGCGCACAACATCGACACCGCAATGTGGCTCAATGGCCCCATCACGCGCGTCGTCGCCAAGACCGAGACGTTCGTCAAAGAGCGCATGCACAGCCTCACCGGCAAGGTGGAAAAGGTTGGCATCGACGACGCCTGCGCCTTTCTCTGCGAGTTCGCCAACGGCTCGCTCGGCGTGTTCGAATCAACGCGCTACGCCCGCGGCCACAAAGCGCTCAAGACGCTCGAACTCAACGGCGCCGACGGCAGCCTGAGCTTCAACCTTGAAGAGATGGAATATCTCGATTTCTTCGAGTACACGCAAAAAGAGAGCAACGCGGCGACTCCATCGCATCTGCGCGGCTGGCGTCGCATCCACGTCACCAACGGCGAGCATCCCTACATGAACCGTTATTGGGTTCCGGGGCTCGTCATCGGCTACGAACACACGTTCCTCAACGCCATCGCGGACTTCGTCGAAGGCCTTGAGACCGGCAAGCCCACGCAACCGGATTTCCGGTCCGCCCTGCAGACGCAGAAGGTCTGTGAAGCCGTTCTCGAATCCGCACGCACCGGCGCCTGGGTTTCGACGGGGGCGACAGCCTAACGATGTTCGGCCTGTTGCGATTCCGCAAGAACTGTTCCAGGAATGACGCCTGGAAGCAGTGGCGTCTGCACTATTGCGGAACCTGCAAAACCATGGGCAAAACCTATGGGCAGGCCTCGCGCATGTTGTTGAATCACGATACGGTGTATCTCGCCGAAGTACTCACGGCTCTCGATCCGAAGCCCATCGAGTGGGATGCGCCGTTTCGTTCATTCAATTGTTTCGCACTGCCGGAGAAGGAGTCCCCGGCGGCGTTGCGTTTTGCGGCGGCTGCCACCGTTGCACTGGCGGAATACAAGCTGCGCGACCAGGTCGAGGATTCGAGGCAATCACCAAAGCTTCGAATGTGGCGCATGGCGAAGCGCTGGTGGAGCCCGAGGTTCCGCCGCGCGGTTCGCGAACTGCAATCGCTAGGCTTCGACGCCGCTGCGCTCGATCGCGCATTGACGTCGCAGCAACAGATCGAATACACGGCTACGGCGTCTCTCGAGGATCTCGCAAAGCCCACCGCAACGGCGGTTTCGCTGTTCTTCGCGCATGGCGCGTCGATCGTGGGCCGTCGCGAACTCGGGCCACAAATGGCGGAATTCGGGGCATCGCTGGGAACTCTGGTCTATCTGCTCGACGCCTTCGAAGACCAGGCAAGAGACACGCGCAACCGCGAGTTCAACGCACTTTCCTCGCTCGGCCTCACTCGTCAGGACGCCATTGCGGAACTCGACCGCCTGGTCGCCCGCGCCATCGAAACCTTGCGCGGCATCGACCTTGGGCCCAGCGCGGCGTTCGCTTCGCGTTTGCGCGCGAACCTCGACCCGCGGCTCGGCCGCTCCCTCACCGGGGTATGTTGCGCACCTTCCTCTGCACCCAAACCCCGTTGGACCTGGACCGCCCGTTGGGGCGCAGCATGGGATCGCGCGGAATCTCTCGCAGAAGGCCGCAAGTGGCCCGTGCTCGCCGCTGTAGCCGTCAGCGTGTTCGTGTTTCCGGAACATGCCAAAAGCGCGGAATCCGCCGGCGAATGCATGTCGCTCGGCGCCAACCTCATGGCGCTTGGTTCGATCTTCGCCGTTGCAATCGGACGCAAGAAGAAGATCGCCGCAGCGGCTGGCGCCGTGGCGGCAGGAGACGCCGCTGCGTCCGGCGGCGGAGGCTGGGGCTGCGGCAACTGCTGCAGCAGCAGCGTGTGCGATGGCTGTGACTGTTGCTGTGACTGCGGCGATTGCTGCAGCAGTTGCGGCGAGTGCGGCGGTTGTTGCGACTGCTGATTTTTTTTAGCGCGTGATGAAGCGGAACGCCATTTCGCGGCCGCCCATCATCGCGAGCGAGATCCATAGCAATGCCATTGGCTCGAGAGCCCGCGCCACCCGTAGCGGACCCGAATCCTTCGGTTCGAAACCGAGGTCTTTCGCAAGCTGGTGCACGATCGCTTTCGCGCCGGCGTCGTCCCCGCAATAGAACAGCGCCGAATCGCCGGCCTCGCCAAAATGAGGATTGGCCATGACGTTCACTCCAATCGTATTGAACGCCTTCACGACCTTGGCGCCTGGGGCCCATTCCGCTACCAGTTCGCCTGCCGATGTCGTGGTTCCGACGGCGAGTTCCGTCAGGCTCGGCAACACGGGATTGACCGCGTCGATCAACACCTTGCCCACCAGCGAACCCGCGCCCGCGAGAATCGCCTGCGTCGCGGGCCAGGGCGTCGCGAGCAGCAGGATGTCGCAAACGGCCACCGTCTCTGCGAGCGTCGCCGCACTGGAGTTCGCGCCCGCCGTTTCGATCAGCTGGCGCATTTCATCCGATGACGGATTGCGCGAACTGAACACCACAGTATGTCCGGCGGCCGCCCAGCCCTTGCCAAGCGTGCCTCCGACGTTACCCGATCCGATGATTCCGATCTTCATTTCTTCTCCTTATTCCGATACTGTATCGTATCCAAATAGATTGTCAAGATGAGAAGAAAGATGCAGCAAAAAACCGGAGAATCTTGCGACCGCGCGCCAGGACGCCCGCGCGACCCGGAAACCGAGCGGCGCATTCTCGACGTCGCCTTGCGGCAATTGGCGGAAGAAGGCTATTCGCGGATGTCGCTCGACTCAATCGCGGCGGAGGCCGGCGCAAGCAAGCCGACGCTCTACCGGCGCTGGTCCGGCAAGGCCGACGTGGCGACGGCTGCCTTGCGAACCATGCAGATTGCGGAACCTGAGGTGCGCACCGGATCGACGGTCGGCGATCTCATCGGAACGCTCGACAACTTCTCGAGGTCGCTGCTGCGACCGAACGGCATGGCGCTGGTCGGCACGGTGCTCGCTGAAGAGACTCACACCCCGGAACTGCTGCAGTTGTTTCGCGAACGTCTAGTTGCGCCACGGAGACAGATGCTGCGCGCGATTCTCGAGCGTGCGAACGCCAAGGGCGAACTCCGCGCGGATGTCAGCGTGGAGACCGCACTCAACCTGTTAGTCGGGGCGTTTTATGCGCGCTATCTCGCGTCGTCGAAAATCCCTAAAGAGTTCTCGCGCGAACTCGTGGAGATCGTGTGGATGGGAATCGCGTCCCAAGGGGACGTCGAGCGCCCCGCCGTGAGCGCATGAATCCTACGGGAGCCAGGTAACGCGGCCTGTGGCCAGATCGTACACGGCGCCTTCAATTTTGAGCTTCTTCGAGTGAATCCGCTCCGATAGAATCTCGTGCCCTTCGCTGAGGCTCGCGACATTGTCGGCCACATTCTGGGCAACAGTGGCTTTGATCAGAGCATCTCCGGTGGGCGGCGTTCCAGATGAGGCGTTCACCTTGGCGAACGACCCTGCAATCGGAGCGACCAGATGCTGGATCTCGACAGGCTCAGCCGCGCCTTTGACGACAGCCGTAACTGCTCCGCAGTTGGAATGGCCGAGCACGAGTAACAGCGGCACGTTGAAATGCTCGATCGCATACTCGAGCGAAGCGAGTTCATCTTCTTTCGCGACGTTGCCGGCTACCCGAACGACAAACAAATCGCCGATTCCCTGATCGAAAAGAATCTCGGGTGCGACGCGTGAGTCGGCGCAACACAGGATCGCGGCATGCGGATGCTGCGATGCCGCCTGCGTTCTCATCCAGGCGAGAGTCGAGTGCGGATGCGCGGCGCGTCCGCTGAGAAAGCGGCGATTGCCGCGCACGAGTTCCTCATGCACTTGCGCCGGCGAGACGCCCGGCGCGCCACCGTGTTCGTCGGCCGCCCGCAACAAGGCGGCGCCGATCGGAAACCCGAGAAAAGTTCTTCTATTCATTGCTGCTCCTGTGTAAAACCTCCGCCCGGACAAGGGCGGCCTGCACGTTCGGTTGAATGTTGTCCTGGCCGATATGCTCGACAAATTCTCCGCGCCTTAACAATTCAGCCGGTTGATGACGCGCGCCGCACAGCACCAGGGCTCGGCCCGACTTCTTCAATCGATCGCTCAAGGCTTCGAGCGCGTGAAGCCCGGTGCCATCGATCGCCGTCATGTTCCGCAGGCGCAGGACCACAATTGGCCCGTAGGAAGACAGATCGGCAGTTTCGTCGGCAAGTTGATCGGTAGTTCCGAACAAAAACGGCCCGTGGATGCGCAGGATCGAAACATACTCTGGAATCTTCTTGTCCTGCAGACTATGCAGGCGTCCGCGTTCGATATAGGACGGCGTGACAGTAGCGACAGTGGTCGTCTGAGACACCCTGTAGATATAAAGGAGCGATGCGAGCGCCATGCCGACTTCGACCGCAACCGTCAAATCGGCCAGCACCGTCAGTGCGAACGTGATCGCCCAGACCAGCTTTTCTGGAAAATCCAAGCGCAGAATGCCGCCAATCTCGCCCCATTCGCCCATGTTGTACGCCACCACCAACAGCACGGCGGCGAGCGTCGCAAGCGGAATCGACTTGGCAAGCGGCGCGAACGCCAGCACGATCACGAGCAGCACGAGAGCGTGAATCGCTCCGGCAACAGGGGTCCGGGCGCCCGAACGGAAATTGGTCGCCGTGCGGGCAATGGCGCCTGTCACCGGAATGCCGCCGATGAGAGGTGTGACGATGTTCGCGATGCCTTGCGCCGCGAGTTCGACGTTGGGCTTGTGCCGGTCGCCGGACATTTTGTCAGCCACCACAGCAGAAAGGAGACTCTCGATCGATGAGAGCAGCGCGACGGTCAGAGCGGAAGGCAACAGCGGCAGAATGAGGTCCCAACGAAGCTCGGGAATGCTGATATGGGGAAAGCCCTGCGGGATGCCGCCGAACCGTGTGCCGATCGTTTCCACCGGCAGGTTGAGCAGCGCGACGAGGCTCGTTCCCACGGCAAGCGCCAGAACCGAACCCGGCAGGCGGGGCAGCACTTTCGGCGTGAGCAGAATCAGCAGGAGCGATCCGGCGGCAAGCGCCAATGAAGTCCAGTCCGTACTACCCAGATTGGCAGCGAGGTGCCGCATGCGGGCGAAGAACTCACTCGATTCGGCGGACGCCTTGATGCCCAGGCAATCCTTGATTTGCGTGGAGGCAATGAGCAGCGCGATGCCATTGGTGAATCCGATCACGATCGGCCGTGGTATATAGCGAATCGCCACGCCGAGGCCGCTGAAAGCGAGGGTGAGCATCAGCACGCCCGCCATCATGGTCACCATCAGAAGCCCCGATAGCCCGTGTTTCAGGATGATGCCGGAAACAATGACGACGAAGGCGCCGGTGGGTCCGCCGATCTGAATTCTGGAACCGCCGAGTAGCGACACCAGCATGCCGCCAACAATCGCCGTATAGATGCCCGCCTGCGGCGTTACGCCGCTCGCGATGCCGAACGCCATGGCCAGTGGCAGCGCGACCAGGCCGACCGTGAGACCTGCAATGAGGTCCGCCGTGAGATCCTCACGGCGGTAGTCTTGCAGGGTTTCGAATAGTTTCGGCCGCCACTCGGCCGGGATGCTAAGAGTCACTCGAAGCCGCCTTGTCTTTTTCCCTACCTGCCTCTTCGAACATCGAGTTGGCTTCTGAGAGCTGAGAAAAGAAATATCGTTTGAGAATGTCGAGCACTTCGAACAGGGCCGGATCGCGCAGGGAATAGAAGATCTGGTTCCCCTCGCGCCGCCCGGTCACTACCTGTTTGTTACGAAGCACAGCGAGGTGCTGCGAGGCGTTAGCAGGCTCGACCCCAACCAGGTCGATCAACTGTCCGGCGGACCGCTCGCCGTGGCTCAGGGCCTCGACAATGGCGATTCGGGTCGGATGCGCGAGCGCCTGAAAAATCGCGGCTTTGAACTGCCGTAGCTCGTGGATCACTAATATTAGTATATTCGAACTTTCGCAAGTACGCGATAAAGCGTCGCATCCATGAGACGATACTTGCGTAGCTCCAGGACCAAAGGACCCCTCCGCAAATGTGCGGCCTCATGTTACGGTAGTGTTCAGATGCTCCAGGCGAAAGGGCTCGCCAAGTTTTATCAGACGGGAAAGGGCGATCTCGTTGTGTTCGAAGGGCTCGACCTGACGATTCACAAGGGGGAGCGCATCGCTGTCACTGGCGAATCCGGCGCGGGCAAGTCCACGATCCTCCACCTGTTAGGCGGCCTCGACAGGCCTTCGAGCGGTAAGATATACTTCGGGCAGCACGAATTGTCTGCGATGACGGACGCCCAACTGGCGGACTATCGCAATCGTTCGGTGGGATTTGTGTGGCAAAATCACTCTCTGCTGGCGGATTTCACCGCCCTCGAGAACGTGATGATGCCCCTGCTGATCCGTGGCGTCCGGCAGCGAGAAGCGGCGCAGGCGGCCCGGGCGGCACTGGAAGAGGTTGGTTTGTCGAACCGTGAAACGCATCGTGCGGGCGAACTGTCAGGCGGCGAGCAACAGCGCGTGGCGCTCGCCAGAGCCTTGGCCGGCGAGCCGGAACTGCTTCTCGCCGACGAGCCAACCGGCAATCTCGATGGCAAAACCGGCGAAATGGTCATGAGTCTACTCGAAGACCTGCAACGACGACGCCAGCTCAGCTTTCTCTACATTACCCACAATCCCCAGTTCGCGGCCCGCGCAGACCGGGTGGTCCACCTCGAAAAGGGTGTCGCCGGCGCCGTGATTTCGCAGCAAAGTCAGCAACAGCAGCATCAGAACAGTAGGCCCGATCTGCACGAATTCCGATCTTCAGCCGGAATTCTGCCGAAGAGTGAAGGAGGCGGCACTCATGTTTGAGCGTTACACGGAAAAAGCGCGGCGGGTGATATTCTTCGCGCGATACGAAGCAAGCCAATTCGGTAGTCCCCACATCGAGACCGAGCACCTGTTGCTCGGCCTGCTTCGCGAAGACAAGACTCTGGCGAATCGGTTTCTGCGGTCGCATGCAGCCATCGATTCGATTCGCAAGCAAATTGAATCGCACACCACGCTTCGCGAAAAGGTCTCGACCTCGGTCGACCTTCCCCTGAGCCACGAGTGCAAGCGCGTGCTCGCCTATGGGGCCGAAGAGGCCGAACGGCTGAGCCACAAGCACATCGGCACGGAGCATCTCCTGCTCGGTCTGTTGCGCGAAGAGAAGTCGTTCGCGGCCGAGATCCTGCACGAGCGCGGGCTCCGTCTCTCGCAGGTGCGGGAAGAAATCGCCCGCCAGTCGAGTGAGAAGATGTCCCCCAACCGTCCGAAGGAAAGTTCGCTGCTCGCGGAGTTCTCTCGCGACCTCACGCAGGCGGCGGTCGACGGCGCGCTCGATCCGCTGATTGGCCGGGACTATGAAGTGGAGCGCGTCGTGCAGATTCTCTGCCGCCGCACCAAAAACAACCCCGTGTTGATTGGCGAGCCTGGCGTAGGCAAGACCGCGATTGTCGAGGGTTTGGCGCAGCGTATCGCCGACAGCGAGGTTCCTTCGTTCCTTGCGGACAAACGAATCCTGGCGTTGGACCTGTCGCTGATCGTCGCCGGCACCAAGTATCGCGGCCAGTTCGAAGAGCGCCTCAAGACGATCATGAAGGAACTGATGGAAAACCAAAACGCCATCATCTTCATTGACGAATTGCACACGCTCGTTGGCGCCGGTTCGGCCGAAGGCTCGCTCGACGCCGCCAACATCCTGAAACCCGCGTTGTCCCGCGGCGAAATCCAGTGCATCGGCGCGACCACTCCTGGCGAGTATCGCAAGTCGATCGAGAAAGATCGCTCGCTCGAGCGCCGCTTTCAGGCCGTCAAGGTTCCGCCACCGTCGGAAACCGACGCGGTGCGCATCCTGTTCGGCATCAAGGAACGCTACGAGAAGTTTCACGCGGTCAATTATCATGACGCCGCGATCGAAAGCGCCGTCTACGCATCGTCGCGCTTCATTCCGGATCGCTTTCTGCCTGACAAGGCGATCGATCTCATTGACGAAGCCGGCGCGCGCGTCAAGCTTCGCCAGACCACGCTCCCCTCGGAAGTCTCGGAGATCCAGAAGCGCATCAAGTTCGTCGTCCATCGCATGGACAATGCGATCGCCAACCACGAGTTCGAGAAGGCCCGCTTCTATTCCGACGAAGAGCGCAAGGAGCGCGAGAACCTGCGTCATCTGCGCGAGAAGTACAACCTAGACGACACGTCCACTGGCATCGTCACCAAAGACGATATCGAGGATGTTGTCGCCCGCTGGACCGGCGTCCCGATGACCGCCATCCGCGAAGAGGAAGTCACTAAGCTGCTGCGCATCGAGCAGGAGCTGCACAAGCGCGTCGTCAGTCAGGACAAAGCCATTTCGGCCCTGGCCCGCGCCATCCGCCGCTCCCGCGCCGGCTTGAAGAGCCCCAAGCGGCCTTCCGGCTCGTTCCTGTTCCTGGGCCCCACCGGCGTCGGCAAAACCGAAGTCGCGCGGACCCTCGCCGAGTTCCTCTTCGGCAGCGAGAAGTCGCTCATCCGCTTCGACATGTCGGAATTCATGGAAAAGCACTCGGTGTCGAAGCTGATCGGCTCTCCGCCCGGGTACGTGGGTTATGAGGAAGGCGGTCAACTCACCGAACGCGTCAAGCGCGCGCCGTATTCCATCATCCTGCTCGACGAAATCGAGAAGGCGCATCCCGATGTTTACAACCTGCTGCTGCAGGTCTTTGAAGACGGCCAGTTGACCGATGGCCTCGGCAACACGGTGGACTTCAAGAACACGATCATCATCATGACGTCGAACCTCGGCGCGCGATTCCTGGATAAGAAGTCTTCGATCGGCTTCGGCACGCAGGCGCTCACGGGCATTCCGCCCAAGATCGAAGATCAGGTGATGAGCGAAGTGAAGCGCGCGTTCAACCCCGAGTTCCTCAACCGACTGGACGAAGTGATTCTGTTCACGTCGCTCACCGATGAGGACCTGCTGCAGATCGTCGACCTGCTGGTCGGCCAGATCAACCAGAACCTGGTGGCCAAGCAGATCTCGATCAAACTCACGCCGGAAGCCTCGAAGTACATCATCGAGAAGACACTCGGAGACCGCAGCTACGGCGCACGTCCGTTGCGGCGCGCACTGCAGAAGTACATCGAAGATCCGCTCAGCGAGGCGCTCATTCAGGGCTCCCTGCCGCGGCCTTCGGACCTCGAAGTGTACTTGAGCGACAGCGGCATTTACTGCCGTCCGCTGGCCATGCAACTGGTCGGCGCCGATGGCGAGGATGTCGAGCATTCGACAGCCAGCACGGCTCTCTACCTGTTCTAAACCGCGGGTCTGATCTCAAACGGCGCAGCCAGAGTGTGAAGGTTCACCTGGCTGCGCCGTTTTCACTTGCGGCATCCGACCTTGTAGGATATTAGAACCATGAGACCTAACGTTGGTTTATCGGACGATCAGCGGAACGGGGTGGTGGAGATTCTCCGCAAGACCCTGGCCGACGAATGCGTCATCGCTTTCAAGACCCGCAATTATCATTGGAACGTCGAAGGCCCGCATTTCCCGCATCTGCATGAATTCTTCGGAAAGCAGTATGAAGACCTGAACGGGAAGATCGATGAAATCGCCGAATTCATCCGCTATTTTGGAATGTCCTCGCCGGGCAGTATGACGAAGATGCTCGACAGGACCCGGCTACTCGAAGAGTCGGACGACCACGTCAATTCCGAATTGATGGTGAAGACGTTGTTGTACGATCACGAGGCGTTGATCCGCAGCCTTCGGGAGGATATCGAAACATCCCAAAGCAAATTCGAAGCGGCCGATGTGGCGGACTTCCTTACCGGCCTGATGGAAGATCACCAGAAAATCGCCTGGATGCTCCGCGCCACCGCCGACTAGCGATAGCCCATCAGCAATAGCCCAAGAGATACATCAGGGACAGAGGTGACACTCCTGGAGTGTCACCATCGGCGAACGGCCAGAAAGGGCGAAAAGCCACTCTGGGCCGAATCGGCGCCTCGAAATCGCCAGATCCACAGGAATATCCATTCACCTTGACTTAGCCACAGGAACTAGTCCAAGGGGTAGATCGGGGACAGAGGGGACACTCCAGGAGTGTCCCCCTCACAGGGTCCAAAAGGGGGCTCGCCGTCGCGCTTGTTACAATCGAGCTTTCATGTCCGAAGCCGTTTTCGATATCCAAGCCATCCGCGAGATCTTACCCCATCGCTATCCGTTCCTGCTCGTCGATCGCATCGTCGAGATGGAGGAAGAACGCATCGTCGGCATCAAAAACGTCACTGCCAACGAACCGTTCTTTCCCGGCCATTTTCCGGACTTCCCGGTTATGCCCGGCGTGCTGATCGTCGAATCCATGGCGCAGGTGGCCGGCGTGCTGGTGCTCAAAAGCATTCCAGACCGCCATTCGAAACTCGTTCTGCTGGCCTCGGTCGAGGAAGCGAAGTTCCGCCGCCCCGTGCGCCCCGGCGATCAACTCCGCATCGAAATGAAGATGCAGCGCCGCAAAGCTACTGTCGTCAAGATGGCCGGCCAGGCGACTGTCGATGGAGTAGTCGTCGCCGAAGCGATCCTCATGTGCAAGCTCGCCGATCGCCCGGAGGCGGTTCCGGTCTAGGATTCGGCGCGTCGCCCTCCCTCACCATGCCGATCCATCCTTCCGCCATCGTCGACCCGGCCGCGAAAATCGCCGCGGACGCCGACATCGGCCCCTACTGCGTCATTAGCGCCGATGTCGAAATCGGCGCGCGCACCAAGCTCATGGGCAACATTTTCGTCGAGGGCGTGACCTCCATCGGCGAAGACAACATCGTCTATCCGTACACCACGATCGGGCTCGCTTCGCAGGACAAGAAATATCACGGCGAGCGATCTCAAACGCGCATCGGCCACCGCAACACAATCCGTGAGTTCGTCACCATCCATCGCGGCACCGAAGGCGGCGGACTCCTCACTTCGGTCGGCAACGACAACTGGATCATGTCGCACGTGCACCTCGCGCACGACGTCCATGTCGGCGACCAGACCGTGCTATCGCATGGCGCCGTAGTCGGCGGCCACGTCTCGATCGGTGATTTTGCGGTGCTCGGCGGAGGCGCCGCGGTCCATCAGTTCTGCCGCATCGGCAAGCATTCGATGATCGGCGGCTACAGCGTCATTACGCAGGATGTGCTGCCCTTCTCGATGACCGTGAGCCCGCGCGAAAACAAGATCTTCGGCGCGAACGCCGTCGGCCTCGAGCGGCGCGGCTTTCAAACCGAATCGATTGAAAGCCTGCAAAAATTCTTCCGCGTGCTCACACGCAGCGGCCTCAACACGACTCAGGCGATCGAGCGGATCCGTTCGGAAGTCCCTACCTGCGCCGAACTCGAGGAAGTGCTCGAATTCATCGCGGCATCCGAACGCGGCTTCGTCAAGTAAATGGGCCACCCGCACAGCAGATACGGCATGATCGCGGGCAATGGCCGCTTCCCCGTGCTCGCTCTCGAATCGGCCCGCAAACTCGGCGTCGAAGTCGTCACCATCGCAATCGAAGAAGAAGCGTCGCCGGATCTCGAAGCGCTCTCGCCGAAGTTTTACTCGATCTCGCTCGGGGCGCTCAGCAAGCTCATCGACATCTGCAAAAGCGAAGGCATCACCGAGCTGATGATGTGCGGCCAGGTGAAGCACGCCAAGATCTTCTCGTCAATCCGTCCGGACTGGCGTCTCTTCAAGCTACTGGCGTCTTTGCGCGAGAAGAACACCGACGCGTTGATCGGCGGCGTGGCGAAGGTTCTCGCCGGCGAGGGCATTACGCTGGTGGACTCGACCTTGCTGCTAAAGGACCTGCTCGCGCCCGAAGGCGCATTCACGAAGCGCAGGCCCGATTCCGAGGAGCAGAAGCAACTCGATTATGGCCGTTCGATCGCCGCGGCGCTGGCTAGCTTCGACATCGGCCAGAGCGTCGTCATCTCAGATCGCGCCTGCGTGGCGCTCGAAGCAATGGAAGGCACCGACGCAATCCTGCGCCGCGCGAGCGCACTCACAGGCGGCAAGCCGCAATTGCTCATCAAGAGTTCGCGCCGGCGAAAGCATTTGTTGTTCGATGTGCCGGTGCTCGGTTCCGCGACGATCGACGTGATGCGTGAGACGAACACGATGGCGGCTACAATGGACGCGGGCCGGACCCTGCTGCTCGATCGCGACGAGTTGGTCGACAAAGCCAATCGCTACGGGATCAGCCTGGTTGGAGTGCCCGCGGTCGACCCCGCCAACTAGTAAATTGGTTTGCAACTCCGGATCTGCTAGGGTATTTCAAGAGATCTAACGACGCCTTGCACGAAAGGTGAGATTCATTGATGTCCACGGAATTCGTCGATTTCTACGAACTGATGCAAATCAGTCCGAACGCGGAAAGCGAAACCATCCAGCGCGTCTATCGCATGCTCGCTGGCCGCTATCATCCGGATAATCCCCAAACCGGCGATCCGGACAAATTCGTCAAGCTCAACGCGGCGTACCGCATTCTTGCACATTCCGATTCTCGCGCCGCCTACGACCTCGATTATCAAGCCCGCAATCACCTGCCGATCAGCATTTTCGAACTCAAAGAGTTTGCGTCCGGCATTGACGGCGAAGCACATCGGCGCCTCGGCATTCTTTGTCTTCTTTACCGGACACGCCGCACGAACCCTGAACATCCGGGTCTCTCAATTCTGGACCTGGAAAGCACGATGTCATGTCCGAGAGAGCACTTGATGTTTGCAATCTGGTACCTCAAGGAACACGACTTGGTCAAGCAGGATGAGAGCAGCAGCTTCGTCGTGAGCGGCAAAGGAGTCGACTATGTCGAGGAACATTTGCCGTCACACCACAGTCTGAACAGGCTGCTTCGATCTGGCGAACGAGGCGACGTGCCGCGCAGCGAGCGCGCCCCGGATTGGGCCGCGACCGCGCCCCCCACGCAGCCGAACAACGATGGGGAACGAAATGCAACAGTGCAGACCTCATACGAGATGGACAAAGCGGACGGCGCGCTTAAGAATACAGGCTTTGCAGGATGAGTTTTCCTGCCGTCGCCATTCAAGCCGCGGCGCTGGTGGTCGTATTCCTGGCGGCCCTCTCTGATTTCCGGCATCGAAAGATCCCCAATTGGGTCGTTCTCATGGGCTTGGTCCTGGGCTTCGCCCTCAACACGTTCCTGTACGAATGGTCCGGACTGTTTCTCGCAGCCAAGGGGTTCGGTCTTGCCCTGCTTGTGTATGTACCCTTGTATGCTTTACGCGCCATGGGAGCTGGTGACGCGAAGCTGATGGCGGCAGTCGGCTCCTTGCTTGGACCCCAAAACTGGTTCGGCGTATTTATCCTCACCGCTCTGCTCGGCGGCGTGGCAGGTCTGGTCTTGCTCCTCGTCAAGCGACAGGCCAGACGCGGCTTGTGGAATGTTGGATTTCTGGTCAGCCGTCTCGCTCGGTTCGAAGCGCCGTACCTTACGAACGAACAGCTCGATGTCAGAAGTGCAAACGCCTTGCGGATGCCGCACGGGATGATTATTGCCGCCGGCGTGATCGCCTTTCTCGCGGCAGCCTGGGCTTGGGCTCCGAGATGAGCCGTCGCCGGCGGCGGCCCGGCGGGCATCTGGCCGGATCTTCGGCGATGGGATAATAAATAAAGGTTGCCGGAGATCCATCCGATAACAGTTGAGACGGTGGGCCTGCAATCCGGGCCCGAAAGGACTTCACATGGCGCTCCAATTCTTTGTTTACCTCCAGTTGTTGGACTTCATGACGACGATCATGGGCTTCCAACTGGGAGCGGGCGAAGTGAGTCCATTCATACGATTCCTCATCCACATGGGTCCGGCCGTTGGCGTGGGCCTATCCAAACTGCTTGCCCTGACTTTGGGAGGCGTGTGCATCTGGCTCAAGAAGGAGCGGATCATCGGTTGGATCAACTACTGGTATGCGGGCCTTGTCGTGTGGAACCTGTGTATCATCCTGCGTCTCTTGCAGGGGCCGGCGCAAGCCGCTGCCAAGTAGCGCTCGATTGCTCCGGATCAACCGGGTGTGTTCGGCACACACAGCAGGACCTCAACCGCGATGGGGACACCGTCTTTCATAGCCGGGCGGAATTCCCACTGAATCAAATTCCCTAAGACGTTCTCGGGATTCTCGAATCCCGTGGTTCCCACCACTTGCAGACTCTCGAATTTGCCTCCCGCGTTGATGAAGCCATGCACAAAGGCGTACCGGCCATCGCCCTTGAACTTCAGCTCCGGGCGTTGCACGGTGAACGCGAATGGCGCCGACAGCGGCGCCGGCTGATCGAGCGAGACTACTGTTCCGTTGCGAGGCCGCGAACCCGCACCGGCATGTTCAATCGCTGCATATTGCAGCACCCAATCCCGGATAGTCCCCATGGGCACATAAACCGTGTAGACGGGCCTACCCTTCATCAAACCAACGGCGCCCGGAATCCCGCTCTCGGCATTGGTGATCGCCACGTCATAGCTTCCATTCCTAGGCCGATCGATGCGGACTCCCAAATTGGAACTGCCGGCTCCTGGAAGGGGCGCAGACACCGGACGTCCACCCGGTCCACCAGACGACGGCGATAAGCCGCCCTCGCTGCCGACGCCGCCATTGTTGTCGTCGCCTAGCCGGGCGCCAACAGTAGAGGCGGTCGCCGCCTGCCGTCCCAATCCTGCTCTATCCCTCGAGCCAGGAGGACCATTGGCTGCCACCTTCGACGGAGCTGGCGACGCCTGCGTCGAAGCTGCGGCCAACTGATCGAACTGCGGAACGCTTTGCATCGGAATCGATACGATATTCGGCCGGTCCGTGCCTGCGCCGCCGGCTGTCGTCACCAGTTCCGGCGGAGCATCTGCCTGGGGCACGGAAACCGGGAACTTGGCCGCCGCTGGAAAAGTCGGCTTGGCCCATGCCGCACGTGCTACGGCCAGAATTGCCGAAGGGTCCGAACCCAGTTTGGGAACGTCTGTATCCACCTGCATTGCCGCCGGCAGCTTTCGTTGCCGTGGCGCGTCCGGAGGGCGAATGAACGTCTTCTGTTTTCTCATCAGCTCGGTCATCAACAAGACATCAGGCGTCGCCGACTGCAATGGAAGATCCGGCGCATCGGGTTGCAGCAATAGGTCCTTGGCTATCTGGGGAGTCTTGCGGTGGATGATGGGAAGATCCCGGAATGGACGAGGGGCCGCCGCCGCCTCCCGGGTGTTGGTCTGTCCGGCATCCCCAGACGAAGCCGCCGGCGGCGCGACAGGCGGCAGTTCACTGGGCTTCGAATACGTTCCGGTATTTGCCTGGACTGGCTCTTCCCGTTGTTTCGGTCTCGAAACCGGAGCTCGGAGGGGCGCCTCGGATTCCCGTTGAACGAAATCACGTCGCGCCAGAAGCGAAATGACACGCGCCTGCGGCATCGGAGGTTTGGGAGGGTTGAAAAACCACGCGATCGGAAACTCGGTCGTCACCCAGACGGTTGCCCCGACACAGAGGTGGAGAAACGTGGAGAACAACAGCGGCCATGGCTTGAACTGGTAGTCTGGCAGCAGGCACAGCGGCACTCCTTGTTCCACCTCTAAGGCAAAAGGAGAATGCGGAAGTCTGATGCGAGTGATCACCAGAGATACCTGTCCGTTAGCTGGTTTATTCTACACCACTGCTTCCAGGATCCATAGCCCGTTGAGTCCTGGCCCCTTGGCGCCCAACCAGTCTATTGCGGCCAACTACGAAGGCCTAAGACATGACCATACCAGGACGTACCTAACACCAACTTCATTGGGGAGTGTTCTCTCACATTCGGATGGTGCTGAAACGATGGAAACCCACCCGGGATTCCCGTTCGAACCTCCGCCGCGCCAGATTGTACTTGAATCCAAGGACCTAGTACAACTCTAAGTATATTTTTGGTCACAACTCAGGATTCTTGCGTTATGATGACACTGGATCGCCTGAGGAAAACAGTTGGTTGCGGGTTTTGCAGCCAGCCCCTCCCAGGTTCTTTAAGGTCGGCTATCGGCGCTCGAAGCGTAGCTGAAAGGTGTTCGCGCAAGAGCCTGGTTAGTTGTTCGGCGAGTGCGATGTCATTCGCCAGATTTGTAAAGGGTGGGCCACACACCCGGCAGTAGATGGGACGAGAAGATGTACACTCGGATGCATCGAAGCTGGAAAAGTAGAAGTCCAGAGAGCGGCCACGCAGTCGTGGAAGCCGCCCTGATGGTCCCCTGGCTGTTCTTCCTCTTCTTTGCAACCCTCGACTTTGGCATCTACGCCTACGCCGCGATATGCACGCAGAACGCGGCCCGTTCCGCTGCAGTAGACGCAGCCTCTTTCGGCTCCGCACCGGACCCCGCAGTTACCTGCAACATTGTTCTGGATGAAATGCGCCAGCTCCCCAACATGCGCTCTGTTACGGCGTGCACGGGGACTCTGAGCCCAAGTCAACCGGTCATTGTTACGACAAGCCTGCCCAACGGGCCGGACGGCGCTCCCGCAGTGCAAGTCAGGGTTCAATACCTTTCCGTCGCTGTAATCCCAATTCCAGGCTTATTGCCGGGAAAGATGAGTCTGACCCGCACGGCAACAGTGAGGTCGTACAATGGCGCCCCATAAATACGCCCCCAAAAACAACGCGCAGCGCAACCGGCGCAGAGGCAGCGCAATCATCGAAATGACGATGATAGGCATCCCCGTCATCTTTGTGCTCATTTCGATCTTCGAGATGGCTCGCGGGATGTGGATCTACCACTCCCTCGCCTTCGGCATCAAAGAAGGGGCTCGATTTGCCTCTGTCCATGGCGTCAACTGCACGACGTCGCCCAATGCTTGCCCCATCCAGGTTTCGGACATCGCAGCAAAGATTCGCGACTCGGCGCTCGGCCTCGATCCGAACCTGATGCAGGTTCGGCTTTGCTCGAATTGCGGAACCAACGCTGCCGGCTCGGTATCGGACGACACCGGGCTGCAGACCCTGACGACCCTGCTCGGTCGCACCACCACTCAATGGCCGGGTTCAGCCGGGGTGAGTGACAACCCGCACACACGCTTCATGTTTACTGCGCAATACCCGTTTAACTCGGCATTGGCCATGCTCGCGCCAATGGGAGGCGGACCGGTAAAGTTTGGCACATTTGTCCTCGTTGCAACCGCAGGCGAGACCATTCATTTTTGAGGCGCCATTATGACTCGACAAATCAGAGGAACACGGCAAAAAGGACAGGTCATCGTTCTCGTCACGCTGTCGCTCTTCGCGATGTGTGGCCTCATGGCCTTGGCGATCGATCTCGGTTGGTCCTATTTCGTAAAGCAGGCAGCACAGGGAGCAGCTGACGCTGCGGCGGTTTCCGCGGCTGCGGCGGGGTTAGCACTGTCCCCCGGCACTCCGCCTTACACTTGCGGAAATACCGCGACAACGCTCACTTGCACAAATGGGGCAATAACGTCCTGTTCCGCGATTTCAAACACCAGCAACCTCTATAAGGCCTGCCAGTACGCTGCGAACAATAGTTTTCAGGACGGGACCAACAATATAAGCGTCACCGTTGCTGCAAACGTCACCAGTCCCGCCCCAACCGTTCCCAACGTTGTAGTGAGTTATTGGGTCACGGTTCGGGTCACTCAGGTAGTTCCGCAGTTGTTTGCCGCAATGGCCGGCAATCCGCGGGCGACAATCAGCGCTCGAGCCACGGCTGCGATCACGAGAGTCGTTTTCAACGCCTCGATCACTCTCTTGAATCGCGAGAACGACCCAAATCCGGATCCGAAATTGGGCAAAGGAGTCGACCTCTCCATGCAGGGCGGCGGAACGGTTGTCGCGCCCGGCGGCATGATCCTCGCATCGAACCTGCACAATGGCACAACGGCGTCCACCGCACTCTTGGGTGGAAGTTCCAAGGTAACCCAGACACCATACAGTTGGTTTCGTGACACCGGAACCTGCGTCCAGGGCAACGGCAGCACCTGCGACCTGAGTCATTGGAGTTCGGCGCCAACATACGGCAAGAGCGACGGTACAGCGTTTTGGGACCCGACCTCGATCAGTCAACTCGGTCAACCACCACTCGCTGGCGGCGGGTCGGACCTACCAGTTACGATCACCGGAAACGGCGGCAACGCCAAGGCGATCCTTGGCGCCAACAATCCGCCCGGAACCACGGGCAACGGAAACGCGAACAATCCATATATCTTGCCGGCAGGAAATTACTTTGCGGCGACAAAATCAGGAAACACCTACACCGGCACGGGTGACCCCATCGTGTTCGACAAGAACTCCTATTACAAATTTCAGGGCGCAGGCAGTTTTCCCCAGTATGTATTCTATGGCGGACTCAAGACCAATTCAGGAGCCGCAAACATCACCTTCACCCCGGGAGCCTATGTTTTCAACGGGACCAAAACTGGTGTGTCCGCCTTCCAGGTGGACAACAATACCGTGCTAACCGACACCAACAGCGGAAACGGCAGCTATGCGGGTGAGATTTTCATCTACACCTCTCCCAACAACAGCGTCTACGGCTCCGCGCTGACGCCGCCTTCGGCCCTCAGCGGCTCCGCCCTAAGCAGCTTGAATTTCGGTGAGACGGGCATCAAGAGCGGCAATTGCAGCAACTGCAGCATCACGCTAAACGGCCTGGATCCGGTAAATGCCCCGGTCAACTTACGGCCTTGGGCGCCCTTCCTAATGTGGCAGGATCGGGCCAATTCTTACATCAGCTACACCGCAAATGGCCAGATTGACGGGCAATATGGTGGGTCTTGCTCGTCAGGCACGATAACCGGCGGCGGCACGCCGGACATCAATAACCCATGCGCCACTGCTATTTCGCGGACTTCCACGTCGCCACGCATGAATCTCTACGCCTCGCCCACTGCGAACATGACGGGCGCTCTATACCAGCCTCGGGGAGCATGGTTGGATATTGCAGGCGGCGGACTCATCAACGGGTCACTCAAAATCGTCACTGGCGCGATCCTGCAGAGCGGTAGTTCCAGCATCACTCTCAACGGTCTCGGCGCCCCCATCACCGTGAACACTACGGCGTTGATCGAATAGACAGAATCATGGATAAACCTCGCCTCAACCCGATCATCCGCCTCCTGCCGTCACTGACCGACGTGGCGTTTCTGATGCCGCTCGTGTTCCTCTTCGCGCGGCTCGACGGCGTCAAGACGATGCTCGGCGACGGCGACACCGGCTGGCACATCCGCACGGGCGAATGGATCCTCGCCAACCACCGCGTCCCCACTGAAGACATGTTCTCCTACACCAAACCCGGCCAACCCTGGTTCGCCTGGGAATGGCTTTGGGACATCCTCTTCGCATGGCTCCACCAAAAGGCCGGACTCGCCGCGGTGGTGTTGGCAAGCATCGCGATCATCTGCCTCACCACGGCCTTCCTCTATCAAGTCGTCCGCCGGCGCTGCAGCAACCCCATCATCGCCATCGCCGTCACCATTGCAGCTTGCGCCGGGTCATCTTTGCACTGGCTCGCGCGGCCGCATCTTTTCACCATGCTGTTCCTGGTGATCTTCCTCGCCATACTCGACCGGGTCGAGCACGAGCAGCGCTTCGAACTGCTGCGCTGGCTTCCCATTCTCAGCATCCTGTGGACGAACCTCCACGGCGGCTTTCTGCTCGGCATCCTGATCCTGCTCTCCTATATTGGAGGCGAAGTGGCGGCGGCGATCCTCACGCCCTCCGCCGAAGTGCGCGGCAACGCATTACACCGCGCCAAACTCTATGCGTTCACGGCGCTCGGCTGCGGACTGGCCAGCCTCGTCAACCCGTACGGCTGGGGCCTCCACCGCCATCTGTACGAATACCTGACCGATCCCTTTCAATTCAAATTCATCACCGAATTCTTCTCCTTCAACTTCCATCACCCGATGGCCAATTGGGTCGAAGCCGTACTCTGGGCCAGCATCATCGTCTCCGTCCGTTACGCCGCCCGCGGCAGGTATCAGCCGCTCTGCCTGGTGGCCGGCATGTCCCATATCGCTCTCTTCTCGGCCCGCAACATACCGCTGTTCATGATCGCCGTAAGCCCGATCGTCGCCTCCGGCCTCGAGGAACTTGTTCAACTGCTGAGCGAGGCGCCTGTGGTCAACTGGCTCAAGCGCGGCGTGGCGAACTTTCAGGAGATTGCCTCGGAAGTCGCGGCCATTGATGTCCACTGGAGACTCTATCCGCTCAGCATCTTCTCGATCCTCGTTCTCGGCTTGCTTTTTGCGGGCGCGCCGGAGGACAGCAAGAAACTGAAAGCCGAGTACGATCCCAAGCGGTACCCCGCCAAGGCGATCGAAATGATCCTCGCGAACCAAGTGGGCGATCGCATCTTCACCGACGACGAGTGGGGCGACTATCTGATCTACCGCATGTATCCCCGGAGGCGCGTCTTCGTGGACGGCCGCAGCGACTTCTACGGCGGTACGTTTGACGAAAAGTTTATCGACGCCCTGAACGTGAAGTACGGGTGGGAGGAATACCTCCAGCAATACAAAGTCGACACGATCCTGCTTTCGACAACGAGCCCGCTGGCCGGCGCGATCAAAGAGTCGCGGAATTGGAAACCGATTTATGACGACACGATAGCGATCGTATTTCGGCCAACGAATCGCGCCGATAGCGGCAAACCTGCGCCACAACACCAACAGGCGGATGCCGGCGGCGCCAAAACGTTGAATAAGTCCGGAACAGAAACAACAGCCGCTGCGGGAAAACAAGATGGCGAATCGTAAGAGGGAACGATGATGAGATTGAGTCTATGGCTTTCGGAACTCTGGCATGCCGATGAAGGTCAGGACACGGTGGAATACACCTTGTTGTTGGCCTTCATCGTGCTTTCTTCCGCCGCCCTCTATTTCAGCGGCTCGGATAGCATCAGAGCGATTTGGAGCGGAACCAACAGCACCCTCCTCGAGGCGCAATCCGCCGCGAGTTCCTGAAGAACTCCAACAGCCTGCGCCTCCCGCAAGGGGATGCCTGAGCTGAATGAAAACGGGTGGAAATCCGTGGGGATCGATCAGACACGACAGTAGGAGATTGAAATCCTATGACCCGGCAAATGATGAGATTCATACGTGACGCACAAGGCCAGGACTTGGTGGAATGCACCCTGCTTCCCGCCTCCGCCGCCATCTTCATTAGTGCCGGTTCCGCCGCCAGCCAAGCACGACTTACCGGAGGAACGCGCAGGCCAGTACCGGTGAGCCTAACGGACCATTGACCGGTGACGTGTCGCGCTGAATTATGGTGCCAACAGGCCATTTCAGAGGCTGCGCTGATCGGAACGCTCTTTAAAGGGCGAATGCTCGAGGAACCTGGTTTTGTTCCACGGCAATCGTCGTCGCAATCGGGATCTTGACCAATCGGATTCTGAAAACCGCAACCGTTCGTACAGACACAGTGAACTGGAGATACACACAATGAAGCACATCATGAACTTCATCAAGGACGAACAGGGCCAGGACCTCGTGGAATACACGCTGCTGCTCGCCTTTGTGGCCCTTGCATCCGCGGCTCTCTTCATCGGCGCCGGCGGCAGCATCAAGACCATTTGGGGCGACGCCAACGGCATTCTCAGCAATGCCGCTTCCGCCGCCAGCTAGTCCTTCAGCCTTTCTGCAGGAGGCAGCCGGGTTCGGGAGGACCAAGGGCTCGTCGAAGAAGCTTCGAGCCCGGACCCAGGCGGCTTCTTGTACGCTGTGACAGCGTTCTCGGAGGGTATGCGGGGAGAGCAGTTTGGCAAAACTTGCGATCTCTGCATACCCGATTTTTTCCGCGAGTATCTCGAGAGGGGGGCGACTTCGTGTACCGCATGAACCTGTTGCTTGAATTCATCACTGGTGAAGAAGGCCAGGACCTGGTGGAGTATTCCCTGCTTCTGGCGTTCATTGCTCTAGTTGGCGCCGCCGCTTTCATGAGCATGAGCCGTAGCACCACGACTATCTTGTCCGTGGTGAATTCACGCTTGGCCGCGGCAAACAGTTCGAGTTAATCGTTATGAACAAAAGAATCTTATCCGTCTTTGCATTCGCGATTGCCGTCTCGGCCGTCGCCAGCTTCGTCTTGTACAGGCTGATTTCAACCAAGCTGATCGCCAGCGCCAAGCCGGCCACCATTCAGATCATGGTCGCTTCCCACAAGCTGGATATCGGAACCCTCATCAGGGAAATCGACTTGAAGGTGGTTGAGGCTACCGGCAAACCGCCCGCCGGCGCGCTAACCGACGTCAAGGATGCCTTGGGGCGCGGCGTCATCGCCGACGTCTTTGAAGGGGAACCGATCGTTGAAGGCCGGCTCGCGCCAAAAGGAGCAGGCGCGGGCCTCGCGGCCACCATCCCCTCCGGTATGCGCGCCGTCGCAGTTCGCGTCAATGAAGTAGTTGGCGTCGCAGGATTCGTTAGCCCTGGCCAGCATGTCGACATCCTGATCGCAGGCAACCTGCCGAATGGCGGCAGCTCCAGCACTGGCACATTGACCAAAACGCTTCTGCAGAACATCACGGTTCTCTCCGCGGGCCAGAACATCCAAAAGGACCCCGAAGGCAAGCCGGTCACCGTACAGGTCGTCAATATGTTGGTGACGCCGGAACAGGCCGAAATCCTCAGTCTGGCGAGCAACGAAACACGTATCCAACTGGTGCTGAGAAACCCTCTGGATACGGAAGTCGCCAAACCGCCGGGCACCACCATCGCCAATCTGTTTTCCGGCGCGAGCCGCGCGTTACCCGCGGCTCCGGCCCAGAACGTCGTGAAGAGCCCGGCGCCTCCCATAAGGAAGGTCTTGCTGCCGCTGCCACCGCCAGCCGTTCCCGCGGTGGAACCACAAAAGGTCGTGATTCCCATCACGGTAGAAGTGTATACCGGCGCCCGCCGCGCCGACACCAAGTTCACGCCCAAAGAGGCGGCCAAAGAGGAGAAGCCCTAAGGGTTCACCATGCCAATTCAAAACTATTTATGCCTGTTGTTGTCGGCATCCCTCGCGGCGCCTCCCATCGGCGCCCAACCTCCGGCGGCGCCGCAGACTCAGCCACCGAAATCAATTGAGGCGCCTGCTACCGGCGCACGGGAACTCTTTGTTACGGTTGGCAAGTCCCTTCTGGTGGACAGTCCCAAGACCATCCAGCGCGTCTCCATCGCCAACGGCGATGTCGCTGAAGCCTTCGCGACGTCTCCCAACGAAGTCGTCGTCAATGGTAAGACCCCGGGCGAAACCAGCCTCATCATCTGGCAGCAGGAAGGCACCCGCCTCATCTTCGACCTGAACGTAAACGCCAGCACCACCCGCCTCGACACCGTCAACCGGCAGTTGAAGGCCGAGTTTCCCGGGCAGGACATATCGGTGAGTTTGGACAACGGAGTGCCCTTCATTCGCGGTTCCGCAAGCGACCTGATCACCGCCGAGCGCGCCGTTATGATCACCGGCACACTGGGCAGGCCGGTCAATTTATTAAAGGTAGCCATCCCTCCAGTGGAAGCTCAGATCCTGATCAAGGTGAAATTTGCCGATGTGGATCGTTCTTCCGCTCAAAACCTGGGTCTGAACTTTTTCAGCACGGGCGCTGCGAACACGGTTGGGGGAGTGAGCACGCAGCAATTCAACCCACCGCAGGTGCTTCCGAATACGACCAGATCCGGAGGCAGAACCACAACGACCACCACCCTCACATTGTCGGATGCCTTGAATATCTTCTTCTTCCGTCCGGACCTCAATCTGGGAGCGACGATCCGCGCCTTACAGGCTCGCAGCCTCCTCCAAATCCTCGCGGAACCGAATGTTCTTACCATCAATAACCGCTCAGCAAGCTTCCTGTCGGGCGGCGAGTTTCCCTTCCCCACCCTGCAAGGCGGCGGCGGCGGACTCGGCGCGGTCACAATTTCATTCCGCGAATTCGGCGTTCGAATCAAATTTCTTCCGATCGTAACTCCGCGTGGCACAATCCGGCTGCAGGTGACCCCGGAGGTTAGCTCGCTCGATTTTTCGAATGGCCTCGTTATCCAGGGCTATACCATTCCCGCACTTGCCACTCGGCGCGTGCAAACCGAGATCGAACTCGACAGCGGCCAGAGCTTCGCAATCGGCGGTCTTCTCGACAACCGCACCACCGAATCGCTCAGCAAAATCCCCGGCCTCGGAGACATTCCGTTCTTTGGCAAGCTGTTTCAATCACGCCTGAGATCCAAGAACAATTCCGAACTCCTCGTGATCGTAACGCCGGAAGTGGTTCGTCCCATTCCGGCCGGTCAGGCCCTTCCTGCGCTGAACTATCCGCAGCCCTTCCTGCCGCCCAACACCTCCAAGGATCCACCGCGGACCCCCGGCATCGAGACTACGGGTCCAGTTCCGATTGTCACCAAGGTCCAGACTATTCCAATCGAACAGTTGATTCAGAGCGAGTCGGCCACTGGCGCGGCGAGTAGCGCCCAACAGCCAACGGCGCCGACTCTTCAGTTTGTACCAATGCTTGTGCCGCCCGGAGCAGCGCCCGCGCCAACAGCTCCACCGCCCGCCCCGGCTAAGCCTGGCGGTGACGGCGGCGGAGCGGGAAAGTAGGAGAACCACCGTGTATCCGGTAACTGCGGCGATCGTCATCGAAACGAAAGAACTATGGGACGAACTGCATGCAGCGGTGCAGGACCTCCCCGTTCGCTTCGTCCTCGAATTGCTGGAGGTCGGCGATATTGCGGCTTTTCTGGGCAAGCTGTCTCGCATCGGACCCGATATCGTCTTTCTCGATGTCGGCAAACTCAGCGAGAATCTCGATGCCGACATCAGAGCCATCCGTTCCGTTCCGAACTCGCCGGCCGTCGTCGCCCTCAACACGACGGCCGATCCGGCGATTATTCTTGACGCCATGCGCGCTGGCGCGGCCGAATACCTCTATTCGCCCTTCGCCAGCCAACTCGTGCCGGCGCTCGAGCGGATTGCCGTCGAACGGACACGCGCCGTGCAATCCGCCCGGCGCGCCAGCAAAGTCATCGGCTTCCTGTCCGCGAAGGGTGGCTGCGGAGCCACCACGATTGCCTGCCACGTAGCCGCCGGCCTCCCGCTGGTGTCGCCGAACGCGCGCGTCCTCCTGGCCGATCTCGACTTTGAATCCGGGCTGGTGAGTTTTCTCCTCAAGTCCAAGTCGCCCTACAGCATTCTCGACGCTGCCCGCAACACACAGCGCCTGGACGCCAACTACTGGCGCGCACTGATTTCCAACGGCTACTACGGCCTCGAAGTGATTTCGGCGCCTGCCCCTCCGATACAACAGCCGCCTACGCCGGAATCGCTGCGCTATGTATTGAATTTCAGCCGCACGAACTATGACTGGGTCCTTGCCGACCTGGGACGCAATCTCAGCAACACCACTCTCGGCGCGCTGGAACAGGTGGACCAGTTGTTTGTGGTCACCACGCTCGAGATCCCCGCATTGCACCAGACCAAAATGCTGGTGCAGAAGCTTCTCGACAGCGGCTTTCCGTCCGGACGCATTCAGCTTCTTCTGAACCGGACCCCGGACCGTTTCGACGTCACCATTGAGGAATTGGAAGCGATGATCGGCGCGCCGGTCTATTCCGTGATCCCAAACCAATACGCCCGTCTCAACGAGTCGTATTCAGAAGGTAAACTCGTCGCCTCGGAAACCGAACTGGGCCGCTGTTTTTCGCGGCTCGCAATGAAGCTCGCGGGCATTGAACCGCCAAAGAAAAAGAAATTTTCCCTTTTCGGATAACGGGTTCAAGAAAGGCACTATGTCTGAAACAGGAACAAACGCGTTAGTAAAGTCCGGGTGGGTCGAGCGCCTTTTCAATCCCCAATCGTATACGCCGGAATACCAGGAGTTGAAATTCTCGCTTCATCGCAAGCTCCTGGACCGCATCAATCTCGAAGCGCTCTCCTCGGTCGCGAGCGATCGCGTGCGCAATGAAATTCGATCAGCGGTCGCCAAACTTGTCGAGGAGGAGCGGACGCCCCTCAGTATCGTCGAAAAGAACCGGATCGTGGATGAAGTGCTCGACGAAGTGTTTGGCCTCGGCCCGCTGGAACCCCTCCTCGCCGATCCAACGATCTCCGACATTCTGGTCACCACGCCATTTCTCGTATTTGTCGAGCGCGCCGGCAAACTCCACCGCACCCCGGTCGAGTTCAAAGACAACGCCCACTTGCTGCGGATCATCGAAAAGATCGTGTCGCGTGTGGGACGCCGCGTGGACGAATCTTCTCCGCTCGTCGACGCCCGCCTGCCCGATGGTTCGCGTGTCAACGCCGCAATTCCTCCGGTTGGCGTGGATGGCCCCCTCCTCTCTATCCGCCGCTTTCCCAAAAACCCTTTGACCGCGGTCAAGATGGTCGAGAACCTCACCATGACGGCAGGCATACTGCAGTTGCTGCAAGGTGCGGTCAAGGCCCGGCTCAACATAGTTGTCTCCGGAGGCACGGGCGCGGGTAAAACCACCCTCCTCAATGCGCTCTCGTCCTTTATTTCGGAGGATGAGCGCATCGTCACCATCGAGGACGCCGCCGAACTCCGTCTCGATCAGATCCACGTAGCTCGCATGGAAACCCGCCCCCCGAACATCGAAGGCCAAGGCGCCATCAAGATCCGCAATCTCGTCATCAACGCCCTTCGTATGCGGCCCGACCGCATCATCGTCGGCGAGGTCCGCGCCGAAGAAGCCCTCGACATGCTGCAGGCCATGAACACGGGCCACGACGGCTCTCTCACGACGATCCACGCCAATTCGCCCCGCGACGCCGTGGGCCGCCTCGAGGTCATGGTCGGCATGGCCAACGCCAACATGAGCGTCCGCTCGATCCGCCAGCAGGTTTCCTCGGCGATCGACCTCTTTGTCCAGATCAGCCGGTTCAGTGATGGCAGCCGCCGTGTGATCGCCGTAAGCGAATGCGTCGGCATGGAAGGGGAACTCGTGACCATGCAGGACATCTTCGTCTTCGAAAAAACGGGTGTCAACGAAAACGGCCGCGTCACCGGGCGCTTCCGCGCCACCGGCATTCGTCCGAAATTCTACGAACGTCTGAAAGCCGCGGGTTGTCAGTTGCCGCCCAACATCTTTCAACAGGTGGTCGAAATCGCCTGACATCAAGGAGACTTGCGCTATTTTATGCCTCCGCCACTTTTGATTTTTCTCTTTCTCTGCATGCTCGGGGTGATTCTCCTGGCGTCCGCCATTGGCTTCAACTACATGGAAGCCCAGCGCAAGAAGCAAGTAACCGGCATGCTGCGCTCGGTCGATGGCGTAGCGGCGGTAGAGCCGGAAAGCACCATTCTGGTGGACCAGAACCAGCAATCGCCGATGTCCCGGCGCTTGTCTTCCGTCGCCTCATGGCTCGATATCGAAGCCAAGATTCGTCAAGCCGGGCTGGATTGGACGATCGCGGGCCTGGCTGCCATGACCCTCGTCTGTGCGGTCATCGGTGGATTTGTGGGCGGGAAGTTCAATTTCATGATCATCCGGCCGATCAGCATCGCCGGCCTCGCGGCCCTGACTGGTTCCGTTCCGTATCTGATTCTGATGATGAAGCGCAGAAAGCGGCTCGCCCTCTTTGAAGAACAGTTTCCCGAAGCCCTCGACTTCCTCGCGCGTTCGATGCGCGCGGGTCACGCCTTCTCCGTCAGTCTCGAAATGATCGGGCAGGAATCCCCGGATCCGCTCGGCGCCGAATTCCGGACCCTCTTCAACGAGCAAAACCTCGGGTCTCCCATCGAAGTGGCCTTTGCCAATATGTTGCGCCGTCTTCCGATCGTCGACGTGCGTTTCTTCGTTTCCTCGGTGATGCTCCAGCGGCAGACGGGCGGTAACTTGAGCGAGATCCTCGTTCGCCTCTCCTATGTGATCCGCGAGCGCTTCCGTCTCCGCGGCCAGGTCAAAGCAGCGAGCGCGCACGGCCGCATGACGGCTGGCGTTCTGGTCCTCATGCCGATCGTCCTGATGTTCGCCCTCATGATTGTCGCGCCAGGCTATCTCGAGGAAATGGCCAAGGACGAGGATGGCAAATGGCTCATCGTCGCCTCCATCGTCGCCCAACTCGCCGGCTTCTATTTCATCCGGCGCATTATCAATATCAAGGTCTGAGCGGGAAAGGAGTACGACATATGGCGATATTCATAGCAATCAGTTTCTTCCTCCTCCTGGCGGGCCTGACCTCCCTATACACCTACCGTAGATTGGCCAAGCCGTCCAAGGTGTACGAGCAGCTCGGCGGCGTCATCGCGGTAGAGAATCCCCTCATAAACAAGGTCGATGCCAACGAGGAACCAGGACTCCTCGTAACAATGATCGAGCAGCTCGGCCAGCAGGTTCCTGCCTCGCCGGAAGATGTCTCGGCCATGCGTATCGAATTGATCGCGGCCGGATACCGAAGCGAGCGCGCGGTCTTCATCATGTTCGGCCTGCGGATCGTGCTTTGCGCGCTTCTGGTGATCATCGCCTTCTTCCTCCGCGAACTGATTACGAGCAACGCGATTCTGCGCATCGTTATCGTCATCGCTGCTGGATTTGCGGGATATTTCGGACCGGGCATGGTGCTCGAAAGCATGGTGGATACCCGGCGCGAAACTCTACGCCTTTCGCTTCCGGACGCCTTGGACCTCATGGTCGTTTGCGTCGAAGCGGGCCTGGGCCTCGATCAAGCCATTCAGTACGTCGGCCGGGAGCTCGAGGTCGCTCATCCGGAGCTGTGCAGTGAGCTCCAAATCGTCAACCTCGAAATGCGCGCCGGCAAACGACGCGCCGACGCCTTACGCCATCTGGCCACGCGAACCGGCGAGGCGGAATTGGCCAAGCTGGCCGCAATCCTGGTGCAGACCGACAAATTCGGAACCAGCATGTCCGAGTCTCTTCGCACCCACTCCGACTTCATGCGCGTACGCCGCCGCCAGGAAGCCGAAGAACGCGCCGGCAAAGTCGGCGTCAAGCTGGTCTTTCCAATCTTCTTCTGTATCCTGCCGGCCATGCTTTTGGTGGCCGCGGGTCCCGGACTGTTGCAGGTCTTCAAGTTCCTGTTCCCGATGATGAAGCAGTTCAAAGCCTGACAATTCTGACAATAAGGAGTCTTACGATGGATGATTCGATGATTACAGCCGCGCTATGGATCGCCGCTGGTGTGGTCCTGGTCGCTTACCTGATGCGCCGTAAAAAGAGGAGGACAATGCGATAACACCAGATCCAGCCGCGGACTCCATCTCTGCGATCCGTGCGCGAAAGAACGCTGACGGCGGCTGGGGCTATCACGCGTCCGGCCGCTCGTCGACTGAACCAACCGTGTTTGCCCTCCTGGCGCTGCACGGTTGGGGCAAGCTGCAGCCTGAGCGCGATTGCAATCCCGGGCTTGACTGGCTAGCCAAAACCCAGCGCCCCGATGGGGGTTGGTCACCGCATCCAGGCGTCGATCAAAGCACCTGGATGACGTCGCTTGTCCTGTTGCTGCCGGGCCCGATGGCCGGCAGGCTGAACTGGAAGGCAGCCGCGGATTGGCTGATTCACACGACGGGTCGCGAATCGAGCCTCTTGCAGCGTGTACGGTCTGTCATGATCACCGGCAAAATCCCCAATCCGGGCTCCGACGGGTGGCCTTTCTATCCGAATACGGCAGCCTGGGTCTCTCCCACGGCCTTCTCGATCCTCGCGCTCCGCAAAATGGCGACCCGCTATCCGGAGCGGGCCGGGGAGATCCGCCAACGAATCGACGACGGCGAGCTCTACCTCGCTGCACGCCGATGCGCCGATGGAGGCTGGAATCACGGCTCATCCCGTGCCCTCGGATACGACTCCCCCTCTTACCCCGAAACCACCGGCCTCGCTCTCGCCAGCCTGAAGGGCGCCCCGCCTGATTTGCTGCGGTCCAGTATAGCCGCCGCCGAATCTCATTGGCGCTCTTGCCGCTCCCTCGAAGCAACCCGCTGGCTGGAATTAGGTCTTCTTGCCCAAAATCGCCGCGTCGCTGGCGAACCGAAACCCTACCAAGCCACCCGAACCCTCCTCACCCAAGAACTCGCGATCGATGTCATCACAACCTCCGCCCTGCAAGGCCGGAACCCGCTGGAGCCGAATGTCTGAGCGCGTCAAAGTCTCCAACGCCCGCGTCGTGGGGAACCACCTGACGCGCCGAGACCTCGTCGCCAAAGCAGCAGCGGCAGCGGCTACGGCCGCGCATCTCACTTCGTGCGCAATAAAAAGCAAAGTCGCTCCGGCCCAGGTCTCCATCCTCCGGTGCGAGAGCTATGGTGGTCCGGGCCTTTACGAAACCGTCCGGCGTCTCCTTTCGCTCCACAAACTGGATGTCAAAGGGAAGCGCGTCGTACTCAAACCAAATCTCGTCGAGTTCGAGCCAGGCTCCACGATCAACACCCATCCGGCGCTCGTTCATGCGACGCTCTAAGCCTTCCGCTCCCTCGGCGCCGCCCACGTAGGCATAGCCGAAGGCCCTGGCCACCGCCGCCTCACGATGGACCTCGCCGACGAAGCCGGTTACTTTCGCACGATTCCCCGATTCGAAGAAATCTTCACGGACCTCAATCTGGACCGCACCTCTGAAGTCAAACTCCGGCAGCCCTCGTCCACGCTGCGGTCGCTCCACTTGCCCGCCACTGCCCTCGGCGCTGACCTTCTCGTCTCCATGCCGAAACTCAAGACCCATCACTGGGTCGGCGCCACACTCAGCATGAAGAACCTATTCGGCCTGGCGCCAGGCGGCGTCTACGGTTGGCCCAAGAATGTCCTCCACTGGGCGGGCATCAACGAGTGCATCGCAGATCTCTACCGCGTATTCTCCCCTAAGACCTTCGCCATCGTGGATGGCATCGACGGGATGGAAGGAAACGGCCCTATTCAGGGGACTCCCAAACACGCCGGAGTCCTCATCGCGGGCGCCGATATGGCTGCGGTGGATGCGACATGCTGCCGCATCATGGGCATCGATCCAGAGCGGATCGAGTATCTGAATCTCGCTGTTCGCCGCGCGGCCCTTGCGGAATCCGCCATTATGCAGACAGGAGAGAAGATCAGCACAGTCCAAACAAACTTCCAACTTCTCCCGCAGTTCGAAGCAGCCATCCGCCTCAAACGAACCGCATGAGCAACACCAAACTCGCCACCAGGTTGACAGGTAGGATGGCGTCGGAACAACGTCTGTTTACCATCGCGCTTTGCCTGATGGCGCTCGCCAACGTCCTCATGGATGAAATGCCCCTCCGGTCCAGGATCGGCGGCAATGACTTCCTCAGCTTTTACGCCGGCGCTCATATGGCAGTTGACCCCGCGCTTTACGATCCGGAGGCTGTCAGCCGCTTCCAACTCATGATCGGTTGGGACACCAAAGAAGCGCCCTTCATTCGTCCTCCGTTCTACGCAATGTTTCTCTGGCCCATCGGACAGATTTCGTTCCCTGTGGCTGTTCAGGTGTGGCGTGGGCTCAACATCTTCGCCGTGGCTGCTTTCGCATGGATGTTTCGAACCATGGCGCCCCCCTTGTCCCTCGTGGCCGCGATCTTCGCTTCGTATCCCCTGTTCGCATCCTTTGTCGCGGGACAGGACGTTCCTTTCCTGCTCGCCATCCTCGCCGGCGCGGCATGCCTGCTCGCTCGCGGGCATCGATTTGCCTCAGGGCTCCTCTTTTCTCTTTGTTTCATCAAATTCCACTTATTGCTGGCGGTTCCAGTGATCCTCCTGCGAAGGAAGGCTTGGCGCTTTTCCGCCGGACTCGCATCCGGCGCCGCGGCGCTGCTCGGGCTGTCCATTTTCCTGCAAGGTCCGTCGTTCCCCTTCCGTTATTTCCAACTCCTGCCGCAATCCCGCGTCAATCCGTCCGCAGGGTTCATGCCCAACCTCCACGGCCTGCTTCCGGATGTCTGGATGGAGATCGCGGCGGGAGTCGTCGTGGTCATCCTTTGCTGGATCGCTTCCAGTCACTCGAATGTGCGCTGCGCCTGCGCCGCGATCGCCATCGGCGGATTGCTGCTGAGCCATCATTCCTATACGCACGACGCCTCGGTCGTGCTTCCTGCAGGCATCGTCCTCATGAGCGAATCCCTGGCTTTCGCAACAAGACTGATGGGTCTCATTTCGCTTTGCCCAGTACTTTGGGTAATGGTCCGAGTGCCGGGGCTCTCCGCCATTCCAGTACTTTTTCTCGTTGCTCTACTCGCTCTCATCTGTTATGAAAGCTTGGTGGCTTCGCAAAACAGGAACAACAACGATGGCGAGCGGGCGCTTATGGCAACCCAATGATCCAGCGAATTCTCTTTGCCGCCGCCCTGCTGCCGTCGATATTCCTGTTGACGCAATCGCTAGACGTGCCCATGATGGGCCTCTTCGGCGACGACACCATTTACTACTCTTCTGCCCAGTCCATCGCCCTGGGCAATGGCTACCGGTTGCCTAGCCTCGAAGGAAAACCACACCAGACCAAATATCCGCCGCTGTTTCCGTTGTTGTTGTCGATCGCCTGGAAAATCAATCCGGACTTTCCTGCAAATCTCCCGGTTGCGGCCTGCATCGCTTGGTCAGCCGTCCCCTTCTACCTATTCCTCGCCTGGCGGGTCTTTCTTGGATTCCAGTTGAGCCCCGGACTCGCGATAGCGCTCGTCTTGATCCTCGCCTTCAACGGCCAGGTGCTGCTCTTTGGCTCCATGCTGATGTCGGAGATCTGGTTCTCTAGCGCTATTCTCGCCACGATGGCGTTTCTCTTTCGCGCCGAACGACCGGCAGCCGGGGGGGTAGCCGATCGCTATGCCCCAATCTTTGCGGGCGTTTGCGCTGGATTGGCCTATCTCATCAAGTCGAGCGCGCTCCCGCTGCTGGTAACTCTTCCAATGGGATTCCTGCTGCGCCGTCAGCCGCGCCGGGCTTGGCAAGCGGCGCTCCCGATGCTCCTGGCAGTGCTCGCATGGAATCTCTGGGCACGGTTGAATGCAGTGCAATCGACGGACATCAGCGTTCAGTACAACACCAGCTATCTCGGGTACTACCTGCGGGACCTCACGCTGCCGGTCTTCGCCTCCATGGCGGCCACCAATTTCCGTCTCCTCTATTCAGGACTGCCTCGCACCCTGGTGCTCGATCCTTCCGGATCCGCGTTCGAGAATGTACTAACGATCTTTGTGCTGGTTTGCGGAGTGATGGGATGCATTCGGCTGATCCGGCGCAGTGGCCATGTCCAATATCCGCTATTCGCGCTCGGCTACATCGTTCAGTTGGTGGCATGGAACTTCATGCCCACCGCGAGACTTCTGCTTCCCGTGCTGCCGCTGTTCCTCGCAGGGATCGCCACCTGGGTCGCGGACGCCTTTCGGGTGTTGCAATCCGATGAGCCGATGCTGAGGCCCCGGTCCATACTGTCTCTTGCAACCATGGCTCTCATGGGACCACTGACGTTGTTCCTCGCCTTGGTTTCATTCGGGGTCACCTTCGTGAACCTCCCTGCAGCCATCCGCGAGAATCGCGTGGCCACCGAAGGCAAACGCGCCGCCTACGCGTGGATCCTGCAGAACACTCCCAAGGAAGCGGGCGTCCTGGCCAACGACGATCAGCTGCTGTATCTCTTTACGGGACGACGAAGCGCCAGCCAGATCGTACCAGCCCTGTTATATTACACGGATCAATCCGGCGCCCTCCGCGCCGAACTCCAGAAGCTCCCAGACTACGCGCGCGAACACCGCTTGGATTATGTCCTGGTCACATCCACGGACCTCCGCCGTGAGAATCTGGAGCGCTATCGCCAGGACCTCGATCAAATCATGCGATCCGCCGTTGGTTATCGAAAGGTTTTCGATACGCCGCTCGCCCAGATTTACAGCGCCACCAACTCCCCGATGCAGAGCCGTAACTAGATCCCATGCGATTCCCATTCCTCATACCATATCCAAGAGAACGAGTGGAACTCCGCTTGCTCCTTGGGTGGCTCACATTCTCCATCGCCGGTCTATTCATCACCTCAGAAGCTTTGCCAGAGCACAAGCCGTTCGTCTTGAATACTTGGAGGGTCACGGGGATGATGGACGCTTCGGCGTTCCGAACTGGCGCGCAACTCCTTGGAAGCGGTAAACTCTACGATCCCGTAGTAGCCGGCCAGTTACAGTTCGACGAAACAGGCGAGAAAACAACGCGAGTGTACCTACGGCCACCATGGTACGCTCTGCTAACGAAGTGGTTGTCGATTCCGCCACTCCCGATTGCGATGGCGATTTGGAAAGGATTAATCTTAGCCGCCGGCGGCATCTTCGCCTTGCTCTGGCGTCAGCCATGGTGGGCGCTCGCCAGTCTGTGCTGGAGCTTCCCTTTCGTGGCGGCAATCGAACAGGGCCAAGACACTCCATTTCTCCTGTTAGGTGTAGTCATCAGCCTCAAACTTGCCGCGGCCCGGAGTGACGTTTTGGCCGGCTTCGCTCTGGCGCTCTGTACCGTCAAGCCTCATTTCCTCATACTGGTCATAGTCGCGTTCTTGATCTTCAAACGCTGGAAGATCATCGGCAGTTTTGTCGCTGGAATAATGATTCTTGCCGCCATTTCATTCCTAGCCGAAGACAGAGATTGGCCGTCTGCCTATGGCCGTCAACTACTCCAGCCAACGTGGTACAACAGCGTAACAGCTTCTCCCAACATTGTCGGATTGTTCCCTCTGTACTCTCAACAAGTAAAGGCTGTGATTTCGACTTTCGCTGTCATATTGTGCATTCCAGTTGTTGCGTGGATCGGCAAGCGAAAGAATCTGGAGTTCACCGTTTGGTCCGCGTTGACGCTTGGCGTCCTCAGTTCATTCCACGCTTACCTCCAGGATGTTCTGCTGTCCGTTCCACTTGCCCTCACGGCGCTTGAAGCCGGTCAACCCAAGGCTTTCCGGTGGGCCATTTTCTCCCTATCGCCGCTGGCGTCATTTGCATTGGCGGCATGGATCCCGCTACTTGGGCCTCTGGTTCAGGTGGCTTCCTTGCTTGGACTGCTCCAGGCGGCCACCACCGCGGAATCGGGCTCTCCTGCCGTTGCCAAATCATTCCCTATTGCATCGGCATCCCCATGAACCCCAAAGCAATCCCATAGGTCTTGGCTATACTTGCTTTTGTTCGGCCAACGGATGATTCGGAACTGATTTAAGGAGTACTCATGAATAGTTCCTGGGCGCGACTGCGTTTCCCGCTCTCGATTGCATTGGTTGTAGCAGGCACGGCCTTCATGGCAAGTCCAACGCTCAAGACCAAGGCATTCTTCGCTCTGTCCAGAAAGTGGCAATCGAACGGGACTCCATCTGAATCGAATCAGTTTCCGAAGAACATTGCCTGGCTTTTCGGTCGATTTGTTCCCGTATGGGTTGAAATTGAGCCGAATATCACCATGCTGATCGATCCCTACGATAAGGTGACAGGATCGATATTCATGGACGGGGATTGGGAGAAGCCGGTGCGGGGCTGGTTGTTTCAACACTTGCCACCGGACGGAACCTTCGTCGACATTGGCGCACATGTTGGATGGTATTCGCTAAAAGCGGCCAAAGTCCTGGGCCCAAACGGACGCGTGATCGCCATCGAGCCAAACCCTGAAACTCTTGTCAAACTCAGGGCAAACATTACGGCAAGCAAGCGGGATGGAATGATTCTGGTTGCGCCAGTCGCATGTTCGGATTCCGAATCCAGGTTGAAGTTCTATGCGTCGTCGCGAGTCAACACCGGAGAGAGTTCTCTCTCCGCAAAGAATGCCTCATTGGAAGGACCAGTCACGTCGTATGAGGTGCAGGCCCGAAGGCTGGACGACATCCTGAGCGATGCGGGAGTCCGGCGGGTGGATGCAATCAAACTTGACGTAGAAGGCGCGGAACTATTCGTGCTGAAGGGCGGCGCCGCTACCTTGAATCGATTCAAACCCGTGATCGTAGTGGAGCTCATCGATCGACAGTTGAATGCTATGGGCACGAGTGTCAAAGAAGTCAACGAGTTCATGCAGGCTAATGGCTATCAGGTTTTAGCTACTTTCGACGACAATACGGCGTTTGGGCCGGTGAGCAAACGCTAGGCTCCCCTTCAGCGATCCTGCCGATCCTCTGAAAGGCGGGGTTCCAACCTCGGGGCGTCATCGTCAACATAAAGCCGCCAGATCTTCCGGTCCCTAAAATGGTCGGCGAGCTGGTCGTCCCTTTTCGGATTAATGGACCTCGCCCAGGCAATCCGCGAATCTTCAATGTTCGCTGAGTTGTGAATCCAGTCCTGATGGAAGGAATGCCGGGGGCCGTACTCGACAACCACTAGGTGCCGCCCGGGGATCGCTTCCAGTTCCCGCTGTATCAACAACCTTTTTGAGCCGTAGGACGCCCCGGCCGTTGCCCTGAGGGTTGGCTCAAAAGGGGACTGAACGAGGACGAAGCCGCAAAGAACAACGGCTGCAAACGCGCCCGCTCTCAAACCAAACACCCGCCAATTCCAAAGCCACTGGCAACTGTTCATCCAACGGAGATAACCCAAACCGCAAATCGGCGCGACGTAGTGTGGCAATACCGCTTTGATCGGAGCTACACCGATAACAAATAGGACGAAGATCGGCAATGTCAATCGATCCGTCCGATCTCTTGCCAGCGATGGCATGCCCACAAATACTGAGGCCAGTAGCCTCGATCCCACAAAGAACCACGCTGTCACCAGGAGCGTGACCAGAAAGTTATCTGCCGGATTCTTCCGTGCGCGCTGGTACTCCCGCAAGTCGTACTCGATCCAATGCCGCCGGAACTCTTTGTGCCGATATGCAGGGATCTCATTAGGAGAAAGCCAAATCAACGATGGTGCGATACCGTATTGCTCTTCGTGAACTTGATATGGGAGACGGCTCCAGATTCCTGTAACTCGATAGTTGTAATACCCCATCCAGAGACCCGCAATCAACAGAACTGGCGCCATCGGCGCAATGACTTGTCTAAACAATACTCCTGGTCCAGAATCCCGGAGGATCACGACCAACAACACGACAGATGCCGCCACTCCGGCACAAAGCCCTTCATACGGCCTCGAATTCGCCAGGATCACGAGCCCGGCAGCGTACGCAATGGCATGCCGCGCGTTTCTGCGTTTTGCATCCACCAGCCTGGCAAGGGCCCCGATCACGAGAGATCCTCCAGCAGCCGCGACTGCGCCCCCCCAATACGAGTTGCACCAATAACTGACAATGCCCAACCGGACGGCAACGAGAAGCGCGCCGGCCAGTGCAAAACTTGGCCTCAGCCACCCTTGCATCATCCAACAAATGATTCCGCACATGACGCCAACGCTCAAGAGCACCCCGATCCATGGATGTCCCAGGTTCTGTCCGATCGCCAAAACCATCGACTGAGCGGGCGGATACTTGGAGGCATATGTCGGCTTCATAATCACGTGAAATGATTCGAAGTGTTCCCAAAACGGTGGAGTCGGATTGGTCAGACGGCCATGAGCGAATGTATCGGCGCCGAGAAGGTAACTATATTCATCCTGCACATCTGCAGTCGGCGCTGGCAGCCAGAAAATCAGAATTACGCGCGCCAAGACAGGAAAGAGCCCCGCGAGCAGACAGGCAGCGAGCCTATTCTCAGCAACCCTCCGGTAGCCACTACAGAAGCGCTCGACCGCGTGCTGGATCATCCGCAAAACCACCTCTGATTCCAAGTGCCGCAGCACTATGTCTGATCATGACATGGAATAACTCCCGTGCTTCTCCACTCGCGAAAACCGTCGAAAAAAGGCGGGGCGAGGCCATGAGCAAGCCGATTCGATCAGAGACGCCAAATGAACCAAACCCCAAACGCCGAGAATCTCCGCTGCCAAGCAATCCGCCGGCCGTGTCAAGCTATGGAAAACAGAGGAATCCTGACGATGCAGTACAATTTGCTGTTTTTTTCAAACATGCTTCTCAATCGCCCTCGGGAAATCTATTGCTGCGTCGCCGGGAAACCTTTGCTGGCCTGCATCATCGCGTGTTTGTTGCCAATCGGATTCCGTCTGCTCTTACTGTTCTGGCATCCTGTGCCATATCCGACAGTTCAGGACGAATTCAGCTATTTGTTCGCCGGAGACACCTTTGCGTCGGGCCGGCTGACCAACGCGACGCATCCGATGTGGGAGCATTTCGAGACCTTCCAAATTCTGGAGCATCCGACAAATGCCTCGAAGTATCCCCCAGGCCAAGGCCTCACCTTGGCTTTGGGCCAAGCGCTTACAGGCGTCCCTTGGGCCGGTGTTCTCCTCAGCGTCGGCTGCTTGTGCGGTGTCCTCTGCTGGATGCTGCAAGGCTGGCTCAACCCTGTTTTCGCTTTCACTGGCGCCTTACTGGTGGGCGTTCGCCTTGGTTTGTTCAGCTATTGGATGAACTCGTACTGGGGTGGCGCGGTCGCGGCCATCGGTGGCGCCCTTGTCCTTGGCGCCATACCTCGGATTTGGAATCCGTCCAGCCACCGATTCCGCGATGCCGCGATTCTCTGCTTCGGCCTTGGAATTCTCGCCAACTCGAGACCCTTCGAAGGGCTCATCTTGGCTGCTTCGGCATGCGGCATGCTTGCTTGGGGGCTCTACAAGTCGGCGCCCTCAGCCACCGCGGGCAGTTGGATTCGTCAACTGATTCTTCCCGCAGTGGTGGTCCTGCTTCCAATCGGAGCCGCGATGCTTTACTACAACTACCGCGTAACAGGACATGCCAGCCAGTTTCCGTACCAGGTGCATGAGAGCCAATACGCCGTTGCTGGAGCGCTCCTATGGCATGAGCCTCACCCCATCCCAGCCTACCGTCACGAAATCTACCGGAAGTTCTGGGTTGATTGGGACTTGGGTGAGTTCAACCGCGCGCGGAGCAATTGGGTGGCCAACTACGTCGCGAACCTCCTGATCAATGCCTGGTTCATCGCAGGCTCCGGTCTGCTCGCCTTCGCCGCCATTTGTGTACCTCATCCGAATCGGAACTTCGCCGATAAGTGGACGTATCCAATGCTCATGATCTTCCTAGCCGGGCTGGCATCCGAGAAATTCATCCTGCCCCACTATGCCGCGCCGGCATGCGGGCTCTTCTACTTGAGGTTCATGAACGCCTGCCAGAATCTTTGGACATGGAGGCCGGGCGATTGGCGCGCCGGCGCACTCCTTTCGACGTTGGCCTGCGCGTACCTGGCAATTGAGGCGCCCTTCGACGGTGCGCTGTACACCCGCGCGCGCGACGAATTCGGCGCCCGGCGCCGGGCGACCGAACAGCGGATCCTCAACGTTCCGGGCAAGCATCTCGTATTCGTCCGATACCTTCCCGATCACCGCGTCCATCACGAATGGGTCTACAACTCGGCCAACCTGGACTCCGCTCGCATTGTCTGGGCCCGTTCTCTGAGCGTCGAGAGCGACCGCCGCCTCATGAGTTATTTTCCGGGCCGCAAGGTCTGGAAATTGCAGCCTGACGGCCCTTCTGCCGATCTATCGATTGACCCAGCGGCTGCAGTGGAGAGGTTAGAATGAGTAGCGACCTGTCATTGGAGCAACAGTCGCACCTAATGGATCCGGAACTGACGCTGTTCACGCCGGAAAACGATATCCAGGATCCAGAGGTGTCGATCGTCATTCCCGCGTTGAACGAGAAGCTCACCATCTGCGACTTCGTGGACTGGTGCAAGATCGGACTCGAACAGGCCAACGTCGGCGGCGAAGTCCTGATCGTTGACAGCTCCACCGACGAGACGCCCACCCTCGCCCTGCAGCGTGGCGCGCGCGTCCTATCCAGTCCCAAACGGGGCCTCGGGCGTGCATATATAGACTCAATTCCCTTCATCCGCGGCAAGTACATCATCATGGGCGACGCCGATTGCACCTACGACTTCCGCGAGATGGCCCAGTTCGTGAAGGCCTTCCGCGCCGGCCACCAATTCGTCATGGGTTCGCGATTCAAAGGCTACATCGAATCCGGCGCCATGCCCGTCCTGCATCAATATTTCGGCACCCCGGTGACCACCTGGATTCTCAATCGGCTCTATTCAACGAGTTTCTCCGACATTCATTGCGGCATGCGTGGAATCACCCGGGAAGCTCTCGTCGCCATGCAGCTCGAGTCGCAGTCGTGGGAGTATGCCTCCGAAATGGTGCTCAAGTCCGTCTCCATGCGCCTGCGCACCACTGAGGTTCCCGTACGCTTCCTCAAAGACCGGGACGGCCGGCTCAGCCACATGAAACGCGGCGGCTTCCTCGAACCGTGGCGCGCCGGTTGGATCAACCTCCGAGCCATGTTCATTTACGGCGCCTCCTACTTTGTGCTCCGGCCTGGACTCGCACTGCTGGCGTTCGGACTCCTGTTGATGCTTCCGCTCTCACTCGGCCCGATCCAGATCGGGCCGGTGATCTTCTCGATGTTCTGGATGCTCTTCGGCCTCTGCGCCTCCATCATCGGCCTGCAAAGCTTCTACTTCGGCTGCATTGCCCAGCTCATCAGCGATCTCTCCGGCACATCGCGCACCGATTGGCTCAAGGTCTTCCCCTACAACCGAACCATGATCATCAGCGGCCTGATGGTGCTCTTTGGCGTCACTCTGATACTACCGCTGGTCGTCCAATACGCACGGCAAGGACTTAGCCTCCCCGGCAACCTCGTGCCCTGGAACCACCTCGCCGTTACCGGTCTCTTCTTCTCGACCGCCGGCTTCACCACCTTCGCTTTCATGCTGATCCTGCACGTCGCAGCTCTGCGCACCCGCTATCAGCCAGCCGTTCGCGACTAACTCCTATGAGCCACGTCGAAGACAACTGGGATCAACACTGGACGGACATCTCCGGCCAGGCCTCCATCAACCCCGGTCAGCGCTTCCGCCGCCTGGTGGTGCTCAGGGCTCTCGGGTTGCACTCCGCGCCGAAACCAGTCCGCATCGTGGACTTCGGCTGCGGCATGGGAGAACTCGCCGAAGTGGTGACCAAAGCGCATCCCGGCGTGGACTATGTGGGACTCGATGGCAGCCAGGCTGGACTGCGCGCCGCCACGGGAAGGGTTCCGGCGGCGAGGTTCATCCACACCGACCTCCTTCAAACGAACCACGACGCCGGCGGATTCGCGCAGTGGGCGACGCATGCTATTTGTTCCGAAGTCCTCGAGCATCTTGATCAACCGCAGGATATGCTCCGCAACATCCTGCCCTATCTCGGCCCGGATTGCCACCTCATTGTCACCGTCCCCGGCGGACCCATGTCGGCCTTCGACAAACACATTGGCCACCGCCGGCATTTCACACCGGCCAGCCTGCGCGCACTGCTCGAATCCTCCGGCTTTGAGGTCGAGCGAGCGTCGGGTACAGGATTCCCGTTCTTCAACCTCTACCGTCTGGTCGTCGTCGCTCGCGGCGGCAAACTCATTCATGACGTCTCCGCCCCAACCGTGGAACAGGTATCCGGCGTCGTCCGCCTGGGGATGGCTCTGTTTGGAATGGTCCTGCGCCCGGCCCTCAATCTCAATAGAGTCGGCTGGCAGATGGTGGCGGTTGCCCGAAAGAGACGGATGCAATGAACAAGACTCTCGTCACTGGAGGCGCCGGATGCATCGGCTCCACTCTCGTTGAAGCCCTCCTCGCCCGCGGGGAACAAGTTCGCGCCATCGACAATCTCAGCAGCGGCAAGCTCGAACACCTCGCTGGCGTATCCAACCATCCGAACTTCGAGTTCATCGAGGGCGACATGCTCGATATGGATGCCTTGCTGTCAGCGGTGGAGGGAACTACGATGATCTACCACCTCGCCGCGAACCCGGACGTCAAGTTCGTGCCGGGCGAAGCCACCGGCAAGGATCTCCGCCAAAACACCCTCGCCACCTACAATCTGCTGGAGGCCATGCGACTAGCCGGTGTGCGGAAACTCGCATTTTCGTCGACTTCGGCGGTTTATGGGAAGTCGCCACTCCAGCCCATTCCCGAACACGGCGTCTTCCCTCAGCCCATCTCACTTTATGGAGCGACCAAGCTCGGTTGCGAAGGACTGATTTCTGCCTTCTCGAACCTATTCGGCATGACCTGCTGGATCTTTCGCTTCGCTAATATCGTCGGACCTCGCGTCCGGGCTCGTGGCAAGACCGTCATCGCCGATTTCATTCAACGCCTGCAGGAGAATCCGCGCCGGTTGACCATCCTCGGCGATGGGCGCCAGGCAAAGTCTTATCTACTCTGCGATGAATGTGTGGACGCGATGCTCTTCGCCGTTGACCGCGCGGCGGCGCCTCTCAACATTTTCAACCTCGGGTGCGAAGACTCGATCGACGTAACCACCATCGCCGCACTGGCCTGTCAGGCGATGAGCCTTCGCGATGTCGAATTCCTCTACACTGGCGGAGAAGGAGGCTGGCCCGGCGACGTTCCACGCTTTCTGCTTGACGTTTCCGCCATCAACCGTCTCGGGTGGCAGGCCAAACACAACTCCCGGGACGCCATCGTTTCGGCGATTCGGAGCACGCTTTCGGCAATGTCATGACGACGCAAGCCGTAATCCTCGCGGGAGGCATTGGCACTCGACTCTGGCCGCTCACCAAAACCATCCCGAAGCCCATGACGGCTGTCGCAGGACGCCCCTACCTGGAATGGCAGATCGAAGAACTCGCCCGCCAGGAAATCCGCGACATCGTGCTGCTCACTGGTTACATGGGCGAGCAGATCGAAGATCACTTCGGCGACGGCTCGCACTGCGGCCTCCGAATCCGGTACTCCCGGGAGGCCCAACCCATGGGGACAGGCGGAGCGCTACGGCACGCCCGAGGATTGCTCGCCCCCGAGTTTCTGCTCATCTACGGCGATTCGTTCCTGCCGATCGATTATCACGAACCGTTGCGCACGCTGATCGCCGCCGGGCCGGACGCACTCGCAGTGATCGTGGTCGTGGACAATAGAGCGACGCCGTGCGGCGTCCCTGGCAACATCGAAATCTGCGAGGATGATGTTGTCTTGGATTACGAGAAGGATTCCCCGAAGCATCCGCCGTTTGTGGACGCTGGCGTCCTCGCGCTTCGCGCCGGACTCGCCGATTGGATACCTGCGGAAGCGCCGGTGGTCTCGCTCGAACGCGAAGTGTTTCCCGCCCTCATCCGCAACGGCCGGATGCGGGCTTTCGTCACAGAACAGCGTTTCTACGACATTGGCACGCCCGAACGTCTCAAAGTCATTGAAGAGGTCTTCGCCAAACAGCCATGATGATGAGCAGAACGCCCTTCCGGATCAGCTTCGCCGGAGGAGGTTCCGATCTCGAAGCCTTTTATTCGCAAGAGCCCGGCATGGTGCTTTCGACGGCGATCAACAAGTACGTCTACCTCGGCGTCAAGGATCACTTCGGCCTGAACTATCGCATCAGCTATTCCAAGACCGAATTCGCTGACAGCATCGACCAGATCCAGCATCGGCTGGTGCGGGAATGCCTGAAATCTTTCGGCATGAATCGAGGACTCGAAATCGTCTCGATGGCCGACCTTCCCGCGCAAACAGGGCTCGGCTCCTCGAGCAGTTTCGCGGTAGGCCTGCTGCACGCTCTATACGCCGTGGAAGGGCGCGTTGTGTCACCTGAGCGGCTCGCTCGAGAAGCCTGTGAAATCGAAATCCAGCGCCTCGGCGAGCCCATCGGGAAACAGGATCAATATGTCGCGGCATATGGGGGACTCCAGTTCATTCAATTCCATCCCGATGGTGCGGTGAGCGTTGATCCTGTTCTGTGCACCCCTGATACCCGTCGCGAGTTGAACCGGCGGCTGCTGATGTTTTATACAGGAATCACGCGCGATGCCCGCGAGGTCTTGACCAGGCAGCGGGAAAATACCGATTCGCGGCGCCCGGCGCTTCGCAAGATGTGTGGACTCGCCAAAGACATGCGAGAGATACTGACCTCCGGGCGCGATCTGAACGCTTTTGGCCGGCTGTTGGACGAAGCTTGGGTAGCAAAGAAAGCAGTCGAACAATCCATCAGCAATTCCGTGCTGGACGAATACTATCAGCGTGGAATCAGCGCTGGAGCCCTTGGCGGCAAACTGCTGGGCGCCGGCGGAGGCGGCTTTCTGCTCTTCTTCTGCGAGCCCCATTTGCAGCCGAACCTACGCAACGCGCTATCGGACCTGCGCGAGGTTCCATTTGCGTTCGACCATCAAGGCAGTAAGATCGTCTACATGAGCGGAGATGCGTGGTAGCAAATCCGAAGACCGCTCACCTGCATTTTTGGACTTTACTTACCCCAACGCCGGGGCGTGGACAACCCCGCGGGCGCTGGCTGGTCTTGTTTCGAATAGGCGCCTGACACCATTCCATCCCGAAGCTGGATGACGGTAGCCACCTTTCCGCGGTCTTTGGCGTAAACATAAGTTTCCACCAGGTGCCGCTCAGTGGACGTCACCGCGAAAAGCGACGGGTCGCCGTAGGCGAAGGTAATCGAATCGCCGCGCGAACCCGCGAAAATCTTCTCCCCCGCTGGAAAGGGATGCGAAGTGGATTGGGGGTTGAATACCGTGTCTCCCGCGACCGGCGCGTCCGGTGCGTTTGCCGCCGTATCTTCGATCGCACCGCCGGGCATCTGCGATGATATCCGTTCGGCTTTTTGCGCGGCGCCGGGTTTGAAATTGGCGTTGGCGGCACGGGCCGATCGCGTCTTCGCCTGGGTTTCGGATGGCTCTACTTTCCGGGCTTCCGCACCACCAGCCAGCGTTACCGGCGACGAACTCCTAGTCCACCAAGTGAACAAACCGAAGACAGAGATCAGGCAGATGACGGTGAAAACCACAGCATCTCTCACCACGATGAACCTCCGCGCCATCACTCTACCACAATCGAACCCCCAAATAAATCGGCAATGTGACCCAAGGATCGCCAAGCCTGAGGCGGGCGCTTCGTAAATGCGGCGCCTGGACTCGTCCTTACCCGCTTCGACGACAATGGAGTGGTGCGACCAATATCGCAATCGTCCGGGCCGCGCCATCCACTCCTCCCCGCCGGAGCAGTTACTGGCATCGGCAGCCTGCCCTTTACGTCTGCAGCCGAGGCAATTCACGCGATCGCCACATCGTCGCCTGAAGTTCCGTTTTGGCCTCAATTGCCTAAGCTATCGCAGTGGGAAAACATGATCGGCCAAGGCTTGGGCGTCCTCTCGAATCTGATCGAGCCTCGCGAGAACGGTTATGGCTATCAAGTAGGAGAAGACAAAATCGATTTGGCCGTCGAAGCTCTTCACCGCAGTAGCGGAGAATTGACGCCTGTCAACGCGGCGGGATTCGGGGCGTTTGAGCAAGCCCTTTCATCCGGCGTGTTCGGATCGGCGGCCGCCATCAAGGGTCAGATTGAAGGGCCCATTACTCTTGCCGCCTATCTGTTTTACAAGGGACGTCCGTTCTTGTCCGATCCGTCCTTGTTTGCCGCCATCGCTTTTCACGTGTCCCAAATCATCTGCTGGCAGATCGACCGCCTCGAGAAGGCCGGACTGCCGGTAATGGTGTTCGTCGATGAACCGGCTCTGTGTCTCGCGGCGCCCCATGGAAGCGCCGTCTCTGAAGAGCGAAGGCTGACTGCTCTGGCTGCCGCCTTAGCGGGCGCCCGGCTGCGCGGAGCCTATGCAGGCTTGCATTGTTGCGCAGCCAGGCCCTTGTCGCGTATGTGCAGCGTGAAGCCGGACATCCTATCGTTCGACGCTCATGAGGGTCTTGAATTGTTCTTTTCCGATCCGAACGCGATGGCGTTCGTCAGGGATGGAGGGACCGTCTCCTATGGCCTCATCCCAACGCTGCGGGACTCGAGCGCTGTACGCGCCGAGCATATTTTTGCGCGCTGGCTGGCTTTCGCATCGCTGGCCGGCGATCCTCAGCAGTTCGCCCGGAACTCTATGGTCACCGCGACCTGCGGGCTCGGGCTGCTGGACCCGGAATCCGTGACCGGATCCTTTCGAATAGCGCGGGGCGTCGGCAACCTTTTGCGCTCGCTCGCTGGCGAGGATCAACTGGTTGCCGGGGCTCAGCGCGCCGTGACGAGCGCATCCGCGGTTTCGTAGTTCAGGTTCGGCCCGAGCCATCGTTCCACTTCGGCGAGCGTCATACCCTTGCGTTCGGCATACTCGGCAGCCTGATCCCGTTCGATCTTTCCCAGGCTGAAATAGCGTGATTCCGGATGCGCGAAGTACAGCCCGCTCACGCTCGAGCCGGGCCACATCGCAAACGACTCCGTGAGCAGCATGCCGGTGTTCGCCTGTACATCGAGCAAGCGCCATAAGGCGCCTTTCTCGGTGTGGTCCGGGCACGCCGGATAGCCGGGAGCCGGCCTGATCCCGCGGTACTGTTCGCGAATCAATTCCTGGGCGCTGAGATTCTCGCTCTGGCCGTAGCTCCATTCCTCACGCACCCGCTTGTGCAGACATTCGGCGAACGCCTCTGCCAGGCGATCCGCGAGCGCCTCCGCCATGATCGCGTTGTAGTCGTCGTTCTCAGCCCTGAAACCATCGCAAAGCTCTTTCAAACCGATGCCCGCCGTGACCGCAAAGGCGCCGATGTGATCCGGCAGGCCGGTGCTTCCGGGTGCGATGAAGTCGGCGAGCGACCGGCATGGCTTATCGTCCTCTCTCGCCTGCTGACGGAGAAAGTGCAAACGGCCCAGCAATTGCCGCCGAGTGCTATCCGTGTACAATTCCACGTCATCGCCTGCCGCATTGGCCGGAAACAAGCCGTAAACTCCGCGCGCGGTAATCAGGTTGCCTTCGATGATGCGATCTAATAGTTCATTTCCTTCGGCGAACAGTTGACGCGCCTGTGCGCCGTGATTCTCATGTTCGAGGATCCGTGGGTAGATGCCCTTCAATCCCCAGGTGTGGAAGAACGGCGACCAGTCGATGAAGCCGCGTAACGTCTCGAGCGGAAATCGATCGAGCACGCGAACGCCGGTGAACGAAGGAGCAGGTATATCTTCGGAACGCCATTCGATCGGCATCCTGCGTGCGCGGGCTGCTTCAATCGAAACCGTCTTGGTTTTGGGCGCCGCATGCGATTTGCGAAGCGCGTCGTATTCCGCGGAATGCCGGGCGACGAAGGCAGGCTTTCCGTCATCGCTGAGAAGACTGGTGGTGACTGGCACAGCGCGGCTGGCATCCAAAACATGGACAACCGGCTCGCTATAGTGCGGTGCGATCTTGATTGCGGTATGCGCGCGGCTGGTGGTGGCGCCGCCGATCAGCAGAGGCAGTTTGAAGCCTTGACGCTCCATTTCGCGCGCTACGTGCACCATCTCGTCGAGAGACGGAGTGATCAGTCCACTGAGCCCAATGAGATCCGCCTTTTCATTCCTCGCGCGTTCGAGGATCTTTTCGCACGGGACCATCACGCCCATGTCGATCACCTCATAGTTGTTGCAGGCGAGCACCACGCCGACAATGTTCTTGCCGATATCGTGCACATCGCCCTTCACCGTCGCGAGTACGATTTTGCCTTGTGTTTTGACCACTTCGCCAGCGGCCGCAAGCGCCGCCTTCTCAGCCTCCATGTACGGAGTCAGATAGGCCACGGCTTTCTTCATCACGCGCGCGGATTTGACCACCTGCGGCAAAAACATTTTGCCTGCGCCAAAGAGGTCGCCAACCACGCTCATACCCGCCATCAGCGGACCTTCGATGACCAACAGCGGCCGGATCAGTTTTGCGCGGGCTTCCTCGGTATCGGCATCGATGTACGTGTCGATGCCCTTGACCAGCGCGTGCGTCAACCGTTCCTCGACGCTGCCATTGCGCCATTCTTCAGCCTTCTTTTCGGCCGCAGCCACGCCCGCGCTGGCCGCCTTGAGAATCTCCCCGTATTCGACGAGGCGCTCCGTTGCGTCGGACCGCCGGTTCAGCAGCACATCCTCGACAAGGACCTTCAGTTCCGGCTCGATCTCCTCGTAGACTTCGAGCATGCCGGCGTTGACAATTCCCATATCCATGCCGGCGGCGATGGCGTGATAGAGGAACGCGGAATGCATCGCTTCGCGAACCTTGTTGTTTCCGCGGAAGCTGAACGAAATATTGGATACGCCGCCACTGACTTTCGCATGCGGAAGATTGGCCTTGATCCAGCGCGTGGCGTTGATGAAATCGACGGCGTAGTTGCTGTGCTCCTCCATGCCTGTGGCGACCGTGAGGATGTTGGGGTCGAAGATCACGTCCTCGGGCGGGAACCCGACATCCTGCACGAGGATGCGGTAGGCGCGCTCGCAGATGCGGATTTTGTCTTCATAGGTTGCCGCCTGGCCATTTTCATCGAAGGCCATCACAACGGCGGCCGCGCCGTACTTTCTTACGATCGTTGCGTTCTGCCGGAACCTGTCCTCGCCTTCTTTGAGAGAGATCGAGTTGACGATGCCTTTCCCCTGCAAGCACTTGAGGCCCGCTTCGATAACCTCCCACTTGGAGGAATCGACCATGAATGGGACCTTGGCGACTTCAGGCTCGCTGGCGAGCAACTGCAGAAAGCGCGTCATCGCAGTGACGCCATCGATCATGCCCTCGTCCATGCAGATGTCGATGACGTTCGCGCCATTTTCCACCTGCTGGCGAGCGATGCGGACTGCCTCTTCGTACTTTCCCTCTTTGATCAGCTTGGCGAACTTGGGCGATCCGGCTACATTGGTCCGCTCGCCGATCATCATGTAAACGCCGTTTTGCTGGGTGAACGGCTGGGATCCGGAGAGGCGTAGCGGACGGAATTCGTCGTTCGGCGCGCTCACAGTAACGGACACGGATGACGGCCGGGCCCTGCGGATCTCGTGCGGGTGGCGGCCATCCAGCGCTTTGGCAATGGCGGCGATGTGCTCGGGCGTATTGCCGCAACAACCGCCAGCGATGTTGATCAGGCCGCTGGCGGCGAATTCGCCAAGGTAGCGCGCCATGTCAGCAGGTTCCAGATCGAAACCGGTTGGCGTCAGAGGGTTAGGCAGGCCTGCGTTCGGATAGCAGGAGATGGCGGCGTTCGCCTTTTCGGCCAATTCCTCGAGGAATGGGTACATCAAGTCAGGACCGAGCGAACAGTTGAGCCCAACTGACAGCGGATTCACATGCTGCACAGCGTTCCAGTAGGCTTCGATCGTCTGGGCGGAAATCATCGTTTCTCCACCGCGTCCGACGGCGGCGGAAATCATGATTGGAAGTTCTTTGCCATCCTGATCGAAGACCTCCCGGATGGCCACGAGTGCAGCTTTGGCGTTCAAGGAATCGAAGATCGTCTCTACCAGCAATAGATCCGATCCGCCGGCGATCAGAGCGCGGATCTGCTCGGCATAAGCGGTCTTGACTTGATCGAATGTGACGACTCGAAAGCCGGAATCGTCGGCGTCCGGCGAATTCGAGAGCGAAACTGTGAGCGGCCCGATGGCTCCAGCGACAAAGCGTTGGCGTCCCGTGGAGGTCGCGATGCGGTCCGCCCATTCGCGGCATTGCCGGGCCGACTGCTCGTTGATCTCCCAGGCGAGGCTTTGCAGGAAGGGATCCTCGATAACCTTCTGGTAGAAGGCGGGGTCTTTGCGGCCACCATGTTCCCGTGGATCCTCTACGAAAAACTCGCTCTGCGTAATGGTGGTGGCGCCGAAGGTGTTGGTCTCGATGATGTCAGCGCCGGCCTCGAGAAAACGGCGGTGGATATCGCAGATCATCTTCGGCTGCGTAAGCGAGAAGAGGTCCCCATTGTTCAGCAAGTCCTTGCGGGAGTCCCGGAATCGATCGCCCCGTATGTCGGCTTCGGTCATGCCGTAGGTACGAATGGTCGTCCCCATGGCGCCATCGATGATGGCGATTCTACGATTCAGGATCTGGTTTAGCGGATGGTCGGGAACTCGCGTCATGTCTGCCTAGCGCCTCAAGTCCCTGCCGGCTTCAAGCAGATGCCAACTGGACAGGCATTACCTCGTGAATAGCCGTGTTCGACACACTACTATCTGTTGTAATGATAGCGGTACGGAGACCAAAGGCGCCTCTTCGCGAGGCGCCTTGACTACATCCGGACTTGTTTTCTGCTTTTCCTCAGCAGCTTTGGGTGGTTACTGGATGAGGGGCTCACCGAGCACGATCGATCCCGTTGCAGTTGTTACCGATCTGGTTTCGCCGTTGCGGGTGGCGTTGATGACAGCCCGGTATTGAAGAGTCTGTCCGGGCAGCAGGAACTGAGCGTTCGGGATGGTGGCCTGGAAGAGATTCAAACGGCCGGCGCCGACATCAGTCATTGCGGTGTTCGAGAAAGCCGGAACCGGGGGAGTTGTGCAACCGATAAAAGGTATGCAGACCGGCGCGTCGAGCACCCGATGCTGAAGGGTCGCGCTGAGCGTCCCCGGATGCTGAGCGATTTCGAATTGCACGGTCTTGGCTGTGAGCGGGGTCGCCGGGGGTGCGGGGAGGGTCAGCGGACCGGGCGCCGTCCCGTTGAGTTCCGCCTTGCGGACAACGCGCGGATCCGCCAGGCGCAAATTGAAGTCCAGTGTCGCGCGTGAAACCAGGGCGTCTGCGTAGGCTTCATGGCCGGCAATATTGGGATGCAGGGTTCCATTCTGATTGCCCTGGCGGAAAAGAGAATCCGAGAGGGTGTTCATGTACCGCCGTTGGAGGCTCGTGCAGTAGCCGTGGGTCGCGAAGGTGGTTTCGGGGCCGCGGACGAATGTCCAGCCGTTGCGGACGGCCGCCTGCTGCACGCGGTCGTTCAGAACGAGGAAAACGTTGTCGAACAGGAACTCGCCTTCGGCGGCCGAGATTCCCACCATGCTCAGGTCGCCGCTGCCGTCGTCGAGGTTACCGCAGAAATTCGCAGGGGCGCTCATCATCTCGACTGGATACTCGGTGATGTACACGTTTCTTACGTTCGGCAACTTTTGCCGGATGGCGGCGCCGAGACGGTCGTAGGAACCGGCGAAGGCTGCGCTCGCGAGCACGTTTCGCGCTGTATTCACCGCGGCGCTCGTGGTGCAGTCTGTGAATCCGTTGGGCAGCAGGCACTCCGTGACGACATTCGCGAAGTTCACGTCATTGACGCCGATCGAAATCATGAGAATGTCGATGACGGCATCGGTGCGGTCGGTGTTGGGGACACGTCCCAACGCGTTGACGGCTTGATCGATCTGCGGCAGCCGGGAACCGTTGTTGGCGTCTGGCTGGTCGGTTAGCTGGTTGCCTAGCAGTCCCGAGTCGATTTTGGCCCCGGAACAGGAAAAATCAAAGAATGTCGTGGATACATTTGGCATGGCGTTGATCCGATTGGAGGCGAAACGACGGCCATTGTTCACGGACCTGTGACAAGGTGCGCTGGACCACGACGCTTGGCCGGAATTGAAAGAATTCGGGTTGCCTTCGCCGGCGGCAAGAGAGTCGCCGATGGAGACAATCACAAGATTCTGGCCGAAAGCCGTGACTGCGGGAATGGAAGCGGCCATCAAAATGGCCACGATGGGCTGGGTAAGCCGGTTGTTCTTAAGCATGGAAGTTGGGTCCTTTCGAGTTCTGCAAGCAACGTGTTTTTTTTGCTTGCAGGTTCATCTTGGGACCTGGCGCGTGGTGCTTGGTTGAAAAGATGTGAAAGATTTATGAAGGCCGAAAAAAGATGGAAGCCCGCTCCGCCGCAGGCTTACTTTTCGGTTCCAGGCTCCTCCACTGCCCGAAGCTGGGGCAGGAATGTGGACTTCGCCTTGCGCGCCAGAACGTCATCGCATCTCAGGATCTCGCCGATGTCCCTGCCGGATTCGATCTGCCGCGCGATCTCCTGCTCCGCAATCAGAATGCGATCGGCGATCCGGATTGCCTGGGCAAGTTGCGCCGCGGGAACGACGACAACGCCATCCTCATCGCCGATGATCCAATCGCCGGGCATCACCGCGACTCCCCCGCATGCGATGGGCTTCTGCAGTTCGCCGGCGTATTCGGCGCCTCCGGCATTTGGCGCAACCCCACGAGCGAACACCGCCAGAGGACTCTGCCGGATGTCGGCAAGATCCCGAATGGCGCCGTCGATGACGACTCCTTCCAATCCCTTGCGATTCGCGGCGGCAGTGGTCAATCCGCCCCACAGCGCCGTGTTCTTCTCGCCGCGTCCGTCCACCAC
>JACXTT010000324.1_pt1 | contig 79265 bp, 77 predicted proteins | sample 9270951 | NCBI WGS metagenome assembly JACXTT01 (sample SAMN15532306, study PRJNA645909) | rock metagenome | isolation source: weathered quartz diorite | place: Puerto Rico | collected 2017-06-21
GGCCCGTACCGACTCGCTGGGTGCCGGCCTGACCAAGCAGATCGCCGTGACCAACACGCCGGGCGACCTGGGCGACCAATACAATTCCTTCCTCGATTGCGAAGAATTGTCGGCTGACGCACTGGGTAATGGTGACGTCATCATCAAGCGCGACGGCAAGCTGCTGCGTCCCAAGCGCCTGCCTAGCAACCTGTTCCAGTTCCGCGCCGGCACGGGCGAAGCGCGCTGCGTACTGGATTGCGTCACCGCACTGCAAAACGGCGCTGACCTGCTCTGGATCGAAACCGAAAAACCGCATATCGCCCAGATCGGCGGCATGGTCAGCGAGATTCGCAAGGTCATCCCGAACGCCAAGCTGGTGTACAACAACAGCCCGTCGTTCAACTGGACCCTGAACTTCCGCCAGCAGGCGTATGACGCGATGAAGGCCGCGGGCAAGGATGTGTCGGCATATGACCGCGCCCAGCTGATGAGCGTGGAATATGATCATACCGACCTGGCGAAGCTCGCCGACGAAAAGATCCGGACCTTCCAGGCCGACGCGTCGCGCGAAGCAGGTATCTTCCACCACCTGATCACGCTGCCGACCTACCACACCGCCGCACTGTCGACCGACAACCTGGCCAAGGAATACTTCGGCGACCAGGGCATGCTGGGTTATGTGGCTGGCGTGCAGCGCAAGGAAATCCGTCAGGGCATCGCCTGCGTCAAGCACCAGAACATGTCCGGTTCGGACATCGGCGACGACCACAAGGAGTATTTCAGCGGCGAAGCGGCCCTGAAAGCGGCGGGTAAAGACAACACCATGAACCAGTTCTGATACCGGTAATACCCCAAGCAAAACGCCAACCCATACGGGTTGGCGTTTTTTTTGTCCGGCGAGATAGCTCGCGGGGTTCTCATCAAACATTTTCGTGCTGCTCTAAGGAGCGCCAGGTGGAGGTTCCGACCGGAAGGGCTTCCACGTCTTTAGACATTATTCCGGACATTGGGGCACTGCTCGTCTGGCTGGCCAACCACTATGCCGCGCGGCGTCGGGCTGAAAGCCGGGTAGGTGGTGACTACCGGTACCCGCACCGCGCTGCTGTTTGCCTCGGCGAGGAACGCGGGCCAGCGCCCAGGTTGAGGGGTCGGTGGCTGTGTGGTTTTGAGGTGGGGCACAGCTGCGGCAAAGGGACACCCGGGTTTCCTCTGCCAGAGCCAGTCCCTGCCTACATCACACGCCCGAACCACCACAACGACAGCAGCCCCGCACACGTGGCCAGCAACGCCCCCAGCGCGGCAAAGAACGCAGTAATTTCAACCTGTTCGCGCTTGCCAAACGCCAGCCGCATATTGAGCGCCCGGTACACCCGCTTCAGTTGCGCGGCATCCTCAAGCGGGAAATACTCTGCCCCCGTCGCGTTGGCGACTTCCTTCAATACCTTCTCATCCAGCCTGACGCGCGCCGACCAGCCATCGACCGAGAGCACCACACCTTCGGTCGTGCCAACCCCGACGGTATAAACGCGCACGCCGTGCGCGGCGGCAAGCTGCGCCGCCTGCGTCGCGGCCGGGCCGGTGTTGCTTTCACCGTCGGAAAACAGGACGATCGCCCCGGAGGGATAAGAGCCGGGCATCACGGCTTCGCCGCTGCGGGATGCGTCCGGCTTTTGCAGCGGCGTAGTGTCGCCGTTCATGAGGCGCTCGGCGTCATCAGCCGTCTGCGGCAGCAGCGTCATCAGCGCGATGAGCAGGCCATTGCCCAGCGCGGTGCCGCGTTGCGGCTTGAGGCGGTCGATGGCCGTGGCCGCGGCATCCTTGCTGCGGCTGGGCGCATGTGCCACGGCGGCGGTGCCGGCCATCGCGACTACTCCCACCCTGACGCCCGCGGGCAGTGCGTCGAGCAGAACCTTGGACGCTTGCTGGGCGGCGCGGATGCGGCTGGGCTGGATATCCTGCGCGCGCATGCTGCCGGACAGATCGATGACCAGGACCACGGTCTCGATGCGCGAGGGCAGCAGCATCACCGCCTGGGGGCGGGCGATGGCGAAGATCAGTGCGGCCAGGGCCAGCAGGAACAGCATGGGCGACACGTGGCGGCGCCAGGTCGCGCCGCCCTTGATGGCAACGCCGACGGTTTTCAGGGCGGGATAGGGCACCGTCGCGTGGCGCCGGCGCCCATCGAGCCATACGTAGCCAGCGGACAGCACGAGGACGAGCGCGAGCAACCACAGCATGCCTGGCCACAGGAAGCTGAAGACGGGTAGCCGGCTTATGGCATCGGTCATGCTGCCCCCTTTGGCCCGTTCTCCTGCTTTGCTACCGCAGCGGCCCCTTGACGGTGGCGGCGCCGGCGGGTGAAGTGCAGCAGGGCCAGGTCCAGGCGGGCGTAGGTCGACAGCGTCAGGCACGCCACGCCAGCCTGGGTGAAGGCCAGGCGCAACTCGGCCTCGCGCGCTTGGGCGGCGGCGGCGAAGCGTTTGCGGAAGGCCGGGTCGTGCGTGTCGACGAACATCTGCTCCGCGGTTTCGGCATCCTGCAGCACGACCAGGCCCAGGTCGGGCAAGGCCATCTCCAGCGGGTCGACCAGCCGCACCGCGACGACCTCATGGCGCCGGGCCAGCATGCCGAGCGATGCCTGCCAGCCCGGAGTGCTGATGAAGTCGGAGACCACGAACAGCACCGATCGTTGTTTCGCGACCGCCCGTGCGCGCTCCAGCAGGTCGCGCAAGCGGGTGTCGCCCGGCAACGCGGCGGGTGTGGCATGCATGCGGTCGAGCAGGTACAGCAGATGCCGGCGCCCCGAGCGCGCCGGCACCACCGACGCGCCCGCGTCTGTGGCCCCGCCGTAGAGCAGGGCGCCGACCCGGTTGCCATAGCGCGTCAGCAGCAGCGCCATGACGGTGGTGAAGTCGCTCAGCAGGTCGCGCTTGCTCACACTGCCGGAACCGAAACCGACCGATCCGCTCAGGTCCAGCAGGAACCAGACGGAGACCTCCCGGTCTTCCTGGTACTCACGCACGTGCGGCGTCTGCAGCCGCGCCGTCACGTTCCAGTCGATGTGCCGCACGTCGTCGCCGGGGCGGTATTCGCGCAGGTCGGCAAGATCCAGCCCGAAGCCGCGGAACAGCGTGCGGTAGTCGCCCTGCAGCAGGCCGTCGAGGCGGCGCACCACGGTCCATTCCAGGCGGCGCAGCAAGGCCTCGGTCTGCCTTGCGTCGACGCTGGCCAGCGCCGTGCCGGCAGGCGTGCCGTTGGGTGCGCTACCGGGTGCGGCTTCCGGGCCGCTCCGGCGCCTATCGCGCAGGCGCCCGAACATGGGATTCCAATGGGCGCTCCGGGACCGGCAGCGCCTGCATGATGCGGGTGACGAGCTGGTCGGCAGTCACGCCGTCGGACATGGCCTCGTACGAGAGCACCAGGCGGTGGCGCAAGACATCCGGCACGAGGTCAACCACATCTTCGGGCAGTGCATAGTGCCGGCCGCGCAGGAACGCCAGGGCGCGCGCACCTTCGATCAGGCCGATGGTGGCGCGGGGGCTGGCACCGAACGCTATGTATCGATCCAGGTCTTCCAGCCCGTAGCTTCCCGGCTTGCGGGTGGCCGCCACCACGCGTACCGCATACTGGACCAGGCTCGGATCCACATAGATCCTGCCGCATTCCTCCTGCAGGCTTGCCAGGCGCTCGGGCGTGGCGATGGGGCTCACGCTGATGCGGGGGCCGGTGACACGGTTGACGATGACGGCTTCCTCCTCTTCGCTGGGATAGCCCACCAGGACCTTCATCATGAAACGGTCGACCTGCGCCTCAGGCAAGGGGTAAGTGCCTTCCGTTTCTATCGGGTTCTGCGTGGCCATGACGAGGAAGGGCGTGGGCACGAGATGTGACTCGCCGGCGATGGTGACCTGCTTTTCCTCCATGACTTCCAGCAAGGCGCTCTGCACCTTGGCCGGTGCGCGGTTGATCTCGTCGGCCAGCAGCAGGTTGGCGAAGACCGGGCCCCGCACGGTGGAGAATTCGCCCGTGCCCTGGTTATACATGCGCGTGCCGATCAGATCGGCCGGCAGCAGGTCAGGCGTGAACTGGATGCGCTTGAAGGAGCCGCTCATGGTCCTGGCCAGCGTCTTGACGGTCAGTGTCTTGGCCAGGCCCGGCACGCCTTCCACCAGCAGGTGACCACCCGCAAGGATCGCCACCAGCACCCGTTCGAGGAAGTGGTCCTGCCCCACCACCACGCGCTTCACCTCATACAGCAGGCGTTCCATCAAGTCGGCGCTGTCCCCAGCGCCCCTGGCTTGGTCGTTCATCAGACTTGCTCCAAGAAACCTCGCCCCTTTAGCGAGGATGTCAAAGGCCCCCGCGTCTAGAACGGAGAGGATCCGATGGCAACGCCGGCACTTTCGATCGTGACAGCAAAGCCGATGCCGAGGAAAGTGCCGCTCTGGTTGGGGTTGAGGATGGCGATGACGATCCCTACCACCTCGCCATCCAGATTCACCAGCGGTCCGCCGGAGTTGCCCGGATTGGCGGCGGCGTCGAACTGGATGAGCTTGTCCAGGTCCCGCTTGCCGTCCGGCGAAACGAACCTGCGGTCGAGCCCCGACACCACGCCGGCAGACACCGACGGGCCGATGCCGAACGGAAAGCCGACCGCGATGACTTCGGTGCCTGGCGCGAGGTTCCGGCTGGAACCGAGCGTCGCCGGCGGCAGGTCGTCGGGGATGGAGCCGGGCCGGATCACGGCGAGGTCTTTCTCCGGGAACGCCTGCAACACGGAGGCCTCGGCCGTGTGGCCGTCGTGGAACCTGACCTCCAGGCGCAGGGCGTCGGCGACGACGTGGTAGCTGGTGAGAATGATGCCGCTTTCGGTCACGACCACGCCCGAACCAATGTGGCGGTCTTTGCGCTTGCCGCCGGACTCGCCCTTGCCGCCCGGTGGGTCGCCTTTTGCGAGTTCATCGCGCGAGGGCGGCGGGGCTGGCGGGGGCGATTTGGTTTTGGGGCGTGTGGCAGGGGGATCACGCTTGGCGTGTGGGGCGGATGCCGCTTTCGTCAGCTTGTCCGCCGCCTTTTCCGCTGGCGCATAGCTGCGAACTTCCACCACCGACTCGCGAACCGCCTCCGCCGCCCTGGCTGTACGCGAAGGCAGACGCTTGGTTTCCAGCGTGTGCAGCACGGCCGAGTCGATGTCGGCTTGCTTGAGGACGCGCGGCGCCGGCTGCAACAGCCAGGCAGAGCCCACGACCGCCGCGAGAACCAGCGCCGCCGCTGCCGAGACCCATCCGTAGATCGTTACCCGTTTCATTGCCGCCCCCGAGGTCCCGTCCCGCCGTGAAAAATACAGTACCATCGTCTTACCCACGCGCCAAGGAGCAGGGGCATGCAGTTTCTCTGGCCGCAAATGCTCTGGCTGCTACTCGCGCTGCCCCTGCTGGCAGCCGCTTACCTGTACCTGATTGCGCGGCGCAAGAAAATCGCCCTGTTGTATGCCAGCCTTGCGCTGACGCGCGCCGCCCTGGGTCCCGGCCAACGACTGCGGCGTCACATCCCGCCGCTGCTCTTCCTGCTCGCGCTGGGCGTGGCGCTGCTGGCTTGCGCCCGTCCTACTGCGACGATCACGCTGCCGTCCGACACCATCACCCTGGTACTGGCCATGGACACCTCCCGCAGCATGGCGGCGACCGACGTTGCACCCACCCGGATCGGCGCATCCAAGCAGGCTGCCCGGGATCTCATCGTCGGGCTGCCGGCCAGCGTGCGCCTGGGCATGGTCTCTTTTGCCGCCACGGCGACCGTGGTGCTGCCCCCCACCGACAACCGGCAGGACATGCTCGACGCAATCGATCGCTTCCAGCTCCAGCACGGCACGGCGACCGGCAGCGGGCTGATCCAGGCGCTGGCAGTGTTGTTCCCCGACGATGGCATCGACCTGGAAGCGATCCTTTTCAGCGGCGAGTCACTCGCACCCGGGCCCGGCGGCAGATCGCTGACAGAGGCCGCCGCGGCGGACGCCGTCCGCAAGCGCGAACAGGAACGGCCGGCGGCGCAACCCGGCTCGTATCGGCACGGTGCGGTGATCCTGCTCAGCGATGGCCGCCGCACCACTGGCCCGGACCCGCTGGACGCCGCGCGCATGGCCGCCCAGCGCGGCGTGCGCGTCTATACGGTGGGCTTCGGTACGCCGCAGGGCGAAGCCGCGGCAGAGTCGGGCCTGTCTTACTACATGCAGCTCGATGAACCCGCCTTGCGGGCGGTAGCGGCGATAACGGACGGCGAGTACTTCCAGGCAGGCTCGGCTGCGGACCTGAGCCAGGTGTATCGCCAGCTCAGCGCCCGCTTCGCGCTCGAGCGCAAGGAAACCGAGATCAGTGCATTGTTCTCGGCAGCAGCGGTCCTGCTGCTGGGGGTGGCGTGCGGGCTCTCGATGCTGTGGTTCCGGCGGTGACCTGAAGCACGGTTGATGAAGCTGCCGGGTTCATTCCCTGAGCCATCCATAGGCGCAGCGGGTGTATTTCCAGCCTGGCTCTCATGCGGGAACCGAGACGCCACACTCCAATGGCCGCTGATTCATGCAGTCTCGCGCATGGACTACGCCAGTTCTCCGCACCGCCTCCAGCAGGCGTCGAACAATCCTCGAGGGAGGGAAACCGCGGAGGGCTTCGATGCGGCAGGTACGAAGGCTCAGGTCAAGGGCCGAGTCGCGTTGGCGTTCGCCGCCGCGCCGCGTGCGGCTGGTCTGCAGCATTGACTAGCGAAACACGAAAACCGGGATCCGGCAATGTGTCAGGACTTTCTGGGTTTCGCTGCCGATCAGTAGCCCCTGCAGGCCGGCTCGGCCATGCGACGCCATGACAATCAGGTCACAGCTACGTTCCTCCCCGGTCCGGATGATGGCCTCATAGGGGTGATTGTGGGTAACGCTGAGCGTCTCGCATGTCACCGCCGCTTCCTTTGCCGCTTGCGCGACCACCGCCAGGTATCGCTCCGCATGCATTTCGGCAAGTTGTGCGTAGCGCTCCTGGGTATCCTCGAGCATGTCAACCCGATGCGTGAGGACATGGAATTCCGGGATGACATGCAATCCAGTGATCCTCGCCTCAAATGCCTTGGCGAGTTTCACCGCCATGCGAACGGCTGCGTCGGAGACTGCCGATCCATCGGTGGGTATCAAGATATGCTGAAACATGTTGGCCTCCTCGCGGCCGCCGGGGCCATCCGCCTCGGCCCCCTGGCACGCGCTACGAACTTAATGGTATGACAATCGTTCGTGCTCTGGCGTGACGCGCTTCTCGATTCCCTGATCGGGGGAGCAGGGCGACCCGTGGCGGTCTGGCCCCTTGTCAGCCTTGTGCATGTTGCGCTGCAACATACGCTGTCGCAGGTGCGCAATCCTCCCAATGCGGTCGGCGCCGTAGAGTTTCTCGCTCCAGCTACCGCTGTTGCCGCCGGCCCTTTGTTGAAGGGGCGCTGCGGTGCTAGGCTGAAGGCGAAATCTTGCCGCCCAGGCGGAGACACCAATGGTCGAAGCTTCCGAACTGAAGTCGGGCATGGTCATCATGCTTGAAGGTGAACTTCATAGCGTTACCAGCGCCGGGTACCACGCCGGCGGCGGCCAACAGGGGAGCGCAGTTTTCGCCAAGTTCAAGAGCCTTAAGACTGGTCACATCAAGGAGTTGCGGTTACACCCGGGCCACAAGCTCGAAGAGGTCGAGCTTGATCACCAGGAGATGGAATATCTGTACACCGATGGTGACGCCTTTTTCTTCATGAATCCCGACACCTTCGAGCAGATCAGTTTTCCTGCGGAAACCATGGGCGCGTACCAGAAATTTCTTCAACCCAATATGCGAATCCCGGTGCAGCTTTATGAGGGCGAGCCAGTCACCATCGCATTCCCCCCTGCGGTCGAGTTAACCATCATGTCCACGCCGCCGGGCCTGCACGAGCATGAAACCTCTACCTTCAAGACTGCCACGCTGGATAACGGTATGGAAGTTCTCGTTCCTCAGTTCGTCAAGGAAGGGGACACGGTGCGAATCGAGGTCGCTTCAGGAAAATATCTGGAGCGGATAAGGCGAGGCACGCGAAAGGCGTGACGCCAGTGCCGCGCCATCGCTCCCTGCATGCGCAGCGCCACGTACGGTCCCGCTGAGACGGGGCCGGCAGTGTCGGCAGTACCGTATCCGGCACCTGTCCTTCACTTTGCGCCTCGTGTGTGCATATTATGCAAGTATGCGCATGCCATGCTATGCAAGTATGCGCATGCCATGCGTGGCGCATGACCATCGTCGTCGATCAGGAGTGCCACGGTCCTCTTGCCCCCTTCCGCGCCGCTTCGTCGTGGCCTGCTGTTTGTCATGCCGGGCCGTCAACCCAATCCTATATTTGACACAGTGCCAATCGTGCTGCGCGACGCACCGCGATGATTTCGCTAACAGGAGGGCAAGATGAACGACATCCAATCCGATTTCCCTATGCGCAAGGACGCATTGGCCCGCGACGTCGATAAGCTGATGGCCGACGTTCAGGCACTTCTTCATGATGTCAAAGCCGAAACCGGCGTAGGGACCAGCCTTGAGCGCCATGCACTCAAGGCCCGGCAGCGCGCGCTGCAGGAGCGCATCGTTACGCTGCGCGAAGAAAGCCGCGCCAAGGTCTCCGAGTGGGCGACAACGACCGATCGCTACGTACATGAGCATCCGTGGCAAAGTATGGGTACCGTGGCCGCCATCGCGGCAACCACAGGCGCTATCGTCGCGCTGGCTGCCAGCCACCGTTAGGCACTCGCGACTGCGGCGCCGGCACCGGCTGTGACACGTGCCGGTCCCGCAAGGGACACGTGGTTTTTGCCATGCCGGCAAATGGCCACGGCCCCTTGCGGGAACCCCGATCTGACTGGCGACACATCTGAGCGGCAATACAGCAACTATGCCTGCCAAATGCGATTGCTCAGGCGCGCTACGCTGGACGGTCTGCTTACGTGCGACCCGCAGGATGCTTATCCAGGAGGCCAGTCATGGAAGGGCTGACAAAGGAAGAGTTGGCGAAGCTGGTGGCCCAAATGGACGCTGAGGAGTTGCGCATACGTGCCGTCGCCGGAACCGCGGATTCGCCTGTCGTGGCACCAACACAACGTGAACACCTTGATGATGGTGAAGTGGCGGACGAAAAGACCATGCAGCGCCAGGGCGACGCGATGCTGAAACACTATCGCAGGCAACTGGCCGACATTGAAGCAGCCCGGTCACGGATGAGGAGTGGCCAGTATGGCGTCTGTATCGACTGCCAGCAGGCTATCCCTTTCGCCCGCCTGCAGGTGTACCCAACCGCCGTGCGCTGCACGGCATGCCAGAATCTCCACGAACACCGCGATCCCCGCCAGGCGCAGGAGACGCGCCGACCGGCTTCCGCAGATCTTTCTGCGCCGGACTGACTTACTCGTTCCTGAGATCAATGCCGAAGCCGCCAGCCAGTTCACAATCGACGATCCCGGCGGCGTAGGCAAAAAGCCAGTCCTCTGCCTCCCGCAGCGTTGCGGGCGGGTGGGGCCAGTCCGGCGTAAAGCGGATGCCCATGTCCTCATTGCGCGTGGAGATCTGGACTCGCCCGCCTGGCTTGCCTGGCTCAATCACCTCCGGCACGAACAGGGCAACGTGGAATCCCTTGTAAGACCGCTTTCTTTCCAGCATTTCAGCCTCCGGCAATTTACGCAGGTCCGTGGCTCGGCCTGAGCGCCGGACTGTCTTGAGTTCAAGATATAGCGAGGCGCGGCCAATGCCTAGTAATGCCGCGGAACCCCGGGATCACATCGGAGCGCGCGGTCGATTTTGACCTAGACTGAAAAAGTGCCCTTCGCGCGCTTCGGGGCTGCGCAATGGAACTTCACTGGCAGCCGATAATGCGGGCGAATGACAATGGCACAGGCAACCTGAATTCATGTGGATTGATGTTCACGAAGGGGGCATCATGTTGCAAGCCAGTGAAATGCAGCAACGTTTTAGTCATCTGCAGCAAACCATCAGCGAGACATCCCGAACTTGTCATGCCGATACGGGGATTCCACAAGACTTGATGAACTGGGTGGATGAGCTCGACAAGGAATGCAAATCGGCATCGAAGGTCGTGTCCTCCAAGGATGAGGATCGGATCCGGCAGTGGATTGATGATCTCGAACGGATCGGTGATCGTGCAGACCGCGCTTGCCAGCAGGCCGGCGGTCTCGATGCAAAGGTCAAGGATGCAGTCAGTTCGATGCATTCGGAACTTGCTGACCTGAAGCGCCAACTGCACTAACAGATCTGACAGCCCCGGTCCAACCCGCCGGGGCTGATTGCATGCGCCGCGGTCAAGGCGTGCACGATCGCAGGCCGCAGGCAAGGCCAGGTTGCACCTGCACCCAGCCAACATAGGCGGCCCCTCTCAGCCCTGCAGCGCACCCATAATCACCTCCTGCACAATGCGGCTCCCTTCCGGCGTAGCCCAACTTCCAGCCAGTTCCGCAATCAACTGGTTGGTGCTGGTCAGCGTGACACCATTCTTCTCCATGCGCCGCAAGGCAATATCGTCAGCCATCTTGCTCGGCGATCCGCCAGCATCCGCGACGACTTGCACTTCATAACCTTGCGACACCAGGCTCAACGCCGGATACACCGTGCACACGTCATTGGTCACGCCAGCGATGATCAGTTTCCTGCGTCCGGTAGCCTTTACCGCCGCCGCGAAGTTCTCATCGTCCATCGCATTCACAACCCCAACGCGCCTGATGCGCGCGGCGAACTCAGCCGGAAAGATGTCCGACAGCTCGCTGATCAGCGGCCCCTGGGCGTACTCCTCCATGCTGGACGTCATCACGACAGGGACTTTCAGGATGGCCGCGGTCTTCGCCAGCATCAGCGCGTTGCGCTTCATTTCGTCGATGGGAATGGACTTCACCCAGCTCATGGTGCCTACCTGATGGTCGATCAGGAGCAGGGCGGCGGTGTCTGCAGTCAGTCGTTCGAACTTCATGATGCATTTCCTTGGAAGTGAATGGGGCAAACGCTCCTTGCCTCAAGCCGCTTCGGCCTCAGCCAGCGCCGGATAGTCGATATATCCCTTGGCCGTCGGCGGCGCAAAGAACGTGTTGCGGTCCGGCGCGTTGAGCGCGGCGCCCTGGCGGAAGCGCTCCGGCAGGTCGGGATTCGCGAGGAAGGCGCTGCCGAAGACGGTGGCGTCGGCCTTGCCCTCGGCCAGCAGGGATGCGGCGCTGTCCTGCGTCAACCCGCCGCCGATCAGGTAGGTGCCGTGGAAGCGCGGGCGCAGCAGGGCGTGGTAGTCGACCGTGGCACCGAACAGCGTGACATGCAGATAAGCCAGGCCCTGGCCGCGAAGCTTGTCGACGAGGTAGGTGTAGGTCTCCTGGGGCGCGGCATCGGTGATGCTGTTGAAGTTCATCTCCGGCGAGATCTTGATGCCAACCCGGTCGGCGCCGGCCTCGGCCACCATCGCGGCCAGCACTTCCAGCACAAAGCGGGCGCGGCCTTCGACCGAGCCGCCGTATTGGTCTTGGCGGTGGTTGGTGCCTGACGAAAGGAACTGCTCGGGCAGGTAGCCGGAGGCCGTGTGCAGTTCCACGCCGTCGAAGCCGGCGTCGATGGCGCGGCGGGTGGCCTGGCGATATTCGTCGATGACGCCGGCGATTTCGGCCAGAGTCAGCTCGCGGGGCGTGACGAAGTCGACCTGGCCGGCAGGCGTCCACGCTTGTCCCTCAGGCTTGATGGCCGACGGTGCCACGGGCGTTGCGCCCTCAAGCAGCGACGGGTGCGAGATCCGGCCGCAATGCATCAGCTGCATGAAGATACGGCCGCCACGCGCGTGCACGGCTTCAGTCACCTTTTTCCAGCCAGTCACCTGGGCCTCGGTTTCCATGCCGGGCGTATTCACATAGCCCTTGCCCATGGCGGACGGAAACACGCCTTCGGTGATGATCAGGCCGGCGCTGGCGCGTTGCGTGTAGTAGGTGACAGTCATGTCGCCGGGAACGCCCTCGGCGTCGGCGCGGGAGCGGGTCATCGGGGCCATGACGAGGCGGTTCGGCGCGAGGTGGCGGCCGATGCGGACGGGGGTGAACAGTTGGCTCATGGTCAATTCCTGTGTATGTCGGGGGCGAAGGGGAAAGCCCATGTGCGTATCGTCGATTAATTCATTGGCGAGATAAAGGTGTTAGATTGGTAATCATTGATCCAAAAATGGCGCAATCCGAATGGAACTGCTCAATGACATGGCCCTGTTCGTGGAGGTCGCGCAGACGCGGAGCTTTCGTGGCGCGGCTGCTGCCACTGGGGTGCCGAATTCCACGCTATCCAGGCGCATTAGCGCCCTGGAGAAGGCTATTGGCCTGCGGCTGCTGCATCGCACGACGCGCAAGGTCGAGCTGACCGAGGCGGGGCAGCTTTACTACGAGCGCTGTAAGCGCATCGTCGACGAAGCACGGATCGCTCACGAGCAACTCGGGGAGATGCTGGCGCAGCCGAGCGGCGTGTTGCGGGCATCGCTGCCGGTCGATTTCGCCATGATCTACATGGCGCCCCTGATTGCAGAGTTCGCGGCCCGCTACCCGGGCATCAGCTTTGATTTCGACCTCACGCCCCGGCGCGTCGACCTGGTGGCCGAACCCTTCGATGTGGCCATTCGCATGGGCGAGCTGACGGACTCGAACCTGATCGCGCGGCTGCTAGCCCGCTTGTCGGTGCAGGTCTATGCCTCACCGCGCTACCTGGAACGCGCCGGCGAGCCAACCCATCCAACTGACCTGGCGCGGCATCAGTGCATAGGTTTTCCCAAGGCAGGGAAGTGGGCACTGCATCGCGGTGAGGAGACCGTTGAGGTGGAAGTCGGGGGGAGGTTCTATGTCAACAGCGTTGGCATGTTCCGACGGCTGGCAACGCTGGACCTGGGCGTGATCTTGCTGGCTGAGGAGGTGGCGGCAGAGGAACTGGCGGCCGGCCGCCTGCGCCGGATACTGCCGGACTGGCAGGCCAGCCCGACGCCGGTCTATGCCCTGACCGAGACACGTTTGCTGCCGGCAAAGACGCAGCGCTTTATCGAGTTCCTGAAGGAGCGTCTGGGCGCCAAAACGTGAGCTCGGAAATGCAAATCTGTTCCCGGCCCTGACCCAAGCGCGCGCGCTCAGGTTTGAGCGTCTGCTTTCGCGCATCGCTTGCGGATCGGCGGTGATTGCGCATCGAACGCGCAATCACCTTCCGCGAAGGTCCGCCTCACTTGCGCCGCATTTGCACGACCGTAGCCTTGCCATCAACGTTGTCGAACGTCACGGATACCGCCTCGCCCTCCTTGAAGTCCTTCAGCGATGCGCGATCCTTGACGGGGAACGCCATGGTCATCGGTCCCATGCCGAGGTTGGAGATCGGTCCGTGCCTGAGCGTGACCTTGCCGGCCTGCGCATCGATCTTCCTGATCTCGGCCGCCACGGGTTGCGGCGCCTGCTGCGAGGGTGCGGACGGTTTCATGTCCATGCCGTCCATCGAGCCCGCTGCGAATGCGGCCGGCGTGGTGGTCAAGGCAAGGGCGAGGGCGAGCGTCTTGATGGATTTCATTGGGGTTCCTTTTGCAGTGATGGGTGGACGGAAACAGCTTGAGGTCTGGTCTGGCGCCGGCGCATCAGCAAATACACCGCCGGCACCACGAAGAGCGAAAGCAAGGGCGCGGTGAGCATGCCGCCCACCATCGGCGCGGCAATGCGCTGCATGACCTCGGAGCCGGTGCCATGCGACCACATGATCGGCACCAGACCGGCAAGGATGACGGCGACGGTCATTGCCTTGGGGCGTACGCGCAGCACCGCGCCTTCCTGGATGGCCTCAAGCAGCGCGGACAGGCTGGCATCGCCCTGGTTTGCGCGCGCGGTCCATGCCTGCTTCAGGTAGAGCAGCATGATCACGCCGAATTCCGCCGCCACGCCCGCCAGCGCGATGAAGCCGACCACGCCGGCCACCGACAGGTTGTAGCCCAGCAGGTAGAGCAGCCAGAAGCCGCCGATCAGCGCCAGCGGCAGCGTGCCCATGATGAGCAGGGCTTCATCGAGACGGCCGAACACCAGGTACAGCAGCACGAAGATGATCAGCAGCGTGAACGGCACCACCACCTTCAGCTTTGCGGCGGCGCGCTCCAGGTATTCGAACTGACCGGACCAACTCAGCGAATAGCCAGCCGGCATTGGCACCGCTTTCGCAACGGCGGCCTGCATATCCCGGACGGCCGAGCGCAGGTCACGCCCACGGATGTCGACATACACCCAGCCCGACAGGCGCGCGTTTTCGCTGCGCAGCATCGGCGCTCCCTGCACCAGCTGGATGCGCGCCACGTCGGACAGCACGATCTGCTGGCCCTTGTCCGTGACGATGGGCAGGCTGCGCAGTTGCTCCACCGAGTCGCGGTAATCGCGCGGGTAGCGGACGTTGATCGGGAAGCGCGCCAGCCCGTCGACGACCTCGCCCACATTGTCGCCGCCGATGGCCGACGACACCACGCTCTGCACATCCGCGATGTTCAGCCCGTAGCGGCCGGCCGCCACGCGGTCGATATCGATATCGACATAGCGCCCGCCGGTCAGCCGCTCGGCCAGCGCCGATGTCACCCCCGGCACTGTCCTGACGGTTTCCTCGATGCGCGTTGCCAGGCGGTCGATCTCCTTCAGGTCCGCGCCCGCCACCTTGATGCCGACCGGGCTCTTGATGCCGGTGGCAAGCATGTCGATGCGGTTGCGGATCGGCGGCACCCAGATGTTGGACAGGCCCGGCACCTTGACCACGCGGTCGAGCTCTTCCACCAGCTTGTCGGTGGTCATGCCGGCACGCCATTGGTCGCGCGGCTTGAACTGGATGGTGGTCTCGAACATCTCGAGGGGCGCCGGATCGGTCGCGGTATCGGCGCGGCCGGCCTTGCCGAACACGGTCGCCACCTCGGGCACGGTCCTGATCAGGCGGTCGGTCTGTTGCAGCAGCTGCGCCGCCTTGCCGGCGGAAAGGCCTGGCAATGCCGACGGCATATAGAGCAGGTCGCCCTCGTCAAGCGGCGGCATGAATTCGGCGCCGGTACGCATCATCGGCCACGCCGTCGCGGCCAGCAGCACCGCGGCGATCGCAAGGGTGGTCTTCGGGTAGGCCAGCACCCGTGCCAGCACCGGCCGATAGGCGCGGATCAGCCATCGGTTCAAGGGGTTGGACTGCTCCGAAGGAATCCTGCCGCGGATCAGGTAGCCCATCAGCACCGGCACCAGCGTCACCGACAGGCCCGCCGCCGCGGCCATGGAATAGGTCTTGGTAAAGGCCAGCGGCGAGAACAGCCGGCCCTCCTGCGCCTCCAGCGTAAAGACCGGGATAAACGACAGCGTGATGATCAGCAGCGAGAAGAACAGCGCCGGCCCGACCTCGGTGGCGGCCTGGCCGATCACGCCCCAGCGCTCGTTCCCTGTCAGCGCCCGGCCGGGATGGTCCGCATGCCAGTGCTCCAGCTGCTTGTGCGCGTTCTCGATCATCACGACCGCGGCATCGACCATGGCGCCAATGGCAATGGCAATGCCGCCCAGCGACATGATGTTGGCGTTGATGCCCTGGTAGCGCATCACCAGGAAGGCGGCCAGCACGCCCAGCGGCAGCGACACGATCGCCACCAGCGCGGAACGCAGGTGGAACAGGAACAGCAGGCACACCAGCGCGACCACGGCGAACTCTTCGACCAGCTTGTGCGTCAGGTTTTCCACGGCGCGCTTGATCAGCGCGGAGCGGTCGTAGGTGGTGACGATCTGCACCCCGGCAGGCAGGCTCTTCTGCAGCGTGGCGAGCTTCGCCTTGACCGCCTCGATGGTTTCCAGCGCGTTCTTGCCTGAGCGCATCACGATCACGCCGCCGGCCACCTCGCCCTGGCCGTCAAGTTCGGCGATGCCGCGCCGCGTCTCCGGGCCAAGCTGCACGACGGCGACATCGCCCAGCCGCACCGGAATGCCGGCATCGCTGGTCACCAGCGGGATCTGCCGGAAATCGTCGAGCGTCTTCAGGTAGCCGCTGGCGCGGACCATATACTCCGCCTCGCCCATTTCCAGCACCGACCCGCCGGCCTCCTGGTTGGCGTCCTTGAGCGCCGCCAGCACCTTGCCCTGCGACAGGTTGTAGGCGCGCATCCGGTCCGGCATCAGCACCACCTGGTACTGCTTCACCATGCCGCCCAGCGAAGCGACTTCGGCCACATTGGGCAGCGATTTCAGTTCGAAGCGCAGGAACCAGTCCTGCAGCGCACGCAACTGGCCAAGGTCGTGCTGGCCGGTCTTGTCCACCAGCGCGTACTCGTAGATCCAGCCGACGCCGGTGGCATCCGGCCCCAGCGCCGGCCTGGCCGCGGCGGGCAGGCGGGACTGCACCTGGTTCAGGTATTCCAGCACGCGCGAGCGCGCCCAGTACAGGTCGGTGCCATCATCGAACAGCACGTAGACGAACGAATCGCCGAAGAAGGAGTAACCCCGGACCGTTCTGGCGCCGGGTACCGACAGCATGGTGGTGGTCAGCGGATACGTGACCTGGTTCTCAACGATCTGCGGCGCCTGGCCGGGGAAGGGCGTGCGGATGATCACCTGCACATCGGACAGGTCGGGCAGGGCGTCGAGCGGCGTGCTCCGCACCGCCCACAGGCCCCATGCGGTCAGCATCACCGTGGCCAGCAGGACCAGGAAGCGGTGGCGGATCGAAGCCAGGATAAGGCGCGCGATCATGGCCTGGCTCCCTGGGCGGTGCCGGCGGGCTCGACCGACGACAGCATGGCCGCGCCATCGCGGTCCAGGTGGAAGCGGAAGCGGATGCGGTCGCCAGGCTTCAGGCCCTTGGGCAGGCCTGCTGGCGGCGCGGCGAAGTCCATGGTCATCGCGCCCCACTGTGCTGACGGGATCGGGCCGTGCGAGATGGTCAGGCTCTCGCTGCCGTTCACGGCTTCGATGCGGCCGGTACCCTCATGCTCGGCGGCCGGCGCGGCAGGTGCAGACGCTGCTGGTGTGGCCGTCATCCGTTCCGCGCTGCCGCGCAGGCTGGCTTCCGAGTCGATCAGGAACTGGCCGGACGTGACCACTTTCTGTCCCGGCGCAAGTCCGGCCAGGACCTCGCCCATGCCATCGGCCTCGCGGCCGGTCTTGATCTCGGTGGCAACGAACCCTGCCTGGCCGGCATCGACCATGACGATATTGCGCTGACCGGTGCGGATGACCGACTCCGACGGGATCAGCAACGCTTGCTGCTGTGCGCCACTGTCGAAGCTGACCGTGACAAACATGCCCGGGAGCAGGCGCCTGCCGGGGTTGGGCAGGACGATGCGGGCCTTGACGGTGCGGGTCGCCGGGTTGACGTCGGGAAGGATGGCGTCGACCTTGCCGGCAAGGGGGCCGGCCGTGCCGCCCTGCAGTACCGTGGCAGCCGCGCCGGCCCGGATGGTGCCGGCCTGGCCCTCTGGTACCTCGGCAATCACCCAGACCTGGCTCAGATCAGCCAGGCGGAACAGCGTCATGCCCGGCGACACGGTCATGCCCTCGCGCACCGCCACCTCGGTCACGAGGCCATCGGCCGGGCTGGCGATGGCGACACCGGGCTGCAGCTTGCCGGATTTCTCGACCGCACTGACCTGGCCCGGCGTCATGCCCGCCTGCAGCATGCGGGCCCGCGCCGCGCCGCGCAGGTCGCCCAGATGCTCGCTTCCTGCCATGCGTGACACGGCCAGGTATTCCTCTTGCGCCGCGACCCAGTCGGGCGAGTACAGGGTGACCAGCGCCTGGCCGCGCCGGACCGGGTCAAGGGTCGCCCTGACCGCGACGTGCTGCACAAAGGCGTTGGTGCGCGCCTGGATGATCTGCACGCTGCGTTCGTCGATGGCGACATTGCCGGGAACCTGCAGCATCGCGGTCAGCCGTCCAGGCTTTGCCTCGGCGGTGCGAATGCCGAGGTTTTGCGCGACATGGCTGTCGACGGTCACACCGCTCCCGCCGCCATCGCCGTCCGCGTAGACCGGCACCAGTTGCATCTCCATGAAGGGCGACTTGCCCGGCTTGTCGAAGCGCTGGCCCGGCACCATGGGATCGTGCCAGTACAGGATTTTCCTGCCGGTTTTCGGATCGATGGCGCCGGCCTTGAGCACGGTGGATTCCGCGCCAGGCGTGCTCGACGCTTGCGCAGTCTGCGTGCCGCGCGTGAACCCGAAGTGGTAAGCGCCGTAGAGGGCGATGCAGGCGACGAACAGCCCGGCGGCGGCTGCAATGGCGTGCTTCTTCATTTTGCTTCCCTCGCTGTGGCTTCGGTCTGGACGGTAGGCAACGGCACCAGGTAGTTCAGGTCCGCCCACAGCTTGGCGGTCTTTGCCTCAAGCAGCAGTCGATCCATGGCGGTGTCGATGGCGCGATGGTTGGCTTCGGCGACGGCCACCATGGTGCCGGTGTTGGCGCGGTACGCCGTCAGTGCCGCATCTGCCTGTGCCCGCGCGAGCGGCAAGGTCTTGTCGTCGTAGCGCCGCAGCCGGTCAAGGTTGCGCTGCAGCTCGGCCAGCCTGGCGCCGACCATGGCCTGGGTATTGCGCCGGACCACTTCCAGCCTGGCCCGCGCGTCGCTGGCCTGCGCCAGCCGCGCACTGATTTCGCGGTCCTGGCGGTTGCCCCGGTCCCACGGCAGCGGAAAGCTGACATTGAGCGAGCCCATGTTCGAGTAGGCCGAGCCGCGCTGGCTGTACATCAGCTCGACCGTCACGTCCGGCTTGCGGGCTTCCGTTGCCACCTGGATCTCCGATTCGGCCAGTGCCACGTCGCGCTGCGCAGCCGACAGTTCGGGAACGGCATCGAACTCGCCCCTGGCGAGTTGCCGGGTGCCTGGCGGCACTTCAAGCGGTGGCCGCTCCGACAGCGGACGCCCCGCAGCGGCGCCGACCCAGCGCTCCAGGTTCAGCGTGGCGGTCGCCAGCGCGGCGCGGTTCTCGTCCTCGCGGTCGTGCAGTTTCTGGATTTCCAGCTCCATCGCCAGTACGTCCGCACGCGAGCCGCGTCCGCTGCGGTAGGCCGCGGTGGCGGCCTGCAGTGCCAGTTCAAGCGGATGGCTGTGATGGCCGAGCAGCACGCCGGCCTGCTCCGCATACCACCGGTCGAGCCAGGCATTGACCGCATTGCGCTGCACGCCTGCCAGCCCCACCGCGCGCTGCGCGTCGGCAGCGGCGGCTTCGGCTTCGAAGCGCGCGGCCCTGGCGCGGCGCTTGTCCGCGCGCGTGAATTCCTGCATCACAGAGATCGAGCGCATGGTCATGGAATCCCGGCTCAGCGAGAACGCGTCCGAGCCGTTGACCGGCACGTTGTTGACGCCGAGCTTGAGCACGGGATCCGGCAGGCGGCCGGCGGCTACCGCCATTTGCCCGGCGGCCTCCACGGCGCCGCGCGACGATTCGGCGTCGCCGGCATGGGCGCTTGCGATCGCGACGGCTTCCTCAAGGGAGAGGGAAGGGGCGGATTGCCCGGGCGCGCCTTGCGGCGCAGCCAGGCCCACTGCGGGCGCGCTGAGCAGCGCCACGGTCAGGTGACGTAGATAAAGCATAAAGCCTCCAGGAACGACGACTGCTGCCCGCATGGAAGCGGGCAGCACCAGGTGACGTCGAACCGGAGGCTAAGTCTGGAAACTGCAGTGAAGGATGGTGAGGGGCGGCGGTGCGCGCGCCTCTGCCTCGGCGCGCAGCGCAACGCGAACCTCTGCCAGGACCACGCGCGTTGGCTCAATCACGCGCATCAGCACCGGCATGAAGGCCGGAAGCTGCGGCGAAGCATGGTCGGCGTTCTTGGCATCGGCCTGGCAATGCGCCAGGCAAAGCCCGCTCTGGTCGATGCCCTGCTGGCTGTCGCTGGCGGCCATATCGGCACAGGACTCGGTCATCGCCGCCATCGTGCCGCTGTGTTCCTCCTGGTAGCGGCTGCCGGTACAGGCGTACGCCGCCGCTGCCAGCTGGGCTGCCAGGAAGACAACGAGGAGGAAGCCGGCGAACCATGGCCGGCGATGCGATCTACCCACGAGAGCGGTGCCTGTTTTGGCGACAATATAGCAGTGTTCAGCGCCACCAGGCGGCTTCACCAGTGCGGCAGCTCGTCGCACAGGCGGGCAGTTCGCCTTCAACAGACTGATCATGGTGAACCGCCTGATGCTGCACTTTCCGATGTTTGGCTGCAATGACAACATTGCCGTCCACATGTGACGCGTCACGGTACCGAAATATTCGTCGTGCATCCTCCCGCCAAAACCAACGGGGAGGAAATATGAGGCGTCTTTCAATACTGGCGGCACCGCTGCTGGCGCTGGCCGTGGCGTCGTGCGGCAGCGATGATGACAACAATGCGTCGGTCACGCAGCCGCCGGCTGCCGGCAGCACCGTGCCCACGAAAAACGTCGTGTTCTTCCTCGGCGACGGCATGGGCATGACGACCATGACCGCGGCGCGGATCTACAAGGTCGGCGAGGACGGTGAGCTGACCATGGACACGCTTCCCGAGAGCGGGTTCATCCGGACCTATTCGAACAACGCGCAGGTGACCGACAGCGCGCCGTCAATGGCGGCCTACATGACCGGCGTCAAGATGAACAACGAAGTCATCTCGATGACGCCGGAGACCAGTGCATTTGATGCCAGCGGCAAGGACTACCTGTCCGGCGCGGACAGTACCTGCCCGGCTTCCGGCAACGGCCAGGGCGTGCCGACGCTGCTCGAGCAGATGAAGACGGCAGGCTATGGCACCGGCGTGGTCACCACCACCCGCATCACGCACGCGACCCCCGCCACGACCTACGCGCACGTCTGCCACCGCGATGCCGAGAACACCATCGCCGCGCAACTGGTGCCGAACGGCGCCGGCTACAACAGCGCGCTCGGCGACGGCGTCGATGTGATCTTCGGCGGCGGCCGCAAGTACTTCCAGAGCAAGGCCGCGGGCGGTGCCCGCACTGACGGCCGCGACCTGGTTGGCGAGCTGACGAAGGCCGGCTATACCTACGCCTCCAGCAAGGCCGAGTTCGACAAGATCGACGCCGCCAGCGCCAAGAAGGTCGCAGGCCTGTTCACGTCCAGCCATATGGCCTACGACCTGGATCGCGTGCCCGGCGACGAACCGAGCCTGGCGGAGATGACCAGCAAGGCCATCGACGTGCTCGCCGCGAAGAAGAAGGGTTTCTTCCTGATGGTGGAAGGCGGCCGCATCGACCACGCATTGCATGAAACCACCGCGCGCAAGGCGCTGCAGGACACCGTGGCCTTCGACACCGCGATCAAGACCGCCATCGACAAGCTCAACGTGATCGACCCGGGCCTGAAGAACACGCTGATCGTCGTCACCGCCGACCATGACCACACGCTGGTGCTGAATGGCTATGCCAAGCGCACCGGCCCCACCAGCGACAGCAACCCCGGCGTGCTGGGCCTGCTGAAGAACTACGTGACCGGCGCACTGTCCACGGACTCCGGCGGCAATCCCTTCACCATCATCGGTTTCGGCAACGGCGAGAACCGCCCGGCCACGCGCACCGCGCTGACCGATGCACAGGTCTACGACAAGAGCTATCACCAGGAAGCCGCGATCCCGATGGCGGCAGGTGGCGAGACCCATGGCGGCACCGATGTCTTTATCGGCGCACTGGGCAATGGTGCCGAATCCTTCACCGGTGTGATGAACAACACCGAGGTGTTCGGCCTGATCAAGACGGCCATCGGCCTCTAAGCCACTATCGCTGACGGAATAACGCCATGAAACTCATCATCCGAACCGGCCTGTCCGCAGTTGCGGCTGCCTGCGCCTGCATTGCCCTCCCTGCGCAAGCCGCGGGCGAGGCCAAGAATGTCATTTTCTTCCTGGGCGACGGCATGGGCCCGACCACCGTCACCGCTTCGCGCATCTACAAGTATGGCGAGACGGGCAAGCTCAACATGGAGTCGCTCAAGCGCACCGCGCGCGTGAAGACGTATTCGAACGACGCGCAGACCACCGACAGCGCGCCGTCGATGGCGGCCTACATGACCGGCGTGAAGATGAACAACGAAGTCATCTCCATGTCGGCCGATACCAAGGCCAGCGATGGCACCGGCAAGTCCTATGTGACCAGCGCCGGTGACAGCACCTGTCCCGCCAGCGGCAACGGCACGCCGGTCGTGACCGTGCTGGAGCTGGCCAAGGCCGCCGGCAAGTCGGTCGGCGCGGTGACCACCACGCGCGTGACCCACGCGACGCCGGCGGCCACCTTCTCGCACGTCTGCCACCGCGACGGCGAGAACAATATCGCCGCGCAGGCAACGCCGGGCAACGCCGGCTACAACACCGCGCTCAAGGACGGCCTGGACGTGCTGCTTGGCGGCGGCCGCCGCCAGTTCCTGCCCAGCGCCGCGGGTGGCAAGCGCACGGACGGCGTCGACCTGACCACGCAGTTCCCGGGCTACACCTATGTGACCACCGGCACCGCGTTCAAGGCCGTGGACCCGGCATCCACCAACAAGCTGCTAGGCCTGTTCAACATGGACCACCTCAACTACGAGCTGGACCGCGTCAAGAACAATGTCGACGAGCCCAGCCTGGCCGACATGACCGAGAAGGCCATCCGCATCCTGCAGAAGAACGGCAACGGCTATTTCCTGATGGTGGAGGGCGGCCGGATCGACCATGCGCTGCATGGCACCAACGCCAAGCGCGCGCTGGAGGACACGATCGCGTTTGACGATGCCATCAAGCGTGCGCTGTCGATGGTGGACCTGTCGAACACGATGATCGTCGTCACCGCCGACCACGACCATACGATGACGATCAACGGCTACTCGCATCGCGGCAACCCGATCCTGGGCACGGTGACGGACATCAAGACCAAGCAGCCGGCCACGGCGGCCGACGGCCTGCCTTACACCACGCTGGTGTTCGGCAACGGCGGCGGTCCGCGCAAGTCCCCGCGCGACAACCCCGCGCTGGTGGACACCACGGCCGACGGCTACCTGCAGGAAGTCGGCGTGAACCTCGGCTCGCCGGGCTCGGAAACCCACGGCGGCGGCGATGTGATGCTGTTCTCGACGGGGCCGGGCAATGCCGCGCTCAAGGGCACCATCGACAACACCAAGGTCTTCAGCGTCGTGAAGTCCGCGCTGGGCCTGTGATGCCGGCCGCGGCCCTGCTGCACGACTGAGTACAGTGTCTTTTGATGCCATGCGCGCGCCGGTTTGCCGGCGTGCGCATTTTCGCTTTCTGAACGGATTTCATGAAAACCAAGCAAGCCACTCCCGTCCTCGCACTGCTGCTGGTTTCGGCGGCCTTCACCGCCGTGGCGGCAGAACCGGCCAAGGCCTCCGGCCCCCTGGCGCTGCGCGTGCAGCATGAGTTGTCGGCGCTCGGGGCCGACGGCGTGCGCCGCGACATCTACTTCACCGAACGTGTCTACCGCGAGGGCGGCACAGTCTGGATCGAGCGCGAGATCCCGCACGGGGCGCATGACGAAGCCGAGCACGCCAAGGCAGACAAGGGCCACAAGCACATGGACATGTCAGCCGCGGCGCGCTGGATCGAGCGGCAGCCGTCCGGCAAGCTGTCGGTGCGGCTGGTCAGCGACGCCATGCGCAAGACCTTCGAAGTCAGCCCGGCCGAATACGGCAACATCGGCTTCGACGGCTCGTGGGCGACCGCCTACCACCTGCTGGATCCGGCAGCGCTCAAGACCATGAGCGCAAGCGGCCCTGCGCGCGGCGGTGTGCAGGAGTACCGCGCAAAGCGCGGCGATGAACAGGTGACGGTCCAGTGGGACGTGGCCGGCCAGTATCCACGGCTGGTCCAGTCGCGCAATGCCAGCGGCACGCAGAAGAAGATCACGCGGGTGACCGCCGCTGCCTTGCCGCAACCCGCTCCGTGGAACCGCACACGGCCCTATGCGAAAGGTGAGTACACGGATCTGATGGACTAGGACGCGCCCTGGCCGACGATGACGTTCTATCCTGCCTCGACCCGCGCGCAATAAGCCTCGATGGTCCGCTTCCACGCGGGCCGAGCCAGGCACCGGTCCCGATACGACACGACTGCCGGATACGGCGCGATCAATCGCTGGCCCCTGATGCCCGAGAGGAGCACGTGCGCCATCAGGATGTCGGCGACGGTGAAATCCTTTGTCGCGACGAAGTCGCGGTCAGCGAACCAGCGCTCCAGGTTCGTCAGCATCCGATTGGCCCAGCCGACCAGGAACTCGCGGTGCTTGCCGCAGCTGCCATCCGCCGTCCAGTCAAGCACCAGCAGGCTGAGCAGCGGCGTCTCGACCGAGTTCATCGCGGCGAAGCACCAGCGCACCACCTGCGCCTCGCCGGCGCGGTCGCCGGGGATCAGGCGGCCGGACTTCTTCGCGAGGTAGACGAGGATGGCGGCGGATTCGGACAGCACCAACCCGTCGTCATCGATCGACGGGATCTGTTCGAAGGGACTGAGCCGGCGATAGGCTTCGGTGTTCAGGTCGTGTGCGGGGTGGTCCATGCCGGCCAGCTCGAACGGCAGTTGCATCTCTTCGAGCGCCCACAGCACGCGCAGGTCGCGGGTGTGGCCGCGCGCGCCAGCATTGACCTTCGAAAAGCCGTAGAGCCTGAGCATGGTGACGCTCCTTCGTTGAAGCTGCCCTGCTGCGAAGAGTACCGACATTCTAGCGCCGGCGACGGGCACGCTCGCTACGCTAGCGGGCACTAGTCCGCGGGTATCGCGGACCCGGTAGCCTGCGGAACGACGCGGACGGCGGGCAGGGCGCCGGCAGCGCTTCGCCGGATCAGGTATTGCATCAATCCTATATTTCCAGTATTTTAGAAATATGGAAGAGACTGATGTTGTCCGCTCCCTTGCAGCACTGGCCCACGGGCTGCGCCTCCAGGTCTTTCGGATGCTGGTCGTCGCCGGCCCGGGTGGCATGACACCCGGCGCGATGGTCGAGCGGCTAGGCGTGCCTGCGGCGACCTTGTCGTTCCACCTGAAGGAACTGGCGCACGCCGGCCTGGTGACGCAGGAGCGGGACGGACGCAACCTGATCTACCGTGCCGCTTTCGCGCGTATGAATGCGTTGCTCGGCTACCTGACCGCCAATTGCTGCGAAGGCGTCGAGGAAGCGGCGGTTTCCTGTCACTGCTAATGGGGATGTTCCGATGAAGCGCTTTCACGTTCACGTCCACGTCGACGACCTTGGCAAGAGTATTGCCTTCTATTCGAAGCTCTTTGCCGCTGAACCGACGCGAGTCGAGAGCGACTACGCCAAATGGATGCTCGAGGATCCGCGCATCAACTTCGCGATCTCCACGCGCGGCCAGGGGGCGGGCGTCGACCATCTCGGCTTCCAGACCGACGACGCCGCCGAGCTTGCTGAACTGAAAGCGCGCGCCGAAGCGGCCGACATGGCACTGCTGGACCAGGGTGAGACCACCTGCTGCTATGCCCGCAGCGAAAAGCACTGGGTCACCGATCCGCAGGGCATTGCATGGGAGCACTTCCATACGCTGGGCAACGTCCCGGTATTTGGCGAAGGCAAGCCTGAACCGACGTCCGCCGAAGGCTCCGCCTGCTGTGCCCCGCGTGCCCCGCGCGGCAAGCCGATCGGGATTGCGGTGAACTCCAACTCGTCGTGCTGCTGAGCAAGCCTTCTCTCCATGACCACCAACATTCTGATCCTGTGCACCCATAACTCCGCCCGCAGCGTGCTGAGCGAAGGGATGCTCAACCATTGGGCCAGGAAGCTCGGCAAGGATGTGCGCGCCTTCAGCGCCGGCAGCGCACCGAGCGGGCGCCTGAACCAGTTCGCACTGGAAGCGCTGACCAATGCCGGCGTCGACGTGACCGGCTACCGCAGCAAGAGCTGGGACGAATTCGTCGGCGACAACGCGCCGGAAATGCGGATCGTGATTACGGTCTGCGACAGCGCCGCGGCGGAACAGTGCCCCTATTGGCCTGGCAGCCCGGTCAAGGTGCACTGGGGCTATGCCGATCCGTCCAACGCCCTGGGCGGCGACGAAGGCAAGCGCCTGGCATTCGAGCTGACGCGCGAGGCCATTGGCTACCGCATGCTGCAACTGCTGGCGTTGCCGCTGGAAAGCATGAGCAATGCGGAGCTGCAAGACGCGCTCAACGCGATCGCGAAGCACTGAAGGCGCCGAAACTCTAATGAATCAGCACGCAACCACCCACGCTCCCATTTCGACGAAGCCCGCCATTGGCTTCTTTGAACGCTACCTGACCATCTGGGTTGCCCTGTGCATCGTCGTCGGGATTGCGCTGGGGCAGGCGATGCCGGCCGCGTTCCAGGCGATCGGCAGCATGGAGTACGCCCAGGTGAACCTGCCGGTCGGCATCCTCATCTGGATCATGATTATTCCGATGCTGCTGAAGATCGACTTCGGCGCACTGGGCCAGGTGAAATCCCACTGGCGCGGCATCGGTGTGACGCTGTTCATCAACTGGGCGGTCAAGCCGTTCTCGATGGCGCTGCTAGGCTGGCTGTTCGTGCGGCACCTGTTTGCGCCCATGCTTCCTGCCGAGCAGCTCGACAGCTATATCGCCGGGCTGATCCTGCTGGCTGCGGCACCGTGCACGGCGATGGTGTTCGTGTGGAGCCAGCTCTGCAAGGGCGACCCGTATTTCACGCTGTCGCAGGTGGCGCTGAACGATGCCATCATGGTGGTGGCCTTCGCGCCGGTGGTGGCGCTGCTGCTTGGCCTGTCGTCGATCACGGTGCCGTGGGATACGCTGCTGACGTCGGTGGCGCTGTATATTGTGGTGCCGGTGGCGATTTCGCAGGTGCTGCGCAAGCTGCTGCTGAGCAAGGGCGTGGCGCATTTCCAGCGGGTGGTGGGCAAGCTCGGACCGTATTCCATCGCCGCGCTGCTGCTGACGCTGGTGCTGCTGTTCGCCTTCCAGGGCCAGGCCATCATCGAGCAACCGCTGGTGATCGCGCTGCTGGCCGTGCCCATCCTGATCCAGGTGTTCCTGAATTCTGGCCTGGCGTATCTGCTGAATCGGAAGCTGGGTGTGGCGCATTGCGTGGCGGGCCCTTCCTCGCTGATCGGCGCCAGCAATTTCTTCGAGCTGGCGGTGGCGACGGCGATCAGCCTGTTCGGCTTCAAGTCCGGGGCGGCGCTGGCAACGGTGGTCGGCGTGCTGATTGAAGTGCCGGTCATGCTGCTGGTGGTCGGCATCGTCAATCGGACCCAAGGCTGGTATGAAGCAGGGCGGAGGGCCTGACGCTTTCGATTTGCTGCGGATAAGCGCGTCAGGCGCGTGGCTGAAACATGATGATGGCCATCCCGCAGAAGGCGACAAGCACGCCCGCGACATCCCAGTGCGTCGGCCGCACCTTGTCGACCGCCCAAAGCCAGGCGATCGCGACACCGATGTAGACGCCGCCATACGCGGCGTACACTCGACCTGCCGCTGCTTCGTGGTGCGTCAGCAGCCATGCGAAGAGCGCCAGACTAAGGGCCGCCGGCAACAGCAGCCAGGCGGACCGGCCTTGTTTGAGCCAGAGGTACGGCAGGTAGCAGCCGATGATCTCGGCAAGCGCTGTTGCGATGAATAGCCCTGTCGTTTTCACAATCAAGATTAGTAGCTCCACATCGGTGCAATGTCCTCCGGTCCAGGAGCAGATCGCCAATCGGGAATCCTGGGCAAGTGCAGCGAGCGCTGCTACGGCGGTTTCATTCTTCATCAGTCGAACTGTAGGGGCACTGGCGCGGTCCGCGCAAGTCAGGTGCTGTCAAATTCAACTATTCTGATTGGATCCTGGTTCCGGCGCCCACCGCCGCCGCGGCTACTGCCTCGGGGTCTTCTGGCGCCAACGATTCCTTCAAGGAGAAGCACAATGCGTGTCATGGTGATGGTGAAGGCCACGAGCGAATCAGAAAGCGGCAAGATGCCAAGCACGGAGTTGCTTGCGGCAATGGGCAAGTTCAATGAAGAGCTCGTCAAGGCAGGCGTCATGCTTGCCGGCGAGGGCTTGCACCCGAGCAGCAGGGGAAAGCGGGTGCGCTTTTCGGGCGATCAGCGGACTGTGACGGATGGGCCGTTTCCGCAAACAAACGAACTCGTCGCCGGATTCTGGTTGTGGCAAGTCGAGTCAATGGATGAGGCTGTCGAATGGGTCAGGCGCTGCCCCAACCCCATGGAAAGCGAGTCCGAAATCGAAATTCGCCCGCTGTTTGAGGTCGAGGACTTCGGCGCTGAACTCACGCCTGAACTGCGGGAGCAGGAAGAGCGGCTGCGCGCTGAAGTGGAAGGGCTTGCGAACAAGGTGCGCTGACGGGAGCCCCAAACGCACAGGGCGAGGCGGTTGCCCCGCAGCCCAACGCTGCATTGCGCGAGGCTCTTCGAGGATTCCTGGCGATGAAGCCCAGGTGCCACCGTTGTCTCCCTGGCAGTTTGTCGCACGTCAGGTCCGCGCTGCCGACCGTCAGCGCGATCAACGCCCCGACGGCCCGCGGACGGCCGTATGACCTGAAGCAGGTGCCGTCAGTCCTTGCATGCCTTCAGTATGGGAGGCGCTTGTCTGCGAGGCGGGGGCGGTATCCCACGCATTGCCGCGGCTTTCAGGCGCGCAGCCGTTCGCCAAAACTAGGTACGCCTCGTCCAGTTGCCGGCTGTCCTGGCCTTGACCGGCCATGGCTTCGAGGGCGCTCAGGAGAAGATCGGCGACGACATATTGTTCTTGCTCGCATGCCCGCCTGAACACGGCAAGGACATCGTCATTCAAGGTCTGTGTAGTCGCAGTCATGGCGTCACCTCCGCACGAAAAGGGCTCGCTCCCTGACTGGCGCCCCTTGCACGACGGACGTTGCAGTCCGCCTACCGAAACTATGGACCTTCCCATGGGGGGAGGGTCAAGCAACGTCGGCTGTTCTTCAGGGCGAGCATGAATGCCTGCCTTCTGACGTGCTCATCCGTGAACGGCATCGCGGACTGGACAGGCTAGTGGCACTACAGCTTACCGGCATGTAATGGCTGCGTAAGGCCCCGGTGAGAGATAGCCTCATACCATTGATTCAAGAGGTCGATGCCTCGAAACTTCAATGGAGTGCACCATGAAAACCAACAAGTCCGTGGCCGTCGCGCTGGTTCTTTCGGCGTTGTCCATCTCCACAGCATGGAGCACCGATAAGTCGAAGACCAACGCCGGCGACGACGTGGCGCAGCATGTTCAGCGCCAGGCCGCAGAACCCGCTGCGGCTTCGGCAGCAGGGCAGGCAAGCGCAACGCGAGTCGGTTCGCAGGCCGCCATTTTTGGCAGCCAGGTAGCTGCAGGAACAGCTTCCCGCACCGTGGCGGTGACCCCCGGCATGAAGTACGTCAACGTTGCGTCCGGCGATACCGTGACGTTCCGGAGTGGCGAGCAGGAGGCAACGTGGAAGTTTGCCGAATCGATTCGCGGAACGAACGTAGACCTGGGTGTCCTCTTGCCGGGCGTGCCGAATGCTCAAGGTGTACGCGTCTATGTCGACCGTAGTCATCTCTTTACCGGCGGCTGACCTCGCCCCTGAAGGCGACTTCTCATTGGCGGCCAACTCATCCCGGACTCAAGCGCGTTGGCCTTTGAGAACAGTCCTGCCACCGTGCCTCCTTGACCTTGACCTTCCAACGATGGGAACCTATAAGCTGGCGTCATCAGGCGTGACATGGACGTGCCACCTCGAATGGCCGTCATCTTCGCGTAAGGAGCGTGTCATGAAGGTAAAAGGCAAGCCGGATGACGCAGTGGATGCCCGGCCCAACAACTGAAGGAAGCCAGGATGAACAGGACAAGCAACGAACGCGATGCAGGCCGCCACCGCGCCGGTGCACATGCTTCGGCTCAGGACCAGTCCGATCCCGGCCATCATCACGAGCATGCGCATCACCATGACCATGTTCATGAACAGGCTGGAACCGGCACTCTGGCGGCGCAGGCCCTCAAGGATCCGGTCTGCGGGATGACCGTCTCGGCCGATTCCAGATTCCAGGCCGAGCATGCCGGGGCTCGCTATTATTTTTGCAGCGCGTCCTGCCAGCAGAAATTCGAGGCCGATCCGGGCAAGTACGCGGCCCCGCCGGAGCCGCCAGCGGCGCAGCCAGCTGCCGAGGGAACGATTTATACCTGTCCCATGCACCCGGAGATCCGCCAGGAACACCCGGGCAACTGCCCCAAGTGCGGCATGGCGCTGGAACCGTTGTTGCCGGAACTGGATGAAGGCGAGAACCCCGAGCTGGTGGATTTTCGTCACCGCTTCTGGTGGACGCTACCGTTCACTGGTGTGGTGTTCGTCATGGCCATGTTCGGGCATCGCTTTGGCTGGATGGAGGTGTCGACCCAGAGCTGGGTCGAGCTTGCGCTGGCGACGCCTGTCGTGCTGTGGGCGGGCTGGCCGTTCTTCGTGCGGTGTTTCCAGTCGATCGTCAACCGCAGTCCGAACATGTGGACGCTGATCGGAATCGGCACAGGTGCGGCCTATGCCTACAGCGTCATTGCGACCGTCATGCCTGGCGCATTTCCGCAGGTGTTCGCCGAGCATGGCCGTATCGGTGTCTACTTCGAGGCAGCGGCGGTGATCATTTCCCTCACGCTGCTGGGTCAGTTGCTTGAACTCAAGGCCCGCTCCCAGACTTCCGCCGCCATCAAGTCGCTGCTGGGACTGGCGCCCAAGACGGCGAGGCGTATCGGTCCCGATGGAGCTGAAGAGGACGTGCCACTCACCCATGTCCACGTTGGCGACCTGCTGCGCGTGCGGCCCGGTGAGAAGGTGCCGGTAGATGGCGTGGTAACGGAAGGCACCAGCGCGGTCGACGAATCGATGATAACTGGCGAGCCCATTCCGACCACCAAGCGCGTCGGTGACCGCGTCATCGGCGCCACGATGAACACGTCGGGCAGCCTGGTCATTCAATCCGAAAAGGTCGGCTCCCAGACCGTGCTGTCCCAGATTGTCCAGATGGTGGCGCAAGCGCAGCGATCGAAGGCGCCGATGCAGCGGATGGCGGACAAGGTTGCCGGCGTCTTCGTCCTCGGTGTCATCGGCATTGCCGTGCTGACCTTTGTCGCATGGGGACTCTTCGGCCCCGAGCCGAGCTGGGTGTTCGGCCTGATCAATGCCGTCGCGGTGCTGATCATCGCATGTCCGTGCGCGCTGGGTCTCGCCACGCCGATGTCCATCATGGTCGCAAGCGGGAAGGGCGCTTCCAACGGCGTGCTGTTCCGCGACGCCGCTGCAATCGAGAACCTGCGCAAGGTCGATACCCTGATTGTCGACAAGACCGGGACGCTTACCGAGGGTCGGCCGGTTTTTGAGCGCGCGATCGGCACCAATGGCTATGCCGAGGAGGACGTGCTGCGGTTAGCTGCCAGCCTGGACCAGGGCAGCGAACATCCTCTGGCTGCTGCGATTGTTGAAGCAGCCCGTAAGCGCGGCCTGCAGCTGGAAAAGCCGGAGGGCTTCGAGTCGAGCTCCGGGATCGGGGTAAGAGGCAAGCTGGGCGGCAGGAAGGTCGCGATCGGAAACACGGCGCTCATGCAAGCTGAAGGAATTCTTATCGATCGGCTCGTGGCGCAGGCTGATGAGCTGCGTGTGCAAGGTGCCAGCGTGATGTATCTCGCCGTCGAAGGCACGCTTGCTGGCCTGCTCGCCGTCTCGGATCCGGTCAAGGCCACCACGCCGGAGGCGCTGGCGCATCTCAGGGAAGAAGGTATCCGTGTCGTGATGGCGACCGGTGACGGGATTGCAACGGCAAAGGCGGTGGCCGGGAAACTCGGCATTGACGAGTTCCACGGCGAAGTGAAGCCGGCGGACAAGCTTGAACTTGTCAGTTCCCTGCAACAGGCAGGCGCGGTGGTGGCCATGGCGGGCGACGGTATCAATGATGCGCCGGCGCTGGCGAAGGCGGACGTTGGTATTGCCATGGGCACGGGCACTGATGTCGCGATGAACAGCGCTCAGGTCACGCTGGTCAAAGGGGATTTGCGCGGCATTGCCCGTGCCCGGCAACTCTCGCAAGCGACCATTCGGAATATGAAGCAGAACCTCGGTTTTGCGTTCATTTATAACGCCTTGGGCGTTCCGCTGGCGGCGGGCGTTCTGTATCCAATGACAGGCCTGTTGTTGTCGCCGATGATTGCGGCGCTGGCGATGAGCCTGAGTTCTGCCTCGGTCATTACCAATGCCTTGCGGCTCAGGAAGGCGGCTACGTGAGACGTGCTGGCAGCTCGGGGCGACCCTTGTTTGGCCGCTCAGGGGCGCTTACTGGGCCTTTGGAAGGCCGCGCCCGGGATGCTCACGCATCGGCCGCATAACGGTCAGCGGGTCTTCCAAGGTTGTTGGCGACGTGGCTTCCTCATTTTCCACGGTAAGCCCGGTGGACTGAAAAGACGATGGGTGCGCCTGTCGTTTCCGGTGCAGCCTTGATGGTTTCAACGACGATCCGGTAGCGCCCCTTTTCTAATGGGATGGCGGCGATTTCCTTGTCAAATCTGTCTTTGCTCCACGAGAACAGCGCAACCTCTTCGACGTTGATTTCGCGGTCAAAGACCGTGCTTTCACCATCTGGCGAGGTTTTGACTACGGTTACTCGCAGCGCAAAAGCAACGCCGGGGGTGATGGGCTTGCCATTCTTGTCGCGTTCATGGCTGCCCGACAGTCTCCTGGCCCTGGCTCGGTCCGCCTGGTCACCTTCCCTGTATTTGAATCCAACGATGCAGGCATAAAGCTGTCGCTCTGCGATTCGAAATTCTTTTTCGATACGGCTGCCAGTCTTGCTCGGATCCAGGGGAACAGTGAAAGGCGGAGTGCCGAAAGCAGCCTGAGCGATATCGACTTTCATTACTGCCAACCAGGCTAGCAAGAGCATCAAGAGCAGACGCATAGTGCCGCGATCGTGTTGCCTCGATCCCATTTCTGTTTCTCCCTCTTGTTGTATTCGGCGATCCGTTTCAAGCGTCTGGGGTGAGGTGTGCCCCACACGCGTCATGCACCGCAACATTTCTACGTAAGCACATGTAATTTTAGAGCCTTATGGGGCACTTTTATTGTCATGTTTTAAAGACTTTTTGGGTATATACCTAGGGATCAAATTAGAGGAAAGCCTCTAGGATTCGCACTCGGATGGTGCGCTGCAGGATTGGTGGCGCTGCCAATCCGCAAGCCATACCGTGGCGGATTCACTTTGCAGCATTCTTGCGCGAATCCGTTTCGATCAATCCACAGGAGATTTCGCATGTCCCCTTTTATGCCCGAGCAATTTGCTGCAGTGCAAAAGTCCAGTCTGAACCAACTGTTCGCGCTGACGAACATGGCTTTTGACGGCTTCCAGAAGTTGACCGAGTTGAACCTGCAGGCAGTCAGGACGACGCTTGCCGAAGGCCAGGGCAATGTCGAAGCGGTGCTGGCCGGAAAGGACCTGCGTGACGTGTTCGCCGTGCAAAGCAATCTGGCCCAGCCCGCCGCTGAGAAGGCGGTTGCGTATGCACGCCATGTGTACGAAATTGCATCGAACACGCAGGTGGAACTGACCAAGGCAGTCGAGGGCCAGTACGAACAGCACAACCGCAATGTGCAAGCCTTCGTCGACACCTTCGTGAAGAACGCGCCGGCCGGGTCTGAAGCGATCACCGCGCTGCTGCAATCGAGCGTTGCAGCCGCCAGCAGCACCTTTCAATCCTTCCAGGACGCCGCAAAGCAGACGGCTGAAGTCGCCAAGGCCAACTTTGCCAAGACCGCCGCAGCTGCCTCCGGCACGGCCCAGCAGGCGGCGCCCCGCGCTTCCAGGCAGTAACGGCGTGCGGCTGGCCATGCAGGCCAGGCCAGCGCGCTGAACAGAGATCGCAGGCTTGCAGGCCAGGGGCATCAGCTCTCCTGGCTTGCAGCACTGCGACGCCAATCTTCCCGCATCAGCATACAAGCCGGGACCGGAATCATCCGGCCCGGCTCGCCCTCGCTTTTTTCGCGGCAGGGCAGTGGGAATTGGCTCGGGATAGTCAGGGCAAAAGCCCGTCCCGGCAAGGCAGGGGTCTTTCAACTTTACGAGAATGAAGCAGGCAGGATGATGAAGAGAATTGCACTGGTAACAGGTGGTATGGGTGGGCTGGGAGAAGCCATCAGCGTCAAGTTGCACGACGCAGGCCATACCGTGGTGGTGACGCACTCGCCGGGCAATGCGACCGCCCGGGACTGGCTTGCCGCGATGGCCGCCAGCGGCCGCGAGATGCGTGCCTACGAGGTGGATGTCTCCGACTATGATGCCTGCCAGGCTTGCGCGGCGCAGATCCTGGCTGACGTAGGCCGCGTGGATATCCTGGTGAACAATGCCGGCATTACCCGCGACATGGCCTTCAAGAAGATGGACAAGCCGAACTGGGATGCCGTGATGCGGACCAATCTCGACTCGGTGTTCAATCTCACCAAGCCGCTTTGCGAAGGCATGGTCGAACGCGGCTGGGGACGCATCATCAACATCTCGTCGGTCAACGCATCCAAGGGCGCCTTTGGCCAGACCAACTATGCCGCCGCCAAGGCCGGGATGCACGGCTTCACCAAGTCCCTGGCGCTGGAAGTGGCAAGAAAGGGCGTGACCGTCAACACCGTTTCTCCGGGCTACCTTGCCACCAAGATGGTCAACGCCGTGCCCAAGGAAATCATGGAGACCAAGATCCTGCCGCAGATCCCGGTCGGCCGCGTCGGCAAGCCGGAAGAAGTCGCCGCGCTGGTTGCCTACCTGTGCTCGGAGGATGCGGCGTATGTGACCGGGTCCAATATTGCCATCAACGGCGGGCAGCACATGCAGTAAGGGCGCTGGGCCAGGTGCCGTCAGGTGAATCCGCGGCCGCAGGCCCTCGCCTTCCGTAACTGAGGCTCAGGCCTCAGTTACGTCTTCTCCGGCATGGCGGACGAGTGATGGCTTGTAATCAGCCATTGCTTGCCATCCCAGTGATAGGTGTAGGTAAAGCGGGCCTTCACCACGGCTCCCGTTCGTGCGAAGGTGAAGGTGTAGAGCCCGGAATCCACCGCGGAATTGCATCCCAGTTCAATGCTGCGGAAGTCGATCTTCCCGGACGGACCGTTTTGCAGGAAGTGATGAAAATAGTCCTCTTTCTCCGCGACGGTCAAGCGGGGCTTGTTGGATACCGTCGGAAGAAGAATGGACCGTTCCGCATAGTTGGCCACCACCTTGTGTGGATCGCCTGTCTGCAGTGACCGATTCCATCGATCAAACAACGCCGCAATCTCCTGCTCCGACGTCATCTTGCAGCTTTCTGTGCGCGACGCCTGCGCGGTGCCTGGCGTGCCCTGGTTCATGGCGCATCCCGCAAGCACGAACGCCAGGGCAGCAATGCGAAGTAGCTTCATGGCAGGGTTCCTCAGGTTAGGGGGTTGAGAGCCAGGGGACACTGCCTGAAGTATGGTACATCCCGTGAGCGTTACCTACCCGGCCTGCTTGCGGAAGGCCCAGCGCCCGGCCAGCACCGTGAAACTTGCCACTAGCGCCACCAGTACCCAAAAGCCGTGCGGGTGTTCGGCCAGCGGAATGCCGCCCACATTCATGCCGAAAAAGCCGGCCACGATATTGATCGGAAGCGCCAGCACAGTCACCAGTGTCAGCGTGAACAACGTGCGGTTGGTTTGCTCGTTGAGCTTGGCGGCAATTTCTTCCTGCAACAGCTTGATGCGTTCGACCAGCGCGGCCAGGTCGTTGAGTACCAGCGAGAATTCCTCAGTCGATTCACGCAACTCCTGCAAGTCCGATTCCTGCAGCCAGGCCGGCGGCCGGTTCAGCAGCCGGAACAGGGCGCCGGGCTCGGGCGCCAGCAGCCGTTGCAGCCGCACCAGCCCGCGCCGCATCGAACCCAGGTCGGCGCGGTTGCCTTGCAGGCGCTGCGACAGCAACTGGTCCTCGATCTGGTCGACGTTCACACCGGTCTCGCGCACGATCTGCACCAGCACGTCGGCCTGGTCACGCAACAGGTGCACCACAAGGTCCAGTGGCGAGCGGAAGGCCTCGCCGCGCCGCACCGCCTCGCGCAGCCGGTCCACGGAACGCAGCGGCCTGGCGCGGGCCGTCACCAGCAAGCGGTGGTCGGCGTGGGCCCAGAGCGTGGAGATATCCGTCGACGTGACTCCGAAGTTGTAGATCACGTCGTTGACCACGGCCAGCAGGGCAGCGTCCAGGCGCTCGATCCGCGTCGAGCGCGAACCCTGCCGCAGGGCCTCGAAGAATTCGTCCGGCAGGGCCAGCTGGCCCTTCATCCAGCGTTCGCATGCGCTGTGCGAGAGGTTGAAGTGCAGCCACAGGAAGGGGCGATGGTGCGCGGCGTCCGGCGGTACTGACGGCATCTGCTGCAGCCATGCCGCTGCGGCGCGGGAATCAATCTCGCGCACCGGCCCGCCGGGTTCGAACAGGAAACCGCTGACCAGACCGACCGGGTCCGAGCCATAGCCGGCCTCGACAATGCCCGCTTGCATGCAAACGCCCTCCACATCAAATGTGCCTCGCGCGACGTTAGCACAGCACGATGATGGTTGGGGCCGCTATAAGGCAGCTGGACGCCTACCAGCCCAGGCGATAGTCCCTGGTCGGATGCAGCCACCACTTTCCGTTCCCGGGCAGTTCCAGGACCTGGTGGTGGAATTTCAGCAGCGTGGGCCGGTGGCTGACGCTGACAAGCGTCGCCTGCAGGTCGGCCAGCAACTGGTACATGCCTTCCTCATTGCGGATATCCAGGGCACTGGTCGCTTCGTCCAGCATGACATAGCGCGGTTTTGAGAGCAGTACGCGGGCGATGGTCAGCCGTTGTTGCTCGCCAAGGGACAGGACCTTGCCCCAGTCCACTTCCGTGTCCAGGCCGCCAAAGCGGCCAGCGATGTCCTTCAGGTTGACCGTCTCCAGCAACTGCAGAAGCTCCTCGTCCGGGATCCGCTGGCCAATGTGGTTCGGGTACAGCAACTGGCTGCGCAGGCTGCCAACCACCATGTAAGGATGCTGCGGCAGGAACAGCATTTCCTGCGGCATTGGCCGCACGATGCAACCCGTGCCGTTGTTCCACAATCCGGCGATCGCGCGCATCAGCGAACTCTTGCCGCCGCCGCTGGCGCCGACGATGAGCAGGCCCTCTCCCGGGTTGACCGACAGCGTCAGGTCGGTGACCAGCGTTCGCTCTTGATTCGGCGTGCGCAAAGTGACATGTTCCAGCGCCAGGCGTGAGTCATGGATGGACTCGATCGTGGTGGCCGGCTTCACGGAGCTTGCTGCCGTCCCGGTCAGCGAGATGGAGAATGTGTCCAGTCGATCCAGCCCCGCCACGAACCGGCTCAGGTCTTCAAAGTTGTCAACGATCACGGTCAGCGCGTTCAGTATGGCGGCGAACGCGCCGGCCGCCTGGATGGCGCTGCCGACTTCAAGCTCGCCGGAAAGCACGCGTGAAGCGACGATGGCGCTGGGCAGCAGGATGGTCAGGAAGCCGTAGGCATACTGGAACATGTTCAGGCTCAGCTGCCACTTGATGAGCCTGTCGAAGTTCTGGAAGGCCTTGCCGAAACGGCCGATCACATGGGATGACTCCAGCGCTTCGCCGCGATAGAACGCGATGGACTCGGCGTTCTCACGCACCCGGATCAGGCTGAAGCGGAAATCCGCCTCCCGCCTTAGCTGGAAGAAGTTCAGGCCGATCAGGACGCGGCCGAAGAAGAAGATGGAGATGAATGTGCCGGCGATGGCATAGATGACAAGAAAGTAGACCAGCTCCCTGGAGATCGACCACAGGACGGCGCTGAATGCAATAAGCTGCAGCAGCGCGCCGATACCGATCGAAAGGAAAAACAGGGACCGCCGCGTGAAGGTATTGATGTCCTCGGCGATGCGCTGGTCCGGGTTGTCGATCGCGGCATTTGAGTTGAGTTTGTAGTAGAACCGGCCTTTGAAATACCGGTCCAGATAGTGATTGGTCAGCCAGCGCCTCCAGAGCAGGCCCAGCTTATTCCTCAGGTAGTAATAAACCGCGTAGATGGGAACTGCCACCATCAGGATATAAAGACACTTCCTGATCGAGGCCCAGAAGCGATCCGCGTTTTGCGCCGCCAGGGCCGAGGTGAATTCACCGGTCTGCTGGACGATCAGTACCTCGGTCTGGGTCTGGCCCAACAGCAGCAGGATCAGCAGGGCCAGCAAGCCGAAGGCTTTCCATTTTTCACGCGAGAACCAGTAAGGTTTTGCAATGGCCCAGTATCGGGTCCACACGTGCCGGGTGAAAGTGACGGGGCGTTTCCCTGGGGCCGAAGTGGTGCCGGTGACCCGCGACTCAGGAACGGCGCTCATATCCCATCTCCCAGCACTAACCGGATTGCATACTCGCCACATGGCCCCGCCACGGGACACACGGGAGAACGGCAGAAGACTATTCATGAAATATAGGCCAGCAGAATTGATGCCTGACTGATTCGTGGTCCCTGGCCGGCGTCAGGGACTGACCCTGGGCTGGCGAGTGGAGATCCGGCTTGACGCAGGCCCGGAACCTGATTCCAATCCGGAAGTGACCCTTTCGCTATGACTGCCCCCGCATGGACCGCTTCGACGCGCTGCAACTCTTTACCCGGATCGTGGAACTGGGCTCCTTCACCGGCGCCGCCAGCGCGCTGGACATGCCGCGTGCCACCGCCACGCACGCCATCAAGGAACTTGAGGCCCGCGTCGGCGCACGCCTGCTGGAGCGCACCACGCGCCAGGTGCGCCCCACGCTGGACGGCCAGGCGTTCTATGAGCGCAGCAAGCGCGTGCTGCAGGATCTGGAAGACGCCGAGACCTCGCTCAGCACGCAGGTGGCCAACCCGCGCGGCACGCTGCGGCTGGACCTGCATGGCACCCACGCCACCATGATCATCCTGCCGCGCATCGGCGAGTTCCGGGAGCACTATCCGCATATCGACCTGATCGTCAGCAGCGGCGACCGGCTGGTCGACCTGGTCGGAGAGGGCATCGATTGCGTGGTGCGTGCCGGCCGGCCGCGCGATTCCTCGCTGGTGGCCCGGCGGCTGGCGGATATGCCGGAGGTGCTGTGCGCCAGCCCCGGATACCTGGCCGCGCACGGCACGCCGCAACGCCCGTCGGAACTGGCGCAACACATCGGCGTGGGGTTCTTCTCGCGCAACCATGACCACCGTTATCCCTTCACGCTGACCGTCGATGGCGAGGTGCAGGAGTTCAAGGCGCGCGGCTGGATCTCGGTGAGTGATGCCGAGTGCTATACCAGCGCGGCCCTGGCCGGCTGCGGCCTGATCCAGGTGCCGCGCTTTCGCGTGGCAGAGCACCTGCGCGCGGGGCGGCTGGTGCCGGTGCTTGAGGCCTGGCCCTGTCCGGACCTGCCGGTGTCAGCGCTGTATCCGTTCCACCGGCAGCTGGCGCCGCGGGTGCGGGTGTTTGTCGATTGGGTGGCGGGTTTGTACGTGGAGCGGTTCGGACCGCTCCGGGGGGCGGCCTGAGGCACGAGCGCGCCGCAATCAGCCCGCCGCGGGGCGCGGCAGAGGCCGTGCCGGCGCGGGTGCTGTTTGCGCCGGATCGCTGACCGGCAGTGTCATGCCGGTCCGGATCGCGTCCGCCTGCCCTGGGCGACCGAGAGACTCCCTGCGTGCCGGGCCAAGCCGGTTTCTCCACAGGCACAGGAATCCTTCCACGAACTCATCCAAGCGATCCCACCACCACGACAGTACAGGCCACCGTTCCGTGCGGGGCGCAGGCGCGCGCCGGCCACGCCTGCTGCGGCTGCGCGGCGCCCTGGCTGCGGCCTGACCGCCAATGCTGTTCTATTCCAACATGCAAACAGCCAATTCCTTTACCCCGCTCACGCCCACTGAGGCCATTGAGCGCTACAGCCGCGAACTGACCTTTACCGACCCCTCTGACGGCAATCGCGTTGTGATCCGGCCCGCGCTGATCGGGACCCTGTTCTTCGAACGCGGCTCGCAACCGGACGTGCGAAAGGGGACGCTCGATTGCGTGGATCGTTTCCGCGCGATGTTTGGAGAGCGTCTGGAAGACGGGAAGAACGGTGAGACCAAATATTCGCGCAAGACGGCCAAGGGGGCGCCGGTATGCCTTCAGTGGGATTGCCATTGCCGTCGCAAGAGGCGGGGGTCATCTGGATCTGGGCCGGGGAGTAACGGTCCTGCTGTCGCACAAGTCTTGACATCTACGACCAGCGTGGCGCGGGCCTGGCCCAGTGCGGCCTGGATGTACGCGAAGGCCAGCAGGTAGCCCGCGGCGAGCGCCACGCTCGACGCAGTCCGTGCCCGGCTCCGCTGCATGGTGAAAAACCCGGGCCTGTCCCACGGCGCAACACCCTCTAACATGAAGGATCCGCCGCCTGCGCGGCGCACAACAATGACGCGGAGACTTCAAACATGGATCGCCGACAGTTCCTGAGCGCCGCGGCCATCGCGGCGACCGCCGGCATCGCGCCGCACGCGATGGCGCAGCAGTGGCCGGCGCGTGCCATCCGGCTGGTCGTGGCCTATCCGCCTGGTGGCGGCACCGACGTGGTGGCACGCTTGTTTGCCGACTACCTGACGCGTGTGACCGGGCAATCGGTGGTGGTGGAGAACAAGCCCGGCGGGGCTACCATTCCCGCCACGCAGGACGTGATCCGCGCCAAGAACGACGGGCAGACGCTGCTGGTGACGCTGGGTTCGTCGGCCACCTCGGGTGCGCATATCAACCGCGTCCCTTATGACCCGTTGACCGACCTCACCGCGCTGGCGGAACTTGGCCGCGCCCCGGTGCTGCTGGCGGCCAACAAGGATGCGCCGTATTCCACGCTGAAGGAACTGATCGCCTATGCCAAGGCGAACCCGGCCAGGCCGATCCACTCGGCCTCATACGGTCCGGGCACATCGTCGCACTTCGGCCCGCTGCTGTTCAACCGGCTGGCCGGCACCAACCTTGAACCGGTGCTGTACAAGGGCTCGGCGCCGGCCACGCAGGACCTCGTTGGCGGCGTGGTGCCGCTGATGATCGACGGCCTGACCACCGGCGTGCCGCTATACCAGGCCGGCAAGACCAAGGTACTGGCCACCACCATCGCGGAGCGCTCCGATCTGGCGCCCGGGGCGCTTACCTTCCGGGAGCAGGGCTTTCCTGAGATGGAGCAGCTCAGCGGCTATTTCGCGCTGTTTGGCCCAAAGGACATGCCCAAGCCGACGGTCGATGCGGTCTCTGCTGCGGTGCGCAAGGTGCTGGCCGATCCGGCCTACCAGAAGCGGCTGGCAGGCGTTGGCGTGCTGCCGCCGCAGGCGGTCACGCCTGAGGCCTTCGCCGCGCAGATCCGTACCGATCATGCGCGCTGGGGGCAGTTCATCAAGGATATCGGCTTCAAGATCGATGGGTGAGGGCGCCGCGGCTGCGTCGGCGCGTGCGCAGGTGCATTTGCGTGGGTGGCGAGAGGCGGATTCTTGTCCATACTGAACCTTGACTAGTGGGCTGTTGCTGCCCGCCGGGATCAATCGCCTAAGGAGAAGAATCGTGTTCAAGCACATTTTGCTGGCCACCGATGGCTCAGAACTTTCAAGAATGGCAATGGAGGCGGCCATTGGCTTTGTCAAAGCCGGCGGCGCCAGGCTGACGGCCTATACGTGCATGGAAGAGTATCCGTACGTGGCATCAGGCGATTCCGGCCATCCCAGGCGCAAGGCCTTCGAAGAGCAGGAGGCTGCACATGCAAGCGCCAGGCTTGAGGAGGTTGTCGCTGCAGCCAAGGCCGCGGGAGTCACATGCGAAACGGATATGACGACCTCGATACCCTACAAGGGCATCATCGATGCCGCCGCGAGGCACGGGTGTGACGTGATCTTCATGGCGTCGCACGGCCGCAGGGGCCTGGAGGGCCTGCTGGTGGGCAGTGAAACCCAGAAGGTTCTTACCCACTGCCGGGTTCCTGTCCTCGTTTACCGCTAGTGACACTGCGCGGCGCTCCGGCCGCGGGTGCTGGCGTGCTCTCGAACCCACCTCAGGGAGTAATCTGCCATGACGGAAATCGAACAGGAGAAGGTCGTTGGCGTGCTGGATCGAATACTCGAAGCCGAGCTTGCCGGTGTTGTGCGCTACACGCACTATTCGTTCCTGATATTCGGCTTCGGCCGCATTCCCATCGTGTCGTGGCTGCGTGAGCAGGCGAATGAGTCGCTGCTGCACGCGCACCAGGCCGGCGAATGGATCACGACCCTAGGGGCCTATCCCTCGCTTGGCATCGGCGAGCTTCTGGACAGCCATACGACCGATATCGGCGCGATCCTGCGTGAATCGCTTGCGACGGAGATGCGGGCCCTGGACCTGTACCGTGAGCTGCTAAGCCTGGTCGAGGGTCGCTCCGTCGCCCTGGAGGAGTATGCGCGGCAGTTGATCCAGCTGGAGGAACTGCATGCGGGTGAGGTCGAGAAAATGCTGCGCAAGCCCGGCATTGCGGCGACGGTGCCGCCGCGGCAGGGCTGACTTGGCCCGTCTGGGCCGCGCCGCTGCCTGACGGTCAGGTGCTGCAGATGCGGCTGTGCCCGCGTTCCCGTACACCCAGGCGGTGTCACCGCACCGGCCATCCACCCCCATCGCGCACCGCGCCAATCGACCCCGTCGCCAGCGCCAATGTCGCCGCAGCCGCGAGCGCCCCGTTATAGGCGTCGGCAGACGCATTGCGCGCCAGCAGCAACTGGTTCTGCGCCAGGTTGGCTTCAGTGACCGACCCCACGCCCTTGCTATACGCGGCGAAGGTTGCGTCATAGGTGGTCTGCGCGGCCTCGGCCAGTGCCCTGGCCGCATCGTAGGCGGCCAGGCTCGATTCGAGCGCGCTCTGGCTGACCACGACCTGGCGCACGGACTCTTCCTTGGCGCGCGTCAGCCTGGCCGACGCGCTGTCGGCGTCGTTGCGCGCCTGCGCCAGCACCGCGGAGCGCACCCCGCCGTCGTAGATCGGTACGGTCACGCCCAGGAACACGCTGGCGCCGTAGCGGTAACCGTTCAGGTTGACCGTGGGCGGCTGCTGGCCAATCGGCGGAATCGCGGTGATTGACGAGCCGCCGGACGCGTACGACGTGAATGCCGACATGAATACCTTCGGCATGAAGCCGGCCTCGGCCGCCTTGACCCTGGCCTGGCTGGCGCGTTCGATGGCATAGGCCGCCAGCACGTCTGGCCGGCTTGCAATGGCACGTTCAACGACCTGTTCGATCGAGCTGCGCATGGCCGGCGACAGCGGCCGCACCGGCATCTCGGCTATTTGGGGCCTGGAAAGCGGGGAGATGCCGATGGCCGTGACCAGTGCCAGGTAGGCATCGGTCTCGGCCCCTTGCGCCTGCACCGTGGCGAGGTTGGTCTGCGCACGATTCTGCGTGGCCTGGGCGACTTCCACCACGGTGCCGATGCCGCGCTGGTAGCGTGCCTTGGCGGCGGCAAGCACGGCATCGGCGTTGCGCATCGCCTGCTGCACGGTGGTCGCGCGCGAACGCGCGGCCTGGTAGCGATAGAACGCCGTGCTGACTTCGTGGATGATCTTCTGGTGCGTCGCGGTGAAGCCGATGTTCGCGGCAATCGATGCCTGTTCAGTGGCATCGACAATGCCCGCGCGCTCGCCGAAATCGAACAGCAGCCATTGCAGCGACAGCACCGAGACCGCGCCATGCGTCGACGCGTTCGCGCCCAGCGTGCCCAGCGCCGTGGACGAGGCGCTGTGTCCGTTCTGGTAGCCGCCCATCGCTGCCGCGGAGATGTACGGCAGGTAGCTGCTCCTGGCGATGCCGGCGGCCAGTGCGGCATTGCGCGCGTCGTTCCAGGCAATCCGGGTCAGCGGGTTGGTGGATTCGGCCAGGTCGATCAGCTCGGGCAGCGTGTACGCGTGCGTGGTATCGAGTGCGGCAGGCGGGGGCACGGACGCCAGCGCGGTGTTGGCCGGCAGCGTGTAGTCGGATGGCCGGGCTGCCGGCGCCGGCTTGCTGGCCGCGCCCGGCACGATCTCGCCGGATGCGGTGGTCTCGGGCTGCCACGGCTGGTCGGAGGCCGGCGGGGCCAGGTCGAGCGACGCGGTGGCACAGCCGGCCAGCGTCACGGCGGCGGCCAGTGTCAGCGGGATCGCCAGCGAATCAGGTTTGCGCATGAATGGAAGTTGGAGAGGTCGCAGCCGGTGCCTCGACGGGCGAATCCGCCAGGCGCCGGTCGACCAGGGCCAGCAGGGCGTGACGGACCTTGTCGGCTTGTGCATCGTGGGAGCCGTTGGCAGCGTGCGCGGTTGGCGCTACTGCGTCGGTTGCCTGCAGCGTGTGCAATCGCCGTGCAATTTCCGGGTCGCCCGGAAAGCGTTCCGCGAGCAGGAACATGGGCCCCGCAATCGCATCGAGCGCGGCCAGGCGCCGGCGCCGGTCTTCGATCCAGTCCCGCCCCGGGCCGACCGATGCGGGTTCATAGTTGGCCAGGATCAGGTCCTGCGTGATCTCGCCGTGCCGTGCCATGGCGGCCGCGGCATGGCTGCGTCGTGCATCGGACTGGCGCGCCTCGGTCAGTTGCCGCCATTGCGTGACCAGTGCCGCCAGTGCCGCTTCGATGCGGCTGGCAATACTGACTGGCCAGATCCGCGTGAAGACCAGGTACACAACCAGATTGCCCAGCACCACGCCAATCACCCGGTCGCGCGCAATGGTCAGGTCAAAGCCCGGTCCGGAACCCTGGATGACGCACAGGTAGAACGCAAAGGCCACCTGGAAGCCTGCGTAGGCAATGCGTGGCGAGCCCTGCGCCACCCATGCCGATATCCACGTGCCGGCAAACACCAGCAGCATCAGGCCGCCCACCGAGGTGAGTGAAGGCACCACGTAGACCATGGCTGCCGTGCCGATCACCGCGCCGACCAGGCAGCCGGCCAGCCGCAGCGTCAGCTTTTCCACGGTTTCCGCCGCGGTGCCAAGCGACACCAGGTAGCAGGTGATAAAGCAGGTATGAATGCCGGGCCAGTTCAGCTGCTGATACAGCAAGTAGCAGAACATTGCCGCGCCAGTGGTCTTGAGGGCGTAGCGGACATGGGCCGGATTCGAGAACGCGTCGGCATCGAGGAAGCCGCCATGCGCCTTGTCGGCTTGCTCCTGCGGCGCGGGGTCGCCTGGCTCCGCGTAGCGGTTGATGGCGCCGACCAGTTCCGCAGCAACCGCTGCCTGCACGGGCGGCAGCCCTGCAAGAGCGGGCACGCTCAGCCCGATTTCCACCGGATAGCCGCCGGCATCGAGCATGCGCGCCATGTCGTCGAGCGTGGTGGCGATGGGCACGGCAACGGCTGCCGGCAGTTGCGCCCCGGGCTGCCGGCGTGCGACATCTGCCGCCAGCAGGATCGCCATGGTCGACGACGAGGCCTGCCGCAGTGCCAGCAGGTCCTGCGCGTCGACGCTGCCTTCGATCTTTGCCAGCTTCAGCCAGCCTGCGATGGGCTGGACGCCATCGCGCAAGGCCTCGTGCAGCGCCTCGGGGTCGCCATCGGGAGCCTGCAGGCTGCGTGCAGCAAGCCGCAGGCAATAGGCCAGGCGGTCGGTCGCCAGCCGGCGCGGCGCCGGGCCCAGCACCAGGTTGACCACCACATTGACACCGAGGGGAATCGCCACCATCAGCCAGGTATAGAGCAGGGCACGCGTGGCGATTTCGCCAGACGGCACCAGTCCGAGTTCGTCGAGCCCAAAGCCGATGATCATTGCCACGATGGCGCCGACCGGCCGCAGCTTGCTCGCCGAGGCCAGGAACAGCACGGCCGCCGACACCACCGCCATGCACGCCACGCGGCGCAGCGGGTCGTCGATGCTGAAATCGGCGAGCCATATCACCAGGCCGATGATCATGCTGACCAGCACCAGCGCGGCCACGCTCATGACGATGCTGGAGGTGCGGTCGGCCCGGTTGACAAAGAAGATCATATAGGCGGAGATGGCCGCCTCAGGGGTGCTGTAGATGCTGGTTACCAGCACCGTCAGGGTACAGGCCACCGTGATGCGCGTGGTGGCCGCCGCACGGCCGGGGAGCGGCGCCAGCAGGGCCCGGATATCCACCAGGCCCAGGCGCAACTTGTCAGCTGCAGGCTGCGCCATGCCGGATCTCGACGGTTGCGCTCGCGCCCACCCTGGCCAGCGCTTCCGGCGGATCTGCCAGCTTGATGCGCACCGGGAAGCGTTTGGCCACGCGTACCCAGTTCACGGACGGCTGGACATAGGGCAGGGAGCGCGGCAGGTTCACGCGGTCGGTATCGGTGATGCCGACACCGATGCCTTCCACCTTCCCGCGGATGGCCTGGCGCCGGTCGATCATCGAGTAGACCGTGGCACAGTCGCCGACATGGATATCAGCCAGGTAAGTCTCGCGGAAGTTCGCCACCGCGAACCATTCCCCGGTATGCACCAGCAGGAACAGCGACTGGTTGGGGAGCACGACCTCGCCGGACAGCACCGTCAGCCCGCTCACGCGGCCGGCATGCGGGGCGCGCACCACGGTGTCGTCCTGCGCACGCCGCGCAATCGCCAGTGCCGCCTCGCGCGCATGCACGGTGGCGATGGCGCCGGCTTCATCACCGACCGCCTGCGCCGTGGCGGCGCGCTGCACGTTGGCCTGCTTCAGCGTCACCGCGGCGTCGCGCTGCGCCACCTGCGCCTGGTCCAGCTGCTGCTTGGGCACGTAGCCGTCCGCAGCCAGCGGGCGCAACCGTTCCACCGTGCGCGCCGTGAGCGCGTAGTTCTGCTCGGCCCGGGCGATCTGGTCCGACGCCACCGCCGCCGTGGCCTGTTCGGTGGCAATCGTGCGCCGCCGCGTGCCAAGGGTTGCCTGCGCCAGCTCCAGGTCGGCACGGGCCTGGTCCACGGCCAGCTGGTAGGGCACCGGATCGATCTCGAACAGGACATCGCCCTTGGCCACCAGCTGGTTCTCCGCCACATGGATGCGCGCAATCCGGCCGCCGACCGGCGACGCTACGTGGACCAGGTCGGCATCGAGCGAGGCATCGTCCGATGCCGGGAAGCGAAGCGTGCGATGGTAGGCGTAGAAGGACAGCAGGGCGGCCAGCAGGACGATGACCAGGGCGATCAGTTTGCCGCGCAGCGGGCTTTTGCGGAGGCCGGCCATTTTCATAGAGCGTGTCCCGTACCCAGAAGCCAGACGATTTCAGCAATCATGACGCCGATCGCCGTGTTGACCAGAAGCTGGTAGCGGACCGTTTCCGCCCAGCCCGTCATGATAAAGATCCGATAGGACACGACCGCGCCGGCAATGCCAAGCACGGCGCTCAGGAGCCAGAGCGGGAAATAGGCACCGAACAGGCTGAAGGACGGGGCGCCGGCGCAGCCGTAGAGCGATGCGGCCAGCACGGCGGGCAAAAGCATGCGTGCCATAAAGGTTGGACCAGGATCGATCCACGCAATATAACAGCGTGGATTCTCGCTTGTCCAAGGCGCGGCCAGCGTGGGCGCGCGGGTTGTTGCGTCGGCGATCAAGGATGATCGCGAACGCATGCGCGCGGCTATGGCAAATGCTTGCCGGGGAGCGTGGGTGCAGCTCCGCGCGCGCTGACCGGGCGTGCGCTACGCGGGTCGGCGGCTTGCCCTGGCTTTGCCGTATTGAACCTGCGCCCGGCGGGCACGCCGCGATTGCTGTCGGTGCGGTGCGTCGGACCGGCGAACGCGCCGATCCTGACTTCCTCGCCCATCCCCCCGACGACATGCTGCGCCGAGGCGGCCCCCGAGGCCGTAGTCAGTATGGCCATTGCCATCAGCGGGTACGCGTGGATCTTCTTCATAAGTGCCTGTTTTTCGTGTGGTGGGCCCGGGCGGGCAAGGTTCAGGCAGCGGAGGGTAATTCAACCGGATGTCCGTGTATGTAAGCTATTGTTAGCGACGCCGGCAGTCGGGTAGGGGTGCGTGATTGGCGCGAGATGTTCCAACAATCAAGGAATGGATAAAAGTGCTTCATAGCGCGCACTTGATGCCGTCCGGAGCCTGTTCCCCGATCAGGGGGCTGGCTCATTTTCCTGCCCCGGTGCGGTGTCAGACGTGCCCGGGGAACTGCCACCAAAGCGGGCCGATCATCAGCCAGACGAACATGTAGATAAGGCTCATCAGAAAGCCAGCCTTCCACCATTCCCCCTGGGTGACGTAGCCCGCGCCGAACATGACCGGTCCGGAGCCGATGCCATATCGGGTCAGGCAACCGTTGGCATTGCTCAGGATGCCGAGGGCGACCGCCGCGGTGAATGGCGGGATGCCGGCCGCGACCATCAGCGCCATGCTGCGGTAATGATGTTCGCGTGGAAGGCGCAGAGGATCAGATAGCTTCCCACCTTGCCGCGGGATGCCGGGTCATCGGCATGGCTGTAAAGGACTTCCGCGATCGCCTTGGTAATCGGCAGCATCACCCCGCCGGCGCGGGCGGTGATGCTTGGCATGGCGGGCGAGATCATGAGTGCGGTCATGGCCAGCCCATAACCAAGTCCCACGGTTCACTTGCCCAGCAGCCGCATGAACAGCAGTGCAATGCGGCGCCCCAGCCCGGTCTTGATCACGCCTCGGGAAATGAAGAAGGCGAGCCTTTGCCGACGTCACCAAATCCACGGGCACGGACCTGGTCTGGCTGGTGATGCGCCTCCTGGCGGCGGCGTGGTTCGGTACTCCGGAGCGTGCGCAATGTCCCTACCGGTCCAGCAGCACGCTGTCGGTTGCCTCCTTGACGATGCGCGCGCTGCGCCGCAGGCTCTCGCGTTCGGTGAGGTTGAGTTCCGGGTAAGCCAGCAACTGCGCTCCGCCGCCATTGACCACCATCGGCAGCGACACGCACACCTCTGGCACGCCTTCGACTTCGGGATGCACGATGCCAACCGTGAGAATGAGGTCGGCGTTATGCACGATGGCCTGGCAGATTCGCCCGATCGCACTGGCGATGCCATAGTGGGTAGCGCCCTTGCCTTCCTTGATGAGCTTGGCCGCCTCGTGCACGGAGCGCAGGACCAGGTCGCGGCTGGCTGTCCCCAGCTCCTTGCCGGTCCTGGACAGGAAGGTTTCGAGCGGCATGCCGGAGACCGTTGCACCGGACCATGCGATGACCGCGGATTCGCCGTGTTCGCCGACAACGTAGGCGTGAATCCCCGGCGCCACGACGCCCAGCCGCTCGGACAGAAGCGATCGCAGCCGTCCGGTGTCGAGAGAGGTGCCGGTGCTGATGACGCGCTCCCGCGCGCAGCGCAGGCGGTCAAAAACGACGCCGGCCAACACATCGCAGGGGTTGGTCGCGATGACGTAGATGGCATCCGGCGCCAGGGGCGCAATGCGATCCACGATTTCCGCCGCGATGGCCGCATTGGTCTTGGCCAGGTCCAGGCGAGTCTGCCCCGGCTTCACGCCGACGCCGGCGGTGATGACGACGACGTCCGCGTCGCGCGCGTTCTCGTAGTCGCCCGCATAGAAACGATTGTTTCCCCAGAATGCGGCGGAGTGGGCGAGGTCCAGCGCCTGCCCTTCGGCCCGGATTCGGGCAATATCGATGATGACCACCTCCGCGCTCGGGATGGCCACGGCCGCAAACAGGGCCGCCGAGCCGCCAACCAGTCCTGCGCCGACCAGACGATCTTGGGTTGATGCATTGGCATGCCTCCCACGTGCCTGGGTAGTCGAATACCTGAACCAGGGCCCAGTCCGTGAACGCCAACGCAAATGTGGAGTGAGAGGCGTGGGGCAGGCGAATAACCGTCCGTATGCTATGGTTTATAGACCTTTCCGGTCGAAGCGCCAGCGTCGTGCCGGCGCCGCCGAACGACGGCATGCCACCGGACGGGGCTCGAGGAGACGTCATGCATCCCAGCAAGCTAATCGTGGCGGCGATACTTGCCGCGGCAACTCTTCCGGTGCTGGCACAGCCCGAGACTCGCGTGGACACGGTGTCGGGCGTGGGGGCTACCAAGACCACCGGCACGGTCAAGGCCACTGCCACGGTGGTGGCCATCGATGCCGCCACGCGCACCATTTCGCTCAAGAACAAGCAGGGCAAGGTCACGGAGGTACAGGTCGGCGAGGACGTGCGCAACTTCGAGCAGCTCCGCGTGGGCGACATGGTCACCGTCGAGTACACGCAGGCGCTGTCAGTGGCCCTCGCGAGGCAGAGTGGCATGCGCTCCAGCACCGAACGCGAGACCGCCGACCGGGCCGCTCCTGGTGCCAAGCCCGGCGGCATGGTCGGGCGCGAGGTGACGGTCACTGCCGATGTGGTAGCCGTCAACGCCAAGACCGGCATGGTGACGCTCAAGGGGCCAAGAGGCAAGACGGTGGACGTGCATGTCGAGGACCCGAAGCAACTGAAGGCGGTTCGACGCGGTGACCAGGTGCAGGCCGTCTACACCGAGGCCCTTGCCATTTCTGTCACGCCCAAGCATGCCCGCTGAGTAAGGCGGCGCCGGGTGGGAGCATGCCGATGGGTTTTCTGGGGTGGTTGCGCCGGCGCAATGCGCAAGTCCACGCGCACGACAGGCAAGAGATTGCCGAGCTGACCGAGCGCGTGACCCGGATCTATCCGCGCTTGCGGCTGGTGTCACGCTACCAGCAGCGGCTTCGGCCTGCGCTCGAGCAAGCGCAGGACTACGTGCGCGAACTCGTCCAGGGTCTTCCCGCGCCGCGGGAGGCCAGCATGCAGGCATGGGGTGACGATCCCTATATTCACGCCTTCTTTGGCACGCCGCGTGACGTGCAGCTGGCCTTCAGCCGCTCTCCTGAACTGCGAGCGTTCTTCGAACAGTCGCCCGACACGCCGCAGGCGTTTGCGGTGCTGGGGATGGCGATGACCGAGCGGCGCACGCTCGGGGTTGCGCTGGAAGGGGATGTCATGCGCACGGAAGTGCCGCAAACCACCGTCAGTTTCGGCGATCACAAGGTCAGGATCATCGCTCGCAGCGAGACAGCGCTGCGCGAGGAAATTGTCCGGCGCATGTTCGATCAGTTCAGCATGGAGGGTCTGGCACGCTTCGCTGCCGGCAAGTCGCGCCGCGACGTGCTCGCGCGCGAGCAGGCGCTGCTGGTGGCGCGCCTGCGCCTGCTCCAGCAGCAAGGCACCGGCATGCGTTCGGTGCTCGGCGGCGATGCCGACGCAAGTCCCGGCGAGCAGGCCGGCCTGAGCGAACAGATTGCCGCGAACGAGCAGGAACTTGCGCAGCTCGGCCCCGAAACCGGGGCGCTTGATCTTCAGCTGGAATGCCTGGCCGAGGTCCTGGCGGACGCACGCTCCTGCTTTTCCATCGAGCAAAGACATTTGCGGCTTAGTGCCATGAACGTGCTGCTCGCGGCGGACAGCGCGGGGCCGGCATACGACATCGACCTGCTCACTGCCCACGTCCCGGGCGATCCGCCGCTGGTGCGATCCGTCGCACTGGCGCGTTTCGCGCGCGGCGACATGCTGTCGCCAACCGCCCTGATCGAGGAGGCGGAGCGCCTGCTGTGAAAGCGAGGATGGTTCTCTTGCGGAGGCCCGGACCCTTCAGGCCCCAGGGAACGCACCTGCGCTGCAGTCGCTCGGCGTGGGCTATGCGGACGACGCCACGGCAATCCTCCTGATGGCTCCCCCGCAGACCGCAGCCCTATAATGCTTCGTTCCCAATGCAAAGCGCTGCTGGGGTGATCAGGCCGGCGCAACCCACACATGTCTTCGCATCATCCAGAGCCGATTGCCGGTACCAAGCTGGTGCCCCCGCGCCTTGCACGGCGGCCGTTGGTCCGCGATGCGTTGGCCGAACGCCTGCTCGAAGCGCGGCATCGGCGATGTGTGGTGGTCCAGGGGCCGGCCGGATGCGGAAAGACGTCGACGCTCGTGACCTGGCGCAAGGCGCTGGTTTCGGTCGGCTTTGAGGTTGCGTGGCTGTCGGTGGCCGAGGAGGATAATGAACCTGCGCGCTTCTTCGACTGCCTGCTCGCCAGCATTGCGCTGGTCGACGCCGATATCGCGGCCAAAGCCGCCGATCTGACCGGGGACGGCAGCGACGCTTCCCGGGTAGAGCATTGGGTGGTGACGCTGATCGAGGCGATTGCCAGCCAGCCGCGCGACCTGGCCCTGATGCTTGACGACGTCCACCATATCGAGGACGGCCGCATCTGGCAGGCGCTGCAATGGCTGCTTGACTACGCGCCGCCGCAGCTGCACCTGGTGCTGTGCTCGCGCGGCCAGTTGCCGCTGTCGCTGGCGCGCATGCAGTCGCAAGGGCTGCTCGCCGTCTTCGATTTGCGCGACCTGCGCTTCAGCCTTGAGGAATCGGAGGCCTACCTGCGCGAGCAACTGGGCGAGATCAGCCCGCGCGACGCCCGGCGGCTGCATGAGCTGACCGATGGCTGGGTCGCCGGGCTGCAACTGTTCGCCCTGGATATCAGGGCCAAGCACGGCGCCGGCTTCTCGCCGATTGCGCTGCGCGATGCGAGCGCCTTCGCCCAGTATTTCGAGCGCGAGGTACTGTGCCAGCTTGACGCCGACGACCAGAAGCTGCTGACCTGCGTGGCCATTTGCAGCCGCTTCAGCGCGCACTTGTGCGCAACGCTGGTGGGCGAGCCGCGTGCGGTGGCGCGCATGATCACACGGCTGGTCAGGCTCGACAGCAGCAATCTGTTCCTGATCCAGGTGAGCGGCCACGACCATGAGAGCTGGTATCGTCTCCACCCCTTGCTGCGCGAAGTATTGCTTGCGCGTGTTGCGGCCATGTCCCGCGCGCAGCAGCAAGCGCTGCACGCCGCTGCCTGGCGCTGGTTCGCGCAGCGCGAGTACGTTGACGAAGCGGTCCGGCACGCGGTGCTCGCCGGCGAGGAAGATGCCGCCGCGGACGCGATCCAGGCCCGCGCTTCCGAACTGCTGGCGCGCGACGGTCTGGGCCGGCTTACCAGCCTGCTGCGCTTGCTCCCCGCCAGGCAGGTCGAGTCGCGCTTTGCGCTGCAAATGATGCAAGCGCACATCGACCTGCGCGCCTGCCATCTCGACGCAGCGGCTGAAGCGATCGGGCGGCTGGCGACGCAAGCCGCCGCCCTGGGCGAGCGCGAGCGCTATGCCGTCACGGTGCTGCGCGGCGGCATGGCGCTGATGCAGGATGACATCGGCGCGGCGGCGGCCTTGCTGCCTGAACTGGAGCGCGTGCCCGCTGACGCGGACGACTTCCTGCTGACCGCGCGCGGCAATGTGATGGGCTGGGCCCACATGCACCGTGGCGAGCACGAGCGCGCGCGCCAGGTGCTGGCCGACAGCACGCTGCAGGGCGGCGCCATGGTCAGCAGTCTGATCGGGCGCTGCCTGTCGGGCCTGAGCCTGTCGATGGAAGGCAAGATCCTGCAAGCCGAGCCTGTGTTCCGCCAGATCCTGAGCGAGGCCGAGCAGCTCGGCGGCGTGTATGCGGGCGCGGCGCACATGGCCGCGGTACTGCTGAGCGAGACCCTGTACGAACTCAATGAAATCGATGCGGTCTGCGAGCTGCTCGGGCAGCGGATCGAGCAACTGGAAGCGGTTGCGGTCCCCGATGCGGTGCTGCGAGCCTTGCTGACGCTCGCGCTGTCGCACCGCGTCGCGGGAAGGCGCCTGGAGGCCGCGGCTTACCTCGACCATCTCGAAGACTACGCAGTGCAGCACCGCCTCGAGCGCCTGCTGGTGATCGCACTTGCCATCCGTTCGCGTTGGCAGTTGCAGCAAGGCGAAATCGACCTGGCCGAGGCAACCGTCGCCCGTGCGCAGAAGTTGTCCTCGCAAAGTGCGGCCCGCAGCCCGACGTGGGAGGTCAACGTCGTTGCGCAGCTGGCCGGCAGCGGATTGTGCCTGCACCGGCACGACTACGACGGCGCCATGGCACGCCTGAAGCCGCTGCTGGACAGCGTGCAGCTGGCTGCTCGCGGCCGGCACGTTGCCATTGTGCTGATGCAGTGCGCGGTTGCCGAGCAGGGGCGCGGCAATGCACGCGCCGCGCAGCATCATCTGTGCGAGGCCCTGCGCTATGGACTGCGGTTCGGCATGGTGCGCAGCCTGCTGGACGCCGCCAACGGGGGCATGAAGCTGATGGGCGAATTTCTGCAGGCGCAGGCGCTCGCCCCGGTACTGGCCTTTTATGCGAGACGTCTTCAGGAGGCATCAGGCCGGTGGCGCGCCCATGCGGCGCCGGTCGCCGCCACGCGCCGCTCTGCGCCGATCAGGACGCTGAGCGAACGCGAGGCCGAGGTCCTGCAGCTGATCTCGCAGGCCATGTCGAACAAGATGGTGGCGCGCACCCTGTCCGTCTCGCCCGAGACGGTGAAGTGGCACCTGAAGAATATCTACATCAAGCTGGGTGTGACCGGCCGTGACGAAGCGGTGGCGTTGCTGCGCGACCTGGAGGCCGACGCGCCTGGCCGCTCAGCTGGCCAGCACCGCTAACGCCACGCGCGTCAGCGCTTTCTCCTTCGGTATCCCGACCTGTGGCCGGCGCGGCTTGCCCACACGCGAGCCTTCCTGACGGGGTTCGCCTCTCGGGGAACCAGTTTTCCGCGCCCCGCCAGGCGGGCGATCAACGCACAGCATTCCTTCCGCACCGGTCGCCAGGCCGTACCTCCACTCGTATCCGGGAGGGGTGACGCAGTCGCCCAATTCATGACTTGCCCTTAGGCCAGGGCCAGCCGGCGGGATTGCCCGCCGGTGCACACATGTTCGGCACCGGGGGGAGGGGGAAGACTACCCAAATCGGGGAGGGGTGGCGGAGGGGGGCGCCCCGCATCATTGGCTCACCGCGGGCCGGCCTGCCATGCCAGCCGCCCAGCCTGGTCCAACACCGAACAGGGAGAAGTCTTCGTGGAAGTCCTCCGTAGTGTCTATCGTGAAGATCACGAGCAGTTCCGTACCACCGTGCGCCGGTTCCTGGAGCGCGAATGCCTGCCGCGCCAGGAGCAATGGTGGGCGGACGGCATCGTCGACCGCGAAACCTGGCTCAAGGCCGGGCGCGAAGGCCTGTTATGCACGGCGTTGCCGGTGGAATATGGCGGTGGCGGCGGCGACTTCGGCCACGCCGCGATCCTTGCCGAGGAAATGGCGCTTACCGGCTGCAGCATTTCGTTCGGACTGCACTCCGACATCGTTGCGCCGTACATCGTCCGCCTGGGAACCGAAGCGCAGAAGCGGAGGTGGCTGCCAGGCGTCTGCGCCGGCGAAACGGTGCTTGCCGTGGCCATTACCGAGCCCGGCGGCGGCTCGGACGTAAAGGCCTGCCGTACCACCGCCGTGCGGGATGGCGACGACTGGGTCATCAACGGCAGCAAGACCTTTATCTCCAACGGCTTCATCTCCGACATGGTGATGGTGGTCTGCAAGACCGACCCGTCGGCCGGAGCCAAGGGCATCAGCCTGATCATGGTCGAGACCAACCGCGAGGGTTTCCGCCGCGGCCGCAAGCTGCAGAAGGTCGGCATGCACTCGCAGGACACCGCCGAGCTGTTCTTCGACAACGTCCGCGTGCCGGCAACCAACCTGCTGGGCGAGGAGAACAAGGGCTTCGGCTACCTGATGCACGACCTTGCTCAGGAGCGCTTCATCATCGCCGTCAGCGCCGCCGCCAGGCTCGAGCGCCTGCTGGAGCAGACCACTGAGTACGTCAAGGACCGCGAAGCCTTCGGGCAGACCGTCTGGGACTTCCAGAACACCAGGTTCAAGCTCGCCGACGTCAAGGCCCAGTCGGTGGCGCTGCGCACGATGGTGGATTACTACCTCGGCGAGCATATGCGCCGCCGCCTCAGCGGGGAGGAAGCCGCCATCGCCAAGCTGCATGCCACGGAAGTCCTGTGGAAGTGCATTGACGATATGGTGCAGCTGCACGGCGGCTACGGCTACATGCTCGAGTATCCGATCGCCCGCGCCTTCGTAGACACGCGCGTGGCGCGTGTCTACGGCGGTTCCAACGAGGTCATGCGCGAGCTGATCTCGCGCAAGCTGTAATTTCCCCCAGTTACAAGGAGACAAGACAATGTCCAAGCACGCGGTAGTTGCCGGCGTCGGCATGATCCCGTTCAGGAAGCCCGGCCAGAGTGACCCGTACGCCGTGATGGGCGCCAACGCCACCAGGCTGGCGCTGGAGGATGCCGGCCTTTCGTATGACAAGATCCAGCAGGCCTACGTTGGCTACGTGTATGGCGATTCGACTTGCGGCCAGGCGGCGCTGTACAAGGTAGGCGTCACCGGCATCCCCATCGTCAACGTCAACAACAACTGCTCGACCGGCTCATCGGCCTTGTTTTTGGCGCGCCAGGCGGTGGAGAGCGGCGCGGTGGAATGCGCGCTGGCGCTGGGCTTTGAGTTCATGCAGCCGGGCCCGCTGAAGAGCGCGTGGACTGACCGCGAGGCGGCCATGGTCGAGTTCACCAATATTGCCGCCCCGATGGTGCAGGACGCAATCGAGGCCGGCGTGCCGCGCGCGCTGACGCTGTTCGGCGGCGCCGGCCGCGAGCACATGCAGCGGTACGGCACGAAGCTCGAAACCTTCGCCAGGATCCGCGCCAAGGCCAGCCGGCACGCCGCGAACAATCCACTGGCGGTGTTCCGCACCGTCGTCACGGAAGAAGACGTGATGGCGGAGAAGGTGATGTGGCCCGGCGTGATGACCCGCTCGATGGCCTGCCCGCCGACCTGCGGCGCTGCCGCGGCCATTGTCTGCACCGAAGCCTTCGCGAAGCGGCACAACCTGCGCACCGACGTGCGCATCCTGGCCCAGTCGCTGACCACCGACGTGGCCCCGAGCTTTGAGCCGCCGTCGATGATCGGCCTGGTGGGCTTCCATATGGCCGAGGCGGGCGCGCAGGCCGTGTACGAGCAGGCCGGCGTCGGCCCGTCGGATATCCAGGTCTGCGAACTGCACGACTGCTTCGCCCAGAACGAACTGCTGAGCTATGAGTCGCTGGGTTTCGCCAGTACCGGCGAGGCCGAGAAGATGGTGCTGGACGGTGACAACACCTACGGCGGCAAGGTCGTGGTCAACCCGTCGGGTGGGCTGCTGTCCAAGGGCCATCCGCTGGGCGCCACCGGCCTTGCGCAGTGCTACGAGCTGACCCGGCAGATCCGCGGCAGCGCCGGTCCGACGCAGGTCGAAGGCGCGCAGCTTGGGCTGCAACACAACCTCGGCCTGGGCGGCGCCTGCGTGGTGACGCTGTACGGCCGCGGCTGAATCCGCACCCACCTTCGACTATTCAGAGGAGATCAGATGGCTGACAAGAGCATGATTGGGGCGGACCTTGGCAAGGGCTCCATCGAGGTGGAGCGGGGGCGCCTGCGCTTCTTCGCCAAGGCAACCGGCGAAACGAACCCTGTCTATATCGACGAAGCCGCAGCCCGCGACGCGGGGTACCGCTCGCTGCCGGTACCGCCGACATTCTTCATGTGCCTGAACAGCGACGTGACGGCCGCTTCCGGGATCGACCGCATGAAGCTGCTGCAGCTGGACCTCGGCCGCATTCTGCACGCGGAGCAGGCCTTCGACTATCACCGCATGGCCTACGCCGGCGACACGCTGCACTTCGACACGACGGTCAGCGACGTCTACGACAAGAAGGGCGGCGCGCTGCACTTCGTCGTCACCAGCACCCGCGTGACCAACCAGCACGGCGAACACGTCGCCGACATGCGCGGCACCCTCGTGGAACGGCGCGGCTGATCGTGCAGAAGGAGAACAGAGACATGCAAGCCCCCCGTTTTGCCGACGTGCAAGTTGGCGACAAGCTGCCCGCGCTGACGCTGCCGGCGATCAACCGCACCACGCTGGCCCTGTATGCCGGCGCGTCTGGCGACCATAACCCGATCCATATCGATATCGACTTCGCCCGCAAGTCGCGCATGCCGGACGTGTTCGCCCACGGCATGCTGTCGGCGGCCTACCTCGGGCGCTTGCTGACCGGCTGGGTCCCGCAGACCGCACTGCGCGGCGTGGCAATTCGCTTCACCGGTATCACGCACCTTGGCAACCAGCCGACCTGCACCGGTGAAATCGTCGAGAAGCTGGAAGCCGACGGCGAAAAGCGCGTCAAGGTCGCGATCAGGGCCACCAACCAGTACGGCGAAGACAAGCTGCTGGGCGAAGCCATCGTCGCGCTGCGCTGAACCCGGACAACCAGATCTCTGTAGCAAGGAAGAAAATACCATGAGCAAACTCGCAGGCAAGTCCGCCATCGTTACCGGCTCGGGCCGTGGCATTGGCCGTGAAGTGGCCCTGAAGCTGGCGTCCGAAGGCGCCCGCGTGGTGGTGAACGACCTCGACGCCGATCCGGCACACGAAGTCGTCGAACTGATCAAGTCGCAAGGCGGCGAGGCCGTGGCCTGTGCCGGCAGCGTGACCGCCCCCGACTTTGCCGATCGCCTGGTGGGCACCGCGGTGAAGCACTTCCAGGGCATCGACATCATCATCAACAACGCCGGCTACACCTGGGACAACGTGATCCAGAAGATGACCGACGAGCAGTGGTACGCCATCATCGACTGCCAGCTGACTGCCCCGTTCCGCATCCTGCGCGCCGCCCAGCCGGTGATCTCGGCCGCCGCCAAGGCCGAAGCGGCAGAGGGCCGCAAGGTGTTCCGCAAGATCGTGAATATTTCGTCGGGTGCAGCCGGCGGCAATGCCGGCCAGTCGAACTATTCGACAGCCAAGGCCGGTATCCTCGGCATGACCAAGACCCTGGCCAAGGAATGGGGGCGCCTGAAGGTCAACGTCAACGCCGTCGCGTTTGGCCTGATCGAGACGCGGCTGACGCAGGCGCTGGCCGGCGACCAGTCGAAGACGGTCAGCATCGAGGGCCGCGAGATCAAGGTTGGGGTGCAGCAGGCGATGCTGGACAACGCCAGCCGTGTGATCCCGCTGGGCCGTCCCGGCAAGGCGGAAGAAGCGGCGGGCGCGGTGTACCTGCTGTGCACGCCGGAGTCGAACTTCCTGTCGGGACAGGTGCTCTACTGCGGCGGTGGCCCGGGCGCCAACTTCTGAGTTGGCAGCTTAAAGCCGCCAGCCTGCGAGGCGGGGGCATCTGGCGGCGACAAAGCAGATGGCCGGCGTCCTTGCGGAGGCAGCGGCCTGCACCGCCAGGGCATGCGGCGGATGACGGAGACCCAGACATGTACATGACCCAGGCGCTGCACCGTTCCATGCAGCAGCGACCCAATGCCGAAGCGGTGCGCTACATGGGCCGCAGCTTGACCTTTGCCGGGCTGGGGGCGCGCGTCGCGCGGCTGGCCGCAGGCCTGCGCAAGCTGGGTGTCGAAGACGGCGACCGCGTCGCGATGTTCTCGCTCAACTCGGCGCGCTATATCGAGTACTACATGGCCGTGCCCTGGGCCGGCGCCGTGCTGAACCCGGTCAACATCCGCTGGAGCGCGGCGGAGATCCTCTACTCGTTCGAGGATTCGGGCACATCTGTGCTGATCGTCGACGACACGTTCAAGACAGTGGCCGCCAGGGTGGCTGCGGACAGCAAGGGACTGCGCCACGTCATCTACGCGGGCGACGGCGAGGTGCCGCCGGGCATGATCTCGTACGAGGCGCTGATTGCGGAAAACCAGCCGATGGAAGACCGCCTGCGCCGGGGCAGCGACCTTGCCGGCATCTTTTATACCGGCGGCACCACGGGCTTTCCCAAGGGTGTGATGCTGAGCCATGGCAACCTGGTTTCGTCGGCGAGCAATGGCCTGATGGCCGGCACGGCGACGCTCGGCGGTACGATGCTGCACGTCATGCCGATGTTCCACCTGGCGTGCCTGTCTGCCATCAACAACGTATTCCTGGCCAACGGCACGCATGTCCCGATGGACGCGTTCGACCCGGGCCGCGTCATGCAAGCCGTCGCGCGAGACCAGGTCACAGACCTGCTGCTGGCGCCTACCATGATCCAGATGTGCCTGGACTGGCTCGAGCAGCATCCGGAGCGTGCCGCGGCGCCGGATGTCTCGTCGCTGCGCGCGCTGCGCTATGGCGCGTCGCCGATGTCGCTGACGCTGCTGCAGCGCGCACGCACCGCATTCCCGAAGGCTGGTTTCAGCCAGGGCTATGGGATGACCGAACTGTCGCCAGTGGCGACCTTGCTGGGGCCGGAGTACCACAACGAGGAGTCGCTGGCCAACGGCCGCATGCGTTCGGTCGGCCTGCCGGCGTTCACCACCGAGGTCAGGATCGTCGATCCTGAGGGCAACGAGGTGCCGCGCGGCAACGTCGGCGAGATCGCGGTGCGCGGCCCCGGCGTGATGCTGGGCTACTGGAACCAGCCCGAGCAGACCGCCACGGCCATCCGCAACGGCTGGATGCATACCGGCGACGGCGGTTACATGGATGAAGACGGCTTCGTGTTCCTGTGCGACCGCATCAAGGACATGATCATCTCGGGCGGCGAGAATGTTTACTCGGCCGAGGTCGAGGCGGCGCTGGCGAGTCATCCCGCGGTCGCGCAGTCGGCAGTCATTGGCGTGCCACACGAAAAATGGGGCGAGTCCGTGCATGCGGTCATTGTGCTCAGGCAGGGAGCCAGTGCAACCTTCGAGTCGCTCCAGTCACACTGCCGCGAACGCATTGCCAGCTACAAAGTCCCCCGCAGCGTCGAATTCATGGAAGCGTTGCCTTTGTCGAGCGTCGGCAAGGTGCTAAAGCACGAACTTCGCAAGCAACACTGGAAGTAGGCGTTCGCTGGCATGCAGCCTTGCTCAAGGTTGCATGTTGACCGCTGCTTCACGCTGCGTGGGTACCACGACCGGATTCAGGAATGCCGGCGCCAGGCCGGTCAACTGTTCGGCAGCGGCCCGCAAGGGCGGGAGGAAGCGCTTCACGGCTTCCTCCCGCGTGACTTCGCCCGAGGGCAGGTTGACGCTGATCGATGCCACCACGTTGTGGTGCTCGTCGCGCACCGGTACTGCCAGGCCTGCAATGTGCTGGTCGAATTCTCCGTCCACCCACGCATAGCCATCACGGTGCACCGCGGAGAGCGCTTCAAGCAATGCCGCCTTGTCGTGCACGGTGCGTTCCGTGTAGGCCCGCAGGGAGGCCTCGTCCAGGAACCGCGCGAGAAATTCCGTGGTCTGGAAGCCCAGCACTGCCCGGCCCGGTGCCGTGGCGAAGGCCGGCACATGGCTGCCCACGCCAAGTCCCAATGAGCGGATCTTCAGCGACGGAATGCGCAGGACATACACCGCATCGTGCCCGTCGAACACGCACATGCCGCACGACTCAGTGACCTGCGTCCACAGGGTTTCCAGCGCGCGTTGCGCGTGCCCCCAGAAGGGCAGCGAGGTCAAGTAGGTCATGCCGAGGGTAAGGATTTTCGGCGTCAGGCGAAAACCGCGCGTTTCGGATTCCGCCGCATAGCCCAGCTCGCACAGCGTCAGCAGGATCCGGCGCACCACGGTCCGCGGCAGGCCAGTGGATGCCGTGATGCTGGCAACGGTGTGCGTGCCGCTGCGCCCGAGTGCCTGGATAACGGCCAATCCGCGAGCAAAAGAGCGTACGAAGCCATCGTTGTCGGTAGTAGTCATGTCTGTGCGAGGTCTGATTTCAGGTTGACATTGTAGCAAGGCCGGACGTAAAGTTCGAAAAAACGGGCGGCAATGACCGCTAGGCGGACATGATTGTCCGAAAAATAAACAGGAGACAACCATGAAGCGGCGTTTTCTTTGCCAGGCGCTAGCCTGCCTTGCTGTCGTGTCCACCTCGGGCCTTGCATTTGCCAACCCGTCCCCCGAGACCTTCCAGGCCAAACGTCCTCTGCGCCTTATCGCGCCCAGTTCGCCCGGCGGCATCCTCGACCTGACCAGCCGCCTGCTCGGCAAGACGCTGTCTGAGCAACTGGGGCAGCCCGTCGTCGTGGAGAACCTGCCTGGCGCGGGTGGCGTGATAGGGATGCAGGCCATGCTGCGCGCGGAACCGGACGGCCACACGCTGGTGATGGGCAGCCTTGGCCCCAACGCGGCCAACTACGCGTTGCACGACAAGCTGCCTTACAAGTTCGATGACTTTGCACCGGTGGCGCATGTGCTGACGATGCCGGACGTCGTGGTGGTCAACCCGAAACTGCCGGTCAAGACCATTGCCGAGCTGGCGGCTTATGCCAAGACGCGCCCCAAGGGCTTGTCCATGGCCGTGTCGACGAGCGGTTCTTCCGGTCATCTGGCCGGGGACCTGCTGAAGCAGCGCGCCGGCATTACCGCCGTCGATGTGATCTATCGGGGCGCATCGCCGGCGCTGACTGACCTAGTGGCAGGGCAAGTCGATTTCATGGTGGACAACCTCATCACCGCATTGCCGCTGGTGCGCGCCGGCAAGCTGCGCGCGCTTGCCATCACGACCAGGCAGCGTGCCCCGGAACTTCCGGATACGCCGACGATGTCCGAATCCGGTTACCGCGATTTCGACGTTTCGGTCTGGCTCGGCCTCTTTGTCTCGTCCAGGACACCGCCCGCGGTGGTGCAGGCGTTGAACGCTGCCGTCAACAAGGCGCTGGCCGATCCTGCGCTGCGCGAGAAGCTGGCGCAGCAGGGCGGTACGGCGGCGGGCGGGTCGACGCGGCAGTTCGACAGTTTCGTGCGCGCCGAAAAAGACCGCTGGGAGCAGGTCATCAAGGACGGGAACATCAAGCCCGAGTAAGCGCGAACAAATTCATCACTCTCTTCTCGCAGATAACGCCATGCAAAACAACTTCAAGGACAAAGTCATCGTCGTCACCGGAGCCGGCAATGGCATCGGCCGTGCCATTGCCATGCTGCTCGGCGCGCAGGGCGCCAGGGTGGTCGTCAACGACCTGGGCTCCAGCGGCAGCGGGGAGGGCAGGGATGCCGGACCAGCCCAGAAGGTGGTTGACGAGATCCGTGCAGCCGGCGGGAAGGCTGCGGCGAACACCGATTCGGTCGCGGCAGCCGAGAGCGCGCAGGCCATTGTCGATACCGCCATCCGCGAGTTCGGCCGCATCGATGGCGTGATCAACAACGCAGGTATCCTGCGCGACCGCATCTTCCACAAGATGAGCACCGCTGAATGGCAGGCGGTACTGGATGTGCACCTGGGCGGCGCCTACTTTGTCAGCCGTGCCGCTGCGCCTTATTTCAAGGAACAGCAAAGCGGCACCTTCGTCCACATGACTTCCACCGCCGGCCTGGTCGGCAATTTCGGGCAGGCCAATTACGCCGCCGCCAAGCTTGGCATCGTGGCGTTGTCGAAATCCATTGCCCTGGACATGGCCCGCTTCAATGTCCGTTCCAACTGTATTGCCCCGTTCGCATGGAGCCGCCTGATCGGCACGCTGCCCAGCGAAACCGAGGCCGAGAAGAAGCGCCTTGAGCGGATGCAGGCGATGAAGCCAGAGCAGGTTGCCCCGGTTGCCGCGTTCTTGTCTGGCGATGCTTCGGCCGACGTCAATGGCCAGGTGCTGGCCGTGCGCGGCAATGAACTGATCGTCATGAGCCAGCCGCGCCCGGTGGCGTCGGTGCATCGCGCCGAAGGCTGGACGCTGGAGACGCTCGCGGAACATGCCGTGCCGGCGGTGAAGCGCGCCTTCACGCCGCTGGAGCGCTCGCCCGAAGTGCTTTCCTGGGACCCGATCTGAGAACGGAGGTACGCAGCGATGGCCATTGACTATCACCGCCTGCGCTCGTGGGCGTTCTTTGACCAGGTTTCCAGCTATGCGGCGAACGACAGCATTCGCTATGCGCTGAGCGTCGGCTTCGGCACCGATCCGATGGACGAGGCGGACTTGCCCTTTGTCTTTGAGGAAGGGCTGAGCGTCGTGCCCACCTTCCTCGCCACCGTCGGCGCGCCGGGTGCATGGGCAAGCGACCCGGGTACGGGCATCGACTGGATGCAGATCCTGCACGGCGAGCACCGGATGCGCTTTTTTGCAGTGCCCGCGGCGTCTGGCGCGGTCCGCAGCCAGACGCGCGTCAGCCGCGTGGTGGACAAGGGCGCCGGCAAGGGCGCGCTGGTAGTCACTGAGCGGCGCATCGAGGACCAGGCCAGCGGCGAGTTGCTGGCGACCGTCGAGCATGTGTCGTTCTGCCGGGCGGATGGTGGCTTTGCCTCCGCCGCCACGCCTGGCGATGCACCGCTCGAACCATTGCCCGCGGTGCCGGAGCGCACGCCTGACATGACCATGTCGATGCCGACCCAGCCTTCCGCGGCCTTGCTGTACCGCCTCAATGGCGATCGCAATCCCATCCACGCGCTGCCCGCCGCCGCCTGGCAGGCGGGCTTCGAGCGGCCGATCCTGCATGGCCTTTGCACTTACGGCATGGCATGCCGGGCGCTGCTGAAGCAGGCTTGCGGTGGTGATCCGTCGCGCCTGGCCAGTCTTTCGGTGCGTTTTTCATCGCCATTCGTGCCTGGTGAAACGCTGCGCGTGGAGATGTGGCGCGGCGAAGGGCAGGTCCAGTTCCGTGCGCTCGCCGATGAGCGCAATGTGGTCGTGCTCAGTCACGGCGTCGCCGACCTGCATCCGTAATCAAGGAGCCAAGATGTCCGTGATCGAGCAATTCGCCCGTGCCACGCCCGACCGCGTTGCCTACCGCATGGTACCGTCGGGCCAGGCGGTGACGTGGGCTGAGCTGGAGCAGCGTTCGCGCCGGTGCGCTGCCGCGCTGCTGGCCGCTGGCCTGCGCGAAGGCGACGGCATAGCGGTGCTGCTGGAGAACCACGTCCGCTATTTCGAGATCCTCTGGGCTGCGCACCGCATTGGCTTGTACTACACCACGATCAGCCGTCACCTGAAAGCCGACGAGGTGGAGTACATCGTGCAGGACTGCGGCGCCCGGGTACTGTTCTGCTCGGCGCAGACCCTTTGCGACCTGGCGCCCGGCGCCCTGGCATCGCTTCGGGTCACGCGGGTGCTGCTAGATGGCTGCGAGCCGGGCTGCAGCAACTACGAAGCGTGGCTGGAGCAGATACCGGCCGATGTCACGTTGCCGCGCACGGTGGAGGGTACCGATTTCTCATACTCGTCCGGCACCACAGGCAGGCCCAAGGGCATCAAGCGTCCACTGCAAGGCGCCAACGCCTTCTTCCGCACCGGTGATGACCCGCGCCTGGGCTGGAAGTCGCTGGACCGCGACACGGTCTACCTGTCGACCGCGCCGTTCTATCACACTGCCCCGGTACGCTGGAACATGGCCACGATGCGCGCCGGCGGTACCTCGATCCTGATGGAGAAGTTCGAGCCGCTGGCGGCGCTGGATGCGATCACGCGCTACGGCGTGACCCATAGCCAGTGGGTGCCAACCATGTTCGTGCGCTTGCTGCGGCTGACTGCCGCGGAGCGCGAGCGCTTCGACCTGTCCACCATGCGCTATGCGATCCACGCCGCCGCGCCGTGTCCGATTTCGGTCAAGCAGCAGATGATCGACTGGTGGGGGCCGATCCTCTATGAGTTCTACAGCGGCACCGAACTGGTCGGGCGCACCTCGCTGGACTCCGTGGAATGGCTCGCGCACAAGGGGTCGGTCGGACGGCCCGAGTTCGGGCAGGTACACATCGTCGGCGACGATGGTAATGAAGTGCCGCAGGGCCGGACCGGCGTTGTCTACTTCTCCGGCGGCGGGACCTTTGCCTACCACAATGATCCGGAGAAAACCCGGCAGGTCTATAACGACCGTGGGTGGGCCACCTATGGGGACGTCGGCTACGTCGACGCCGATGGCTTCCTTTACCTCACGGACCGCCTTGCCAACACCATTGTCTCGGGCGGCGTCAATATCTATCCGCAGGAATCCGAAAACGTGCTGATGAGCCATCCGGCGGTCTTCGACGTGGCGGTGGTCGGCGTGCCGAATACCGAGTTCGGCGAGGAAGTGAAGGCGGTGGTCCAGTTGCACGAGCCTGAGCGGGCGTCGCCGGTCCTGGCCGAAGAACTGATCGCGCTTTGCCGCAGCAGGATCTCCCCGATCAAATGTCCGCGCTCGGTCGACTTCGTCACGGCGCTGCCGCGTACCGAAACCGGCAAGCTGCTCAAGCGCGCCGTCAAGGCCAGCTACTGGCCAACCGAAAACCGAATCGCGCATTAAGCGCACCTGATGCCATGTCCCGACAAGAAGCCAGCTACCACGCGCCGCGCAAGATGTTCGCGCCGGAGCACGAGATGTACCGCGACAGCGTCGCCCGTTTCCTGGCTGACAAGGTGATGCCTGGACACGCCGAATGGGAGGCTGCCGGCCTGGTTCCGCGCGGCCTCTGGCGCGATGCCGGCACCCACGGCCTGCTGTGCCCCGGATTGCCCGAAGCCTACGGCGGTGCCGGCGGTGATTTCCTGCACAGCGCCATCGTGGTGGAAGAGATCGCCCGGGCCCTGGCCAGCGGCGTGACCGGGTTCACCACGCACTCGGAGAACGTCGCGCCGTACCTGCTGGAGTTTGGCACTGAGGCGCAGAAGCGTGAGTTCCTGCCGCGCATGGCCAGCGGCGACGTGGTTGGCTCGATCGCGATGACCGAGCCGGGGGCTGGCAGTGACCTGAAGGCCATCCGCACCAGCGCTGTCAAGGTGGACGGCGGTTACCGGCTCAACGGCCAGAAGACCTTTATCACCAACGGCTACCATGCCGACCGCGTGCTGGTGTTCGCCAAGACAGAGCCGGCGGCCGGTGCGCGCGGCATCAGCCTGTTCTGGGTCGACACCACCAGCCCCGGGTTCGGCCGCGGCCGCTTGCTGGACAAGATCGGCCAGAAGGCCCAGGACACCGCTGAACTCTTCTTCGAGGACGTCTTCGTGCCGGACGACATGCTGGTCGGCGAGCGCAATGCCGGCTTCGGCTACGCCATGAGCGGGCTGGTGCGTGAGCGCCTGCTGATCGCCTTGCGTTGCGCAGTGGCGCTGGAGGTGGCGCTTGACTGGACCATCACGCATGTCAAGGAACGCCGTGCCTTCGACAAGGCGCTGATCGACAACCAGTTCATCCGCTTCCGCCTGGCCGAAATCAAGACGCATGCCTGTGCCACGCGTGCCTTCGTCGACAGCTGCCTTGAACAATACCTGGCCGGCACGCTGACGCCGGATGGCGCTGCCATGGCCAAATTCTGGGCTGGCGAGGCCACGCGCGCCATCGATGACCTGATGCAGTTCTTTGGCGGTTACGGCTATATGCGCGAATACCCCATCGCCCGTGCCTACACCGACGTGCGCCCGAACCGGATCTACGGCGGTTCGGCCGAAATCATGCGCGAAGTCATCGCGCGCGCACTCTGAATTCACCATGACCAAGAACCTTTCTCGCTCGGTCGCCATCGTCGGCGCCGCGGAATCCGACCTGGGCAAGGTGCCCGGCAAGACGGCACTGGAGTTGCAGGCGCAGGCCGCGCGGCTGGCCCTGCAGGACGCGGGGCTGTCGCTGCGCGATGTGGATGCCGTCTTCGCGCATACCGATGACCGGTTTGCCACCGTGCAGCTGGCCGAATACCTCGGTATCCAGCCAAGGTACGTCGACTCCAGCAACGTCGGTGGCATGTCCAACCTGATGCACATCCGCCATGCGATGGCGGCCATTGCCGCCGGCATGTGTTCGGTGGCGCTGGTGACCTATGGCAGTACGCAACTGTCCGACGGCTCGCGCAAGAGTGGCGCCGTCGCCGCGGATACGCCGGACTCGCCGCGTGGCCAGTTCATCGCACCTTATGGCCAACTCAGCCCGATCGGCTACTACGCAATGGTTGCCCAGTTGCACATGCATCGCTACGGCACCACGTCCAGGGATCTCGCTGAGGTGGCAGTGGCGGCGCGTCGCTGGGCGCAGCTGAACCCGAAGGCGTACCGGCGCGAGGAAACCAGCATCGAGGAGGTCATGGCGTCGCCCGTGATCGCATCGCCGCTGCGTACGCGTGACTGCTGCCTTGTCACGGATGGCGGTGGCGCACTGGTCATCACCTCCGCCGATCGTGCCCGAGACCTGAAGTCGAAGCCGGTCTATGTGATGGGCGCAGCCGAGACCTTCTCGCACCACTACACCCCGTTCAGCACGGCCGACTGGCTGGATACGCGCGTAGCCGAGACCGCGGACGAAGCGTTCCGCATGGCCGGCGTCACCCGCGAAGACATCGACGTGGTGCAGATCTATGACCACTTCACCATTGGTGTCATCCAGGCGCTGGAGGAGCTGGGCTTTTGCCAGCGAGGCGAGGGCGGCGCCTTCGTCGCCGATGGTGCCCTGGGCCCGGGCGGCCGCTTCCCCATCAACACCTCCGGCGGCGGCCTTTCCTACGGCCACCCTGGCATGTTTGGCATGTTCGTGCTGATCGAGGCCGTGCGCCAGTTGCGCGGGGAGTGCGGCGAGCGGCAATTGCCCGATGCAGAACTGGCGCTGTGCCATGCGCCCGGACTGGTCTTCTCCTGCAACACCACCATGATCCTCGGAGTCTGAAGCATGAGCGAAGCACAACGTCCCCTGCCGCGCCCCACCGAGATCACCGAAGGCTACTGGCATGCGGCGGCGCAGGGCCGGCTGGTGGTGCAGGGCTGCCGCGCCTGTGGTCACCGCCAGTTCTATCCGCGCACGCAGTGCCTTGCGTGCGAATCGGACCAGGTCGACTGGACCGAGGTCTGCGGCTTTGGTTCGATCTATACCTTCACGATCAACCATCGCGCACCCAATGCCTTCATGAAGGCGCGGCTGCCGTACGCCGTTGCCATCGTTGAACTTGACGAAGGGGTGCGCATGATGGCGAACATCCTCAACGCATCGCCCGAGGCCATCGCCATCGGCAAGCGCGTGCGAGTGGTGTTCGAGAAGGCGAGTGACGACGTGAGCCTGCCGCAGTTCGAGATGATCGACTGACCCAATCCTGCCCCAAGGAGAGCCTATGCCCATCATCACTTCGCCGCGGCGGCGTGCTGCCCTGGCCGCGCTGGCGTGCATCGCCGCACTGCCGGACTTGTCGCACGCCGCGGACGATTCTGCCTATCCGCAAAAGCCCATCCGGCTGGTCGTGCCATTCCCGGCCGGAGGCGGATCCGACACCGTGGCCCGCTTGCTCGGCCGCGAGCTGACGGCGATGTGGGGCCAGCCGGTGGTGGTCGAGAACAAGCCCGGCGCCAGCGGCACCATTGGCACAGGGGCGGTCGCGAAGACTGCGCCGGACGGCTATACGCTGCTGTTGGGCGCCACGCCGCTGGTGCAGCTGCAAGGCGTCTACAAGTCACTGCCCTATGACACCTTCCGTGACTTCGCGCCGCTGGCGCGCATGGCGCTCTCCTCGGACGTATTCGCCGCACCGGTATCCACTCGCGCTGGCAGCGTGAGTGAGCTGTTGTCCGCGGCCAGGGCCACGCCTGGCAAGATCAGCTACGGCTCCTACGGCAACGGCACTTCCTCCCACATGCATGGGGAGTTGCTGCGGATGCAGGGGGACGTCGACCTGACCCACGTGGCCTACAAGGGCGGCACGCCACTGATCCAGGACTTGCTGGGTGGGCAGGTGAGTTCCGGGTTTGTGGATGTGGCCAGCGGCAAGGCCGCGCTCAGCTCCCCGAAGATCAAGGTACTGGCCGTCACGGGCGAGCGCCGGCTGGCGCTGCTGCCGGAGGTGCCGACCTTTACCGAACTGGGCTACCGCGATTTCGAGCCAAACGGCTGGTATGGCCTGTTCGTGCCGGCGGCCACGCCGAAGGCGGTGAAGGACAAGCTTTCCGCGGCGGTGCTGGCAATCCTGGCCAAGCCGGTCATGCAAACGGCGATTCGTGAGCAAGGGCTGGAACCGGGAACGCTGGGACCAGATGCATTCCTGAAGCTGATGCGGCGCGATGCCGAGATCTGGAGACGGATCGCGGCCAACGCGCGCATCACGCTTGACTGATCGGTGTCGCCAGCCGGGGCTGCCCCCCTCCCTGTTTCGGGGAGGCCGGGCCTGGCCGGACGGCTGATAGCCTCCGAAGCTCCAACGTACTGTACGGAAGACTTTCATGCTGAATCAGGGGGGTCGTTCATGCTTTCCGGTGTAAAAGTTGTCGAGATTTGCGGAATCGGTCCGGGCCCGTTCTGCGCCATGCACCTCGCCGATCTCGGCGCCGATGTGATCGCGGTGGAACGCGCGGCACCGGCCAACGGGGCAGCGCCGTCCACGGAAGGCTACGTGCTGAACCGGGGCAAGCGCTCTTTGGTTGCCGACCTGAAAACGGCCGAAGGGCGTGAGCTGGTGCTGTCATTGATCCAGGATGCCGACGCGCTGATCGAAGGCATGCGCCCCGGCGTCATGGAGCGCCTGGGGCTGGGCCCGGATGTCTGCCTGCAACGCAATCCCCGCCTGGTCTACGGGCGCATGACAGGGTGGGGGCAGAGCGGCCCGATGGCGCAGGCCGCGGGGCATGACAACAACTACATCTCGCTTTCCGGAGCGCTGTATTACCACGGCACGCCGGCAGAGCCGCCATCGTCGGCCATTACCGTGGTGGGCGACATTGGCGGTGGCGCGCTTTACCTGGCGGTGGGGCTGCTGTCAGGCATCCTCAGCGCCCGCGCCACCGGAAAGGGAACCGTGGTGGATGCATCCATCGTGGATGGCTCGGCCCATATGCTGCAGCTGTTGTTGTCCACGCGCCGCAAGGGTTTCATGACCGGCGAGCGCGGCAACAACATCCACGATGCCTCTCATTTCTATTCGACCTACCGTTGCGCGGACGGGAAGTTTGTCACGCTCGGCTCGATCGAGCCGCAGTTCTACGCGCTGCTGCTGGAAAAGCTGGGTCTGACCGAGGATCCGCGTTTCGCCCGGCAATGGGACCGCGAGCGTTGGCCGGAGCTGCATCAGCACTTTGAAGAACTCTTTGCCACCAGGACTCGCGCGCAATGGTGCGCACTGCTGGAAAACACTGACGTGTGTTTCGGCCCGGTGCTGAGCCCCGAAGAAGCCGCCGGGCATCCGCACCTTGTCGCGCGGGGCGTCTACTTCGAAGCGGAGGGCCATCTGCAGGCTGCGCCCGCGCCGCGTTTTGATGGCAAGGCCATGGCGGCGGGCGCGATTCCACGGCGCGGCCAGCACACTGGCGAGATTATGGCCGTACTGAAATCCGGCCAGCCCGGCGCATTCTGGACAACTGACTGAGGGTTGATGCGCGCGGCGAGGGTCGGATCCCGCCGCAGCGATTGAGCTCCGGCCATCGGTCGGAGTTTTTTTTGCTGTCGGCTGCTCAGCTCCGTCGGCAATGACGCTGCGCTCCCTGCAAATAAAATCCCCCGAGGCTGTGACTCGGGGGAGTTGCTGGTTTGTGGCCGAGGAGGCTGAGAGCCGGCCACGTATTTCTATCAGGGGACCTTTTTCTGTAGTTCCTTACATGCTGTCGCCAACGAGTCGATCGCGGTTGATGATTCACGAGCCATCGGTGAACGAGTCGCGTCTATCCGTGACTTTCGCCCCATCTGAATAGACGTCAAACTTTGTGGTCTTCCCCCCATCGGTATATGGGTCTCGCGGCCCCATCGTGCTGGCGCCGTCAGTGTAGACATCCCGCGCCCCGATGCCGGCATAGGCAACTCCGGCACTAAGCGCCGCACTCGCCGCAGCGAGCAGTATGACTGTCTTTACCATTTTTCTTACCTCCATTTCAGGTCGTTGCAAAAACACCGAAACGATTCTTCTTTCGCTTCAGCTTGCGAGTCGCAACTTCGCACAAGTGCAATGAAATGTAGGCCCTGACAGCAAGCATATGAATAAGGCTTTTTTCCGAAAAGAGGCTAGGGGATTGCCCTAGCCAGTGGGCAGGGCAGACTCACCTTGCATTACTGCACGGTGGCGATCGAATCCGTCCGGCAACGCTTACCGCGCGGGGGAGTTCTGAAGTAGATTCATAGTAGTGTTGCGGCACCATGGTTTTGCAGCACTTCGCCTGGCATCGATTCGGTGCAGGCTCGTGATTTGCCGCAGGTGCATGGAACATTCACTTTCGCAAGAGTGTCGTCATTCCGTTTAACGATAGAAATGACTGGATGTGACAGTGTCTGTTCCCGAGGGTTTGAAGCGAACAATGTTTATTATCCCGCGCAACTTAAGGCTCAGACTTTTCGTTCATACCGGATTTGTCGCTTTGGCGTATTACGCAAGTGCAAAGCTGGGACTGGCTTATGCGGTAGTGGGCGGTGCAGTGTCTCTGGTGTGGCCTTCCAGCGGCGTGGCCCTGGTTGCGCTCCTTGTCATGGGCTTCGCGGCTGCCCCCGGAATTGCCATTGGCTCCTTTCTTGCCAATATGTCGGTCGGCGTGCCACTGCCAATGGCCGCGCTGATTGGCGTCGGCGCGACGGCTGCGGCCTTGACGGCCACATTATTGTTGACACGCGTGGCCCGATTCCAGATCACCCTCGACCGCATCAGGGACGTGTTGGCCTTCATCATCATGGCTGCGGCGGCCAGCACGGCAGTGAGTGCCATGATTGGCGCGACCGCCCTCCTTGGCGCAGGCCGGGTGTCGGCTTCCGAGTACGGCAAGGCAGTCCTGGAATGGTGGCTCGGTGACATGATGGGGGTGCTGGTGGTGGCGCCGCCCCTGCTCAGCTTGATTGCGAGTTCTAGCCCTGTGCACTCCGCAAAGCAGGCCGTGGAAGCGTGCGGACTGGCCGCTGCCATCCTCTGGGCGAGTTACCTCATCTTCGGCGCTCCCGAACTTGCCGGGCACGGCTACTATCCTTCAGCCCTGGCGATTCTTCCGTTCATTATCTGGGCGGCCCTGCGCTTCGATCACCTGGGTACCACCTTCGCAACCCTGATGGTCTCAATCGTGGCCATCTGGGGCACCACGAACGGCACCGGCCCCTTTGCCGCCGAGTCTCCAGTGGATAGCCTGGTGAGATGGTGCGCCTTCGCAAATGTGGTGGCAGTAACCGGGCTGCTGCTGGTGGCGGCGCATGCCCAGGAGAAGCGCGTCCATAGCCTGATGCAGGCATCCCACATCGAACTGGAGCGGCGCGTGCAAGAGCGAACCCGGGACCTGGAGCGAGCAAACCATGAGCTGAAGCAGGAGATGGCGCGTCGTCGTCTGCTGGAAGCGGAACTGATCCGGATCGGCGATCAGCAGCAGAGGCTTATCGGCCGGGAACTTCATGACGGCCTCGGGCAGCACCTCACCAGCCTGGGCTTCTACTGCTCCACCTTGAATCAAACACTGCAGAAGCATGGCCACCCGGCTGCCGCGGACGCGGCTACCATCGTCGGACTGGTGAAGCAGGCGTCCTTGATGACTCGCAAGATTGCCCATGGCCTGGACCCGGTCGCCATGGAATCTGGTGGCCTTGCGGTGGCACTGCAAGGCCTGGCGCAGACGACCTGCGCGCTGGACGGCATAGACTGCACGCTGCGCATCGGATCCGACGTGGACTTGCTGGATCCGCCGATGCAGATCAACCTTTACCGTGCGGCACAGGAAGCCGTGAATAACGCGCTGAAATATAGCGGGGGACACCACATCGGGATCGACCTGGCGCGCGAAGGCGGGATGCAGCGGCTTTCCATCAGTGACGACGGGGTGGGGGTCGACCCAAAAAATATGGAGCGTGCCTCGGGGCTGGGGCTTCACAATCTGCGTCACCGGGCGAGCCTCCTGGGCGGCTCCTGTACGATCACCCGCAATGCTCTGGGTGGCACCACGGTTGCCATCAGTTATCCGATACCCGAGAGTCCGGGCCATGCAACAGAAGCCATCTAGCCCGGGCGGAGCAACCCGGATCCTGATCGTGGATGACCACCCCATTATCCGGGAGGGGTTAAGCCAGATGCTGAATCTGCATGAGGACCTACGCGTCTGCTGTGCGACCGGCAGTGCCGAAGATGCGCTGGCGTTGATGACCTGCCAGCCTGACATGGCCATTGTGGATCTCAGTCTGCACTCGAACTCCGGCCTGGATCTTGTCAAGACGCTCCGGCAACACTATCCAAAGCTGGCAATCCTTGTCCTCAGCATGCATGACGAAACACTGTTTGCCGAACGCGCACTGCGGGCAGGTGCCAACGGGTATCTGATGAAGCTCGAGGCCACGGAGCATATTGTGAATGCCATTCGCGAGGTGCTGGCAGGCAATGTCTACCTGAGTGCCGCCATGCATGAAAAGCTGGCGCGGGCCCTGACGGCACCTCAAAGAATCCCGGCGGGCTCGATCGCGAGCCTGTCGGAACGGGAGTTCGAAGTCCTGCACCTGATCGGACTCGGCTTCAGTACCCGCCAGATCGCCGAGAAACTGAATCGCAGCGTCAAGACCATCGAGGCACATCAGGCCAACATCAAGGAAAAGCTGGACATTCCTAACGGCAAGGAGCTGATGCGCTTCGCAATTCAGTGGATCGAGAGCCAATAGGCGTTGCGTTTCTTTCGCCGCGTGAACGCCCGACTGCTTGCCGCCGCTACTTCCCAAACTCACTGAACTTGGCCGCCAGGAACTCCACGAACAGCCGGATCCGGGACGACAGCTGGTGCCGCTGCTGGTAGACGGCATAGATGTCCGCCTCCGGCGTCGCGTATTGCGGCAGTACTTGCACCAGGCGGCCACTGCGCAGGAACCGCTCGATATCCCACTCGGCGCGCATCAGGATGCCGTGGCCTTCCAGCGCCCAGTTGACCGCGATCTCGCCGTCATTGGTGGTGAGGTTGCCGCGCACATGGACCGATTCGGTCCGCGCCTTTGCCCCTTTGCCGGCGGTCAGGCGCCACACGCCATAGGCGTCGCTGCCTTGGCGGATACCGATGCAGTTGTGTTGGCGCAAGTCGGAGGGCGTGTGCGGGGTGCCGTGGCTGCGCAGGTACTTGGGCGAGGCGCACAGCAGGCGCCGGTTCGGCGCCAGCTTCCTGGCCACGATGCGGGCGTCGGGCGGCTGGCCGAAGCGGACGCAGACATCGAAGGCATCTTCGGTCAGCGGCGGCGGGTCGGCGGACAGCTGGAGCTGGACATCGACCTCAGGGTAGGTGGCGACATACTCGGAAATCACCGGCGCCACATGCATGCGCCCGAACCCCAGTGTGGCATTGACCCGCAGCAGGCCGCTCGGCCGGCCCTTTGAGCGGGTCAGGATCTGGTCCAGGTCGTCGATGTCGCTGAGGATGCGCCGGGCGTGCTCCAGATAGACCTCGCCCTCGGGCGTCAGGCTCATGCGCCGCGTGGTGCGCGTCACCAGCGGCATGCCGATGCGCGCCTCCATCTGCGCCAGCCGCTTGCTGACCGCAGCCGTTGTGATTCCGAGGTCGCGTGCGGCCGCGCTCAGGCTGCCTGCGGTGGCGACAGAGGTGAAAAAGCCCAGCTCGGAAGGCTGAATACCGGACGATGACGCCATTCAATCTTTAATTTCAGGTTAAGAATGGTTTAACTCTACAAGCGATCCAATACCTTGTCCACGGCCCAGAATCCGCTCCACGCACTCAACGCGATTCAGACCAGGAGACACAGATGAAGACGTACCGCATTGCAACGATCCCCGGCGATGGCATTGGCAAGGAGGTGGTGCCGGCCGGCCGTGAAGTGATGGAGGCCCTGGCGTCTGCCGGCGCAGACTTCCGCTTTGAATTCGAAGACTTCGACTGGGGCGGCGACTACTATCGCCAGCACGGCGTGATGATGCCCGCCGACGGCCTGGACGCGCTGCGCGACAAGGACGCCATCCTGTTCGGCTCGGCCGGCGACCCGCATATCCCGGATCACATCACCCTGTGGGGCCTGCGCCTGAAGATCTGCCAGGGTTTCGACCAGTACGCCAACGTGCGCCCGACGCGCATCCTGCCCGGCATTGACGCGCCGCTCAAGCGCTGTGCCGCGGAGGACCTGAACTGGGTGATCGTGCGCGAAAACTCCGAAGGCGAGTATTCGGGCGTGGGCGGCCGCGTGCACCAGGGCCACCCGATCGAAGCGGCCACCGACGTGAGCATGATGACCCGCGTTGGCGTGGAACGCATCCTGCGCTTTGCCTTCAAGCTGGCGCAGTCGCGCCCCCGCAAGCAACTGACCGTGATCACCAAGTCCAATGCACAGCGCCACGCCATGGTGATGTGGGATGAGGTGGCCGTGCAGGTGGCCAAGGAATTCCCGGACGTCACCTGGGACAAGGAACTGGTCGATGCCGCCACCGCGCGCATGGTGAACCGTCCGGCCTCGCTGGACACCATCGTCGCCACCAACCTGCATGCCGACATCCTGAGCGACCTGGCAGCGGCACTTGCCGGCAGCCTGGGCATTGCTCCGACCGGCAATATCGATCCGGAGCGCCGGTATCCGTCGATGTTCGAGCCGATCCACGGCTCGGCCTTCGACATCATGGGCAAGGGCCTGGCCAACCCGGTCGGCACCTTCTGGTCGGTGGTCATGCTGCTGGAACACCTCGGCGAGCACGAGGCGGCGCAGCGCGTGATGCAGGCCGTCGAAGCCGTGACCGCCAACCCGGCGCTGCATACCGGCGACCTGGGCGGCAAGGCGACCACCGCTCAAGTGACCAAAGCCGTGTGCGACCTCCTCGCCGCCGGCAAGCAGGCGAAGGCGGCCTGAGCGCCAGGCCACGCCAGCCGCGCGTCCCGGCCACGGCCGGGGCGCATCCTGCGGGCCTGCACGGCCCGTACAGCCTTCCGGGCATGAAGAGCAGCCGCTGAGAGCTGCGCCGGGAGCGCTTTGCCTTAAAGACACAGCAGGAGACAGCAATGATTCATAGGCTGCTTGGCAAGCTCTATGTCCAGGTATTGCTAGGCGTTGGCGCCGGCGTTGCCCTGGGCGTGTGGGCGCCCGATATCGCGAGTGACCTGAAGCCGCTTGGCGACGTGTTCATCAAGCTGATCAAGATGGTGTTCGCGCCCATCATCTTTGCGACGGTGGTGCTCGGCATCGCGCGCATGGAGAACATGAAGGAGCTCGGCCGCGTCGGCGTGCGGGCCCTGATCTACTTTGAGGTGTTGTCGACGTTTGCGCTGGCCCTGGGCCTGCTCGTCGTCAACGTGGTCCAGCCAGGCCATGGCATGAATATCGATCCGGCGCACCTGGACACCAAGGCCATCGCCAGCTACACGCATGCCGCGGAGAAACCGCACACGTTCATCGACTTCATGATGAACCTGGTGCCGACCAGCATCGTCGACGCGCTGGCCAAGAACGACATCCTGCAGATCCTGGTCTTTGCCACGTTGTTCGGCATTGCGTTGTCGCATATCGGGGCGCGCGCCAAGCCGGTGGTGGATTTCCTGGACTCCTTTACGCACGGCATCTTCACTGTCGTGGGGATGATCATGCGGCTGGCGCCGATCGCGGCGTTCGGTGCGATGGCCTTTACCGTGGGCAAATACGGCCTGGGCTCGGTGGTCTCGCTGGGCAAGCTGATGGGCACGATGTACATCACCTGCTTCCTGTTCGTGGTGATCGTGCTGGGGGGCGTGGCCCGGCTGTCCGGATTCAGCCTGTGGAAGTTCCTGAAGTACATCCGCGATGAGCTGTTCACCGTGCTCGGCACCAGCTCGTCGGAGTCGGTGGTGCCGCAGCTGATGCGCAAGCTGGAGAACGCCGGCGTCAGCAAGCCAGTGGTGGGGCTGGTGGTGCCTTCCGGCCTGACCTTCAACCCGGACGGGCAGTGCATCTACTACACCATGGCTGCAATCTTCGTGGCCCAGGCGACCAATACGCCGCTGACCATGACGGACCAGCTGGTGGTGCTTGGCGTGCTGCTGCTGACCTCCAAGGGTTCGGCGGGCGTGACCGGCTCCGGCTTTATCACGCTGGCGGCAACGCTGGCGTCGCTGGGCAAGATCCCGGTTGCCGGCATGGTGCTGCTGCTCGGCGTCGACCGCTTCATGTCCGAGGCGCGCGCCATCACCAACACGATCGGCAATGCCGTGGGCACGCTGGCCATTGCACGATGGGTTGGGGCGGTGGACCGCCGGCAACTGGGCGATGCACTGGACGGCAAGCTCGAAGACGAAGCCGATGCGGTGCCGCCGAGCCAGGACAAAACCCCGGTACGCGCACGCATCGCCGCCACGGCGGATGCCCACGCCAATCTGATGCACTAAGGGGCCGACGTGACCAAGCCATATTCCGAGCCCACCGTGCTGCTGCAGCGCATGTTCGAAGCGGCGGTTGCCGCCGCGCAGCCTGCCAGGACCCTGGCGCGGCACCTGCCGCCGCCGCCGCGCGGACGCACCATCGTCATTGGTGCCGGCAAAGCGTCGGCGGCCATGGCGAACGCGCTGGAGGCGGCATGGCCCGGGCCGCTTGAAGGCCTGGTCGTCACCCGCTACGGCTATGCGGTGCCGTGTTCGCGCATCGAGATCGTGGAGGCCGCGCACCCCGTGCCGGACGACGCCGGGCTGGCCGCTTCGCAGCGCATGCTGGAGCTGGTGGCGGGCCTGGGCGAGGACGACCTGGTGATCTGCCTGGTCTCGGGCGGCGGGTCGTCGCTGCTGCCACTGCCGCTTGCCGGCATCACGCTTGACGACAAGCAACGCGTCAATCGCGCGCTGCTCAAGTCCGGCGCCACGATTTCGGAGATGAATTGCGTGCGCCGGCACCTGTCCGCCATCAAGGGCGGCCGGCTGGCCGCGGCCTGCTATCCGGCGCGGGTGCTGAACCTGCTGATTTCCGATGTGCCGGGCGATGACCCGATCGATATCGCCTCGGGTCCGACCGTGCCTGACCCGACCACGCGCGCCGATGCGCTGGCCATCGTCAAACGGTATGCGATAGACCTGCCGCCCAACGTGATGGCAGTGCTGGCGTCCGACGCCGCAGAGACGCTCAAGCCCGGCGACCCGCGCTTGCCGCGCATCCGCACCGAGTTCATCGCCACGCCCCGGCTGGCGCTGGAAGCGGCTGCGCAGGTGGGCCGCGAGGCCGGCTATGCCGTGCACATGCTGGGCGACGCCATCGAAGGCGAAGCCCGCGATGTCGGCAAGGTCCTGGGCGGTATTGCGCTGGAAGCCGCCAGGCATGGCCAGCCGTTTGCCGCGCCGTGCGTGCTGCTGTCCGGTGGCGAAACCACGGTCACCGTGCGGGGCGCGGGCAGGGGCGGCAGGAACGTGGAGTTCCTGTTGTCGCTGGCGCTGACGCTGCGCGGCGAACCCGGTATTCATGCGATCGCGGGCGACACCGATGGTGTCGACGGCCAGGAAGAGATCGCAGGGGCCGTGATCGGCCCCGACACGCTGGAACGTGCCTGGCGCGCCGGCCTGTGCCCGCAGGATGCGCTGGCGGCCAACGATGGCCATGGATTTTTCGAGGCGCTGGGGGATGCCGTAGTTACTGGTCCCACGCTGACCAATGTCAACGACTTTCGCGCGATCTTGCTGACGCGCGCATCTGGAGCATCCGCATGAGA